>Ga0272448_1000120_pt1 | contig 112902 bp, 117 predicted proteins | sample YNPCB0191_FD_202220 | JGI IMG/M metagenome (GOLD analysis project Ga0272448, IMG submission 202220) | Hot spring sediment microbial communities from Yellowstone National Park, WY, United States - YNP-CB-019-1 | ecosystem: Environmental > Aquatic > Thermal springs > Hot (42-90C) > Sediment... | reverse complement strand
AGCCCTGTTTAAAACATATAGACTTTTGAAAGGATATGCTGTAATATTTTATTAATCGGGGCGTAGCGCAGCATGGTTTAGCGCACTTGCTTGGGGTGCAAGAGGTCGCAGGTTCAAATCCCGTCGCCCCGATTAATTAATTTAAATGCCTGAAGATAAAATTATCCACCCATTTATAAGGTGAAGCATTGCTTATTCTCTTATCAAACGATGATGGTATCCATTCTGAAGGGCTGATATCTCTAAAAGAAATTTTTGCAAAACATCACGATGTCTTTGTTGTGGCCCCTGAAAAGGAAAGAACATGTATCAGCCATGCGGTCACTATACATAAACCATTGAGGATAAAGCATCTGTCTGATAATACATATTGTACCAACGGAACACCTGCTGACTGTATTTACCTTGCTTTAAATAAGATATTGCCAAAAAAACCTGATGTTATAATTTCAGGTATTAACAAAGGACCTAATATGGGTCAGGATGTGCACTATTCAGGGACTGTAGCCGCTGCAAAGGAAGGTGCCTTTATGGGTATTTTTTCTATAGCAGTTTCTATCGCTGCAAGGGAGAATTTTTATTTTAAAGATGCAGCAATGGTGGTATTTAAACTATTAGAATTGTTTAAAAATGACCTGGAAAAGATATTAAAGGATGTTTTTTTGAATATCAATATCCCCAATCTACCTTTTGATGAAATAAAAGGTTTTTTGGTGACAAGGCTCGGAAAAAGGGTATATAATGATATTATTACAGAAAGGGTAGATCCGAGGGGTAATAAATATTACTGGATAGGGGGTAACGGTGATACATATGAAAAAATAGATGGAAGCGATTTCATTGCAGTGGAAAATGGCTTTGTCTCTGTTACACCGTTGAGTCTCGATCTAACAAATAATTATTACATAGATAAACTAAAAAAAATTTTAAGGAGGTATTTATGAAGGTTACGCTTTCAGTAATTAAGGCAGACATTGGAAGTATAGGGGGGCATATAAAACCGAGTGAGAGATTGATAAAAAGGGTTGCCGAGTATATAGAAGATGAAGGAAAAGGGATTATCAATGACTTTTTTGTTTCCCATACCGGAGATGATGTGGCAATACTTTTTTCCCATTCCCATGGTGTGGGCAATGAAAAAGTTCATAAGCTTGCATGGAATGCCTTTGTAGCAGGCACTGCCATTGCAAAGGAACAGGGTTTATACGGTGCTGGTCAGGATTTACTGAAGGATGCCTTTTCCGGTAATGTCAAGGGTATGGGTCCTGCTGTAGCGGAGATGGAATTTGAAGAAAGACAAAATGAACCTTTTCTGCTATTTGCCGCAGATAAAACAGACCCGGGGGCATACAACCTTCCTCTGTATCTCGGATTTGCCGATCCCATGTATAATTCAGGCCTTATCCTGTCTCCTTCAATGAAAAAGGGCTTTACCTTTCACATAATGGATGTAAGTTATACAGAGGGAGACAGGCTTATAGAATTGAATACCCCGGAAGACCTTTACGACATTGCAGCCCTTTTAAGGGACAACGAAAGATTTGTTATAGAATCCATTTATTCAAGAGGTACAGGGGAGATTGCAGCAGTTGTAAGCACAACAAGGCTACATAACATTGCAGGTAAATATACAGGAAAGGATGACCCTGTGATGCTCGTCCGTGTACAGGGTGCATTTCCTGCAACAGGGGAGATACTGGCACCTTACAGTATAGGCCATTATGTAGCAGGTTTTATGAGAGGCAGTCATACAGGGCCTCTTATGCCTGTAAAGATGAATTCACCAGTATCTTATTTTGATGGTCCACCAGTTGTAGCATGTATGGCCTTCTGCGTTCATAAAGGCAAACTTACCGAACCAGCTGATGCATTTGACCATCCATACTGGGATTATATAAGGTCTAAAGTCTCAAGAAAGGCAACAGAGTTAAGACAGCAGGGATTTTCAGGTATGGCAATGCTTCCTTACTCTGAGCTCGAATACGGTGGGATTGTGGAAAAGATGAAAAAGCTCGATCCTAAATTCAAAATAAGGGGAAAATAAGGGATAATAAATGAAGTTTTTTATCGAAACCTTTGGTTGCCAGATGAACGAACATGACTCGGAGAAGATGGCCCATCTTCTCCTAGTTAATGGCTATATCCAGACCGACCATATAAAAGACTCTGACATTATTATTGTAAACACATGTTCTGTAAGACAAAAGGCAGAACAAAAGTTTTTCAGTCTTATGGGCAGGCTCAAAAAGATAAAAGACGCCAGAGGGATTATAATAGGCGTTACAGGCTGTATTGCCCAGCAGGAAAAAGAGGTTTTAAAAGAGAGGTTGCCTTATATAGACTTTATCCTGGGTACTTCCACTGTCCACAGGATAAAAGATGCCATTGAACACGGAGAAAAGGGGAGTTTTTTTTGCGACGTCACAGAAAACGGATACAGCCCATCCCTTTTTATCAAGCCATGGTGCATGGAAAACAGGATAAAAGCCTATGTAACCATTATGAAAGGATGCAATAATTTTTGCAGTTATTGTATTGTCCCATACGTAAGGGGCAGAGAAATAAGTAGACCAAGTAAAGATATCATAGAGGAAGTAAAATCTCTTGCACGAGGAGGTGTGAAAGAGATTACACTGCTCGGTCAGAATGTAAACTCTTATAATAAAGGCACAGACGATATTTCCTTTCCTGCATTGTTAAGAACGCTAAACAATATAGACGGTATAGAAAGAATAAGATTTGTTACATCCCATCCAAAGGACCTATCTGATGAACTAATTAATTGTTTTGGCGAACTGGATAAACTATGCGAACACATACATCTACCCTTTCAATCCGGTTCTGATAAAATTTTAAAACTCATGAACAGGGGTTATACAATTTCAGAGTATATGGAAAAGGTAGAAAGATTAAAAAAGGTATGTAGCCATATAGCCATCACTGCAGATTGCATTGTAGGGTTTCCAGGAGAGGAAGAAGAGGATTTTAAAGAAACATTAAATTTAATAACACGTATTGAATTCGATGGAATTTTTTCTTTTGCATATTCAAGGAGAAAATATACCAAGGCCGCCCTCTTTTTAGAGGAGGTTCCCCGTGAGGTAGCCCTTGAAAGGCTTAAACACCTTCAGTCTGTTCAAAAACAGATTACCCTTAAAAAAAATAAGGCGATGGAGGGTAAGATCCTTGAGGTGCTCGTTGAAGGCAAAAGTAAAAATTCCAAAGATGATTTAACGGGAAGGACAAGACAGAACAAGATTGTAAATTTCAAGGGAGGCGCTGATATGATAGGCAGGCTAATTGGTGTGAAGATTATCAAGGGTTATGCAAATTCATTAAGAGGCGAATGGATATAAACAAAAAAGGAGGTTTAAAATGTTGAAGGAGATGAAGGTTGCAGGAATAACCGTTGACCCTTTTACAAATACGCCCATAGTGTTACTTAAAGACCTTGAGGACAAAGATGTGTTACCCATCTGGATAGGACTCCTCGAGGCATCGAGTATTGCCACTGCCTTAGAGAATATCAAGACGCCGAGACCCATGACCCATGACCTGATAAAGAATATTTTTGAACACCTTGATATAAAGGTTGTGAAGATCGAGGTGAATGATTTAAGGGACAATACCTATTATGCATTGATACACCTCGATGTGAATAACAGGAGGCTTACTATTGATTCCCGTCCAAGCGATGCCATTGCCATAGCCATAAGGGTGGGCGCACCTATATTTGTTGAGGAAAGCGTTATCAAAAAATCTTCAAAGGTGGATCTGGAAAGTAAGGGAGATAAGGTTGTTACTGATTCAAACGAGTGGGAGGATATACTTGAAAACCTCTCAACAGATGATTTTGGAAAGTATAAGATGTAAGGAAGTTTATGATAGATCTACATACCCATTCTCTTTTAAGTGATGGTGAACTTTTACCTTCCGAGCTTGCAAGGAGGGCAAAGGTTATAGGCTATACCATAATAGGCATTTCAGACCATGTGGATACTACAAATTTTGAACATGTTGCAACCTCTATAATAAAGCTTGTAAAAAAGGCAAATTTTTATAGAGATATAGCAATAATCCCGGGGGCCGAAATAACCCATGTCCCTCCTGGACTTATAAAAGAAATCGTAAATGAATTGAGGAAAATCGGTATAGGCTATGTAGTGGTTCACGGTGAGACCATTTCAGAGCCTGTAAAGACAGGGACGAACAGAGAGGCAATAGAATCAGGGGCAGATATACTTGCCCACCCAGGAATAATAACAGAAGAGGATATGGTTCTTGCTGCAAAAAAAGGAACATTAATTGAGATCAGTGCGAGAAAGGGGCACTCCCTAACAAACGGCCATGTAGCAGCCCTTGCAAAAAAGTTGGGTGCAAGGCTTATAATAGATACAGATGCCCATAGCCCTTCTGATTTGATATCAGATGAATATGCAAAAAAGGTTGTAAAGGGTGCAGGGTTAACAATAGATGACTTTTTCCTCATGCAGAAAAACGCCCAGGATTTAGCAAAAAGTGTGATGGACAAAATTTTATGAATGTGGATATAGAAAAAGAAATCAAGGAGATACCCCATTATCCAAAGGCAATGATGTACGGTGATGCCGATGGATGGGTTAGGCTTGCCTCAAACGAAAATCCATACCCGCCTTCAAAGGTTGTGTTAGAAGCTGTGCTTGATAATCTGTTCAGTATAGGCAGATATCCTGGTGGTGAATACGAATTAAAAGAATCTATTGCCTTAAAATTCGGGATTAATGCAGAACAGGTTGTGTTAGGAGACGGCTCAGATGAAGTTATAGAGATGATATTAAAGGCATTAAGACATAAAGAAAAAAAGGGTGTCATAGTTACAGAACCCTCTTTCCCTTTTTATAGCATTGCATCTAAGGTTTACGGCTACAATCTCAAGAAAGTGCCGCTTAAGAACATGAAGACAGACCTCAAAGATATAAAAAATGCAATAGATTCCGATACAAGGATAATTTTTTTAAATAATCCATTAAATCCCACAGGCACCATCTTTAAAGAACATGAGTTTTATGATTTTATAAAGGAAATTCCAGACCACATCCTTGTTGCCGTTGATGAGGCTTATGGAGAATTTGTGGAGGATAATGATTTTCCCCAATCTTTAAAATTTATAAAGGAATATCCTGTTTTAATCTTAAAGACATTCTCCAAGGCATATGCCCTGGCAGGCCTGAGAATAGGTTACTGTATGGGAGAGTCGTCTTTAATATCATATCTCGAAAGGACAAGACAGCCATTCAGTATAAACTCAATTGCCCTTGTTGCAGCAAGGGCGGCCTTGTCTGATGGCGATTATCTCAAAAGAGTGCTCAATAACAACAAAAAGGGAAAGGCATTTTTTTATAGAGAATTTGACAAACTTTCTTTAGAATATGTGCCCACAGAGGCAAATTTTATCCTTGTAAAGATAGGCCATTATGCAGAATCAATAACCAAAAAATTATTTGAGGAAAGGATACTTGTTCGGTGGATGGGCGCCTACGGTATGCATGATTATATAAGGGTGACAATCGGCAAGCCAGAAGAGAATAAGATATTTATAGAGGCATTAAAAAAGATAATAAGATGAAGACACATCTTATAATTACAATAGATGGCCCCAGCGGGGCAGGTAAAAGCACCATTGCGAAAAAAATTGCAGAGAGATTGAATTATAAATATATTGATACAGGGGCAATGTACAGGGGTGTTGCCTATGCCTTTAGATATTATGGATTTTCAGAAAAAGATGAAAATAAACTCCATGAAATTTTAAAAGACCTACCCCTTGAATTTCATTTTAAAAATAATGCTGTTGTGATGTTTAAAGGCGATGATATAACTGAGGATATAAGGACACCGGAAATATCCATGCTTGCATCATGGTTGTCCCAGAATAAAATTGTGAGGGATTTCCTAACAGAAAGACAGAGAAAGGAGGGTAGGTCAGGGGGTGTAGTCATTGAAGGCAGGGACACAGGCAGTGTTGTATTCCCTGATGCAGATATAAAGTTTTATCTTGATGCCCGGGAAGAGGAGAGGGCAAAGAGGAGGTTTTTAGAATTAAAGGCAAAGGGAATGGAATTAGATTTAGAGAAACTCAAAGATGAGATGAAAAAAAGGGATAAAGATGATTCAGAAAGAGAGATCGCGCCCCTTAAAATCCCAGAAAATGCTATATACATAGATACTACAGGACTTGATATAGAGGCTGTAACAGATAAGCTTATGTCCTATATAAAAGGCAAATTATGATAGAGGTCTATAAGACAAGAAATATTGGATTTTGTTTTGGCGTTAAAAGGGCAATAAAGATGGTGTTAAAGGAGGCCGAATCTAATAATAAGATCCATACGATAGGCCCCATAATACATAATCCACAGATGGTGGATATGCTTGCCCAGAAAGGCATAAAACCCATAACGGACATAAAAAGTATTATAGACGGTATTATTGTATTTAGAACTCACGGTATTAAAAAGGAAGAGGAGGAGTTTGTAAAGCAAAGGGGATTAAAATATATAGATGCTACCTGTCCATTTGTAAAAAAGGTAAGAAGATATGCAATTATGTTAAAGAAAATGGGATACAAGGTGGTAATAGTGGGAGAAAAGGAGCATCCGGAAGTTAAAAGTGTATTGAGTTATTTGGATAATGATGGTATTGTATTACAGAAACCTGAGATCATCGATTTTAGAAAGATCGGTGTGGTAAGTCAGACGACCCTTGAAAAGGAATACGTCCTGGATATTGTTAAGGTACTTTTAAAGGAGGCAAAAGAGCTGCGTTTTTTTAATACCATATGTGATAATACATGGATAAGAAAACAAGAGGCCTCTAACCTTGCACAAAAGGTGGATTTAATGATTATAGTAGGTGGGAAAAATAGCTCTAATACCACAAAATTATACGAGACAGTAAAAAAGATCCAGCCCAGGACATATCATATAGAGACAGATGAGGATTTGGAAAGAGACTGGTTCAAAGGTATAAAAAGGGTAGGTATTACAGGAGGGGCATCTACTCCTGATTTTTTAATAGATATGGTGGAGCGGCAGGTAAAAAATTTTTAGGGGGAATAAATGGCAGAATTAGTTGAAACATCAGCACAAAAAGAAAACACATTAGAAGAGATGAAGGAACTATATGAAACCTCCATGAAAACCCTTCAGGAAGGTGGTAACATCTTAAAAGGCAGGGTAATCAATGTAAATTCCGACACTGTTATCATTGATGTAGGTCTAAAATCAGAAGGAAAGGTCCCTATATCTGAGTTTTTAAACAAAAGTGGTGAATATGCTGTTAAGGTGGGCGATGAGGTAGAAGTAATGATTATAGGGAGAGAAAAAGAATTTGGGCTTCTCCTTCTTTCGAAACAGAGGGTAGACTATATCCGCACATGGCAGAAGATCCATAAATCTTTTGAAGAGGGTATTCCTGTTGAAGGTGATATAGTATCAGAAGTGAACAAAGGTTTTATAGTAGATATAGGTGTGAACGCATTTCTTCCCATCTCTCAGGTGGATGTAAAGCCTGTTAAGAATCCGTCTTCCTTTGTGGGCAGACACTTAAAATTCAAAGTAATAAAGGTGGACCAGCGTAAAGGAAAAAGCAATGTAATACTTTCGAGAAGGATACTCCTCGAAGAAGAAAGGGAAAAGAAAAAGGCTGAATTCTGGAAGAATGCGAAAGAAGGTATTGTTTTATACGGTTTTGTCAGAAATATAACAGATTATGGTGCATTTGTAGATTTAGGCGGTGTTGATGGATTTTTGCATCTAAACGAGATAACCTGGGGCAGGATTTCAAACCCAAAGGAATATTTAAGGGTAGGCGATGAGATAAGGGTAAAGATAATTGAGATAGATCCTGAAAAGGCAAAGGTATCTCTGAGCATGAAAAGATTAAAACCAGACCCATGGGAAAAGATAGATGAAAAATATCCCATAGGAAGCAAGGTCAAGGGAAGGGTCGTAGGTATTGTTGATTACGGTGCATTTGTTGAGATTGAGCAGGGAGTGGAAGGTCTTTTGCATTTAAGCGAAATGACATATAATAAAAAGATAAAGAATCCGAACAAAATTGTGAACAAGAACGATTGGCTTGAACTTAAAGTGCTCGATATAGATAAGGAAAAGAGGAGGATTTCTTTAGGTCTAAAACAGCTTTTACCTGACCCGTGGGATGAGCTTATAAGTAAATATCCCCCAGGGTCCATAGTAAAAGGAAAGGTAAAAAACTGGACAGATTTCGGTGTATTTATAGGCATTGAAGATGGTATCGATGGCCTTGTCCATGCCTCTGAGGTATCATGGTCGAGGAGAAAGAAAAATATCGGTGAAACGCTAAAAAAAGGCACCATGATTGAGGCAGTTGTTTTGAACGTGGACAAGGAACAGAAGAAGTTTTCTCTAAGTATAAAAAAGCTCAAGGAAGACCCATGGAAGGGCATAAGTTCTAAATACAAGATCGGTGATATTGTTGAAGGATATGTGACAAGTATTACAGATTTCGGTGTTTTTATAGAAATAGAAGACGGAGTTGAAGGGCTCCTTCATATTTCAGAGATAGACGACCTCCAGGGTAAAAAGCCAAATGATATGTTTAAGATAGACGATAAGGTGAGGACATTAATTCTGAACATAGACGAAAGGGAAAGGAGGATTGCCTTGAGCACAAAATTTATGAAAAAGGTGGAAGAAAAAAAACTTATAGAAAATCTTTCAAAGGATACCGGTGTACTTTCTACATTAGGGGATATTTTAGAGCCTGCTATAAAGAAGAACAATCTTTAATTAAGATATTCTGGAAAAGGAGTAAGTATGCCCATAAAGAAAGAGTTGCTTGAGATCCTGTGCTGTCCAAAATGTAAAGGTGACATATATCTCAACGAGAAAGAAGACGGGCTCATCTGTGATAAATGCAGACTCATTTATCCCATAAAAGAAGACATACCTATTATGTTAATAGACGAAGCAATTCCCTTTGTAACAGAAGAACATAGGTGAATGCAGATTTCTTTATAATCTTAATAATAAAAATATTCCAGAGCTATCTTCGTTTATTGCCCGAAAGTTTTAAGGTATTTTCAGGCATTTCACTGGGCAGGCTTGCCTACCATCTTTTAAAACAGAGGAGACTCATTGCCATATCCAATCTTAAAAGGGTATTTAAGCATTCTAATGAGCATGAACTTAAGGCAGTTGCAAAAAGGTGTTTTGAAAGATTCGGCATTAATTTTGTAGAGCTACTTCTTATCCCTTATCTGGACAAATCAAAATACAGCGAACATTTTTCCATTGAAAACAGGGATTATATTGAAAGCGCCCTTAAGATGGAAAAGGGCATACTTGCCATAGTTTTTCATTATTCTAACTGGGAGATTATGGGTATTGCATCAACACTTTTAAACCGGGATGTAATTGCCCTCGCAAGGCCGTTAAAAAGACATAAAAAACTAAATGATTTTCTAAATACTCTCCGTGCTTCCACAGGGCTTAAGATTATTCCCAATGAATGGACCGGTAAGACTATTATGAGATTTTTAAAAGAAAATAAAATTGTAGCACTTCTTGCAGACCAGAGGGAGAAACGTTCAAAGGGTATTTTAGTGGATTTTTTCGGTGAAAAGGTCTTTACGAATAAAGGCCCTGCATTACTTGCCATGAAGACAGGGGCGCCGGTTATACCTGTCTATCTATCGAGAAAGGGATTTTTAAGATACACCGTTGTATGCGGTAGACCAATAGAGATAGAGAGAAAAGGAGATATAGAAAATCTTATAGAGGTCAATACAAGAAAATTAAACGCATTTCTTGAGACCATAATTATGAAGACACCTGAAGAATGGTTTTGGGTCCATAGAAGATGGGGTAGAAACAGTTAACTTGATTTTTTCACGTTTTCAATGATAAGTTTTAAAAAATATTTTGAAAGGGTGGTCTTATGAATCAGTTCAGGGTACTTATAACAGACAATATATCAAAGGAAGGAATAGATGTCCTATCGAGAAGCAGGGATACAGAGATAGACATCCGTCCAGGAATAAAGGGTGAAGAATTAAAGTCAATAATAGGAAATTACGATGCCATTATTACGAGAAGTGGAACAGCCATTACAGGAGACCTTTTAGAAAATCCCGGTAGACTCAAGATAATAGGTCGTGCAGGTGTGGGTGTTGACAATATAGATATAGAGGCGGCTAGTAAAAAAGGTATTATTGTTATGAATGCACCTACAGGCAATACAATGGCAGCAACAGAACTTACAATGGGTATTATGCTTGCTGCGGCAAGAAAGATACCCCTGGCAGACTATTCATTAAAAAGTGGAAAATGGGATAGGAAGAGATTCATGGGTGTTGAGCTTTACAATAAGGTTCTGGGCATTGTAGGTCTTGGCAGAATCGGAAGTAATGTAGCCATAAGGGCAAAGAGTTTTGGAATGAAGGTCATTGCCTATGACCCATACATTAAAAAGAGTAAGGCTGAATCATTGGGTGTAAAACTCTACGACAGGCTTGAAGACCTTCTAAGGGAAGTAGATTTTATAACATTCCATACCCCCCTTACAAGGGATACAAAAAACATGATTACAAAAAAAGAAATAAGTCTTATGAAAGATGGCGTAATCTTTGTTAATTGTGCAAGAGGGGGTATTGTAAACGAAAATGACCTTTATGAGGCTTTAAAAAGTGGTAAAGTCTTTGCAGCAGGGGTTGATGTGTTTGAGCAAGAACCACCTAAAAATAGCAAGTTACTGGAACTGGAAAATGTTTTTGCCACACCCCATATAGGTGCAAATACAATGGAAGGTCAGGAGGCAGTAGCAAAGATAATCTGTGAACAGGTGGCAAATGCCCTGCACGGAAGGCCTTATCAGAATGCCATAAATATACCATTTATGAAATCTGAATTACCTGAGAACTTAAAAATATATTTTAACCTTACAGAAAAGATTGGAAAGCTTGCAGCCCAGATTGCAAAGGGCAGGCCTGAGGCAATAAAGGTTATAATGGTAGGCAAAAATTTTGAGGAAGACCTTTGTGAGAGAAAATTCGATGTGCCTTTTAGTTATCAGCCCTTTACTGTGGCAGGCCTTAAAGGATTTCTGGGCATGTACATTCAGGAATCCGTTTCATACATTAACGCACCTTATATTGCAAAAGATAGAAATATTATAGTTGAAGAGACAAAGACTGACCAGTTCGATAAATACAATGACCTTATCCTTTTTGTCTTAAAAACAGATCAAGAAGAGCTTTCTGTTGCAGGCACAGTATTTTCTGATAAACTCGGCAGGATTGTTCTTTTAGACAGATTCCATCTCGATGTGATCCCCGATGGCACATTTTTGCACTTTAGAATCTTCGATAGACCTGGTATTATAGGGAAGGTGGGTACAATACTCGGTAATCACAGGATAAATATTTCTGGGCTCAGCGTTTCAAGACAGAAGACAGGGGAAGAGGTGGCATTTGTTTCTGTTGACGATCCCATCGGAGAAGAGGTCTTAAGTGAAATACTTGCCATAGATGGCATGATAGAGGCAAAAGTAATAGAATTATAGGATATCAAAACTATTAACAGAAAATCTTAGATAGAGACAGATGACAGGAGGATAATAATGAAAGTGCTTGTTACAGGTGGTTGTGGTTTTATAGGCTCAAATGTTGTGGATGCATATTTAGATGAAGGATACGATGTAGCGGTAGTAGATGACCTTTCAACGGGAAAGAAAGAAAACATAAATCCAAAGGCACAGTTATATATATGCGATATTTGTAAAGAAGAAGTGGAAGAGGTGTTTTTAAAGGAAAGACCAGACATTGTAAATCATCATGCTGCCCAGATATCTGTGCCATTTTCTGTTCAAGATCCTCTTTTTGATGCAGAGGTAAATATAAAGGGTATAATCAGACTGCTTATGCTTTCAATAAAATACAAAGTGAAGAAATTTATATTTTCATCAACCGGTGGCGCCATTTACGGTGAGGCAGATATAGTGCCCACAAAAGAGGATTATGTCCCTGAACCGGCATCTCCCTATGCCATATCAAAGCTCTCAAGTGAAAAATACATAAAGTTTTTCTTCAACCATTACGGTCTTGATTATACTATTTTGAGATACAGTAATGTGTATGGGCCCAGACAGATACCCCACGGAGAGGCAGGGGTTGTGGCAATTTTTACAGAAAAGCTTATCAATGGTATACATCCTACCCTGAACCATTTTCCCGATGCACCTCAGGGTATGATAAGGGATTACTGTTATGTAAAAGATGTTGCCCGTGCAAATATTATAGCCACAAAAAATAAAAAGACAGGCATATTCAACATAGGAACAGGAAAAGGAACAACCACAATAGCTTTATATAAGGAGATAGTAAAGATATTAAGAGAAAAGGGTGTTTCTATTCCTCAAACATTTGATGAGCCCATAAGGGCAACGGCAAGGCCAGGTGATATAAGGGTAAGCACATTAAACGTGGAAAAAGCAGAAAAAGAATTAGGGTGGATAGCAATTTACGATATTAGAAAAGGCCTTTCAGAAACCATTGACTGGTACTTAAAGAAATGAGAATAAAGATACTGGGAACAGGCACCTCAATCCCAGCATTAAATCGCCTTTCCTCTTCTTACCTTGTAATCGTAAATAATAAAAACATACTTGTAGATATAGGCCCATCTGTTGTAAGGAGACTCCTTGAGTTTGATTATAATGTGATTGATATAGATGTGGTGCTTTTAACCCATTTCCATGTAGACCACTCTGCGGATCTTTCCACATTTCTTTTTGTCTGCAACTACGGTATAAAACCGAGGACAAAACCACTTTTACTTTTAGGTGGGACAGGTCTTAACAGATTTTTTAAAGGCATGGCATCTATATATCCCTGGATAAAACCTAATTTTTACGAACTTTATATAAAGACACTGTCAAAGGGTAAGTATCTATTCAACGATATTTTATTCGAGGCCGTTAGAGTTCGGCATAATAAAGAAAGTATTGCAATAAAGATTACATATGAAAAAAGTGTTGTATTTTCAGGAGATACTGCTTTTTCGAAAAATCTTATAAAACTTGCATATAATGCCGATCTTTTTATTACCGAGTGTTCGTTTCCAGAAAGGGAGGTAAAAGGCCATTTGAATCTTAAATCACTGCAAAGGATACTTAATAAGGCAGGGCCAAAAAAGGTGATACTGTCTCATCTATATCCTGAATGGGAGCATTTCCATGGTGTGCTTCATGAACCATGCCTGATCGGAGAAGATGGCATGGAAATCGATTTATGATTAAGGCTGTGTGATCTTAAAATCAGCCTGTTTTTTTACAGAGTATGATTATATCGTCAATTCTTTCTACACTATATTTTTTTGAACCAATAAGTTCTTCCATGAGTTTGTCTTCAAATCCCTTTGCAATGATTACAAACATCCCGTCCTCTTTGAGATAAGATGCCCCTCTTTTTATATATGCCTTTGTCATTTCCACAACCGGTAATTCATTTTCCCAGAGATATATAAGCCCTGGTTGAATGAATATGATATCAAAGGCATCATTCATTAAAAAAGGTAATTCAATTTCAAAGTGAAAAAAACCGTTTTTCTTTGCCACTTGTTTGGCTTCTATAAACCAGTCTGTTTTTCTTATAGTTTCCCAGTAAGATTCGTCTTCGTCGAGGTTTAAAAGAAGACCCTGGATTTTTTTCCTTTCAACCCCGCTTATAAAATATGAGGCTGTAATTATGTCCATAGCATCTTTTATCCTGTCGCAGTATTTTTTAATTTTCAATTCGAGTTTTCTTTTTTCCTCAAGGTCTTCTTTAATCCTGTCAGAAAGGGTGTAATATTGTTTGAACATAATCCTTAATTCTGAAATTATCTCCTGTGGATTTTTTGTAAAAAGTCCCATCTGGTTTTTTGTATTAATATGGTTTGCAATATCTTTAAGAGACATGCCTATTAGGGGGTTGCCAAGTTTAAAATTTTTAAGATAAAGGCCGAATCTTTTTAAAATAGCATCCTTTAACATATCGTAGACAATATGTGACCTTTCCACTCCATACAACATGTTATCGAGTATGTATTTTTTTAACGCCCTTTCATCTTCCCATTCTGCAACAAATGTATTCTTTTCGTTATAAGGAACTATAAAAGATTTATATGCAATGCCCTCGACTATGGAGGAAATAACAGAACCAAAATTCGGTGTCATTTCGAGTATTTTAAGATTCAGAAGCGTCTCTTTTGTATATATTTTCCCTGTAAAGTATTTATCGAGAATGGATTGAATATCTATGCCAGACTGTTTTCCATTCATGGAGAATACATAGGTAAATATCTGGGGTGTGATATATGGATTGAATGTGTCCGTTTTCACCGGTGATTTAAGATTAAGCTTTATATTTTTTTCGTTTAAATATGCCTCTGTTTCCGGTAGGCTTCCATCCTCAAATATCTCACGGTAAGTATCGTAAATCACTGGATATACATCAACCTTTTTTTCTTTCCCTTTTATGCCATTAATTAGGGTGTCTTTTTTAATTTTCAGAAGGTAAGACAGGTTTTTTCTTTCCTCTTCCAGTAGTTCGGGTATGGTCTTTAATAGACCCTCTGGAGAAAAAAGATAAAAAAATGGATGAAATGGTGATTGTTCAGGGCTCGTATAGGGATATTCAAGGTCAATCTCAATAACGGTTTCTTCAAAATCTAAAGGCCTTTTTATAAGAATCCAGTTTCTGCCGTTTGTCAGGATTCCCCAGGGTGTTTTTGTTTTTTTCATTATATATAGTGTCTGAAATATGGGAATCCTGTTTTCAAAGTCAAGGTAAAAACCACTTATACCTTTCTCTAAGGTTCTACCATATCTTTTTATAAAAACTATGGCAGTGGTGCGTCTGTAATAATCCTCTGTCCCCCATACCTTTGATGCCTCAAGCCTTGCTTTATCTTTCTCAAACAAGGCAATGTCCGGTGATTTTACATGGTCTTCAAAAAATTTTGGTTTTGATTCATAGGAGAATCCTAAGAGTTTTAAAACAGGTTTAACAAGATGTATCTCCGTATGAATTTCACTGGCAAACTTCTTTTTTTCCTCAAAATTTCTAAACAGCTCTTCTATATTGCCGTATATATGAGACAGATTGGGCATGGAAAGTATTTTTTCTATGCTTGCCCGAGATAGAAGTGTATTTCTTAATATAGCAGGGTGCATTTTTTGAAGATAATAATAGATTAGAGATATTTAGTCAAGAAATGGTATGTCTTTTTCTTCTTTGTCTATGCCCATAGACTGAATGCGCTCTATCTCTTTGAGTTTCATCTTTAAGATTACAATAAGACCGATAATCCCTAACCAGAAGATTATAAGGACCTGATATATTATGAATTTGTCATATGGTGTAGAGGGAAAAACCTCGATCTTTTCATCTGCCCACAGAATGATAGTGTTAAAAAACAATAAAGGTAAGGAAAAGATAATATATCTGATCCATTTGTTAAATATTTTAGCTGTGAACATTATAATATCTTTCACCTTTTTTCACCTATGTCAAAAAGCCTATTATGGTCATTATAATAAAATAGGCAGTATAGAGAATACCAATCCACGTAAACAGGGTGCTTTTTTCACCCCTTGAAGATTTCCTGTCTAAAAATGGAATGAGCAGGAAAAATAGAATGCCCAGAGAAATTAAAATTATGGCAATCATCTCACCGTTTAAGCCCATAATATCTCCTGGGAATAACTTTAGGGTCTGAAATAGAAACAAGAAATACCATTCTGGTTTAATATTTTCCGGTGGTGCTGCAAGGGGATCAGCCTTTTTTCCTATCTCAGGCGGGAATAAAACAGAAATGGTAACGACCAACCCTAAGGCAATGAGCCATATGATAAAATCCTTGTATAATACATTAGGAAAAAACGGTTCGTATTTTTTAATGTCTTTTTCCAAAGATATGGGAACGCTCATACCATGATACTGGACAAGTAAACCATGCAACCCTATAAAGAAGATGGTAAATAAGGGAAGTACACAGACATGAAATGCATAGAAACGCGTCAGCGTTTCTCCTGTAACATCAATACCACCTCTTAAAAATGATTTTATAAAACCACCTATTAGAGGAAGGTTTCCTGCTCCACCTGTTGCGACCCTGACAGCAGCAAAAGCCCTTTCATCCCACAGGAGAAAGTAACCGCTCAAACCGAAAAAAATAGATATAACAAGAAGTATAAAACCTGTTACCCATATAATCTCTCTGGGCTTCCTGTATGCCTTAACAAGGAGTGTTCCAAATACATGGATAAAAAGTGCAAGAATGGCAATCTGAGCACCCCAGTGATGAAGGGAACGGAAAAACCATCCCATATTTAACTTTGTAACGATCTCTATGATGCTTTTGTGGGCCTGTTCGTGATAAGGCACATAATAGAAGGCCAGTACCATCCCTGTTATAAATTGAAGGATAAAAAGAAATAAAGTAAGTCCTCCAGTATAGTAAAGGATTCCGTATTTGTGGACAGGCACGACCTTTTGCTTTGTAAGGGATCTTATCTCTTCAAAATCATACCTTTCATCAAACCAGTTTTTAAGCCTTCGGTAACTCAACCTTTATCCCCTTTTTGGCAACTATTAGTTTTTCTCCCTCCTGGGTTATGTCAAAAAATTCAAGTGGTTTTGGTGGAGGTCCTTCCAGCACCTTTCCCTCAATATCAAACCATCCTTTATGACATGGACAATAGAATTTTTTATCCTCCGGTTTGTATGAAATATTGCATTCCATATGGGTGCATACACCTTTCAGGGCCACTGTTTTGTTATCAGGTCTTTTGAAGATGAATCCCAATTTTCCTCCCCAGGCAAAGGGTTTTACAGAATTGGTAGGTATATCCAGGAAATCCTTTGCACTGAGCACCACAAAATCCGGTTCTTTTCCAAGGGTGGGAAATGCAAATTTCATCAATGCATAGAAACTTCCAGATAGAAAGGTTATAAGCCATCCACCCAACAGGGTATTTAAAAACTGCCTTCTTGATATGAGTGAAAATTTAAGCTTCATTTATATTTCCCGAAGAGTTTTTTCTTTAAAATGGCTTTTCTCAATCCAACTATAGAATCTGTGGGCCGTACCTCTTTAGGGCAGGCATCAATGCATCTAAATACTGTATCGCAACCCCATACACCGTTTTCGTTGTTTATCTCATCGAGGACACTATCAGGTCTTTCATCCCTTGAATCGAGGATGAATCTTTCGAGTTTTGCCATGGCAGCAGGGCCTAAATAATCGGGATTTCTTGCCAGTACAGGACAGGCACCATAACAGCAAGCGCAGAGGATACAATTTACAAACTGGTCTATACGACGCCTTTGTTCTTCGCTTTGCTTTATCTCTTTTTCAGGATCAGGGCTTTTTCTTATGAGATAAGGCCTTATCTTTTCATACATATTCCAGAAAGGTGTCATATCCACGATGAGGTCTTTAATGATCTCGAAATTGGGTAAAGGTTCAAGGATTATCGTGTTTGTACCAAAGGATGCCACCTGGGTTCTGCAGGCAAGGTCTATCTTACCGTTTATCACCATGGCACAGGAACCGCATACAGCAGAACGGCAGGAAGACCTGAATGACAATGTTCCATCTATTTCATCCCTTATACGAAGTAAAACAGAAAGCACTGTAAGTCCAGGAATGACCCTTATCTTATACGATTGAAACCGGGGGGTTTCATCTGGCTTTTTTGCATCGAATCTCAATATCTTAAATGTATAAGCAGTTTCCTTTATCAATATTTCCTCTCCATAGGTTGATACCTTGTAATCACCACTTCCTTAAATGATATCTCAGGATTGCCGTCGGCACCGAACCTTGCTATAGTGTGTTTTAGCCATTTTTCATCATTCCTTGAGGAAAAGTCCCTTCTAAAATGTGCACCCCTGCTTTCCTCCCTGAGATATGCACCCAAGGCAATTGTATGGGCAACCTCTATCATGTATCCTAACTCAATGGCATTTAAAAGCTCATAGTTCATATGTAGTGAAGAAGAAGATATATGCACGTTTTTGTATCTTTCCTTAATCTCCATTATCTTTTCTAAGACCAGGGCAAGCTCATCTTTTTTTCTGAAAATCCCTACATTGGAGCTCATGTTTTTGCTTAAGTCGCTTAAAATAGAAAAAGGTCTTTCCCCTGTATTATTTGCAATCTTTTTTATGTGTGTTTCTATTTCGTTGAGTTTAGCATTTAAAGGTTTTTCCTCTGGACTGACATTATTTCCGCTTAAATATTCATCTATTGCAAAGGCTGAGAGTTTGCCGAAGACTATGGTTTCAAGAAGAGAATTTCCGCCGAGCCTGTTGGCACCGTGGACACTCACACAGGCACATTCCCCTGCTGCGTAGAATCCCTTTATTTCTGTCTCTGCCTTCTCATTAGTATCTATACCACCCATGGAATAATGCTGGCAGGGCATAATGGGTATGGGTTCGTATATGGGGTCAATACCTATAAAATCAATACATATTTTTCTTATGCCTGGAAGTTTTTCCATTATCTTTTGTGCACCTAAGTGCCTTAAGTCGAGTTTAATGTACTTGCCCAATGGATGATCAAATCCCCTTCCTTCATCTATTTCGGTCTGGATACTCCTCGAGACGATGTCTCTTGGTGCAAGCTCCATTGCCTTAGGTGCATATTTCTCCATAAACCTTTCATTTTTATTATTTATAAGATACCCCCCCTCACCCCTGCATGCCTCTGTGATAAGTATATTTGTCCCTATTAAACCGGTAGGATGAAACTGGACAAATTCCATATCTTTTACAGGGACCCCTGCCTTGTAAGCGATACCTATTCCGCTACCCGTATTTATTAATGCATTTGTGGAATACTGATATACCCTTCCATAGCCACCTGTGGCAAATACGGTGACTTTAGATTTTACTGGAACAATTTTTCCATTTATTAAATCAAAGGCAATAACACCATGGCACTGGCCATTATCTATAACAAGGGCTATAGCAAACCACTCAGAATAGACCTTCACCCCCTTTGATACTGCCCTTTCATATAAAGTATTTAAGAGTACATGGCCTGTAATGTCAGCGGAATAACAGGTCCTTGGATAGCCAGCACCACCGAATGGCCTCTGAGCAATGGAGCCATCCTCAAAACGGCTAAAAGGACAACCCCAGTGTTCCATTTCATAGACAATTACAGGGGCCTCTTTGCACATGATCTCTACTGCATGCTGGTCTGCAAGATAATCACTGCCCTTTATCGTATCGAATGTATGCTTTTCCCATGAATCATCCTTTCCCTCAGGGTGATTGGCAAGAGAGGCATTTATACCGCCTTGCGCTGCTATAGAATGGGATCTTATGGGGTGAACCTTTGATAATATTGCTACATCGTATTTCTCACAGAGTCCAACTGCTGCACGGAGTCCTGCAAGACCTCCACCTACTATGATGATATCATGGTTAAGCATAGTTATGAGACAATAAAATAAATGTAAATAAGTATGATGGAAATAATACCTGCTATAGTATTGGATAACCAGAAAAGCTTTTTCTCTTTCCTGTACCCAAAATCTATCAAAATCGTCCTTAAACCGTAAATGCTGTGAAAGGTAAAGAGTATCAGTATAAGGACATCAATTACAGGTTGTCTGTGAAGACTCAATGCCCAATCTGGTTTTTTATCTTTTGTGAAAAGAAAAAAACTCGTAAGAATTTTTATTCCAAAAAGAATTATTAAAGAAACACCACTTATCCTGTGAAAAAGCCAGATAAACATTACATTACCTTATTATCAATTGAAAAAAAACTTGTCAAGGAAAAAATGATTTTTTAGGGCATAGTTATCCTTTTCATCTGTATCATATCTTTTCCAGAGATCAATAACACGTATTATTGGTTTAAAATATGGCTTTATCATAATAAAAGGAGATTAGAATAAATTGCAAATTATGTTTTTGAATGCTGGAATTACCTCCTGTTGTATATACTCATGGCCTTTTCTTTTCCTTCGTGAATGAACATATAGAGGGCCTCTGATACTGAATCGAGAATATCCATTAGAAGCATCTGTTCATCTTTACTGAAACAGGAGAGTACATATGCTTCCGGTGCCATTGCTGGGTCTCTACCAATGCCTATCTTTAATCTGTAAAAGTTTTTTGTTCCCAGTGATTCAATTATTGACCTTACACCTTTATGACCACCGTCATTGCCATCCCATTTTATTTTTATTTTTCCCAATTCAATATCAAGGTCATCATGGATAATTACCAGCTCCTCATTCTTTACGTTAAATGCCTTTACCAAAGCCGCAACAGGCCCTCCTGAAAGATTCATATAAGTATCAGGTTTTGCAATGATTATATTATCTTTGACCCCTGCTATACAGTTGCAGATTTTTTTATCAAGGGCAATGGCATATCTCTGTGAAAATCTATCTATGGCAAGGTAACCCGCATTATGTCTTGTATTGAAGTATTTGAAATCCTTATTGCCGAGGCCACATAAAAGAAACAAAAAAGACTTAAGCCTCCTCCTTCTCTGTTTCTTCTTCTACCTTTGCCTCTTCTCCAGTTTCAGGAGGTATGACCGTTACAACTGCCACCTCTGGATGCTCTAAGAATTTTAGTTCTGGATATGCCCTGGACAGATCACTGATATGGATAGAATCCCCTATATCGAGCTCAGTAACGTCCACATCGATCTTCTCAGGGATCCTAACTGGTAGACATTCTACCACAATGGTTCTTAAATGCTGTTCAACAACACCATTGTTTACTATACCTTTAGCCTGTCCTGTTAAATGTATAGGAACCTCTACCTCGACCTTTCTTTCCATAGAAATATGGAGAAAGTCTATATGCAGAATATTGTCTTTATAAACCTCCTTCTGAATTGCTTTTACCATCACTGATAGGTCTTCTATTTGACCGTTTTTCTTAAGTTGCATCTTTAGTATAGATGTTTTTTTCAGGTTTTTACTCAATCTCTTCCATTCCCTTTCAAAGATTGTTAACATCACTGTACTTGTATCTTTTCCGTATAGTATTGCAGGGATATAACCCTGTTTTCTTATTTTTCTTATCGCTGACTTACCTTTTTCTTTTCGAATTTCTGCTGTAATCACCATCTCTTCCATTTTTTTCCTCCAATCTCGTTATTTTTTAACTTATATGAATAATGAACTTACAGATTCATCCCTGTGTATTCTTTTTATAGCCTCTCCCAGCAGTGAAGATACATCAAGAACCTTTATATTTTCAAGCCTCTTTGCCTCTTCTGAAAGGGGTATTGTGTTTGTCACAACTATTTCCTGTAGGGGCGAATTTTTAAGTTTTTCAACTGCATTACCTGAAAGAACAGGGTGTGTACAGCATGCATAAATATTGATGGCCCCGTTTTGTTTTAATGCCTCTGCTGCCTGCACTATTGTGCCACCTGTATCTATCATATCGTCCAGGAGTATCGCCGTTTTCTTTTTTACATTACCCACAATATTCATTACCTTTGAAACATTTGCCCTTTCCCTTCTTTTATCTATTATGGCAATAGATGCATTGAGCCTTTTTGCAAGTTCCCTTGCCCTTTCAACACCACCTGCATCAGGAGACACAACGACAATATCACCCTGGATCTTCTTTTTTAGATATTCAAATTGCACGGGAAGGGCATATAGATGGTCAACGGGTATATCAAAAAACCCCTGAATCTGACCTGCATGAAGATCCATGGCGAGTATGCGGGATGCCCCTGCCGTTGTAATTAGGTTGGCCACAAGCCTTGCAGAAATGGAGGTCCTTGGAACAACCTTTCTATCCTGTCTTGCATAACCATAATAAGGAATCACTACGGTTATTCGTGAGGCTGATGCCCTTTTTAAGGCATCGAGCATAATTAATAATTCCATGAGATTTTGGTTTACGGGAGGGCAGGTAGGTTGAACGAGAAATGTATCCATTCCCCTTACGCTTTCCTCAATTTCAACCTGGATCTCTCCGTCGCTGAAGGTATTTACCTTAGCCTTTCCAATTTCGATATTTAAATGGTTGCATATGCTTTCAGCAAGTTTTTTATTAGCATTTCCGGAAAATATCCTTAATTTATCCAATTCATGCCCCCTAAAAAATTAATTCTGGGGCGGGAGGATTCGAACCTCCGAATGCAGGCTCCAAAGGCCTGTGTCTTACCGCTTGACGACACCCCAATAATTTTCTATTTTGACTTTTTGTTTATTTCCTTTTCATAAGCCTGTAATACATTGGATTCTATCTTTTGCCTTGTTTCGTTATTTAAGGGATGAACGGTATCCCTGTATGTCCCGTCTTTCATCTTTTTACTCGGCATAGCAACGAAGAGTTTATTATCACCGTTTATGATTTTCAGATCCCTTATAATAAAGCAATCGTCAAATACTATGGATGCATAAGCCTTAACCCTTTTTTCATTTACGGGAAATATTTTTATATCTGTAATCTCCATAAACCCTTCCCCCTCCTAAATTAAACTTGTAGCAAAAAATATGCTACCTAAATTATCGAGATTTTTCATTGCCCTTTTTGCCTTTTCCATGTCCTCAAAAATACCAAATACAGAAGACCCACTTCCACTCATAACAGACCCCATTGCCCCTTCCCTGATTAAAACTTCTTTTATGCTTTTTAGTTCAGGAAACATATCTATGGCAGCCTTTTCGAGGTCATTATGGAGAATTTTTATCACATCTTCTGTAGTTTTGAATTTTTCATTCAATTTAATATCATTTTTATTTTTTGTCAACACGATTTTTACTTTGTTATAAACGTCCTTTGTGCTTAAAACCTTTTTTGGATAAACTATCACATAGATTAATTTTGGTATTTCAACAGGTGTTATAATATCTCCAATTCCCTCCATTTTGCATGGTTTTCCGTATAAAAAAAGCGGGCAGTCTGCCCCTATCTTTTTTACCAATTCGAAAAGACCTTCTCCATCTACATTTATATTCCATAAATCAACGAGACCTTTAATGGTGGATACGGCGTTACTGCTGGGTCCACCGAGCCCACTGCCTATGGGAATATTTTTTTCAACAAAGATAAAGGCACCTTTTTTTATGCCATATCGCTCTTTTAACATTTTTGCAGCCCTGTAAATTGTATTGCTATTGTCTTTCGGTAATATTGATTTATCATCTTCAACAATTATTTCCTCATAAGGTAATGATTTTATCGTGATTTTGTCATAAAGAGTTATGAGATCAACAATACTTACGATATTATGGTATCCATCATCTCTTCTGGAAACTACCTTGAGAAACAGATTTACTTTGGCAGGTGAGAGGATTTTTATGCTTTCATTATTGTATTTCATAGAAGGGTCTCTACCTGAAATTCTTCTACGGTGTAATCAGGGTTTGCAATGATGTTGATTTTTCTGCTGAAGTTATTCTCCAGATACTCAAGGGATGCCCTTTCCTCTTCGTAGAGGAGCCTTGCCACCTCTGGAGATAGGTATACATTATATGCCTTACCCTCTTCTTTTTTGCATAGACTTTTTAATTCTCTTAAAACCTCATAGCATACCGTATATTTTGATTTTAAATATCCTGCACCATCACAAGCAGGACATACATCTGTTAAGATATTAACGATATTATGGCGTGTTCTTTTCCTTGTAATTTGCACTAATCCGAGCTCGCTTATGGGATAGACGTATGTTTTTATCCTGTCCTTTTTTAGTGCATCAATCAATGCCTGAAAGACCATTTCTTTGGACTCTTTTTTCTCCATATCTATAAAATCCACAATTATTATACCGCCTATGTTTCTTAATCTAATCTGATAGGCAATCTCCTTTACTGCCTCGAGGTTTGTCCTTAGTATTGTATCTTCCAGGTCTTTTTTGCCCAGATATTTCCCTGTGTTAACATCTATAACTGTTAATGCCTCTGTATAATCAAAGACTATGTACCCTCCTGATTTCAGCCATATCTTTTTCTGGGATAATTTTGCAATATCTATTTCAATGCCATAAACCTCAAATATGGGATCCTTTTCATCGAAATAAACTACCTCACAATTGCCGTCTGGTAGATATTCATTAATAAATTGTTTAACATTTTCAGTAATTAATTGGTCATCTATAATAATTTTTCTTAAGTTATGAGAATAAATATCTCTAATTACACGAAAAATCATGCCAAGGTCTTGATGAAGTATACTCGGTGCCCTTGTATGCCTTGCCTTTTCCTGGATACTTTCCCATATTCTTAAAAGAAAACTTAAATCATTTTTCAGCTCTTCTTCTGTTTTTCCTTCTGAAGCAGTCCTTGCAATTAATCCAAAACCTTTGGGACATATTTCTTTTAAAAGTTGTGCCAGCCTTTTCCTTTCTTTTTCATCTTCAATCCTTCTCGATACACCTATATGCTGTATTGAAGGCATAAGTACAAGCAATCTTCCAGGAAGGGTAATCTTTGATGTAACCCTTGTCCCTTTTTGACCTATAGGTTCCCTTGATACCTGTACTATAATCTCCTGGCCTTCTTCGAGCACACCCTCAATCCTGTCGCTCAATTCTATAACCGGCACTGAATCGAGGTCGTCGAATTCTTCATACATCGTCCTGTCGAGAATTATGTCCCCTACATATAAAAATGCAGATTTATCAAGACCTATATCTATAAATGCAGCATCCATGCCTGGAACAATCCTTGAAACCCTTCCTTTGTATATATTCCCAACGATATTTTTTTCGTGCTTTCTTTCAATGAAAAACTCTACAGGTATACCATTTTCTAAAAATGCCATCCTTATTTCACTAAAGGTTACATTAATTATGAGTTCTGAGTGCATTTATCCTTCTTAATTGTAATTTTATAATTCTTTTTATTGTATCATATTTTAGAAAATCTTTAATCCTGTTTGTTTTTAAATAACAGAATATTATGTTGTTTCTTTTAAAAAGCCTCTTTACTTCCTCATTTATAAAATCTTCATCGCAGATGAGCAAGTAGGCAAATTCGCTTTTAATATTTTTAATCGTGGTGTTGTAATATTCGTATATTTTCATTCCCCCTGGAAGCATTTTATTTATCTTTTTTATTAATGCCCTATCAATTATACTATTAATACCTGCCTCTATTTCTATGAATTCATATGCACTTTCCACACCCACAGGCAATGCCTCTGACATGGTGATATTGGGCAATGGATGAAATTTTCCGTGTGTTTTGATAGTTATCCCACAAGCCTTAAATGCCCTTAATAAGATATTCATGGTATCGAGATGACCAATATATTTTGCCCTTCCAAATTTTCCGTACCTAAAACTCACCCTTATAAAGGTTTCAGAAACCTCAGGCATTATATGGATAGGCTCAATCAATAGTTCTTTGCCCCCTGTTTTTTCTTTATCAAAATATTTTTTACAGGCAAGCCCGCAAGAGGCACAATGGGAATAACAATTTTCTGTATATATGCCTTTTTCAGCATGCATAAATTCTTTTATCAGAAAAGATTTATCAATGCCTGTATCTATAAAATCCCATGGCAGCGGAATATCATGGTCTTTTCCTTTTAATAACATCTCCATATCAATGTTTTCTTTTTCAAACCATTGTCTGTATTTTTCAAAATCAAAGTATTCGCTCCATGCCTCAAGCCTTACGTGCTTCTCTGAAAGATATTCAAACAAGTTTGTTAGCCTTTTATCCCCCCTTGAGATTATCCCTTCTATTTGACTTACTTTTATGTCCCTGTATTTAATCTTTACACCCTCTTTTTTTAATAATTTTTTTATAAAGTCTATCTTTTCGTTAATGGATTTTTCTTCATCCATGTCAAGCCACTGGAAGGGTGTGTGGGGTTTGGGCACAAATGGTGATATGGCAAGGTTTATGTTTATTCCATGACCTTTGAATACTTTTATAAAATCTTTTATCGTCCTCAGGTCATCTTCTTTTTCCCATGGGAAACCTATCATGAGGTATAGCTTTATGTTTCTCCAACCACATTTTTTAAGCACATGTAACTGGCTTAAAAATTTTTCCAGGTCTATATTTTTATTTAACCTGCGCCTTAGTGTTTCTGAAGATGCCTCGAGGGCAAAAGTAAATCCGGTTCTTGCAATGTTTGCTATGGTGATTATCTCTTCTTCTGATAGAGAACCTATTTTGAGAGAAGGAAGGGATACAGACGTATTTTTATGGGCTTCTTTAACATAGGCGATTGCCTCATAAAGATGAGAATAATCACCTGAACTTAAAGAAAGAAAGGATATCTCTTCATAACCTGTATTTTTCAGGCCATAATCTATAATCTCTTTTATCCTTTCAATGGAACGTTCCCTGTAAGGTCTATATCCAAAGCCTGCCATACAGAAACGACACCCATTGCCACAACCCCTTGATATTTCAACATTTAATCTATTGTGAATACTCCCTGCCACAGGTATAGGTGGCTTTACGGGATGAATTGAATTGTCCAGATCCTTTATATAAAGCCTTTTTACTGGCCTTTTTTCAAATAAAGGTGAATATACACCTTCCATCTTTGAAATCTCTTCAACTATCACCCTTTTGTCTGCACCTTTAATCTCTTTAAAAAACGCCAAGATATCAATCAGCACCTCTTCTGCCTCACCGATTACGATCAGGTCAAAAAAATCTTCAAAAGGTAATGGATTGAGCATAAGAGCACCACCGGCGATGATAAGGGGCAACCCCTTTCTATCTGTTGCCTTAAGGGGGATATTTGAGAGTTTAAGCATATTCAATACATTTGTAATGTTAAGCTCATAGGTCAAAGAAAAGCCCACCATATCCATCAGGTTAAGGGGTGTAGTAGATTCAAGAGTAAAAAGGGGTATGTTATGTTTTCTTAAATAGTCTTCCATATCAGTCCAGGGCGCAAAACATCTTTCACACCATATTCCGTCTATGTTATTTATTAGCTCGTAGAGAAGGAAAAGGCCATAATAGGACATGCCCACTTCGTAAATGTCAGGATAGCACAGGGCAAACCTTACTCTCACATCTTTTAAATCTTTTATTATGGTGTTGGGTTCACTGCCGATGTATCTGGCTGGTTTTATAATATCCCTTGGAAGTGTTTTCATAATAAAAAAATGCATGTTAACTATGTGTTTTTTGGAACAAAAAATATTCCCCTTTAAAATTGAAAAAATGCATTTAAGAATAAAGGATTAACCTTATTTTTGGGTCTCTCTTATTATTCTTTTTAAGTCGTCTTCAACCATATTCTGGATGCGTTTAAGTGCTTCAGGGCTTTCTGCCTCAAATCTAAGGACAAGGACCGGTTGTGTATTTGAAGCCCTTACAAGTCCCCATCCTTCATCCATCAATACCCTTACCCCATCGATGTCAATGATATTGTATGTTTTTCTGTAATATTCAGTGAGGTTTTTAACGACCTGAAATTTTACATTATCAGGGCAGTCAACCCTTATCTCAGGGGTTGAGTAAAGTTTCGGCAGGTCTTTTAAGAATTCTGATACAGGTCTCCCGTCTTTTTCCATAATCTCAATAAACCTGAGAGAAGCATAAATGGCATCATCGTATCCGAAAAATCTATCTGCAAAGAACATATGACCACTCATCTCACCGCCGAGCACTGCGTTCAATTCCTTCATCTTCTGTTTTATCAGGGAATGGCCGGCCTTCCACATAACGGGCCTACCTCCATGTTTCTCAATGTCTTCATATAGATTTTTAGAACACTTCACTTCAGAAACAAAGTAAGCACCCTGTCTCTCTTTGAATATATCCCTGGCGAAGATTATCATAAGATAATCACCCCAGATTACATTGCCTTCATTATCTATTACACCGATTCTATCACCGTCTCCATCATAGCCAATACCAACATCTGCTTTATTTTTGAGAACTGTTTCCCTTAAGGCAACTAAATTTTTTTCAACCGTAGGATCTGGAAAATGATTGGGAAAATGACCGTCCACATCGCAGAATATATCTATCACATCTTGTTTGAACTCCCTCATTATGGGTACTGCAACAGCCCCTGCCACTCCGTTTCCTGCATCCACCACGATTTTAAAGGTTTTATTTATTTTTATGTTTCCCCTTAAAAAATTATAATAATCTTCAATTATGTTTTTGTATTCTCTATAAGAACCTGCCTGTTTTGTAAATCTCTGTTCCTCTATAATCTTCCTTAAATCTTGAATCTCTTCTCCAAATAAAGTTGTTTTCCCGAATGCCACTTTAAAACCATTAAATTCAGGTGGATTGTGGCTCCCTGTAACCATTATCCCACCGTCAACATCCATGTTAAATAAAGAAAAATAAAATAGCGGGGTAGGGCATTGACCTAAATCCGTCACATTTAATCCAGATTCTACCATCCCTTCCACTATTAGATTTTTGAGGTGCTCTGAGCTTAACCTACCGTCTCTTCCCACAGATGCATTCGTTTTCCCCCTGTCTTTCATATATGTGGCAAAGGCCCTCCCTATATTTCTTACCACATCATCTGTGAGGTCCTTTTCTACTATACCCCTGATATCGTATTCCCTGAATATTTCCTTGTTCATTATTTTCCTCCAATTTTTAAAGACATTTTAATCTTTTTTTATAAAAAATTTGACATATCTTTATCTTATAAATAATATAAGTAAATGCTTAAAATCTCAAGATAAAAAGGTGATTATATGGAAAAACAGTATCTTATAGAGGATTTCACATTAAAAGACACGTGGAGATTGTTTCACATACTGGCCGAATTTGTTGAAGGATTTGAAAATCTTTCCGATGTCTATCCTGCTGTAAGTATATTTGGTAGCGCAAGGTGCAAAAAAGGGGACAATCTATACGAAAAGGCCTATGAACTTTCTAAGTCCATTGCCAGGGCAGGTTTTAATGTCATTACAGGCGGTGGTGGCGGTGTTATGGAGGCTGCTAACAGGGGTGCAAAAGAATGCGGTGTGAAATCTATTGGCATAAATATAGAATTACCCTATGAACAAAAACCTAATAGGTATTCAAATGTAAAGCTGAGTTTTAAATATTTTTTTGTGCGAAAGGTTATGTTTTTAAAATATGCCGTGGCATACGTTGTCCTTCCAGGAGGGTTTGGAACCCTTGATGAATGTTTTGAGGCAATGACCCTTATTCAGACGAAAAAGATAAAACCCTTTCCTATAATAATGATGGATTCGTCATACTGGAACGGGCTTGTAAACTGGATAAAGGAAACCCTTCTTACAACAGGTAAGATATCACCTGAAGACATGAATATATTTAAGGTTATGGATGAGCCATCTGAGATAGTTGATTATATAAAGAAATTTGTGATCTTATAGTATTAGTTACAAATTAAGTTTCAATCCTTCTTGCAAATATTAAATAACCGGTGTGGGCAACCATCCTGTCAAATGGTCTTAATCTTTCACTGATTGTTTTATATTTTCTAAGCATTATCTCACATATCTCTATATTACCAAAATTTTTATGAATCTCAAAGGCCTTGAGAATTTCCGTTACCTGGTTTGTTGTTGGCACTATCATTCCCAGGGAGGCACTTGGTCTTGTGAGTTCAATAATGTGTCCTATATAATGCCATGGTTCCCTGACATCTATAAAAACCGATTTAAATCCTGAACCTTTAAAATCAAAAATGTCACAATTTATGAACTCCACATTGGGAAATATTGAAAATTTTTCGATGTTCCTCTTTGCATTTCTGAAATGTCTTTCCTCCTTTTCTACTGTTATGACCTTGCCATCAGCACCTGCTACGGCAGAAAATAGAAGGGTCATGGCACCGCTTCCTGTGCCCAGTTCTAAGACCTTAGAGCCACTTGTGATATTCAGCTTAAAACATATGTATGCAGCATCCTTGGGATAGATTATCTGTGTATCCCTTTTGATACCGAACATGATTATGTCTTCTAAAGTGGGTCTGTATATCTCATACTCACCGTAAAGTTTTCCAAAGGGTTTGCCTACAAGCTCTGAAAATATAATGTTTCCACCCTTTCCGTTAAAGGTTGTGTTTACATCCACCTTTTTTAGATATTTTCTATCCTTATGGCATATAAGCACAAGGTCATCGGGCTTTATGTTTTCCTCTATCATATTTTTTATTTTTCACTAATTTTATGGCGGGTATATATAATTCTATATTTTTCTCGATTTTGCTGATAGCATACAGTGCAGTCTTTTTCTATGCATACCTGTTTGTCCATATTATCTTCTGATGGTAAAGGCTCGAGTAAAACCTCAAAGCCTATTTCCCTATAAAGCTCCACCATTTCGGTAAGACGGGGTTCACATGCGATAAACCTTTTTTCCCACCCCTGACTTTTTAGTTCCTCTTCTCTATCCATTTTTCAGCTTTTTCTGTTCTATAAAATATTCTATAGTCTTTTTAAGTCCTTCCTTAAGGGTTACCACAGGTTCCCAGTTAAGATATGTCTTTGCCTTTGAAATATCAGGACATCTTCTTTTAGGGTCATCTTCTGGTAGCCCTTCAAATATAAGCTCTGATTTAGAACCTGTAAGCTCTATGATTTTTTTTGCTATTTCCAGGATTGAAACCTCATAGGGATTACCGAGGTTAATAGGTCCAGGTAAACCTGAAAGATAGGGTTTTGTATAGTCTCTTCCCCTCTCATCGGGTATTTCCTCGTAGTCCATCATCCTTATCATGCCTTCAATAAGGTCATCTATATAACAGAATGACCTTGTTTGAGAACCATCACCGTATATGGTTATGGGTTCATTGTTTATGGCCTGGGTGATAAAGTTGCTTATCACCCTACCATCGTCATTGCGCATTTTTGGGCCGTATGTATTAAATATCCTTACTACCTTTATGTCTACCTTGTTCTGTCTCATATAATCGAAGAATAATGTCTCTGCAACCCTTTTCCCCTCATCATAGCAGCTTCTCTTTCCGATGGGATTGACATTTCCCCAATATTCCTCTGATTGGGGATGAACCTCAGGGTCACCGTATATTTCACTTGTAGAGGCCTGCAATATTCTTGCCCTAACCCTTTTTGCAAGACCAAGCATATTCAGCGCACCTAAGACGTTTACCTTTATTGTCTTCACAGGGTTATATTGATAGTGAATAGGGCTTGCAGGACAGGCAAGGTTGAATATCCAGTCCACCTCAAGGAGTATTGGAATCGTTACATCATGTCTTATAAACTCAAAGCGAGGATTATGAAATAGTTTCGAGATATTATTCTTTGTGCCTGTAAATAAATTATCCAGGGCTAAGACCTCATGACCGTCCTTTAAGAGCCTTTCGCAGAGGTGTGAGCCGATAAATCCTGCACCACCGGTAACAAGTATCCTTTTTGGCTTATCGTATGTTCTGAATTTATACATTTTTCCTGCCAATACACGTATAGATAAAACCCAATTCTGCCATCTTTTTGGGATTATACTGGTTTCTTCCATCAAAGATTATAGGGGTCTTCATAAGTCTTTTGACCTTTTCAAAATCAGGTTCCCTGAATAAAAGCCATTCTGTTATGAGAACAAGACAATCTGCATCTTTTAAGACCTCGTATTGATTGGCACCAAAGGCTATATTTTTATTGCCTTTAAATATTTCCTTTGCCACATCCATGGCCTTTGGGTCAAAGAGATTACAGAATGCCCCTTCCCTTGTTAATGTATTGACGATATAAATGGATGGTGCCTCTCTCATGTCATCAGTGTTGGGTTTGAATGAAAGTCCCCATACGGCAATTTTCTTTCCCGTAAGTTTTTTATCGTAAAAATTGAGGATTTTTTCTGTAAAAATAATTTTTTGCTTTTCATTGACCTCCATTACATCCTGTAAAATCGTGGGATCGTAGCCATAGTCCTGGGAGGTTTTAATCAGGGCCCTGACATCTTTTGGGAAGCACGACCCACCGAATCCTACGCCAGGAAATAGAAATTTAGGCCCTATTCTTGAATCTGTACCTATCCCTCTCATGACCATCATTACATCGGCTCCAACCCTTTCGCAGATATTTGCTATCTGGTTCATAAAAGATATCCTTGTGGCAAGCATGGCATTGGCTGTATATTTTGTCATCTCGCTGGATTTTATATCCATAACGATAAAAGGTGCCCCTGTTCTTATATAAGGGTTATACAACTCTCTTAAAATCTCTTCAACCCTGCCGTTATCCACCCCTACAATGACCCTTTCAGGTTTCATGCAGTCTTCAACAGCCATACCTTCTTTTAGAAATTCAGGATTTGATGCCACATCAAAGGGCACATTTATATTTCTATTTTTTAATTCACCGGCGATTATGTCTCTTACATTCTCGCAGGTGCCAACGGGAACTGTTGATTTCACAACTATAATTCTGTATTTTTCCATGGTTTTTCCAATATCTCTGGCAACATTTTCCACATATTTTAAGTCAGCTGAACCATCTTTATCCTGAGGGGTGTTGACGCAGATAAATATGATCATACCGTGATCTATTGCCTTTTTTATATCTGTTGTGAATTTCAACCTTCCGTCTTTAACATTATTTTTTACGAGTTCTTCAAGTTGCGGTTCATATATGGGTATTATGCCTTTTTTTAATTTTTTAATCTTTTCTTTATCTATGTCCATGCAGATTACATCATTGCCTGTTTCAGCAAAACATGCACCTGTTACAAGTCCAACATACCCTACACCTATAACAGAAAGACGCATAATCCCTCCATTTTACATTTTTTCTTTTTTTAACTTGCATTACTTTTAAAGTCAATAAAAAAGCTTCTTGAAATCAATAAGTTTTTTATGCTATAAAATATGAACTAAAGTGGGTTAAACCCGCTTTTTTAGTTTATGGGTTAGATGATGATTGAGGCAGATGAGAAAATAGTGGACCGTGTGAAAGCATGCCTGATGCCCATTCTTGAGGATTATGGTTTAGAGCTTGTAGATATTGAGTTTAGATCCTCGGGAAAGAGATGGCTTTTGAGGATATTTATAGATAAAGAAGGTGGTGTATTGCTGTCAGATTGTGAAAATATAAGCAGGGAACTCAGCTTAATACTCGATGTGGAGGATTTTATCGATCATCCATATACATTGGAGGTCTCTTCACCTGGTGTTACAAGGCCTCTAAAGACCATAGAAGATTTTAAAAGGTCTATTGGAAGGTTATGCAGGGTGATTACATCACAACCAGTCTCTGGAAAAAGGGAGATAAAAGGGGTGATATTATCTGTAAGGGAAGGGGAAATTCAAATTAAAGGAAAAATAGATATATTTAATATACCGATGTATGTTATAAAAAAGGCAAATTTAGATCTTGAAATTTAGGGGTAGATATGGGTTCTCCAAAACTTAATTATACAATAGAACAGGTGGTAAAAGAAAAAGGAATACCAAGGGCTACACTCATAAAGGCATTAGAAGAGGCAGTGCTTAATGCATCTAAGAAAAAATTCGGTGCCAATCTTGATTTAGAGGCAAGGTATAATGAAGAGCTCGACGAAATAGAGGTCTTTCAGTTTAAAACTGTTGTGGAAAGGGTCACAGACCCTGAAAAAGAAATCTCACTGGATGAGGCAAAACTGCAGGATCCTGAATGTATGGTCGGTGATTATATTGGTCTAAAAATGGATACAAGCAAGTTAGGAAGGATTTCTGCCCAGACAGCAAAGCAGGTAATTTTACAGAAATTAAGAACGGCAGAAAGCGATGTAATATACGAGGAATACAAGAATAGAAAAGGTGAAATTGTAACAGGTACCATCCAAAGAATAGAAAAAAGTTATTATATTGTAAATCTCGGTAAAACAGAGGCGATCCTTTATTTTAAGGATACAATACCCAATGAGGTATTCAGACAAAGGGAGAGGATAAAGGCCTATATAGTAGATGTGGAGAAAACGAACAAAGGTTGTGTGATAAGGCTTTCAAGGACTGACCCAGGCTTTTTAATAAAGCTATTCGAACTGGAAGTGCCTGAGATACAGGAGGGTCTGGTAAAAATCGTGGCTGCGGCAAGAGAACCTGGCGAGAGGGCAAAAATTGCCGTATATAGCCAGGATTCTGATGTAGACCCAATAGGAGCCTGCGTTGGTGTTAAAGGTTCAAGGGTACAGGCAGTTGTTCAGGAATTAAGAGGGGAAAAGATTGATATTATCCCTTACAGCATTGACCCTACAAAATTTGTATGTAATGCACTGGCACCTGCAAGGATTTCAAAGGTTTACATAAACGAGGTTGAACATTCCATGGAGATTGTAGTAAACGATGACCAGCTTTCCCTTGCCATAGGGAAAAAAGGTCAGAACGTCAGGCTTGCCTCAAAATTAACAGGCTGGAGTATAGATATAATCAGTGAATCGGAAGTAGAAAAATCTTCAAAGAAGGTAATAGATGAACTCGTTAAAAGCCTTAAGATAAGTGAAATTCTTGCAAGGATACTAAACGATGAATATCTAAGGGATATAGCAGACATAGCAAAGCTCACACCGGAAGAATTGAACAGGATTACGAGTATATCCATTGAGGACTGTGAATATATTATAAACAATGCAAAGGCAATTGTAGAAAAAAAGGAAAAATCATAAGATAATATACGAGAAAAAAAGACTTATTTTAAAAAAGTTTAACAAGGTAAAACAAATGCAGAAACCCAAGATAACACCCATTAAAGAGAAACTTATAGAAGAAGAACTTTTATCAAAATTAAAGATTAAAGGAAAGAAGATAAAGGGAAAAGAATCTGTTGAAACCCAAAGAGTAGAAAAACACGAAGAAACCAGTGCATCCGCGGAACAGGTAATAGAAAAAAGGGTTTCTTCGGTAATTATAAGGCGAAGGGTTCAGCATACAGAACCACCTTCTTATGAAAAAGAAAAGATAATACCCTCTGAAGAGAAAAAAGAAATAAAAGAAAACCTTGAGGCAAGAGCGGAAATTAAACCCCAGGAAAAAGAAACGGTGATACTGGAGCCGGTAAAAGCAAAAAAAGCGGCAGAAGAGAAGACCGTTGAGATATTGAAAAAGGAAGAAGAAAAACCCTTATCCCATGTTGAAAGGCCTGTTATTAAGATGGTAGAAGAGGCTGAAGCGGTTAAGGTAATTGAAAAGATTGAGCCAGAAAAACGTTTAGAAGAAGAGGAAGCGGAAGAAGAGAAAAAGATTGAAGAAAAAGGCATTGAGAAACCTGTAATCGAAAGAGAAGTAGAAGAACAATTAAAGGGTGATATTGAGGCATTAGAAAAGGAGAAAAGTGAGGAGATTACAAAGGCCTTAGAAGAACATTACAAACAGGATCTTGAAAGGGGTATAGAACTCGGCACAGAAGAAGAGTTCGAGGAAAAGAAGAAAAAGAAGGTAGAGAGACTGCTCAGAAAGATTGAGGAGCAGGAATTAGAAGAGGTTAAATTTAAGAAAAAAGGGTTGCTTAAAAGAAAAGTAGTAATAAAGGAAGAAGAACTTTACCCGTTTAAAAGACAAAAACCAAAGACAGCACAATTAAAAAAAGACAAAAAAGAGAGAAAAGAGGAAAAGAGAGAGGTTGAAGAGAAAGTCCAGGAAACAAAACCAGTTAAAAAGATTATTAAGTTAAGGGATGAGATACAGGTGGGAGAGCTTGCAAAGAAAATGGGAATAAAGGCTCAAGAACTGATTGCCAAACTCCTTTCCCTCGGTGTTTTATCTGGAATTAATCAGAATATAGATTTTGATACGGCATTTTTAGTAGCAAGTGAGTTTGGCTTTGAAGCGGAAAAGATTACCTCTATAGAAGAAGACTTCCTTGCCATGGAAGAAGAACAGAAAGAAAGACCAGAAGATTTAAAACCAAGGCCGCCTGTAGTAACAATTATGGGTCATGTAGACCACGGTAAAACCCTGTTGCTTGATACCATTAGACATACAAACGTGGCGGAGCGTGAGGCAGGAGGCATCACCCAGCATATAGGTGCGTATATGGTAAATGTCAATGGCAAGGATATTACGTTTATAGATACTCCAGGTCATGAGGCATTTACTGCCATGAGGGCAAGGGGCGCAAAGGTAACGGACATAGTAGTCCTTGTAGTTGCAGCCGATGATGGTGTTATGCCCCAGACAATTGAAGCTATAAACCATGCTAAGGCTGCTAATGTTCCCATAATCGTGGCAATCAACAAGATTGATAAAGAAAATGCAAATCCAGACAGGGTAATAAAAGATTTAGCGAATTATGATCTCATCCCTGAAGAATGGGGTGGCTCTACTTTATTCGCCAAGATATCGGCAAAGAAGAAGATAGGGATTAAGGAATTGCTCGAACTTATAGTCTTGCAGGCCGAGATGCTTGAACTGAAGGCAAATCCCGATAAACTTGCAAGGGGTATTATTATAGAATCAAAACTCGATAAAGGACATGGCCCTGTGGGAACTGTTATTATCCAGGAAGGTACACTAAAGATTCAGGATCCTTTTATAGCAGGGCATATGTTTGGCAGGGTAAGGGCAATGTTTGATGATAATGGAAAGAGGATTACCAAGGCCCCGCCTTCAACCCCTGTTTTGGTTGTGGGTTTTCAGGAAGTGCCTCAGGCAGGGGATAGATTTGTTGTAACCACAGAAGAGAGATATGCAAAAGAGCTTTCCAGATACAGACAGGAAAGATTAAAAGAGAGAGAGGCTTTAAAAACTACAAGAACCTCCCTTGAAGATTTATATACAAAGATGGGTGAATCAGAAAAGGTTTTCTTGAATGTAATCTTAAAAGGTGATGTAAGGGGCACAATAGATGCCATAGTAGAGGCATTGAAAAAGCTATCAAACGAGAAGGTGGAGATTCAGATTATCCACAGTGGAGTGGGGGCAATTACAGAGACCGATGTAAACCTTGCCATGGCATCAGGGGCTATAATCATAGGTTTTAATGTTAAGCCTATAAGCAAGGCTCAATCCCTTGCCGAACAGGAGAAGATTGAGATAAGAACTTACTCTATTATCTATGAAATGATAGATGATATAAAGAAGGCAATGGAGGGGATGCTTGCACCGAAGATAGTGGATGTGGATATAGGCAAGGCAGAGGTGAGAAAGGTCTTTAGTATTTCTAAAACCGGCAATATTGCAGGCTGTTATGTTACAGAAGGTAAGGTGACGAGAAATGCCTTTGCAAGGGTAATAAGAGAAGGAAACAACATATATACAGGGAAGATAAGTTCCTTAAAGAGGTTTAAGGATGATGTGAAAGAGGTTCAATCCGGTTATGAATGCGGTTTGGTCATTGAAAATTTTAATGATATAAAGGAAGGGGATATTCTTGAATTCTTTGTTCAGGAAAAAGAAAGACAGACCCTTGATTGATTGACATGATTGTAGGCATTTCAGTTGTTGAAATTTTTTTACCTGACAGTCATTCTTTAAAAGATAAAAGGCAGGCTGTGAAAAAGATTATAGACAAAACAAGGATGAAATTTAATATTTCTATGGCAGAATTCGGTGAAAATAACCTGTGGCAGAGGGCAAAGATAGGTTTTTCCGTTGTTGGTGTAAAAAAAGACCATATTGATATGGCAATGGAAAATGTATGTAATTACATTGAATCCCTTTATATAGGCAAAGTGATCAGCACTAATTCTGAAATTATTGTGCTTGGAAATGAAATATGAGATACAGAAAATTGAGGGTTCAGGACCAATTGAGAGAGGAGGTGTCCCAGATACTTTTCAGGGACATAAAAGACCCTGGTATCGGGTTCGTCACCATTATGGAGGTAAAACTTACTGAGGACTTAAAAATTGCAAAGGTTTATTGTTCCATTTACGGTGACGAGAGAGAAAAGGCAAGGTCAATGGCCGCACTTAACAGGTCAAAGGGATATATAAAGTTTCTTTTAGGACAGAGGATAAGGCTAAAATATATACCTGAAATAAATTTCGTCCTTGATGATACCTTTGAGAAGGTGGCAAGGATTGAAGAGATACTAAAAAAGGAAAAAGATGCTAAAAAGGATTAAAGAGAGAATAGAAGAAGGTAATAGATTTCTCATTACTACCCATATTGATTTAGACGGAGATGCAGTGGGCTCGGTTTTTTGTTTTTACTGGTTGTTGAAGCATTACAAAAAGGACCCATTCGTTTATTTAAGGGACCATGTGCCTTATAAGTTCAGGTTTTTACCTGGGCCCGATGATAAAAGACTTTTTTTTAAAGAACTACCCTTAGAAAAATACGATACTGTTTTTGTCCTCGATTGTGGTGACCTCCATAGAATAGGTGGTAATTATGAGGCCCTAAAAGACAATGGATTCATTGTTAATATCGACCACCATAATACAAACAGCGGATTTGGAAACATTAATCTCGTTTTACCCGATGCTTCATCAACGGCTGAGATTATTTATGATTTGATAGAGTTTTTGAATATTGAGATAACCCATGAAATGGCAATAAATATCTATACAGGGGTCTTGACGGATACAGGTTCTTTCAGATATGAAAATACAAACCCTAAGGCCTTCACTATCTGTGCCCGTATGACAGAAATTGGCGTTAAGCCTGCCTATGTGGCGCAAAAGATTTATGAGAGCCATCCAAAAGAGAGATTTTTTATTCTTGGAAAGGTTTTAAACACCTTAGAAGCATATAAAAACGGAAAAATTGTTATGGCACACATAACAAGGGATATGGCTGAAGATAATTTCCCATTAGAAGAATTTACCGATGGATTTGTGGAATTTATCAAAGAAATAGACGGTATAGAAATTGCAGTGCTTATCAGGCAGGTAGAAGATAATAAATATAAAATCAGCATGAGGGCCAAAGGAAATGGAGATGTATCTGAGATATGTAGTATCTTCGGTGGAGGAGGACATAAAAAGGCTGCGGGCTGTTATATAAATGGTGATTTAAATGAGGTGAAGAAAAAACTATTAGAGGTAATAAAGGATTGATAAACGGTTTTTTAATAATCAACAAGAATGCAGGGATTTCTTCTTTTGATGTGATAAGGAAGTTAAAGAAGATAAACAAATTTAAAAAGATAGGTTATATCGGAACCTTAGATAGAAATGCTACAGGTGTGCTACCTGTTGCTATAAACGAAGGTGTGAAATTGATACCTTTGCTTGAAGACTATGAAAAGTCTTATAAAGCAAAATTTTTGTTAGGGATTAAGACAGATACCTTTGATATAGTGGGAAAGGTGCTTGAAGAAAAAGAGGTGGGTGAGTTTAAGAAAGAGGAATTGGAGCGTATTTTGAAAGGTTTTGAGGGAGAGATAACCCAGAAGGTGCCAATCTTTTCTTCAAAGAAGATTAATAGAAAACCTTTGTATAAACTGGCAAGAAAAGGTATAGAAGTAGAGGTTCCAGAAAAGAAGGTACATATATACAGTATAAAACTCACAGATTATACCCATCCATATGTAGATGTTGAAATCACCTGTTCTAAGGGGACATATATCCGTTCCCTTGCCAATGATTTTGGTGAAATACTCGGATGCGGTGCCACTCTATATGCCCTTGTGAGAACCAAACACGGAGAGTTTACTTATGATATGAGTGTCGGTCTTGATGAAATAAAGGAAAAGGCTGATATTGAAAGGTTCATTATACCCTTGGAACATATACTTTCCAGTATGAATAAGATTATAATAGATATACAATTTGAAAGATTTTTAAGACAGGGCATGCCTGTACCCATTATGAGTGATATGAATGCACCTAAAAGGGATGAAATGGTGAAGCTTTTTAATAGGAGCGGCAGGCTCATAGCAATAGGAATGACAGATATAAAGACAAATATCATAAAAGTAAAGAGACTTATAAATAATTAAGGAGGAGGTAATATGGCACTTACTTCAGCCCAAAAGAAAAAGATAATAGAGGAATTCAAGATACACGAAAAAGATACGGGCTCACCAGAGGTTCAGATTGCAATTCTTACAGAACGTATAAGGCTACTCTCTGAGCATTTTAAAAAATTTTCTAAAGACCATAATTCAAGAAGGGGGTTACTTGTCCTCGTAGGAACAAGGAGAAGACTTCTGGAATATTTGAAGCAAAAAAATGTAAATAGATACAAAAAATTGATAGAGAAGCTCGGGTTGAGAAAATAAAAGTTTAACTGGAGAAAGATATGGAGGAAAGCATCAAGATAGATTACGCCGGTAGAGAACTAACCATCACCACTGGATCTATAGCAAAACAGGCAAATGGCAGTGTACTTGTTCAATATGCAGATACTGTTGTTCTGGTCACTGCTGTTATGGATAAGAAAGAATCGGATAGAGATTTTTTACCTTTAATTGTAAACTACCAGGAGATGTCCTATGCAGCGGGAAAATTTCCTGGCGGTTTTTTTAAAAGAGAAGGCAAGCCATCGGATAGAGAAATTTTAATGTCCCGTCTTATTGACAGGCCCTTAAGGCCTCTTTTCCCAAAAGGCTTTAACAATGAGGTTCAGATTATTGCAACGGTATTATCTGCGGATCAGGAAAACGATCCGGCAATACTGGGAATTCTCGGCGCATCCTGTGCCTTGACAATATCAGAAATACCGTTTGAAGGTCCACTTGCAGGGGTAAAACTGGGAAGAAAAAACGGCAGATTCATAATAAATCCTTCAACAGATGACCTTGAAGAAAGCGATATCGACATAGTGATGACAGGCACAAAAGATGCCATAATAATGGTGGAAGGATCTGCAAAATTTGTAAAAGGAGACGATTTAATAGAGGCAATCCATTTCGGGCATCAACACCTCCTCCCTTTAATAGAATGTCAGAACATTTTAAGGGAAAGGATAGGAAAGGAAAAATGGGGATTTGAGCCAAAGGATGAGAATGGCGAGTTAAGGCATGAGATAGAAGAAAAGGTAAAGGAACAGATTAAAGAAGCTTTCAGTTTGCCAAAAAAGATAATGCGTGCCGAAAGACTGGGTAATATATTAAAAACCCTGGTGGCAGATTATCAGGATGTAGAAGAAACAACGATAAAAAAGTATATTGAAGATATCACAAGGGATATCATGAGGCATGAACTTATAACAAAGGGCATAAGGATAGACGGTAGAAGACCCGATGAAATAAGAAATGTCTCATGCCAGGTAGGAATTCTGCCAAGAACCCATGGTTCTGCTCTGTTTACAAGGGGTGAAACCCAGGCACTTGCTGTAACCACTATAGGAACATCAGAGGATGAACAAAAGGTAGAATCTTTATACGAAGGAGAAACCTTTAAGAGTTTTATGCTCCATTACAATTTCCCCCCTTTTTCAGTAGGAGAGATAGCCATGTTGAGGGGGCCATCGAGGAGGGAAATAGGCCATGGAAATTTGGCAGAGAGGGCCCTTTCACCTGTTTTACCCAAAAAAGAGGAATTTCCCTATACGATCAGGATTGTATCTGAAATACTTGAATCAAACGGTTCTTCTTCAATGGCTACCGTATGCAGCGGTTGCCTTTCATTGATGGACGCCGGTGTTCCCATAAAAGATATGGTTGCAGGAATAGCCATGGGTCTTGTTAAAGAGGAAGACCATGAGATAATCCTTTCTGATATAATAGGTGATGAAGACCACATGGGAGATATGGATTTTAAGATTGCAGGGACAAGAACAGGGATTACTGCCATTCAGATGGATATAAAGATTAAGGGAGTTACAAAAGAGATAATGTCAAGGGCCATTGCACAGGCACAAACGGGTATAGATAAGATACTGGATATTATGAGCAATACCTTAAGCAAACCGAGAGAATCCCTTTCACCATATGCACCGAGAATATACACTATAAACATAAAACCGGAAAAAATAAGGGATGTAATAGGACCCGGTGGTAAGGTTATAAAGGGCATTATCGACCAGACAGGTGTAAAGGTTGATATCGAAGATACGGGTCTTATAAGAATTGCCTCAAATGATAAGGCCTCAGCAGATGAAGCCATAAGGATTATAAAGCAGATAACAAAAGAGGTAGAGGTTGGTGATATTTATCTGGGAAAGGTAAAAAAGATTCTTGATTCAGGTGTAATTGTGGATATTATGCCTAATGTGGACGGTTTTGTGCATATAAGTCAGCTTTCCGATGGATACGTAAAAAGGCCTTCGGATATTGTAAAAGAACGGGATGAAATGCTCGTTAAGGTAATAGATATTGAGCCCAGCGGAAGGATCAGGCTTTCAAGAAAGGCAGTATTAGGTGAGCAACAGGAAAAAAAGAAATAGATGTATAGAAAAACAGTCCTGCATAACGGCCTTACCATAGTCACTGAGTCCATACCTTATTTTTCATCAATTTCAATAGGTCTCTGGTGGAAAACGGGAAGCAGGTATGAAGACACTTCAAATAATGGTATATCCCATTTCATAGAACATATGCTTTTTAAGGGCACAGGCAAAAGAACTGCCTATGATATTGCAAGGGAGATAGATGCCATTGGCGGTACAATAAATGCCTTTACAGGAAAAGAATATACATGTCTTTTTGCAAAGGTATTAAAGAAAGATATGGATATTGCCATTGACGTCCTCTCCGATATGTATAAAAATTCCCTGTTCATGGAAGAAGATATGGATAGGGAGAAATACGTCATTGCCCAGGAGATAAAGATGGTGGAAGATAATCCTGAGGAATATATTTTTGAGTTGTTTAATGCCTCGTATTTTAATAACCATCCCCTCGGTATGACGATACTGGGCACTTATGAAAACATAGAAAAATTCAATCGCGATAACCTTTTAAAACACTTTCAAAGATATTACAACCCAAAGAGGTTGATAATTACTGCCACAGGCAGGGTTGACCATAATAACTTTGTTAATAAAATCAAAAAGGTTTTTGATGATCTTGAGATCTATGAAGACGGACAGTTTGAATTGATACCTCCTGAGCCTCAAAATCGTATCAATTATATAGAAAGAGACCTTGAGCATACGTATATCTGCCTTGGCACAAAAGGATTGAGCCAGATAGACGATAAAAGATATGCCCTATATGCATTGAATGCCATAATTGGTGGAAGTGCAAGTTCCCATCTTTTTCAAGAGATTAGAGAGAAGAGGGGTTTGGTTTATAATATATATTCCTATGTGAGCTGCTTCAAAGACACGGGGACTTTTGGTATATCTACTTCTACATCTGAAGAAAATGTACTGGAGGTAATGTCCCTTTTAAAGGAAGAGATCTTGAGGGTTAAGAAGGAAGGTATATCTGACAATGACCTTGAATTTTCAAAGGACCATATTAAGGGCAATCTTTTTATGTCCCTTGAAAGTTCAGATGCACGGATGGGAAGGCTTGCCAAAAATGAGATATATTTCAATGGATATATACCCCTAAAAGAAACTTTAAGAGAGATAGACAGGATAAGCAAAAAGGACATTAATGCTATTATAGACCTTATATTTGATGATTTGAAAAATATTTCCATTACAATCCTTGGGAAGGCAGATATTAAAGCTGTTGAAAATATATGGAAAAACTGAAGGTTTATGTAATGAAAAAAGAGGGGGCAAAACTGCCACAATATGCAACAGAGGTAGCCTCTGGCATGGACCTTTATGCCTTTATTGAAGAACCTTTAACAATTAGACCCCTGGAAAGGGTTTTGATTCCCACAGGCATTTTTTTAAGTATCCCTAAAGGGTTTGAAGGAGAGATAAGACCCCGCAGTGGCCTTGCATTAAGATACGGCATTACAGTTTTAAATACACCTGGCACAATAGACAGCGACTACAGGGGAGAGATTAAAGTGCTTTTAATTAATCTTGGAGGGGAACCGTTTATAATAAATAACGGTGACAGGATTGCCCAGATAGTATTTAAAAGTATTGCAAAGGCAGAGCTTGAAATTGTTTTTAGATTACCGGAATCTGAAAGAGGTGAAGGCGGTTTTGGTTCCACAGGTATTTAATTGAAAGATGGATTATTATCGCTACCTCGACAATTTCATAAGTTACCTTACCGCAGAGAGAGGTGCCTCAAATCATACTATCGAGGCATATAACAGAGATATTCTCGAATTTTTTAAATATTTAGAAGAAAATTCAATCCAGATTCCCTCTCACGATGATGTAAACAATTATATAACCTTTCTTATGGTTAAAGGTAAAAAGGTGAGGAGTATTACAAGGGCTATATCGAGCTTAAGGGGCTTTTTTAATTTTATGATAATAGAGGGTATTATAAAAGAAAACCCTTTTGAGGAGATAGAGATACCAAAATACAGACCCTCAATCCCTGAAGTTTTAAGCCAGGAAGAGATGCTACAATTAATACAGTTTACTGAGGGTGAAAAGAAATCTTTAAGAGATAAAACCATACTTGAGCTCATGTATGCTACCGGTCTCAGGGTGTCTGAACTCATTAATCTGAAAAAGAGCGATGTGAACCTTGAAGGAGGATTTTTGATAGCCACAGGTAAAAGGTCAAAGGAAAGGGTTGTGCCCATGGGTTCTTATTCAATAGAGGCAATAAAAAGATACATCTCCGAAGAAAAACCGAAAGGTCCATACCTTTTCTGTAATAAAAAAGGGGTTAAACTGACGAGGCAGGCAATATGGAAGATTATAAGGAAATATGCGAGAAAGATAGATAAGACTCATGTCTCTCCCCATACGATAAGGCATACATTTGCAACCCATCTCCTTGAAGGCGGTGCTGATTTAAGGTCTGTCCAGATACTCCTTGGTCATGAAGATATTTCCACAACCCAGATATATACCCATGTGGACCGAAAGAGATTAAAAGAGATACACAGAAGATTTCATCCCAGGGGATAATATTATAGATGAAGGTCATCACAACCCATAACAATGCAGATTTCGATTCCTTATCATCCATGGTGGCTGCAAAAAAACTCTATCCCGATGCAGTTCTTGTATTCCCTGGCTCACAGGAAAAGACATTAAGGGATTTTTTAATACGCTCTACCCTTTATGTATTTGATATAGAGAAGACAAAAAATATAGATTGTAATGCCATTGATACCCTTATTATTGTGGATACGCGGCAGAGGTCGAGAATTGGAGATTTTTCAAAGATTATAGACAGAAAAGGCTTAAAGATTCATATATTTGACCACCACCCAGATACCCCTGAAGATATAAAAGGGGATGAGGAATTTATAAGAAAGACAGGTGCAACGGCAACAATAATTGTATCTATGCTTAAAGAGAAAAACATCAAGATAACACCTGAAGAGGCAACGGTGATGATGCTCGGGATATACGAAGAAACAGGGTGCTTCCTTTTTCCTTCTACTACAATAGAAGATTTTCAGGCCGCTTCCTTTCTTCTGTCATGTGGTGCCAATGTAAATATCGTATCAGACCTTCTTATAAAGGAACTTACACCGGAACAGGTTTTTTTACTCAATGAGCTTATAAACAATGCAACTGTTTTAAATATAAACGGTATAGATGTTGTATTAACAGAGGCAAGCATTGAAAGATATGTAGGTGATCTTGCAGTAGTAGTCCATAAATACCGAGACATGGAGAATCTTAATGTTATATTTGCCGTATTCAGGCTCGAAGACAGGGTCTATATCATAGGCAGAAGCAGGATACCTGAGGTGGATGTGGGCCATATATTGTCTATTATGGGTGGAGGGGGTCATAAAGAGGCAGCGTCTTGCACAATAAAGGATATGACCATAAACGAGGCAAAGGACAGGCTTGTTGAAGTTTTGAAATATAATGTGAAGCCTTTATATACTGCAAGAGACATCATGTTTTTTCCCGTAAAGACAGTGGAAGCTGATACGTCTATCTGGGAGGCAAAAAATATAATGGTAAAATACAATATTAATGCTCTGCCAGTTATACAGAACGAAAAGGTTGTTGGTGTGATTACAAGACAGATTGTGGAAAAGGCTGTGTTTCACAAACTGGATAATGTCCCTGTTAAAGAATACATGTCTACAGAATCCATGTTTGCAAGGCCTGATGATTCTATAGAAAAAATAAAGGACATGTTGATAGGGAGTAATCAGAGGTTTGTTCCTGTTGTTGAAGAGGGAAGACTTGTGGGTGCTATTACAAGGACAGACCTTTTGAGGGTTTTAGAGGACGAGGTAACAAAGGTCGTTGTGAATAAGCGGGAGATCCATGACTTTTATACAAAGAAAAAGAATGTTAAGAACCTTATGAAGGAGAGACTTGATAGGGAGACGTTGAACAGGCTCATCGAGATAGGTAGTCTTGCTGATGAAATAGGATATCACGCATATCTTGTAGGCGGTTTTGTCAGGGATCTGCTTTTAAGAATATACAACAATGATATAGATATAGTTATTGAGGGAGATGGGCTGAATTTTGCAGCTGAACTTGCAAAGCGTTATGATGTAAAGGTGAGGCCACATAAAGAATTTGGGACAGCCAAGATTATTTATAAAGATGGGTTTAAAATTGACATAGCCACTGCAAGACTTGAATACTATAAATCCCCAGCAGCTTTGCCTACAGTGGAGCATAGCTCTTTAAAACTTGATTTACAGAGGCGTGATTTTACCATAAATACCCTTGCCATATCTTTAAATAAGAATACCTTTGGTCATCTAATAGATTTTTTTGGTGCCCAAAGAGATATTAAGGAAAAGGTAATAAGGGTGTTACACAGTCTGAGCTTTGTGGAAGACCCATCAAGGGTATTCAGGGCAGTGAGATTTGAACACAGGTTCGGTTTTCAGATTGGGAAACATACATTGAACCTTATAAAGAACGCTGCAAAGATGGGTTTTCTTTCCAAGATAAGGGGCAAAAGGATCTGGACCGAACTTTCCCTTATATTTCATGAAGAAAATTGTGAAAAGATATTAAATAGGTTGCAAGGCCTTGATCTTCTTAAATTTATATACCCTGATTTAACATTCGACAAAGATAAAGAAAGGCTTTTTCTCCAGATGCATACTGTATTTCGCTGGTATGAGTTGTTATATAAAAACAGGGCCTGTGATAAAATTGTTTTTTATACTCTTGGTCTTATTGACCAGCTAAAACAGGATAAAGTAGAAGATTTTTGTAATAAGATGGAGCTTAAGGAATCCTTAAAGAAAAAAATAATAGATGATGTGGAAAAGATAAGGGATACGCTTATAAAGTTTGCCATTGGACTGGGTGGTATGCCCAAAAGCCAGATTTACAGAACCCTTGATGAGATATCAGATGAGGCAAAGCTGTTTATAATGGCAAAAACAAAATCAGAAGAAATAAAAAAGCATATTTCAAACTACATTACATATATAGACTCATACAAACCAATTTTAACGGGTTTTGACTTAAAGGCCATGGGACTTAAAGAAGGGCCGCTTTTCAAAGAGATACTGGAGAACTTAAAAGATGCAAAGATTGACAATAATCTAAAGACAAAGGAAGAAGAGATTGCCTTTGTTAAAAACTTCATTGAAAGATTACCCGGTATAGATGAAATGATTAAGGCAAAGGAATAGATATATGGAATTTCTGGTACCAACCCTTGAAATAAAAATGGAATGTTATGAAGGCCCTTTGGCTGTGCTTGTGAATCTTATTAGAAAAAACCGCATAAGCATCTGGGATATCCCCCTTGCATTAATTATAGAGAGATTTCTTCAATATGTAGAGCTCGTAAAGGAAATGCGATTAAAGATTGCAGAGGATTTTATAGAAATTGCCTCTTTATTAATCTACATAAAATCAAGGATGCTATTACCAGAAGGCCAGAAAAATGAAGAAAAAGATACCAGGGATGAGCTTGTGGAGAGGATCGTAGAATACGAACGACTTAAAGGAATGGTGGATAGTCTTGAAGACCTGCCTTTATTGCACAGGGATAAGTTTATAAGGGGGTCGAATTCTATAAGAGGTGAAGAAGAGTATAATCTTTTGGATCTATGTCATATCTTCTTTGACCTTATGAAGAAAAGGGAGGAAAGATATATTGTTGTAAGAGAGCTTAAACCCACCCTGGAAGAGAAACTGCATATGCTTAGAGAAATCCTTGAATCAAAAGGGGTGTTTGAGTGGAGGGAGGATGAATCTATAGAACATTCTGATAAAGTGGTTACCATACTCGGCATGCTTGAACTTGCAAAGATTAAGCTTGCAAACCTTTATCAGAGCAGGCCTTTCAGCAGTATTATCATGAAAAGAAGAAGCGGGGGTGCGTTACAAATATGAGAAAGGGCATTAAGATTACCTTAATTGTATTTTCAGTCTTGATTGTTATTTTTATTGTCTCCTTGGTTATTACAGGGCTATCTTTTGGAGAAAAGATTGCCGTTGTGGAAATTGAAGGGATTATAATGGATACCAAGGATGTGCTGGAAGATATTGTGAGATTCAGGGATGACAAAGATATAAAGGGCGTGATTGTCAGGATTAATTCTCCTGGCGGCTCCACAGGACCTACGCAGGAGATATTCAGAGAAATAAAAAAGTTAAGGGAAAAGAAGCCTGTTTATATATCCATGGGTGCAGTGTGTGCCTCAGGTGGATATTATATTGCCTCAGGTGGGAATAAAATATATGCCTTACCTTCTACGATAACAGGAAGTATTGGTGTTATCATGGAAAATGTGGTAATGGAAGACCTATTTAAAAAGATAGGCATTCAGGCAGAACCCATTAAGGCAGGCACATATAAAGATATGGGTTCACCTTTTAGAAAGATGAAGCAGGAGGAAAGGGCATACATACAGGAGATACTGGATAGTATCCATAACCAGTTCATAAAGGATATAGCAGAATCGAGAAAGATGAATGTGGAAATAGTTAAGCAATATGCTGACGGCAGGGTTTTTACAGGCATTCAGGCAAAATCCTTTGGCCTTGTGGATGTAATAGGAACGTATTACGACACCATTGAAGATATGAAAAAGGCATTAAATATTAAGGGTAAACCTGTCATTGTAAAGGGAAAAAGGCCTTTTTCGATTTTAAAATTACTTGTTTCTTCTTTTGTTAAAGAGATTTACAGTGAAATGTCCTCTTTAAAATATTGTTCTCCTTTTAAGTTTATGATGTTTTGATAAAAGGGCAGTAAAAAAGTTAGATAAGGATATTTTTTATAAAAACATATCAGGTATTTTTTTAAGTTTCTTTTCCTGTTCAATATAGAATGCAGCACTTAATATCCTTGCCTCATCAAGGGGCCTACCTATAATCTGAAGCCCTATGGGCAATCCGAGCGTATCAAAACCGCACGGAACAGATATGGCTGGAAGTCCTGCAAGATTTACCGGTATTGTAAAAATATCTGATAGATACATGTTTAGTGGGTCCTCTGACTTTTCACCAATTTTGAAGGCAGTTGTGGGAGAAACAGGGGTTACTATGAGGTCACAGACCTTGAACGCCTCTTCAAAGTCCTTTCTTATGAGAGTTCTGACCTGGCTTGCCTTTCTATAATATGCATCATAATATCCAGAAGATAGTACGTAAGTTCCAAGGATAATACGTCTTTTTACTTCTTTTCCAAACCCCTTTAGCCTCGTTTTTTTATACATCTCTATAATATCCTTTCCCTGAACCCTTAATCCGTACTTTACACCATCATAACGGGCAAGGTTTGAAGATGCCTCTGCAGGAGATATGATATAGTATGTAGCCACTGCATATTCGGTATGGGGCAGTGAAATCTCTTCTATATGGGCACCGTTTTTTTCAAATATGGAGATCGATTCAATTACACTTTTTTTTACATCTGGTTCTATGCCTTCGATAAAGTATTCTTTTGGTATACCTATTCTTAATCCTTTTATATCTTTACCGAGTGCTTCGGTGAAATCAAAGACAGGTTGGGGTATGGACGTAGAATCCAGGGGATCATGGCCGGCAATAACATTCATAATAATAGCACAATCAGTTACATTTCTTGTTATGGGGCCTATCTGATCAAGGGATGATGCAAAGGCTATAAGACCGTATCTTGAGACCCTACCGTATGTAGGCTTCATACCCACAACACCACAAAGGGCTGCCGGTTGCCTGATAGAGCCCCCTGTATCTGTCCCGAGGGAAGCAGCACACAACCCTGCCGCAACTGCACTTGCAGAACCACCACTTGAACCTCCAGGTATCCTGTCTAATGCCCAGGGATTTTTAGTAATCTGGAAGGATGAATTTTCAGTGGAAGAACCCATGGCAAATTCGTCCATATTGAGCCTTCCGAGATGGACAAACCCTTCTTTTTTTAGTTTTTTTATTACCGTGGCATCATAAGGGGGTATAAAACCTTTTAGAATCTGTGATGCACATGTAGTCTCTATACCTTCTATGCACAGTATATCTTTAATGCCCAGTGGAATCCCTGTAAGCATCCCGCCTTCTTTTTTTTCCAGCCTTCTGTCTGCCTCAGAGGCCATTTCATATGCTATATCTTCGGTAAGCTTCAAATAAGAGCTTATCAAAGGGTCGTATTTTTTTATCCTTTTAATATAGAATTCGGTCAATGCAAAAGAAGTAATTTCTCGATTTTTTAGTAAACGGGAAATTTCTTTAATATTAAGATTTAATGTTTCTTTCATTCTATTCCTCTATCTCGATTATAGGTGGTACCTTAAAAAATGAACCTATTCTTTCCGGTGCATTTTTTGTAGATTTTTCAACAGAAAACGATTCTTTTACCTCATCCTCTCTTAATGCGCATTCAAGGGCTACGGGATGGCTCGTGGGTTCAATATTTGAGGTATCGAGCTTATTGAGTTTTTCCATATATTCGAGTATGCTGTTTAGTTGATTTGTATAGAGCTCAATCTCTTTTTCTTCGAGCTCAAGCCTTGCAAGATGGGCAACATATTTTATCGTTTCATCGTTTATCTTCATCTTGTGCCTCTTTTATAACATAAATTTTATAACCTTCACAAACATTCTTTTTCCATATACTGCCTATTACTTTCCATCAATCTTCAATTTAAAGGCAGGTTCTTTCTTTTCCACCTCATCCTTTGAGATGCCAGACATCTTTATTTTTAGCCTCAGGTCATTAGGGCTATCGGCATTTGCTATGGCATGGTTGTAATCTATAATCCCCTGCTTATAGAGTTCAAAAATATGCTGGTCAAAGGTCTGCATACCTTCGTTGTACGAAGCAGCCATGGTCTCCTTTAAAAGACCTACTTCACCCCTTAGTATGAGGTCCTTTACCCTGGGGCTGTCTAAGAGGATTTCGATGGCAGCAACCCTTTTTCCATCTACTGTGGGTATTAAGCGTTGGGAAATGATGGCCCTTAAGTTTAAAGATAACTGCATATAAATCTGAAGATGTTTTTCAATGGGGAAGAAATTTAATATCCTTTCAATTGCCTGGTTTGCATTGTTTGCATGGAGTGTGCCTAAACATAAATGGCCAGTCTCTGCAAATGTTATGGCATCTTCCATGGTCTCTGTATCCCTTATCTCGCCTATTAATATTACATCAGGGGCCTGCCTTAAGGTATTCTTCAGGGCATTAAAAAATGAATGGGTGTCAAATCCCACCTCTCTCTGGGTTACAACACTCATCTTATGCTGGTGCACGTATTCAACAGGGTCCTCTATTGTTATGATGTGTCCCCTTTCATTGGAGTTTCTGTAATCTATCATAGATGCAAGGGTAGTAGATTTTCCACTTCCAGTGGCCCCCACTACAAGGACAAGACCCCTTTTACTCATTACAATATCTTTCAAAATAGGTGGTAGCCCCATCTCATCTATGGTCTTTATCTGCGTCTTAATCTGTCTTATCACAAGACCAACATATCCCCTTTGCCTGAAAATATTTACCCTGAATCTTCCGAGTTCAGGATAGTAAAGGGCAAGATTCATCTCCAGTTCTTCTGCAAACTGTTTTCTCTGCTTATCGTTCATAGTTTCATTGGCGATCTTTTCTGTATCATCAGGAGTAAGGGGTGGCTCATCGTATGGATGGGTTGAACCTTGAATCCTGAACATTGCAGGTACACCTACTGTTATATAGATATCCGATGCATCCTTTTCTACCATATATTTTAAATATTCTATTAACTCTGCCATGGTATCACCTTGGTTGATTTGATTGGGGTAACCAGAATGCAACCTCTTCCCTGGTTACGAGATTTTTCTGGAGCAATTCCATAACAGATGCTTCCATTGTCTGCATGCCTATACCTTTACTCGTCTGCATTATAGAAGGTATTTGAGCAATCTTGCCTTCCCTTATGAGGTTTCTCACCGCAGGGGTGCCTATCATAATCTCAAATCCTGCAACCCTTCCCTTACCATCTTTTCTACGAAATAGTGCCTGTGTTATAACTGCCTGAATGGATTCAGAAAACATAGCCCTTACTTGGGCCTGCTGTGCAGCAGGGAAAACGTCTATTATCCTGTCCACTGTTTTTGGAGCCCCGCTTGTATGGAGGGTGCCGAAGACTAAATGACCTGTTTCTGCAGCGGTTAATGCAAGGGAAATGGTTTCTAAATCCCTCATCTCACCTACAAGTATTACATCGGGGTCTTCACGGAGTGCACTTCTTAAGGCATTGGCAAAGCTCTTAGTATGAGGTCCTAATTCCCTTTGATTTACAAGACAGTTTTTAGAAGGGTGAACAAATTCTATGGGATCCTCGATGGTGAGTATGTGCCCCTTTTGTTCGGTATTTATAAAATCTATTATTGCCGCAAGGGTAGTTGATTTACCGCTTCCCGTAGGGCCTGTTACAAGGACAAGACCCTTTTCAAGTCTTGCTATATCCATGAAGACCTTTGGAAGGTTTAATTCCTCAAAGGTGGGAATCTTTGTAGGTATAGTCCTGAATACAGCCGCTTCACCTCTATTTTGTTTAAATACATTTACCCTGAATCTTGCTATATCGCCCAAGGCAAAAGAGAAATCAAGCTCAAGGGTCTCTTCAAAGGTCTTTCTCTGCTGGTCATTTAATATTTCATAAATCATATTGTGCACTGTATCCCTGTCAAGGGGTGGCATCTCAATTTTTCTCATATCACCGTGAATTCTCACAACAGGCGGTTCCCCGGCACTTATATGGAGGTCAGAGCCTTTGTTTTCCACCATAAATATTAATAGTTCAGAAATGTCCATAAACCTCTCCTTTTTTTATTTTTCTAAAGCTTCTATTTCCTTCAATGTAGGGAGATCTTTTATGCTGCTTAATCCATATACCTCTAAAAATTTTGAGGTAGTCCTGAATACCATAGGTCTTCCAAAATCTTCGTTTCTTCCTGCAATCTCTATTAATTTTCTGTCAAGGAGCTGTTTTAGTGCCCTTGATGAATCAACCCCTCTTATAATATCTATTTCTCTTTTTGTTACAGGTTGTTTATAGGCAATGATTGCAAGGGCTTCAAGGGTCGACTTTGTAAGTTCCACGTCTTTTTCTTTAACAAATCTTTTGACCCAATCTTTGAATTCTACCTTTGTCCTCATTTGATAACCGCCTGCAACATGGGCAATCTCTACTGCCTTGTCAGATTTCTTGTATTCTTCTATGAGTTCTGATAAGGCATTTTCAATATCTGTTTCTGAAAACTCATCCATTTTCCTGGACAGAGCCTTTATGGTTAAAGGTCTCGGTGATACAAACAGGATTGCCTCTATTATCCTTTTAAGCTCCATTTCCTAAAAATTTAATCACATCTCTTTTAATCTTTTCAATATCATCTGGAAATACATACCATATGAACCCTTTTTCTTTTGAAAACCATGTGAACTGCCGTTTAGCATAATGCCTTGTCAATTTTTTGATATTTTTTACCATATCTTCGTAGGTTGTTAAACCTTTCAAATAGAGTAAAATTTTTCTGTAGCCTATACCATGAAATGGTTTACACGATTCATTATAACCCATATTAAGAATGTTTTTTACCTCTTCTAACCATCCCAGAGAAAGCATATGCTCAACCCTGTCATTTATCTTTTTATAAAGGATTTTTCTGTTCCCCATCAAACCTATCTTCATGGCATTATATTGTTCATCCTTAAATCCATGTTGTCTTTCCAGATCTGACATCCTTATCCCAGTAAGTTTATAAACCTCTAATGCCCTTACCACCCTTACCTTATCCTTTTCGCTTATTTTTGATGCATAAACAGGGTCTATAATTTTTAATTCTTCATAGGTTTTTTCTGGGTCTTGGGTATATTGGTCCTGTAAAAGTTTCCTCATTTTTTTATCTGATGGCACCTGAAAAATTCCATGCAATAAAATACGGATATACAGCCCTGTTCCTCCTACAATTATTGGGATATGGCCCCTTGAATGGATTTCACCTATAGTTTTATCTGCCAGTTCTTTAAACCTTCCTGCATTAAAATCTTCGTCTGGATTTACAACATCTATTAGGTGATGAGGTATTCTGTTTATAGTATCTTTATCAGGCTTTGCAGTTCCAATATTGAAATATCTGTATACCTGCATTGAATCTGCATTTACGATCTCACCTTTAAACATCTCGGCAAGATAGAGGCCAAGGTCAGACTTACCTGTGCATGTAGGCCCACCGATAACTATTATTTTCAGTTTTTCATTGTCTTTTGAAAACATAGAGATTATAAATTATACTATATTTCGTATGTATGCAAGGATTATAAAATTAGCCATAATCATTATTCTCATACCTGCAATCCTTGGCAGTAGCTTCGGTTATGCACTGGTAAATTACCTTGAGATCCCCGATGTAAAACAGCTGGAAAGCTATAAACCTAAATCAGCAACAAGGTTATATGCAGATGATGGAACCATGTTTGCAGAGATATTCACAGAAAAGAGGATACCCATACCTATTACCCAGATGCCCAATCATCTAAAAAATGCTTTTATAGCCATTGAGGATGTGAGATTTTATAAACACTTTGGAGTGGATTTAAGAGGTATTGGAAGGGCAATATTCAGAAATTTATTTAAAGGACAGATAACAGAAGGGGCATCTACAATAACTCAACAACTTGCAAGGAATCTATATCTCACAAGAGAAAAGACCATTAAGAGGAAGATAGAAGAGGCAATACTTGCAGTTCAGATAGAACGGACTTATTCAAAAGATGAGATTCTCAACATGTATTTAAACCTTATATATCTCGGAGAGGGTGCATACGGTGTTGAGGCAGCAAGTTACACATACTTCCACAAGAGTGCATCGGAATTGACCCTTGAAGAGGCGGCAATGCTGGCAGCTCTTACAAAATCTCCTTCAAAGCTATCACCGTTTAAGAATCTTGCAAAGGCAAAAGAGAGAAGAGATCTTGTATTATGGAAGATGTATGAGGCGCAATTTATCAACAGAAAGCAATACGAAGAGGCAATAAAAAAGCCCATAACCCTTGCCCCTTTCAGGGCATATGAAAAAAAGACAGGCTATTTTATAGAATACATAAAGCAACTTTTAGAAGACCATGCGGAAAACCCCCAGGATATTTACATAAAAGGATTTAATATAAATACAACGATAAACCTCAAACTAACAGAATATGCCTATGAGGCAATAGAAAAAGGGATAGAGGGTTACAGGCAGAGAAACCCAAAAAAGTCAGTATTGCCAGAGGTTGCATTGATTGCCATGGAGATAAAGACAGGGGATATAAAGGTATTAATAGGAGGAAGGGATTTTTCCACATCTCCTTTTAACAGGGCAACACAGGCAAAAAGACAGCCTGGTTCTGCCTTTAAACCCATTATATATTTATCTGCAATAGAACAGGGATTTAATCCAGAACAGACACTTCTCGATGCACCCATATCTTTTGTAAATCCATATACAAAGTCTGTATGGCAGCCAAGAAATTATAAAAACGAATATCACGGTTATGTGACAATGAGAAAGGCATTAGAATTATCATTAAATACAGCTACTGTAAGACTTCTTGAAAAAATCGGTATTGATAATGTCATTGACCTTGCAAAGAGATTGAACATAAACAGTAAATTTGAACCCAATCTATCGTTAGCCCTGGGTGCCACAGAGGTTGTTCCTCTTGAACTTGCCGCTAGTTACGCAACCTTTGCAAGGGGTGGTATATATATCGAACCTGTGGCCATTAAAAAGTTAACAACAACAGACGGTGAGCTTATATACGAGCACGAACCCGATGAGAAAAGGGTTGTTTCGGAAGAAGCGGCATATACCATTGTGGATATGATGAAAGGGGTTATAAAAAGAGGTACGGCAAAGGCAGCTTCCAGTCTACCATATGTCTTAGCAGGGAAGACAGGAACAACAAATGATTTTAAAGATGCATGGTTTGTAGGATTTTCACCCCACCTTTTATGTCTTGTCTGGGTTGGATATGATAAGGGAGAGGTTCTTGGTCCAAAGGAATCAGGTGCTACTGCTGCACTTCCCATCTGGATTGAATTTATGTCAAAGGCATTACAACTCTATCCAAACGACGACTTTATCCAGATGGAAAAAGAAGAATTTTAAAAATTGAACAAAAGAAGATTATCCAATCTTATTATTTTTACAGTCATTACAGGTGTTTGTGGTATTGTTAGTCAGACCATACTATTAAGGGAAATGCTCATTCTTTTTTCAGGTAATGAGCTTTCCATAGGCGTAATAATCGGTTCATGGATTCTCTGGGAGGCATGTGGTGCATATACAGGGGGAAAAAAAGAGTCAAATATAACCATACTTGTTTTATTAACAGTTTTGTTTTCTTTTTTGTTTCCTCTTTCAATTTATATAACAAGGATTTTCAAGTTTATCGCAGGTATTCCCCTTGATACAGGCGCTGGTATCCTCCATATATTCTATGCATCATTTTTTATCCTTTTTCCCATGGGTTTTTTTCATGGAATGCTCTTTACCCTTATCTGTTCTTTTTTTGGTGACCTTTTAAATGATAATAAGGAGTCCATCAGTAAGGTCTATTTCTATGAAATGCTTGGAACAATTATCGGCGGCATTCTTTTAAATTATTTTTTCATCCAGTATTTTAATGCATTTACCATTGCAGTATCCTTATCGGCAATAAGTTTTTTATCGTGTTTTCTCTTGTACCTTACTTTTACAAATTCACAAAAAAAAGGATATGTTGTTATGGTTGTTATGTTCTTATTTTTATCCATAATTATACTTGCCACAGGTGGAACTAAAGCTATACACAATTATTCTGTAAGAAAACAGTGGTCAAACAGAGATGTAATATTTTATAAAAATTCCCTTTATCAAAACATAGTGGTAATTAAAGACCATGAACAATATACCTTTTTTACAGATGGTGTCTTTGCATTAACAATTCCAGTGCCGGATATTACATTTATAGAGGATCTAATCCATCTATCCATGATGTCCTATTATAGACCTGAAGACATACTTGTCTTGGGTAAAGGTGCGGGAGGCATAATCAATGAAATATTAAAGCACAGAACTGTCAAAAGGATTGATTATGTGGAGACAGACCCTGAATTTTTGAAAACAATAGGGCTTTTTTCAACAACAACAGTAAAGAAAGAGTTAATTAATTCAAAAGTGAAGCTCCATTTTATTGACGGCAGGTTGTTTTTAAAAAATTCTCCTTGTAAATACGATGTCATTTTTATTAATGTCTCGCTTCCTTATACCCTTCAAACCAATCGTTTTTTTACTAAAGAGTTCTTTGAAAATGTAAAAAAGGCTTTAAAATTTCATGGTATTGCAGTGCTTTCACTGCCAGGTTCTACTGCATACTATACATTTGAATTAAAAAATCTCCATGCCTGTATATTAAAAACTATAGAATCTGTGTTTTCTAATGTTTATATAATCCCGGGGGATTACAATATCTTTATCTTTTCAGAAACCAGAGATTTTATTAATTTTGACCCTCAAAGCATATTAAGCAGGCTAAAGGAAAGACAAATTGAGACAAAACTGATAAACACTGTTTATCTTAAAGAACGCCTCGATGTAAAAAAAAGACACTGGTATATGTCAAATCTAAGCAATATAAAAACAGATATAAATACAGATTTTTTACCTTCAGGATTTTTTTATACCCTTTCTTATAATAACCTTCTTTATTCTCCTTATTTGAAACCTTTCTTTGATTGGATAAAACATGTTAATTTTACAAAAATACTAATTGGGATATTATCTCTTACCTTTTTATTTTTTGCCCTTTCTTTTAAATATAAAGGCACGCCAATCCTTTATTCAATAGGGACAACAGGTTTATCATCTATTATGTTCGAATTGATACTCATCTTTGCCTTTCAAATTCATTTCGGGTATGTGTTTTTTGAGGTGGGTATACTTTTTACTGTATTTCTTGGCGGGATTGCACTGGGAGGCATAGCCGCATTGGCACCAATTATGAAAAGGTTTAAGGATATCAATGTATTTTGCATAATAGAATCGCTTTTTATATTCCTTTCCTTATGTGTATTTTTAATATTAATGTTCACAGGTGCAGAACTTAATACCTCCCCTTTTTTGCTGAGGGCTTTGTTTTTTCTTTTATTATTTATATCAGGATTATGCACAGGTATAGAATTTCCATTAGGTAGTCGTCTATACGGAGAAACAGGCAGAAAAGAAAAGACCGTAGCAAACATTGTTGGTCATCTATACAGCATTGACCTGATTGGCGGTTGCATCGGCGGTTTTTTAGGTGGCATAATGCTAGCCGTCACAGGTATTTTAGAGTTTTGTATTATCCTTTCAATCTTAAAGATGGGCAGCCTTTTCCTCTTATTGACATATAAGAAAAAAATGTTATTATCTCTTTGATGGGCTTAAAAAGAAGAGATTTTTTAAAAATCGCAATATTTACACCTTTGGCCTTGAGGCTTGAGGCTAAAGATCATATCCACAGAAAAGATAATGGATTAAAAGAGGCATCCTATTACATCCAGTATGACAGAAAAAAGAATTTAGTCATGTGTAATCTGTGTCCGAGGGGATGTATAATAGAAGAGGGTGAAAAGGGATTCTGTCGTGCAAGAAAAAACATAAAAGGCAAACTTTATTCCCTTGGATATTCTAAACCATGTGCAGTGCACATTGACCCTGTTGAAAAAAAGCCTTTTTTCCATGTCCTGCCCAAGACATTGAGTTTTTCCATTGCCAGTGCAGGATGTAATCTAAGATGTCGTTACTGTCAGAACTGGCAGATATCACAGGTCTCCCCGGAAGATACTATAAACGAGGACTTACCTCCTGAGAAAGTGGTAGAGCTTGCCTTAAAAAGCGGCACCAGGAGTATTGCCTATACTTACACAGAGCCTACAAATTTTTTTGAATATATGCTTGATACGGCAAAGATTGCAAAGAAGAGAAATATATTAAATGTTGTCCATTCCAATGGTTTTATAAATCCTGAGCCCTTAAGAGAACTCTGCAAATATCTCGATGCAGTAAACATTGATTTAAAGGGTTTTAATGTCTCTTTTTATAAAAAGTATTGTGAGGCAGAACTTAATCCTGTGCTTGAAACCTTAAAAATATTAAAAAAGTCAGGTGTGTGGGTAGAGATAACAAACCTTCTCATAGGTGGTCATAACGATGAACCTGAATTAATTGAAAAGATGTGTGATTGGATAAAAAAAGAGTTAGGTAATGATGTGCCAATCCATTTTTCCCGTTTTTTCCCCATGTATAAAATGAGAAATATAGCTCCCACACCAGTTAGTGCCTTAGAAAGGGCAAGAGATATCGGCCAGAAGATGGGTTTAAAATATGTTTACATCGGTAATGTCCCTGGCCATCCAGCAGAAAACACGTATTGTCCTGGATGTAAAAAATCTGTAATAAAAAGGGTCGGATATAACATACTGGAGATAAATATTAAAAAAGGGAAATGTAAGTATTGCGGTGAAAGGATAGACGGGATATGGGAGATATAAAGAGATTATATGTTTTTATGTTTTTGCTGATGTTTATCGGCCTTTCAGGAAATATATATAATGCATACGGTCAGGGTATTAAAGAACCTGCTTTTGCAGGTCTTTTTTATCCAAAAGAAAAAAACGAACTGGAAAGACAGATTCTTAATTACTTAAATAATGCTGAAAAAAAACAGGAAAGGATAAAGCAACACATATTCGGCCTTATATCCCCCCATGCCGGTTATGAATATTCAGGTGGTGTTGCTGCATATGGCTTTAGCCAGATCAAAGGCAGGTCTTATAAGACTGTAATTATTATCGGCACAAGCCACAGAATACCTTTCAGGGGCATATCCATATATCCTGAGGGGCTGTGGAAAACTCCCCTTGGGAATATTCCCGTTGATGGTGAAATTTCAAAAGTGCTAATGAAAGAGTGTCCGCAGCTTAAAACGTATAAGATGCCCTTTTTTAATGAACACTCTATAGAAGTCCAATTACCTTTTTTACAAATGGTATTAAAGGAATTTAAAATTATACCCCTTCTAACAGGTGGAATGGATAAAAAAGATTATAACGATTATGTAGATGCATTTATCAGATTAATGAAAAAATATCCAAAGAATTTTCTAATCTTGGCATCAACAGATATGTCCCACTACCATGATTATCACAGGGCAAAATCCATAGATGCACTGACTTTAAGGCATATGGAAAATATGGATGTTGATGGTCTGATTGGAGACTTAGAAGGAGAAAAGTGCGAACTGTGTGGTCCCCATGGTGCTATAATGCTTATTATGATGGCAAAGCGGCTAAACGGATCAGTAAAAATTTTGCAGTATGCCAATTCAGGTGATGTATGGGGAGATAAATCGAGGGTAGTGGGCTATAGTTCCCTTGCCTTTTTTTACAAAGATAGCGAAAAATCCTCAGATCCACAAAAAGCTGGAAAAATAGATACAACAAAAGGAGAGCTGACAAAAAACGAACAGAAACTTCTTTTAAACATAGCCAGAAAAACCCTTGAAGAATATGTAACAAGAGAAAAAATTCCTGATTTTGATATCAAGGATAAAAAACTTATGGAAAAAAGGGGTGTGTTTGTTACATTAAAGAAAAAAGGGGAGTTAAGAGGATGCATTGGTTATATTGAGCCTGTTTTACCTTTATATAAGGCCGTTATAGATATGACGATTGCTGCCTCTACAAGGGATATGAGGTTTCTTCCTGTCCATAGAGGCGAATTAGATGATATAAAGATCGAGATTTCTGTATTATCGCCCCTTAAACGAATAAATAACATAGGGGAAATAGAAATAGGAAGGCATGGTCTTCTTATAAAGAAAGGTAATTATTCGGGTTTGCTTTTGCCCCAGGTTGCATTAGAATATGGCTGGGATAGGGAAGAATTTTTAAAACAGACATGTATCAAGGCCGGTATTTACAGAAATGCATGGAAGGACAAACAAACAGAGATCTATATCTTTTCTGCCCAGATTATATCTGAATAAAAATACTGAACAGGGAATCATAAAATGAACAGGCCTTCAAGTATAAAAGACATAAAAATCGATCAATTCCCCGTGGACTATACAAATAATGCTAAAATATGGAGGTGCCTAAAAAAGTGTGGAAATCAGAAATTTATAAATATTTTTTAAAAAATGTATGTTAACTTTAAATCTTTTTTTAAATTTTATTTATTAGCTAAGACCTTACTGTTATAATATTATTTACAATCCTGGCAGATAAGTAGTTCTTCTATGTCCACACCTGTTTTTTTTGATATAAATTCAAGCTGTTCAATAGGTGCATGGAATCTATTGCACTTTGGACATCTTGCCAACTCAAATTTTTTTCTCCATATTGTCCTGTAGCCACCTTTATCTTCAATGTAGATATGTCCTGTAGGGCATACAACAGCACATGCACCACAACCTATGCAGACTTCAGAGGGATCATCAAAGGGTGTTGTAACCTTTTTTTCAGGTCCTTTTCCACTCATACAAAGGGCTGAGACACCTACAATGGATTCACATGTTCTGACACACAGACCACACAGAATACATTTACCTTTATCATTATCCTTTGTATATCTTACATCAAAGACACCATATTGTATTGCAAGATTTTTTATTGTATCTGAATTTGGGCAACGGGCTAAAAGAAGTTCTAATACTGTCTTTCTAATAAGTAAAACATCCTCTGAATCTGTATAAACATCTATATCATTTTCAACTGGATATAGGCAAGAAGCTACAAAACGCCTTCTGTTGCCACGCTGGATTTCAACGATACATAATCTACATCTTCCATCTGAGCCGAGTTTTTCATGATAGCATAAGGTCGGTATCTCATACCCTTCTCTTTTTGCCACATCAAGGATTGTTTCACCTTTTTCTGCCTGAACCTTTTTACCGTTTATCTTAAATTCTACCATGTTTTTCTCCTATTCAATCATTACTGCATCAAAACGGCACACATCATAACATGTCCCACACTTTATACAAAAATCAGAATCAATCACATGAACCTCTTTTTTTGCCCCTTTTATACATTTAACAGGGCATTCCATTGCACATCTCATACAACCTGTGCATTTATCAGGAAGTATTTTAAATTCAGTAAGGGCTTTACAGACACCTGCCGGACACTTTTTTTCTTCAATATGCAATATATACTCATCCCTGAAATATTTTATTGTAGACAGCACAGGATTCGGTGCACTCTGGCCAAGTCCACACAGTGAGCCTAAACTGACAGCGCGGGCAAGCTCTTCAAGATGCTGTATATCACCTTTTTTACCCTCACCATTGCATATGCGATTAACTATCTCAAGCATCCTTCTTACCCCTTCTCTACACGGTGTGCATTTACCGCAGGACTCTTCTACAAGAAATTTTAAAAAATACCTTGCCACATCCACCATGCAATTTCGTTCATCCATGACAATCATACCACCGGAACCCATCATTGAGCCAAGCTTTGTAAGTGAATCAAAATCAACAGGCATCTCAAGGTAAGCCTCAGGAATACACCCACCAGATGGACCGCCTGTTTGAACAGCTTTAAATTTTTTATCCCCCCTTATGCCTCCACCTAAATCGTATATTATCTCCCTTAGTGTTATACCCATTGGTACTTCAATAAGGCCTGTATTTTTAACCTTTCCAACAAGGGAGAAAACCTTAGTGCCTCTGCTATTAGGTGTACCTATGGTGGCAAACCAGTTCCAGCCTTTGTTTATAATATGGGGAACGCATGCCCATGTCTCTATATTGTTGAGGTTGGTTGGTTTCTCCCATAAACCCTTTTCAACAGTATGTATATATTTTGCCCTTGATTCACCTGATTTGCCTTCTATGCATGACATAAGGGCAGTAGATTCGCCACATACAAAGGCGTCACCACCTCTGAATATTTTGATATCAAAATCAAAACCTGAATCAAATATATTTTTGCCTAATAAACCGTATGATCTTGCACTTTCTATTGCCTTTATTAATCTGTTAACGGCAAGAAAATATTCATCCCTTACATATATAAAACCCTGATTTGATCCGATTGCATAACCACCTATAATCATACCTTCTATAATACTATGGGGATTTCCTTCCATCAAAGACTTGTCCATAAATGCTCCAGGGTCACCTTCAGCACCATTGGCAACAACATACTTCACGTCACCAGGGGCAGATCTACAGGAACGCCATTTTGTGCCTGTTGGAAAACCTCCTCCACCTCGGCCCCTTAATCCTGATTTCTCAATCCAGTTAATAATCTCTTCAGGCTCCATAAGCAGTGCTTTGTAAAGTGCCCTGTAGCCACCTTTTGAGATATATTCTTCAATATCTTCTGGATCTATAATACCATTCAAGGACAGAACCACTCTTTTTTGCCCTGCATAAAAAGGTATATCTTTTGGTGAGATGTATTTTTTTCCCTTATCTTCACCTTGATATAACAACCTGTCGACAATTTGATTTTCTGTAATTGTATTGAGAAGTGCAGTTATATCATCGTCTATGTTTCTTTTGCCAACACTTTGATAGAGTATCTCTTCGTCTCCTAAAACAACAATAGGACCCCTTTCGCATAATCCATGACAGCCAGTTTTTTTAACAAGAACTTTATCTATTAATCCTTTATCCATAAGGGCCCTTTTAAGGTTTTCATATACCTTTAATGCACCTGAAGATACACAACCTGTCCCACAGCATACCCTTATAATCTTGCTATATTTAGACATGACATCTATGTATCTTGATGAAATACTGTCAAGTTGCTCAAGGGTTATATTCATGATTTAACCTCATCTTTGAATTCATCTATAATTTTTTTTACTATAGCCTGTGTTGCCTTTCCAAAGTCCTGTTCATCCACCCTGACAAGAGGAGCAAGGGCACATGCACCGAGACAATTAACGGTTTCTAATGTAAAGTTACCATCGCCTGTTGTCCCACCTGTTTTTATTTTTAATTCTCTCTCAAATGTTTCAAGGATATTAGGCCCTCCCCTGAGATGACATGCAGTGCCAATACAGACATGGATGGTGTGTTTTCCTCTTGGTTTTAATGAAAGGGTTTTATAGAATGTAGCAACCTCATAACCTTTACTAAAGGGGACTTCAAGTTTCTTGCATATATGATATATGGCCTGTTTTGGCAGGTATCGATATAAACGCTGAACATCCTGAAACATAGCAAGCATATAAGATCGATCCCCATTGTATTTTTCGATTATTGCATCCAATTGAGCTGTATCCACTTCCATAATCTCTCCTTTATAATAAAAACAAAAAACTGAAATTTTTTTATTTTATGCCACACATAAATTTAAGTCGTTTCCAATCGCGTTTTACGCGTTCCTCTATTTTAGCTATTGTATTCACTGTTAGGTGTCTAAATCTACCTTGACCTGAAAAATAATCTATCACCTGTTTTAATGGTTCAGGATTAAATGTCAACCTGTATTTACCGTTTTCTATCTCATAGAGAGGAAAAACACCAGTTTCAACGGCAAGCCTTCCATATCTGATAGATGAGTCAGTTGGTATCCTCCACCCTGTAGGACACACACACAGTATATGTATATATGATGGACCATTTACGCTCCTTGCCTTTTTTATCTTTGAAAAAAGGTCAAAAGGGTATGATGGACAGGCTGTGGCAACATAGGGAATATTGTGGGCTGCAGCAATCTTTGCCATGTCTTTCTTCCATGTAGATTGTCCTATACTCTTTTTACCTGGTGGGCTTGTTGTGGTCATGGCACCATATGGCGTAGAAGATGAACGCTGTATACCTGTATTCATATATGCCTCATTGTCAAGGCATATATGTGTGAACTTATGTCCCCTCTCCAGTGCCCCTGATAGTGCCTGCAATCCTATATCGCTTGTGCCTCCATCACCTGCTACAGCTATAACGTGGATGTCTTTTCTTTCAATCTTTTTTTTCTCCTGTAATATTTTTATAGCTGACTCTACACCTGATGCCACTGCTGCTGCATTTTCAAAGGCAACGTGTATCCAGGGTAGTTTCCAGTCAGTATATGGCAAAGACGTTGATATAATCTCCATACACCCTGTGGCCATAACAATAATTGTATTTCTACCTAATGCCTTCAGTGCAATTCTAAGCGCAAGTATCTCTGCACAGCCCTGGCATGCCCTGTGACCTGAGACAGCAAACTCTTCCTTTGGCAGTGTGTTTGCTGCATATATATCCAATTCTGGAAGGTTCATTCCCTCACCCCTATAACTGTAAAGTTTTTGTCTGTTTTAGCAGCAATCTTCATATCAAATATATCCATAAAATACTCTGGATGGACATCCCTGCCACCAAGGCCTACTATGTAGTTTTCGAGGGTAATATCAAGTTTATTATTATATATCAGGGATGCTATTTCATTATAAAGTGGGCCGTTTGCAGCACCGGCAGGCATTGCCCTTTCTATAATAGCTATCCTTTTTTTATCCTTTAAAGCCCATAATAGCTCATCCTTTGGGAATGGTCTAAATAGCCTGAGCTTTATAAGACCTGCCTCTTTACCATGAGATTTAAGTTCATCTATTGCTGTTGCTATGTTCTCATTGGTTGAACCGAGGCATATAAAGGCAAAGTCTGTATTTTCTGTATTGTATGTCTCCACAGGCTTATAATATCTGCCGAATTTATCACCAAATTCTTTCATAATCTCTATTATTGTAGCTTTTGAGTTGATAAGGGCCATCTCCTGGGCGTATTTTGCCTCTGTATATATTTCAGGCATCGCATATGCACCCATTGTTACCGGCCTATCAGGATGAAGTGAATATATTGGCTTATATGGAGGCAAAAAACTGTCCACATCCTTCTGGGAAGGAAATTCTATAGGTTCTATGACATGACTTAGTGAGAAACCATCAAGGTTTACCATTACAGGGAGGAGGACATTTCTATGCTCTGCTATCTTAAAGGCCATTATTATGCTGTCCACAACCTCCTGTCCGTTTTCGCAAAATAGCATTATCCAGCCTGTGTCCCTTGCTGCCATAATATCTGAATGGTCACCCCATATGGAAAGAGGGGATGACAATGCGCGGTTCACTGTGGCCATGACTATGGGGAGTCTCATACCTGAGGCAATGAAGAGGATTTCATGCATAAGTTCAAGACCCTGGCCGCTTGTAGATGTAAATGTCCTTGCCCCTGCTGCCGATGCACCACAGCATGCAGACATGGCAGAGTGTTCTGATTCAACATTTATATAAACTGCCTCTAATTCTCCATTGGCAACGAGCTCTGACAGGTGCTCTACTATATGTGTCTGTGGTGTTATTGGATAGGCTGCCACTACCTCTACCCTTGCAAGCTTTGCTGCAATAGATGCGGCTATGGATACTTCTATACCTTTTTTTGTGCTCATCTTATATCCCCCACTATTTTTATTGCCCCTGGCTTACATTCCTTTGAACAGATACCGCAACCTTTGCAGTATTCAAGATTGGCCCTGTAAAAACCCTCTTCTGTCTGGTATATAGCTGCATCAGGGCAGTATAGCCAGCACAGTCCACACTTTATGCACTTTGAGTCATTCCATACTGGCTTCTGGGACCTCCAGTCACCTGTCTTGTATTCCCTGGCATTGCCTGGTTCATCTATGACACAACCCACATTGAGCTCATGCCACTTGTATTGTTCCATTGGTTTGGCCATGTATGCCCCCTTTATAAACTTTTTTTAAATTAACAAAAAATAAAACAACTTTAAATAAAAAATTTATTAATAAATATCATGTGAAATAATGAACATATTAAAACAATAAAATTAAATTAATTTTGTCAAATTTGTATTATAAAGTCAACATTTTTTCAATACAAAAATAAAAAAGTTTATATTGTGAAATTATTCACTTATTTTTTTTGTTTTTTATAAAAATCTTGTTGACAAAAATGCTATAGGTATTTCATTATTAGATTGGAATAAATTAGAAAGGGTGATTAAAATATATCAATTTATATAATGATAAGCACATTAACAGATGAGGGCAGAAAGACTATTAAAAAAAACCCTGAGAGGATTGAAGAAGTTAATAGAGAAATAGAAAATATGGGAGCCAAGGTTCTTGCACAATATGCAATTCTTGGTCAATATGACTTTATTACCATCCTTGATGCACCTAATAATGAAGCAATAGCAAGGATTTCTATTGAAATGGGTTCAAGGGGGACGGTACAAATTATAACTTTACCTGCTATTCCAGTCGAAGAATTTATTGAAAAGATGTCTTAAAAACTAACAATTATTAGCTGTAAGATATATTTTGGTATTCGTTCTATTACCAAGTCATGCAATATATCCACTTTAACAGTTTCAACATATGTGGGAAGACTTAAAAAATCGGCAATACCTATCAAGAAATCTGCGAGATAGATTAAGACATGCTGTCAGCTCTCATATTACCAAAAACTGAAAATAAATCAATAAAAGAAATGTCTGATTTTGTGTACATTGCCAGAGAACTACGGATATCAAAAAAACAGTTTTACCAACTTTATCATAACTGGGAAAAAAAGACAGACCTTGTTATGAGATTCGCAAGAGAAAATATATTTGTTAACTTCTTCGTTGAAAAACCTCATTATCATAAACCTGCAAGAGAAAAAATAATAGAGGTTGAATTATTAAGGGCAAGCTCATATATAAATTTACATATGCTGTAGCCGATCAGACTATCGAGAGCTTTATAAAATTTAATATAAAGGCATTTAACGTTGTGAATGTCTGATCTTAGATAATCTTAAGGCCAGTGTAATCCATGCATGTTATTATGACCCCGAGATCAAAAAGACCTTTTTAGTTATGGCACAGCATTATACATAGCTGTCATCCCCACAGTGGAAAGAAGGATAAGGCTAGAGTGGAAATGTGTTGTAAAAACGGATAAACAAGGGGCATTTGTTATAGAACGCAGACAGTATCTTGAAAGGACACCGATAAGGATAAAACTATTGGGAGACAAGATAGGCCCCAACATAAAAGAGCTAATCATGAACCACAGGATAGATTCAGAAGTTGTCTTTTTATTATCCATGAACTTGGGATAATTTAACTTGCAGCTTTAATTTCCTGTATTTTACAGGCCTTTGCCACCATCTCCGAGATATCCATGACAGAAAGTTTCTCATCTATCCCTTCTGCCTTTAAGGCGTCTTCAAGCATAATAAGACATTTGGGACAGGCAACAGCAATAATTTGAGCGCCCATTTCATATGCCTCCCTTACCCTGCGTCTTGCAGGGCTACTCTCACTGCCCCCTAAAAGATCCATCTGGAAGTTCCCACCGCCTCCACCGCAACAGAGGGCACCTGACCTGTTTTTTTCCATTTCCATGAGCTCTATACCGGGGATAGCCCTTAAAACCTCCCTTGGTGTTTCATATTCCCCATTCCATCGACCAAGAAAACAGGGATCGTGGAATACTGCCTTGATATGAAAATAATTAGATAATTTAATCCTGCCTGTCTTAAGAAGATCATTCAGGATATGTGTATAATGAAAGACAGTAAAATTACCACCATATGAAGGATAATAGTTTTTAAATGCATTGAATGCATGAGGAGAAAGGGTTATGATTTTTGAAACTCCCAGTTTGCCGAAAGTGTCAATATTTTTATTTGCAAGGAGTTCAAAAAGCCCTTCTTCACCAAGATTGTGAGTTTCGTTGCCATCGCAGTTTTCCTCATTTCCCAGAATACCAAAGGAAATCCCTGCACTAAGTAATATCTGGGCTAAAGCCTTTGATGATTTCTGTGCCCTTGTATCGTAAGAGCCTGCACATCCGATATAAAGTAGATATTCATGATTATCATATAAATCTATTTCTATTTCCTTTGCCCAGGCAATGCGGTTTGTCCTGCTTGCACCATAAGGATTTCCATAAAGTTCGATATTCTGCAAAAAATCCTTTGCTACTTTCGGCACCTTACCTGTTTCTACCATCTCAGCCCTTGCAGCAATGATTATATTAACTATATCAACATTAAAACGAAGAGGACATTTAATCTCGCAGTTCTTGCAGGTCGTGCATGAATAGAGTATCTCTGCGAGATGTTCTGACCAATCAATCTGTTCGTTGAGCCATGCCCTTGTAAGCCAGAGTCTGCCTCCGCAAGAATAACTTTCCATCCTGAAACGGGCATAGGGCGGACAGTTGTTCACATCTGTCCAGTTGACGGGAAACTTACAGTAGCCACATCTAAAACACCTATGAATAATATTTCTATACTGGAAGTCATTTAACGTCATTATAACAACTCCCAATTTCCAGGGTTCATAATCCCAAGAGGGTCGATTAAGGTTTTAATCTTCTTCATGAGTTCCTTGGTTTCACGATGAAGTCTATCCATAATTAGTCTCTGTCCGTATATACCAGGTTTCCAGATAACACCACCAAGCTCTATGACAAGGTCATCTGTTTCATGCAATGCCTCACGTGCCTTTTTTATTGTTTCCTGGTCTGCCCTGTTAAATGCATATGTCCAGGCAAACATCATTGAGTGGGCAAGCCCGATTATCCTTGCAGTTACAGTGTAAGGTATATCGTGTTTTTCTGATATCTCACGGCCCCTTCTGTAACATTGTGGGTATGTATGGATAGGCATAATCCCACCCACATACTCAAAACCACCACCCTTTTTGTAATCTGATGTCTTGGATATTTGAGGCCTCTCAATGTCTTTTGTAAATCCAAGATATCCTCCAAGGTCATTTTTTATATATTCTCCGAGGGTATCATCCCATATTAGCTCCTGTTTGAATTCAAGCTCCTTTTCAGAGTCAGCAGCTACATTCACTGTAATATGATGGAGTCCTTTCGCAAAGGGTGGGATTGCTCGACTATAAACAATGATGTCTTCTGGAATCTGCGTATGTGTGATTTTGTATATGATTTCAGGGATTAATTCTTCGTCCTCTACCACAAATGTTCCTGTCCCTCTTATCTTCTTTGCCGGAAATAATTTTATCGAGAGCTTTGTTATAATGCCCGTTGTTCCACTCCAACCAAGAAATAATCCTATATCAGGCAGTGGATGAATAGTAAACCAGCCTGCCCCCAGTGCACACGACCCTATGCGTATGACATCACCTGATGGGAGTACAACCTCGAGGCCTAACACCATATCTGATGAAAATCCATAAGGATGTGCAAGATCCCCCTGGCCATGTATCATGATATTTCCTGCTATAGTTGCAGCAGGTGGGGCACCTGGTTCAGAGTGGGTAAGGGAGGGATGGTGTTTTTTAAGATACGATATAAGCTGCCCCTGAGAGACCCCACATTCAATTAAGGCATATCTTGCCCTTTCATTTACCTCTAATATACTATCCATCCGTTTAAGGTCCATTACTATGCCACCTTTTTGGGGGACTGCCAGACCGGCAAGGGATAAACCCCCACCTAAGGGCACAATGGGTATATTTTTATCCCTCGCAAGAAGTACAATCTTTTGTATCTCCTCTACTTTCCTTGGAGATACTACATAATCAGGTTTTTTTGGCTCTGCGGTACCCAGATCAAAGGAGTAAATATAGATTTCTTCAGGAAGATTTGAACAGTACTCATGACCCACTATATCACAGAGTGCTTTGTATATGCTGTCCATCTTATCCACTCATCTTTATATCATTAAAGGATATCTCTCCTATTGAAATCCTGCAGAGGTCACTCATTAAAATAGGTGTTATATTACGCTCCTTTAACTTTATACCCAGTGTATCAAAACAGGCAGGGCAATTAAACACACAGACTTCGGCACCTGATATCTCTATGTCTTCAATATTTTTTCTCTGTATCTCAAGTGCTTTTTTTCTGCTACCCTCTTTTTTTTGTCCTTGAATGGTTAGACCACAGCACAGGGCATTTTTATCTGAAAACTGCCTCTTTACCGGCATTGCACCTATTAATTCAAAGATTCTGTTTACATATAGATGTTTGTCAGGGCAAAGGCGGGAGGAACATGGTCTCTGGTATGCAACCTTTATATTGAGAGGCTTAATCAAATCCCTTAGCTTTAAGAGACGGTTAAAAAGATATTCGAACAGATGCACAGGTCTAAATGGAACAGAGATACCAAAGGCATTGCAGAACGAGGTATATGCACCGAAACACTCATCGTGAAAGCATATCACCTCCGTTGGCTTGTGTTTTGCAATGGTTGATATTACATTCGGCAACCTTTCCTTTATTAAAGAAATTTTTCCATAATGGAGATACATAAGCTGACAGAAATAATGGAACATCTTTCTCTCATCTGATGAAATGATTGAAAGACCATCAAATAATCTACCCTTTATCTTGTTTTTAAGCTGAGAAAAGGCACCCAGATTTATTACAGGACCATTTATCTCTTTTATTTCAGGCTCTCCCCTGAAAGGTATGCTCAGATTGATAGCCCTTTTTACAAGAGGTGCTGGCTGTGGTGTGATGCCAAAGGCCTCCTGCCTTTCCACAATCAGATAAAAGGGGTGATTATTATACGGACAGTATTCTTCACAGGCATAACATGTAACACATTCGTGGAGCACGAATGAATTTTCCCCGCGGGCTATCTTGAGGATCTCCTTTTGTGCAGTAACATTGTCAATATCTATGAACTTACATTCAGTCAGACATGCCTGGGTATTGCAACGGCAACAGAGATCTTGATTAAATTTCAATCCGTGCATCTTCTATTTCACTGTCTTAATTATTTTACCAATAACAGGTATTTTATTTGTATAATAAAAGTTGCTATATAGCTCTTTTTATAATAGCACTTTAAAAGAGACAAAAAAACCTTCAGAGGAAATTTTTATTATAAAAAATATTCCCCGTTTTTTAAAAAAACATCAATATATTTGAAACTGTTCTAAAATTCTATTATATCTCCATTCCCAAGATATGCTGTATCCTTTGAACGGAATCTTGCAGTACCTTTAACTACTGGATAACCAGCTTCAATAAATTTTTTTGCTGTAACAATACCTGTGCAGTGGTTACACCCCACCTTTTCAAAATCGTAATTTTTAAAAGCTATGACAAGGTCATCATATTTGGGATCCCAGTCTTCAAAAGGAGAGATGTGGAGACCACCATATACGCCGTAAAGTTTTTTGAATTTTATTGTGTTGCGGCCTGTAGTAGCGAACTGAATAATACTCTGGTGACAACATCCTGTTACACACACAAGCCCTTTATCCTTTACATTAAAGTAAAGGGACTCTTCTCCATAGACCCTGCAAATAATTGGTATTGCAAAGGTAAAGAGGGCACAGCCCGGAAAAATTGGTGTTAAGCCAGGCTTTGTTGTAATTACTTTTCCTCTGTGGCCACTGTCTTTGAGGTATTGCTTCCCCTCTGGATAAAACCCTTCTGGCACATAGATTGTAATATCAGGGTAGTATTTAATTGTGACAGGAAGTCCCCAAAAATGGTCAAAATGCTCATGGGAAATAACAAGAAAATCTATCTCCTTTTTCATGAGCATCTTGTCAATGCCCTCTCTTTTGAAGCATTCATCCATCCAGTTATATGCCCATCCACTATCGAGAAGTATCTTTTTATGGGAACCATCTAAAAGCTCAACATCAATAAGACATGCATAACCTCCAGCATTTTCAGGATGGACCGCGTTTTCCATCTGGAATTGCCATGCCTTTTCAAGATTGTTTGGCAGATACTGTTTTATGTGTTTTATGCCAGTCTCATAAGAACCCTTACCCAGCTTTCCTTTTATATCTGAAAAAGGAGGCCAGTTATACTCATATTGATTTACGAGAAGTCCACCTGCACCCTTTATGTCCCCCATAAGAACCTTATTATCAAACCAGCTTGTTTCAGAGATGTTTATTATTTTTATACTTTTACATTCACCAATATCTATCTGTTTAGGCTCAACCTTTGCAAAGTGTTTTTTTCTCCATGGACCGTAAGAGTAAAGACCCATCATACCTATTGCCCCTACAGCGCCACCCACAACAAGGCTTTTTGCAAAATCTCTGCGAGTCATACCCTTATCTTCATTCTTTTTTTCATTATCCATATTTTTCACCTCCTATGTATAAACCCATTTTAATTTTCCAAGTATTGGAAATAACCAGATGGCTATGAAATAGATGATAATACCGATAACAATACCTACTATAATGCCAGCAGGGGCAAATTTTGCTACAGAAACTGCTGGTGACTTTTCTTTCCTGATTAACGCTACCTCCTCTGGCTTTGCCTTTCTCCAACCTGGCCAGTTATCCATGAACCAATGATTTATAAGCATTATATTAATTAACCAGATAGTTGGAATCATTGGAAATTGTTCAGGTTGGGCATACCCTTTTTGTGTGCCAAGGGTAAGATGGCCGATATTATAGTAGATCCAGTATATAGCCATGCCGCCAAAAATAGCAATAAGGGTGCGAATAAGCCAGTTAACAGGGGCACTGTATTTTGTTGGCCAGTTGTTGCAGTAAAAAGTGAGGAAAAGGGCAGGGATAAGAAAAAATACCATTGTTTCACCAACATGGAGCCAGCGCCAGTCTGGAGAAAAATCCATTCTTGTGCCTCTGATAGCTGGTCCCCACCATAACTCCTGGGCAAAATGGAGAAAGAAGAAGAAACACCAGGCAATTGCTATGATCCCAAAAAATGCAGAAAGCCGTCTTAAGGTATCGTGTTTTATTAATTTGAAAGGATACCGTTCCCATATAGTCTCGTAAAGCCATACAGTAATTGTGCAGCACATAATCCATGATACGTGAAAGTTTCCACTTACTGTGTTTGCAAATTTTTCCCAATAAGGGGGCGCAATAGATGCAAATCGTTGCCACGGATAATAGAGAATTCCCATGTGTGGGTGCATTGTGCATAGATACACAATTGTTCCTATAAAGAATGTAACAATAAGGACAGTCCAGCCAAGTACAGGTTGTTTAAGGTTTTGCCATGGTGCGTTTTCCATTGCTACAGGCCATGAAGGACTCAACCATGAGGCAATTGCTGCAAACATAAGACAGGCAAGAGATGCATATTCGACAGCAAAAAATTCTGTGATACCAGGAAGTTTCATACTTCGGGCAGGATTGAAATAGGCCATTGAAAAATTACCAAGTATTCCCTCAAAAAATACCTTTATAAGTATGAGTAAAACACCTGTCATTACACAGGTCATTATAAATCCTTTCCATAAAGGGTGCCATGTTTCAAGCTGCCTTCTTCTGAAAGGCCAGAATTCAAAGATATATACCATCCAAATAAGAACGATGAGTATCCACCGGGTATACATGTAACCAAGATAGGGGGTATACATCCTGAGCCATCCCCGTCTGTCCTGGAAAATCCACCACGATATATAAAATACAGCAAGGATTAATATAATGTTAACTATCTGTGGCCATGGGGCACGCCATCTGGGGATAAGGATTCGTTCTTCCAAATAGCCCTCACCATATCGCTTTTCAGTTTTTTCTTCCATAAGCTACCTCCATGATCTTTATATTTTAAAAGCCTTTATTTCGCTATTTTTATTCTTTTTGTATCCATTGATTGAATATCCCCATCGAGATACATTCTAACCACATTGTCAATATCGTCTATCACATTTTTAATTATCTTTATGTTATTTTTTTCTAATAATTGACTGTATTCTTCTTTTATGCCTCCGCATATCAAAATTTTTACCTTTTTATCCTTCAAAACTTTAAGAATATCTAATGCCCTGCAGGATGTCATCTCTATTTCTTTTAGTGATATATTTTTTTGCTCCTTTGATACCACTATTATTTCTTTCGTATGGTTTATAAGCGGTGCAACTCTGTGATTTAGGCAACATATTGCAAATCTCACAACAATAAAAATGCAAAATTTATACCAGATATCTTTAATTGAATTTATTTATATTTTTAATAAGTTGGATTTATTAAATATAGATTCTTAACTAAAATGTTGCAAATAATTACAACATAAATGTTGCAATATCAAACTAAATATAAAAAACAAAGTGATTTCTTATCAAAATTAATTACTTTTATTGTTGCATTTATGCAACATTCATATCAAGAAGTCCATATTTTTTCATTTTTCTCCAAAGCGTAGTTCTATGTATTTTGAGAATCTGGGCTGTTTTACCTATATTCCAACCATTGCTTTCTAATATATTAAGAATCTGTTCCTTTTCATAAGAACTGGTGGTTTTTATATATAAATCTTTATCTTTAATATTTTTTTGTAATTTTGTTTTTTTTCTTAAATCTATTGGTAAACTTTCATATGTGATTTCATTATTATTAGTTACAGCAACACCAAATTCTATAATGTGCTTTAATTCACGAACATTTCCAGGATAATCATAGTTATAAAGAATCTTCAAAACACTTGAATCGACCCTTTGCACAGTTTTGTTATAGATTTTAGAAAATATATTGAGAAAGTGTTCAATTAAAAGGGGTATATCACTTCTTCTCTCCCTTAATGGAGGTATTTCAATCTCTATTCCATTGAGCCTATAATAGAGGTCTTCTCTAAACAATCTATTCTTTATTAAATCTTTCAAATTTTTATTCGTGGTTGAAATGATTCTAACATCAACTTTGACAGGTTTTTTTGATCCAAGAGGATAAAATGCTTTTTCATCAAGGACTTGCAAGAGTTTTGCCTGCAATTCAATGGGAAGGTCACCTATTTCATCAAGCAGTATTGTTCCCCCATTTGCCTCTTGAAATCTTCCAATCCTATCTGTTTTAGCATCAGTAAAGGCACCTTTTTTATAGCCAAAAAGTTCTGATTCTATAAGGCTTCCCGGTAAAGCAGCGCAGTTGACTTTTATGTAAGGTCTATCATGTCGACCACTTCTATTATGAATTGCAGATGCAAAGATATCTTTTCCAACGCCAGTCTCACCAGTTATTATGACTGCGATGTCTGTCTGTGATATACGTGAAAGAGTATCCATTAGACTAACCATTTTTTCATCTTTTGCAATGATATCTTCAAAGGAATAATTTTTATATAGTTCCTTTTCTAACTGTACATAAAGTGAGTTATCAATAAAAGACTCGAATCCCCCTACAATTCTACCTTTAGCATCGTATACTGGAGAAACTGTTATATCTATAGGTGTTTCCTTATTGTTTTTATTTAGGATGGTATTTCTAATATGTGTGAATTTTTTCTTATCTTTAATTGCTTTTTTAAGATAACAGTTTTTATAACAGAGTTCAGTTCTGAATATCTCATAACACCTCTGTCCCATTGCTTCGTCTTTTGTAAAACCAGTTATTTTTTCTGCCTCGCTATTGAAGAAGACTATTTCCATATTGAGATTAACTGCGAAGATGCCCATAGTAATATTATTGAGTAATTCCAAGTATAAAAAAACATCATTCATTTTATATCTATCAATCCTTACCAAAATAATATGTATATGTCAATTTGTTCTTGACTTTTGAACATAGAGGTGAAAAGAAATATTCATTAACAAAGAATTTTTATGATACCCCTTAATGAACTTCAGCCCACAGGAATTATAAGTAATCCTGATAGAGGATTTCCTGAATTAATAGATAATATAATGATAAGAACATTTTTTGAACCTGTGATAAAAGATAAAATAGGTTGGGTTGGTGTTTCTTATCGTATAAGTAATAAAAAATCCTGGACATTTAAGATTCAAAAAGAAAAAGGTATATATTGTTTGAGCTTTATTAATACTATCAAAAAAAAGACTCCATGGATTACAGGGGTTTTTAATCTCCAGTATTTTCCAGAAGAAGACGAAAAACTTCTTGATATGTTTTCGATAAATGAGAATATATTCCGAGCTGACCCACAGTTTTATCAATTTATTCGTAATGCCCCAGAAAATGAAGATCCCCTTGAGTATGCCTTTACTGTTGGTAAATTATTGAGTACTATTTCAAAAGATGAAAATACTATATTCATTTCTTTTATTGCTCCATTAAGGTGGCGCACTATTCAGATTGATGGTTTTTCAATGACTGATAAAAAAGGTAGACATATCGAGGTTGTACCACCTGGAAGTATCGACAGAAATGTCCCGGCATTCAAAATAGGATGGAAATTTTTTGATAAAATGGCACTTACCTTTTGCTATCACTTTAAGGATTATCCAGACTATGTGTTATTAAAAAAACGATACTCCCACGGCATAGAGATTTCTAAACAAGAACCCTGCCTTCCCTCTGAAAGATATACGATTACAGAGTATATTCTATCAGTGGGATTCAGTATGTATAAAACAGAAGAGCGGGCAAAAAAAGAAATACGATTTGCCAATAATCATTTTCCTGTTTTTGATTTTTATCCGCTATCAAATACAACATCTATACTCTGGTCGTACCAACGATTGAATCAATCTTCTTATAGGGGAAATCCCCTTTGGTTTGAAGCATATAAATGGAGCGATTCATTGAAAGAGACAGGGAACGAATTAGATGTCCAGAGATATCGCCCTTCTTTGTTTATCTTCACAGGATTTCTTGGAAGTGGAAAGACAACACTTATTAACAGTATAGCAGAATATTATTCTCTTCAACACAATAGATTTATCGCAGTTATTCAAAATGAGATAGGCACGATAGATATCGATAGTACTTTGATAGATGGTGCCCTTAATATTACTACCTTAAATGATGGATGCGTGTGTTGTACTGTGAGAGGAGAATTAAGGACAGCAGTTCGCCAGGTTTGCCTGCAGTATAATCCAGATATAATAATTCTCGAGACAACAGGTGTCGCTGATCCAAAAAATATTATAAAAGAACTTCCTTCCCTTTCCCCCTTTGTGAAGTTTGATTCACTGATAACAGTGGTGGATGGTAAAAACTTAAAAAAAACGCTTGAAGAATACCCTGTAGCACAGTCTCAAATTGCCCATGCTCATCTAATTATTTTGAATAAAACAGATTTATTAAACGATGAAGAAATAAAGGTTATCGAAAAAATGCTTACCAAATTGAATAATCGCGCACCTATTATAAAAAATTCCGTTAAAAAAATGAATCCCTCTGTATTTCTTTCAGTTGGTGAAACTATAGAGTTTTTTCAAAAAGATAAAAAATCAGAGCCCCTTTTCAAAGGCGATACCTCTGAATTCCATCACGTAGAGTCATTGGATATTGCAAGTATTAGACTCAAGGGCAAGTTTAAAAAGCTGAGTTTTCTTAATTTCTTAAAGCAACTGCCCAATACTGTATATCGGGCAAAAGGTATCATTCAATTTGATGAGGATAGAGAACCTTTACTTTTACAGTATGTAAGCGGACATTACGAGCTAAGCATTTTTCCTGAGAAAAAAGTAGAATCAAATTTGCTTGTATTTATTGGACATGGATTTGAAAAAGATGTTATAGAATTTAAATTAAAGGCATTGCTTATAAGTGATTAGGTTTTTAGAATCCTGAAAAAAAATAAAAAAGGGAAGATAGATATGAAATTACCACATAAGAAAAATAAAATTAAAGTTCAATGTGCAAAATGTAGTGTCCCGCTCAGGGAAAGGGCATGTGTAACACCTGGGGGCTTAACATCTCGAGGTTGTCCTACAGCATCTTATTTAAAGCTCCTTGCCGATGCAAAAAAAGAATACCTCAAACCTGATATTTATGAATTTAGCCGTCAGGCATCCATTCAGGAAGGTGAATGTTATGCTGACAGGGATAAAAAGCCCTATACAATGCACCCTGTAAAACCGAGGATACTTGAGATTGCAGAGTTTGCAAAAAAGATGGACTATAAAAGATTGGGGCTCATATTCTGTGGTGGTCTTGCAAGGGAAGCAGTGGCAATCTCTGATTATTTTGAAAAAAAGGGTTTTGAAGTGATTTCTGTTATATGTAAGGCAGGTTGTGTGCCAAAGGAAGATATTGGCCTATCTGATGAAGAGAAGGTTTTTAGGGGAAGCCATGAATCCATGTGCAACCCCATCTTTCAGGCTATGGTAGTAAACGAAGAAAATGTAGATTTTAACATCCTTGTTGGTCTATGTGTTGGTCATGATTCTCTTTTTTTTAAATATGCAAAAGCACCAACAACAGTCCTTGCCGTAAAAGACCGCGTTACAGGACATAACCCATTGGCAGCCCTCTATTTGCTTGAGGGCTATTATGCCTGGGTTAAATAGGTATAGTGTTTTATAAAAAAATTATAGGCAATCAGGGCCCAAATAAAAAATTGGACCCTGATTGCACAAAGTCAAATATTTTCAACTAAAATGCCATCTCCGGTTTCCAAACCTTCCAGACATTACCTGCCAGTTCAGCACTGGGTTTAAGGGTTAATCTGCCTGGTTGCCAGCCAGAAGGGGTGGCCTCACCTGTAGCACGGACATGCTGAAATGCCTTTATCTGTCTTATAAATTCCAGTATATTACGACCAACGGGGGGTGTGAGGACCTCCATTGCCTGGATTATACCGTCAGGATCTATAATAAATCTGCCCCTTATATCAACGCCTGCCTCTTCATCATAGACACCATATACCCTGCCAATCATACCTCCTGCATCGGTTAGTAAAGGGAAGGGTACACCATTTGGAACCATCTTGGAGAGTTCGGTCTCCTGCCATATCTTATGGACAAATCGGCTATCCACACTCATGGCAAGTACCTCAACGCCAAGGGATTTGATTTCTTCATACTTTACGGCAACTGCCGTAATCTCGGTAGGTCAAACAAATGTAAAATCTCCTGGATAAAAGCATAGAACAACCCATTTTCCTTTGAATTCTGATAGCGTGATATTTTTAAAACCTCCGTTAATAAATGCACTTGCCTCAAAATCTGGTGCTGGTTTTCCTACCTTTGCCAGCATAGAAATTACCTCCTTCTGATTTGTTTGCTGGATTTCACCAGCTTCTGATTTCGGAACACCAATGGGTCCCCTTGAAGGTTTAACGCATGATTCCTGCTCTTCCATGAAACACCCCCCTATTTTTAATATGTAAGATACTAAAAAATACCTGCCTTTATCCCCTCAGCGATTGTCCTGCCAAGTTCGTAGCATTTTGCCAGTGCCTCTTCTGTTACAGTACCCTTACATATAATGGGATTCTGCACCTTTTTGAACCTGTACCCCCTTAATATACGCTCTATATGAGTTAATGCCCCTGAACCGTCATTGCCTGCACTTATTACCACTGCATAAGGTTTTTTAAATACACCTTTATCGTTCTTTAATTCATCATAGGTCCTGTCAAACAGGTCTTTTATTGCACCTGCCATATAACCAAAGTATTCAGGTGAGCATATGATAATAGCATTACAATCTCTAATATCTTTAGTCAGGGTATCATTTGCTCGCTTAAAGATTGCATTCATGTTTTGCGTATCCTTCACACCATTATAAACAGCCCTGGCAAGTCTTTCTGTGTTGCCTGTCTGGGAATGGTAAACAATGAGGATGTCCATATAAAATAGATTTTATCTAATTTTTATTTTTTTCTGATACAATAATAAACGGGCCTTCATCCTTGCACCACTCCTCCATTGAACCATCATATATCGAGACTTTTCTATAACCAAGGACCTCACTCAAAACAAACCACCAGGATGAGGCATACTGACCATTGCAACAGAGCACGATTACCTCTCTTTCCTTGTTATCTCCAATTGCTTTATAAGCTATAGACTTAAGTTTTTCTTTATCTTCAAATGTGCCATCTTTTTTAAAGACCAATGAGTAAGGGAGGTTCACTGCATTAGGGATGTGTCCTTTTCGTTTTGTCTTTGGATCAGTTTCTTTACCAGTATAAAATTTTTCTAGTCTTGTATCGATGATTGCTGCAATATCCATAACTTTAATAAGATGTTCTTTTGTAGTTAAAACAGATTTATCCCATTTGCACTTCTGTCGAGTCTTTTCTTTTCTCTGCCAGCCCGTCTGGATAGGTAGATTTTTAGATAACCAGCTATTAAAACCACCGTTTAGTATGCCTAATCCCTTGATGCCTGCATATTTTAAGGTCCAGGCAACCCTGGTTATATTTACACAGTTTAAAACTGTAGAAGTCTTTCCGACTATGACAACATTCTCATACTTTTGTAACCCAATGGAACAGATTGTATCATTTAACTCATCCTCTGGTGGTAGCTGACAATCAAGGTTCTTTTGCATTGTTAGCCATGCTGTAAAGGTAAGGTTTACAGAGCCTGGTATATGTCCTTCTTTATACTCCTGAACACTTCTTATATCTAATATAATTACTGATGGATTGTTCATATTCTTTTTTAACCATTCTGTAGATAAAATAGGTTCAAAATTATCCTGTCCATAAGAAGTTATTAAAGGATAAAAGAATGTAACTACAAAAAATAATAAAAAAATATACTTTTCATTACCCCCACCTTTCTTTTTTTATGTTTTAGGCCTCCAAAATTTTAATACCAGTTTTTAGATATTTATGCGCCAGGTTTGTATAGAGATTTTTTGAATATTCCCAGAATTCCTTTTCTTTTTCGGACATTTCACGAATCTTTTTTGCTGGATTCCCTGCCACTATGATATTCTTGTCTATCTTTTGATTTCTTTTTACAACAGAGCCTTCTGCCACTGTTGAACCATCTCCTATTTCAGACCTCAGGCTGAGGATTGCGCCCATACCTATTAAGACAGCATCACCTATCTTTTTTGCATGAATGATAGCACCATGGCCGATTATAACCCCGTTGCCTATGAAACAAACATCGTCTGGTGGTGCATGGATTATAGCACCTTCTTCTACTGATGTCTCATTTCCTATTTCAATCCTGCCGTAATCACCACGAATTATTGCACCATGCCCAATGTAGCAGTCTTTACCTATCTTTACATCACCTATGACAGTGGCTGTTTCACTGACATATGTACCTTCACCCACTATTGGCCTTTTTCCATCGAAGATGTAGAACATGTTTTCTCCTATTTTTTATTGGGACTAGTTATATATCTTTCAAAATAGTCGATTATTGCCTTTTTTAGCCCTGATGCTGCAAGGGCAGAGCAATGAATCTTAAATTCAGGTAATCCATCTAATTCATTTACAATATCATCATCTGTTATCATCATGGCATCATCCAGATTTTTACCAATGGCCATCTCTGTCATGGCACTGGCACAGGCGATTGAGGCAGGACAGCCCCTTATTTGATATTTAACATCAGAAATGTGGTTATCCTCAACCTTTATAAAGACCCTCAAAAAATCTCCACAGTCAGGATCGCCTATCTCTCCTATACCATCTGCATCTTCAATAGTACCTGCATTTTTTGGATTTGAAAAGTGTTGAAGCACCTTTCTGCTGTAAATGTTCATACCCATACTCCCTTTAACATTATATCATTTTTTGTTATTGTGATTAATCTTATTGCTCCGGTCCTTTTTAACTGTCTGAAATTGGCCCCTTCACTGATATATCTAAGGGCCTTTTTATCATCTATTACCTTACAACCCGATATTACATCAATTCCATAATCAAATAGAACCGTACTCATAGGCGTAGATGGACCAAGTAGTATCTTTATACTTCTTTCAGGACAGAGGTTCAATAAGTTTGTAATGGTATGGTTTATAAGTGTTGTGCTGGAAATGGCAATGATATCGGATCTGGGTAAATAGATTTCTGCATCCCGTTCTGGATAATCACCTAATTTTTGCCTTTTTTCTATGATCCAGAGGTTTTTTGCTACCTTGCGCAATTCTTCACTGAAAGGGAAATGGCCTATGACAGAGACATTTTTATCTGCCCCTAAACGGATCAGTAATTCCCCTGCATTTATCTCAATACACGGTAACTCATCTACAGGAAGCAAAGAATTTATTGCGGCAAGCCCCAAGGATACATCGGAGATGCTTTTTGAAAATACCAGTTGTGCAAGCTCTAAGGCTGTTTTTTCTGTAAAAGAAGGGGGGTGAGGGTTATCGTTATTTTCCTGGGAACAGGACTCGTATAACATGGTTGAGGCCAATCCACAGTATTTACTCACAACAGCGGTCCAGAAGATACCCCTTCTCACCTCTTTTACTGGTGCATCATCTTTCAAACCCTTTATGACATCTTCCAGTATCTTCATAGACCTATTGTATTATATCTCGGTAAATTAATTATATATTAAATACCAAAATCCTTGTCCATCCCCCTTATGACTTTTTTATCTTTTACAGCCTCCCCCTGCTGAACAGGGAGGGGTCTCGCATCTTTCTTGCCTGCCGCAGCAGGTTGTCCCTCCATGGGATGCTATCATGGATCCGCTTTTAGATAGATTGGCAGTGGATAAAACCCTTTCCATATGGCTACCCCCACAGCCCTTGCACCTTATATCTTCATCGCCCTTACCGACGCCTATCAGGTATTCAGAGATAGACCCGCAATCTTTACACTTATATTCATATATGGGCATTGCCACCTCCCTAATGGTCGCATGTATTTGCACCTGTCTGTAATGTGCCTTTGAGATATTGCACCACCACATCGCGAGGGTCCTCACCTTGAGCACCTGTTATAACCTTTACCCCCTGCTGGGCAAAGAGTTGCTGCGCTCGAGATCCCATGCCGCCGGCTATCACACAGTTTACGCCTTTTTCAGAAAGCCATCTGGGCAAAAGCCCTGGTTCATGGGGTGGCGGGGTAATGTAGTTTTCGTTAATAATCTCGCCTTTTCCGTCTGTATCGATGATGGCAAAGGCCTCACAATGGCCGAAATGGGCACACAATTTACCCTGATAGGTAGGTACTGCAAATCTCATACGACCATCTCCTTTCTCTTTTGTATTATTGTATTCTTTATCAGCTGTATTTTCTTCTACGGTTGCAGTGGATCCAATAACCTCCTGGTTTTCTTTGCCATATTCCTTTAAACTTTCGCTTTTTATAATCTGTTCGACAATCTCATCAAATCTCTGGGCAGTATTTGTTTGGGAATAAAAATATATATAGGGCGTCTCTGTGTCTCCGCTTTTTACTATGTCAGGGTCAAGGGGAATGCTACCAAGGAATGGAACACCATAGACCCTTGCGAGGTTTTGTCCACCTCCAGAAGAGAATATATCAACCTCTTTCCCACAATGAGGACATATAAATCCGCTCATATTTTCTATGATACCTGCTATGGGCAGTTCAAGCTGCCTGCAGAAGGTAATGCACTTCTCCACATCAATGGTTGCAACGAGTTGAGGTGTTGTAACGATAATAGCGCTTGCCTTTTTCCCAAGAATCTGGGCAATGGATAGCGGCTCATCCCCTGTACCAGGGGGACAATCTACAACAAGGACATCCAGCTCCCCCCATGCAACATTCTGTACAAACTGCCTGATTACATTTGCCTTGAGTGGTCCCCTCCATATCACAGCCTGTTCGTTTCCACTCAGTAATAGACCCATGGATACTACCTTTATCATGCCATAGACCTCAATGGGTATTATTTCCTCTTCTGATACACCAACCCTTAAGTGTGTAATGCCTAAAAGCTTTGGCACACTGGGTCCATGGATATCCACATCTAGTATGCCTGTCCTCAAACCCCTAAGGGATAGACTAAGGGCAAGATTTACGGCAACTGTGCTCTTACCAACACCACCTTTTCCTGATAAAACTAAATAGGTGTGATGGATTTTATCGATTTTGTTTTGTAGTATTGTGTCTTCTACCTGTTTCTCTGTATTCATACTTCCTCCAGAATTTTTTGTATTTTTTTATGGATTTCCTTTATTGCCCTGCTTACTTCACTATCAGGGGCAAAATCAAGGATTGTCTTCATGTTTTTCTGTGCCTCTGTGATCTTTGAATCATAGGGTATCTCACCGAGATAGATAAGTCCTTCATCTTCACAATATGTTTTTATATCTTCAGCATAATCAGGGTTAATATCGCTTTTATTCACCACGAGGGCTGCCTTGATTTTAAAATGACGGGTAAGATCAACGATGCGTTTCAAATCATGAACACCAGTGGGTGTTGGCTCTGTAACTATTAGTGCAAAGTTAACACCTGTTAGAGAAGAAATCACAGGGCAGCCTATACCCGGTGGTCCATCAATAAGGATCAGTTCTACACCCCTTGCCTTTGCTTCTTCCCTTGCCTCGTTTCTCACTTCAGCTACGAGTTTGCCTGAGTTTTCTTCCCCGGGGAGCAATTCAGCAAAGACAAAGGATTCGTTTGATGGTGTCCTGCAGGTATAACAGTAGCCTGCAAGTTGTGGGGTAAAATCAATTGCCTTTGCCGGGCATAGAAAATAGCAGGCGCCGCAACCCTCACATAAAACAGGGTCTATTATGTATTCTTTGGAAATTGCTCCATACCTGCATACATCCCTGCATATATAACACTGGGTACAACGGTCAGGGTTGATTCTGGCCTTTTTACCACCTATAAATTCCCTCTGGGATATCACCTCTTCAGGGGTTATTATGATATGGAGATTGGCTGCATCCACATCACAATCTGCTATTACTTTATCCTTGAAAAGAGATGTTAGGGCACCGGCAATTGAGGTTTTTCCGGTGCCTCCTTTCCCGCTTATAATAACCATTTCTTTTACGTCTGCCATAATATCACCTGAATTGTTTTTTCTCCAGCAGTTTTTTAATATTAATTGCAAGCTCCATGAAGTTATCTATGTAATGAGGAAGCCTTTCTATAATAATATTCCCTTTTGAATATTGACGGGCAATGTCTTTGTCTTCCGGGATAGTGGTAAGTATGGGTAGCCTGTTTTTGGATAGATAATCTGTAAGAGGTTTAAACTCTCTATTTTCTCTGTTTATGACTATCCCTATAGGTTTATTGAGTGTCTGGGCAACAGAGACGGCAATCTTCAGGTCATGTAGTGCAAAAGGGGTGGGTTCTGTAACCATAACCACGCAATCAGCATCAATAATGGTCTTCACTACAGGGCAGGATGTGCCTGGAGGTGCATCAATAATCTGGATATGGTCTTCCTTATAATTATCTTTTACCTTCTGTATAAGGGGACCTGCCATTGGCTCTCCCACATTTAAGACCCCATGGACAAAATCAATGTTACCATGTGCATACCCCTTTTCCACATAACCTATTTCCCTTTCACCTTCCTTAATAGCACCTTCCGGACATATACGTGCACACAGCCCACAGCCATGACAGAGTTCTGGAAATATGAGCACATCCTTTAAAATAAGCACAAGGGCATTGAACTGGCAATGGGAAGCACACTCACCGCAGGCAGTACATCTATCTTTATCAATAACAGGCACCATCACCTTTGCAGGCATCTTTTTCTCTAAATCGGGTTTTAGAAATATATGGCCGTTCGGTTCCTCCACATCGCAGTCAAGGTATTGAACCTTCTTGTGGGAAGAGGCTAAAAAACAGGCAAAATTTACTGCCACCGTTGTCTTTCCTGTGCCACCTTTACCACTTGCAAATGCAATCCTCATTTACATAACCTCATTAAGCCCTGACCATTGGGGTTGAGCACTTGGGACATTTCTGTTCAAAACATGGCACACCCTGCTGGTGTGGTACCCGTGTCCCGCATTGAGGGCATACACATTCGCCGCCAGGCCCTAATCCTCTGCCGCCCATTCTGCCTCTTCCACTTCCTGCCCCACGACGACCCATACCCGCTCCCTGACCTGGAGCTCCCTGGCCTTTTCCGCCCATTCTCTGTACCATTTTTTCTCCTTTCATAATTATAATGCGGGTAGGGATGTGGTATCAACCCTGCCCGCATCTGATGCTACGTTTCTTCAGCAAGTTTAGCGAGGCGCTCTTTTATCTGTTTCAGCGTATTTTCTAAATCTTCCGCTTCTCTTTTGAGTAGATTTATCTCCATTTCCTTAGTCATCTGTGGGGGGGTATATCCCTGGGGCATTCCATAAAAAGGCTGTGATCCATACATATAGGGATTAACCCTTGCCCAGAATGGCAATCCTGTAGCATAAAACCAGTGTCTGTAGCCTCTTCCTCTACCTGCAAACCCCCAGTGTCTCGGGAAAAATCTTCTACCTGGAACCGGATTCATGTAACCTGGCATATTAAACCCTGCACAATAACCTGCTGCCCTACCTGTTCCTGGACCCATTCCCATAGGTCCTGTTCCATCTCCTCTTGGCATAAAAAACACCTCCTTTATTTATTAATTTTTACCAGTGGCCACCTACATCAGGGCCTGTTAATCTCTGCAATCTTCCCTGTTCATAGGCCTCAATTGCCTGGGCTACGGTCATATTGGATACTGTGTACACCTCTATACCTGCTGATTGAAGTACACGAAATGCATTAGGCCCTAAGTGTCCACTTATAACTATACGCGCACCGGAATTGACAATATTCTGGGCACTTTGAATACCTGCACCCTGAGCAGCGCCCATGTTTACAGAGTTATCAATCACAGTATGGGTTTTTGTTTCAGTATCGTAAATGACAAATTTTCTGCTTCTTCCGAAACGTTCGTCTACCATGCCCTCCATTGTTCCATCTACACTTGTTATTGCAATCTTCATTGTTCCTCCTTCTTTGCTTATTGGCCCCATCCCGTATTCAGGTGGTTTTTGTTTGTCATTCCATCCATGCCTGCACATGTGGCGCCATCCACATGGCGGTATATATTTTTCTTCGATTACGACATTTCCACCTTCAATCCTTAATGCCTTGCCATTGATTATGGCATGGGCAATCTTTTCATGGGCAGACATCAGTAACCTATGGAATGTGGGCTGTGATACATTCATCTTTTTTGCTGCCTCTTCCTGTGATTCACCTAAAAGGTCTTTTAAGCGTATGGCCTCAAGTTCGTCATGTTGAAGAATGACTTCATCGAGCTCTCCCATCCTGATACCTGCTGGTTTAAAATAAGTAACCTGTGGAAGAAATCCTATATTTCTTCTGCATCGTGGTCTTGGCATATAATCGCAACCTTTTTTATAAGTATCAATATGTTACATTTCATGTTATGAATATATATTCAAAATTATCAAATGTCAAGGCCTATAAAAAAAAATTTTTTTAAAGACGATAAATTTAATAATTTTATTCTATCTGTTGGGTGAGGCGCAGTAATTGGCTCTATCTTCCCCTTTCGATATCGTTCTATGATTTCCCGTGCCGTTTCACCTGTAGTGACCCTGTAAATATCTAAAAAATATCTTTTAGCATGTTGAAAGAGATATCACTGATTTTGGTAGTAAAAACAAGGTCCAGTTTATGTTTTATCATAGCCTTAATAACCTTTACCCGGATGTGGATGTGTTTTTTCATTGAAAAATTTGTTATAATAGAAATTTTCTATTTCTACTTTCCCTTTATTGCCGAGCTTTAAAATGATGAAGTACGGTGCCCTTCCAAAGTGACCATGGACCTTCGAATTCAGCCCGTTTATTTCTCTAAATGAGATAATGGCGGAGACAGTTTCACGCCTTAGCTAATATTTTTTATGCTAAACCTCTATAGTGTGCCCCACCTTAATATCAATAAAGTTTTCCTTATACGATTCCTTAAAAATTTTCGTAGCCCCTTCACCTGTGCAATGAGCAGGCCCGATGTATTGCACACCTAATTCTCTTAATTTATTGTTTATCTCTTTGATTTTTTTGACAGACTTATCCAATAGATGAAAACCCCCCATCACAAGATGGATTTTACCATTTTTTTGCTCCATGACATGCTCCACTATTTTGATTATGCCAGGATGGGCGCACCCTGTTATTATTGTTAAACCTTTTTCTGTCTCCAGCACTAAGGCCTGCTCCGGGATATAATAAGGACCGCACCTTCCTTTTATCTGGCCTGTTGTGTATATGTTATTGGCTATTTGAGTAAAGGAATTAACTTCTATTATATTGCACCGGTATGATCTTGCTTCATCTCTGAATGCCCTGCTTAAGCCATGACAAACATATAAATCAAGTCCTAGTCGTTCCTGAAGGACACCCCATAGCCCACCCGTATGATCAAAATGGTCATGGGAAATAACAACCGTCTTTATATTATCCACCTTTACATCCATGCGAACCATATTGTTGAATAGGTAGCTTGCTTTCTCACCAGTATCAAAAAGGATTGTGTCTTCAATGAGATAGGAAACTCCCCAGCCATGAAAAAGGTTGTTATTTATTCTTGTATTATCATAAAGTATTTTAATTTTCACAGGACCTTTATAATCTATCATATTTTTTATATTCTTATCAGAGTGTATTTGTCCCTGATAGGTTTTACATATCTTTTCTGGCTTTCATAGACAGTAATTGCGATGAGGCTGATAAAAAGGTCTTTTATTTTTAGATAATTCTTCCCCTCCGAGAGGTTCAATACTGCATGGTCTCAAGGGGGTATTGATTTGTATCTCATGGGGTTTAATCTGCCTTACTATTTTTTCAGTGTCTCTGGTATATTGCATATTTTCTTTTATAAACGTAATCTACAATGAAGGCTTTACCAGCACCTTTCAAAAGTATCACCCTGACACTTTTGTCTCTGTCAAATTTCCATAATGCATTGTCCAATTCCCCAGCCATGGCAGTATTGAAGGCATTCCACTGCTTAGGCCGGTTTAATATAATTTCACCGACATGATCATCACCGATGTTTAAAATAATATATTCATAACCCATATCTTGCTCCTTTTTTTGAAATTATAATACATTGTTAAAATGTAAAATCTATAAATAAAAAACAGGCCATTTCAATTGCCTTCAAACCTCTCAAAATTTTTTTGACCTTCTCATCTGTTAACCTTTTTTGGACATATTTTGACATTTTATCCATCCAAAGGCTTCATTTACCGTATATCCCATTTTTGATGGATCTGTTCACTCTTAGCTTTAATATGCTATATTTATTTAATACTGCTTATTCAAAAAATGCTTGACACATTTTTGTGTATATGTTAGTTAAATCTAACTAATATAAATGTTATTAACAGCAAAGGGGTTTTAGATAATTATGCCTTTAAAAAAGCATAAATCATTAAGCTCAAACATGGAGGATTATCTTGAGGCAATAGAAAAATTAAAAAAAGAGAAGGGCGTTGCAAGGGTAAAAGACATAGGTAAACTACTCAATGTAAAAAACCCCAGTGTTAATGCAGCGTTATATGTGCTTTCCGATTTGGGGTTTGTTGTTCATGAAAGATACGGCTATGTAGACCTTACAGATAAGGGTGAGGAATTGGCCCAGAACGTTAAAAAAAGACACGATATAATGGTAAGGTTTCTCACAACAATTTTAAACATAGACCCTAAAACTGCCGAGGATGATGCATGCAAAATGGAACATTCCATGAGCAATGAGACCTTTGAAAAATTCACAAAATTTATGGAATTTGTGGAGACATGCCCTGAAAAGGAAAGGCCTTTCTGGTTAAAAAATTTTGACCATTATATAAAAACAGGTAAAAGGCAAAAATGCACCAAAAGAGAGAGTAAATAATTTTTTTAAATTTAATGTTAGTTTATTCTAACATAATTAGAGTTTTGGAACTGAAGATTTGAATCTTCATAGAAAAAAGAAAGGAGAGCAAGATATGGAAGATAAAAAAAACAAAATGGAATTTACCCTTGAAGACTTAAAGCCAGGCGAAAAAGGCAAAGTTATCAGTGTAAAGGGGAAGGAGAATCTGAAAAAAAGGCTTTTGGACATGGGTGTTGTCCCCGGGGCAGAGATAAAGTTAGAAAAGATTGCCCCGCTTGGAGATCCCATCGATATTTTAGTTAAAGGTTACCATCTTTCCTTGAGGAAAAAAGAGGCCGGAAACATTTTATTAGAAAGGGTTTGATAATTATGATACCGCTTACAATGGCAAAACAGGGCGAAAAAGTAAGGGTTTTGAAGATATCAGGGGGAAGAGGTCTTGTACAGCGTTTAACTGAGATGGGGCTTTACCCTGGAGTAGAGATAGAAATTATTTCTGATGGTCATAGAGGACCTTTTATCATCGGTGTGGGAGGGTCAAGACTTGGTCTCGGATTTGGAATGATTAAAAAAATCCTTGTTGAACGGTTAGGCTAAAAAGCAATTTTTTTTTAATACATATGTTAGTTTTATCTAACATTATTATAGACACAAAACATAAAGGAGGTATGCATGAAGGAGAAAAGCTTGAAGATTGCACTGGCAGGAAATCCCAACTCAGGGAAAAGTACGGTTTTTAATCATCTGACTGGCGGTCATGCCCATGTGGGAAACTGGCCAGGGGTAACGGTGGAAAAGAAGGAGGGTAGATTCCAATATAAGGACTATGAGGTAACAGTAGTTGATCTACCGGGCATATACAGCCTCGCCGCTCATTCCATAGATGAGCAAATTGCAAGAGATTTCATCATGAAAGAAAAACCGGATAAGGTTGTTGTTATTATTGATGCTTCAAACCTGGAGAGAAACCTCTACCTATTCATTCAGCTTTTAGAATTAGGGGCAAATGTCATACTCAATCTAAACATGATGGATATCGTAAGTAATAGAGGGGTGGTGATCGATACAAAAAAACTCTCTCACGTCTTCAGAATCTCTATTGTGAAGACTGTTGCAAGTAAGGGTGAAGGGATTGAGGAATTAAAGGAGGCCATTATAAATGAATCAAAGAAAACAAAGGAGCCTTTTAGGATTGATTATGGTGATGATATCGAGATGGAGATAAGCCGCCTTGAGAAGATATTGAGTATCTCAGAATATCCATCCAGGTGGATGGCTATCAGGCTCCTTGAGGGAGACAAAGAAATCCTACAAATGGTAAGAAAAGAAGGAGAAAAAATAGAATCCCAGATCCTTGATATTAAAAAAAGACTTGAAAAACATTTAGGTTACGACCTTGAGACTGCTCTGGTAGAAAAACGATATGCCTTCCTCTCTGGACTTATAAAGGAATCTGTAGGTAAAAAATACGATCTCATAGAGCGGCTCGATATCTCGGACAGGATTGATCGAATTTTAGTCAATCGATATCTTGGAATACCAATATTTTTAGCTATGATGTGGCTTCTCTTTCAATTTGTCTTTACTTTAGGTGGTCCCCTTTCAGATGGAATTAAAACATTTATGGGCTGGGTGGGTCAATCCGCTTCCCATGGAATCGAAAACCTGGGCGGATCGAAATGGTTATCATCCTTTGTTTCTGATGGTATTATCGGTGGAGTTGGAAGTGTCCTTGTTTTTCTTCCCAGTATCATGCTTCTCTTTTTAGCGATCGCCATCCTTGAGGCCTCAGGTTATATGGCCCGGGCTGCATTTGTGATGGACAGATTTATGCACGCCCTGGGGTTGCATGGAAAATCATTCATCCCCATGCTTATGGGATTTGGCTGCAATATCCCGGGGATTATGGCTACAAGGACCATGGAATCGGAAAAGGACCGGATCCTCACCATCCTTGTTATCCCGCTTATGTCCTGCACTGCAAGACTTCCCATCTATACCCTTTTTGCTGGGGCATTATTTGCAGAAAATCAGGGATGGGTTGTTTTTTCCCTTTACCTCTTGGGAATAATACTGGCCATCGTGGTCGCCCGGATATTTAAAGGCTCCTTTTTTAAAGGCGAGGTGTTTCCATTGATTATGGAGCTGCCTCCCTATCGCATGCCAACCGCAAAAGGGGTATTGATCCATATGTGGGAAAGGGGAAGCCTTTTTCTAAAAAAGGCAGGAACGATCATTTTTGCAGGTGTAGTTTTGATCTGGTTATTAGCATCCTTACCTTCAGGGGTTGAATACGCCTCAAAGGAGAGTTTAATCGGACAGATAGGTTCGGTTTTTGCCCCTTTGCTCAAACCGGCTGGTTTTGGTTTCTGGCAGGCAGGGGTAGCCTTGCTTTTTGGCATTTTGGCCAAGGAAGTAGTGGTTGGAACGTTCGGAACACTCTATGGAGTTGGAGAGGCCGGACTTACCAGTGTGATACAAGAAGCTTTTACTCCTCTCTCTGCCTATGCCTTTATGGTTATGTCCCTTATATACATCCCCTGTATTGCAGCGATCGCAGCTATAAGACGTGAAACAAACTGGAAGTGGGCCCTTTTCGCAGTGGGATACAGCCTCATTCTTGGATGGTTGCTGGCAGTAGGGATCTATCAGGCAGGAAATATATTTCTTTAAAAAAATTCAACTAAGGAGGGAAAGAAATAATCAGGAGAGGATTAATCTATTTATGGATGTCATTGGCCATGTTTATTTATTCAGGAGTAGTCTTTGCTGCCCATCCCCTTATTACCGATGACACGGGCACACAGGGGAAGGGAAAATTTCAGGTTGAGGTAAATGGTGAGTTTAATTATGACAGAGAAAAAGATAAGGGGGTGATTATAAAGAAGACATGTGGGGAAGTTCAAACGATACTTTCATATGGCATTCTGGACAGTGTGGATATTGTACTTGGCATGCCCTATCAGTGGTTCAGGGTAAAGGAAGATAATGAATTGTCTGCTAAGGAAAGCGGGATCTCTGATATGTCGCTGGAAGTCAAATGGAGATTTTACAAAAAGGATGGTCTTAGTTTTGCTTTGAAGCCAGGTATTACCTTCCCCACAGGAAAGGAAGAAAAAGGTCTTGGTAACGGCAGGCCATCTTTTGGTCTAACTTTCATTACAACAAAAGAGATAGATTCGTGGGCGTTTCATTTTAATATCGGTTATACACGAAATGAATATAAGCTACGGGAAGATAGAGAAGTAAACAGAAAAGACATATGGCATGTATCTCTTGCATCGGAATTGGAGGTGGTAAAGAACATAAAGCTGGTTGGTGATATGGGGATAGAGCGAAATTCAGAAAAGACATCAAATACACATCCTGCTTTTATTTTAGGTGGGGTTATTTATTCCATAACCGAAAACCTTGACATCGATTTCGGTGTCAAGGCTGGACTGAATAAACCAGAAACCGATTTCACAATTCTTGGATGGATAACCTTCAGATTTTGAAATAAAACTAAAGGTTTGCCTTTGATTTTGAAATTATCATTTCTCTGGCAAGCGAAGTACCATATTTTTACCAAGTATTATATTATCAATATGCCCAGTAGCCTTTGTGGTTCGTGAAACAAAATGCATGTGGACTGCATTTTTCTCGCCGGGCTCAGGTTTTATCGCAGGTACATACTGGCTGATAAAAATCCCGTTATGCCTTTCTGAATAGAAACCGATAATATCGACAGGCTCATTTTTTAAAGTATAGATTACCTTAGATTTGGCAAATAATTCTCTGGTAATTGGTTTACCATCGGTTTTGTCACAGTTTAGTAGTAGTCATTGCCGCGAACCTTTGAGACATATGCTTTTGAGTTTAATAGCGTTATTTCCCCATCGAGCAGTGCTACTGGTCCTACTGCATACAGATTATTTTTGCCTTCAAAGAACTTAAGGTTTAAAACCCCATCTGCCTTTCCTGTCTCAAACATCCTTTTCTGGGCTCCAATATATTCAACCAGACCATCTTTTATCGGTTCTTCTCCAGCATATAAGTGAACCACAAAACAGAGAACAAGCATTAAAACAACTGAAAAAACAGCTTTTTTGTTAATTTTTTTAATTTTCCCTATATGGTCGTTTTTCATTTTTGCTTATCTCCCTTTCAATTATTTTGTATTTGAAGGCTATCCCTGCGAGGATTGTGAAATTTGAATCCAAAATATATTGCAACCTTGAGATTTACCTTAAAGTCGATGTCTTTACTATTCAACATAACGCAGTCTTCTCATTTTAATCACGACATATACTTCTTTCCCCTTTTCAATGGTCATCTCATCAAAGGCGCCTTTGGATAACTCTGCAAGGAGGGTCTTTGTACCTATAGATAGTTTCACCCTTACCATTGAATTATCCCGAGTAATCTCCTCCACCTTTCCCATAAAGCGGTTTAAGGCAGGACCAGGGGGTTTTACATCGGATATATATATGTCCTCAGGCGGGATGGCAATCTTTTTGATGTTGCCCCCGTCATAGGGCAAGATCATCGTCATCTCATCAGAAACCACCTCAACAAGACCCGATGTAATTACACGGGATTGGGTACACTCGATGATGTTTGGCATGCCTGTAAACCGGGATACACTTTCTTTTTGTGGATTAAAAAAGAGGTCTTTTGGTGTTGATATTTGTTCTATTTTTCCATGGGATAACAGGGCAATCCTGTCGGCTATCTCCTCTGCCTCCCTTAAATCATGGGTTACATATACAGTTGTTATTTTTAACTTTTGAAGGAGGCCTATCAATTCGTTTCTGAGATATTTTGCTGTCTGATGGTCAAGGCTGGATGTTGGCTCGTCAAGGAGCAATATTTGTGGTGAAGGAGCAAGGGATCTGGTCAGGGCAACCCTTTTTTTCTCACCGCCCGAGAGCATGTGGGGATAGCGGTCCGAAAGGTGTTTTATATGCATCATCTCCATAAGTGAAAAAACACGCTCCCTTATTGCCCCTTCCTCCATCCCTTTGGCCTTTAAACCAAAGGCGATATTCTCAAAGACAGTAAGGTGAGGGAAAAGCGCAAGGCCCTGAAAAAGATAGCCTACACCCCTTTTTCCTGGAGATAACCTATCAACACATTGATCATCAATATAGACATTCCCCTTATAATCTGTCACCCCTGCTATGACATTAAGTATGGTTGTCTTTCCAGAACCTGTTGGCCCTATAATAACAAATTTCTCACCGTTTTGGATTGTGAGATCCAGTTCGTAACAGATATGTTTACTCACCTTGACAAGCCTGATTTCAGGCATGGCTACTCCATCTGCCCACCATGTGTTTTTCTGCCAGTGCAAAGATCCTTTCAAAGATAAGGCACATAATGGAAAGGATAATAAGACAGACCATTATGATATCAACCCTTACGAGGCTCTCCGCCTGTATCATCAAAGCGCCGATTCCTGTGGGGATTGCAACCATCTCGGCCGCTATAAGAACCCTCCAGGACATCCCTGCCTCCAGCTTCAAGCCTGTAAAGATATTGGGAAGTGCCAGGGGTATGATGACCTTAAAAAGTATTGTCATATTCGATGCCCCTAACGTCTCTGCAGCATATATATACTTTTTATCCACATTTCTGATACCTGTGAAGGTGTTATATACAACAGGAAAAAATGAACAGATAAATATTATGATAATGGGCAGCATCTCGTTTATACCGATCCATAGCATAAGAAGAGGCAACCATCCTAAGGCAGGGATGGGATACAGAAGGCTTATAATGGGGCTTAGGGCCTTATTGACCATGTCCTTCCACCCCATGATAACCCCTACAAAAATGCCTGCAACAGAGCCGCAAAAAAGGCCAATTAGCACCCTTATCAGGCTACTTGCAAAGTTCTTCCCCAGCACCCCGTTTGTTAAGAGATGGTATCCCTCTTTTACAACTGCCGAAAAGGGAGGGAAAAAGAATTGCCCTGGAAAAAGATTAAAACGCCCTACAATCTCCCAGGAAACTATAAATAAAAAAACAGGAAGAAATCCCGAGAACCATTGAATTAGTCCAGTCTTCCTGTTCATTTAGAAAACCTCAAATCAAGTATATCTTTGGCGCTAAAACTTGTCCTTATATAGCCATACTGCCTGGCAAAATCTATGGACTTTTGAACTTCAGTCTGATCAACATGAGAGGAATGCTCGATCCTTGCCATCGACCTCAGTACTGTTTCGGGGGTTATTTTGAGATTATCAGCGCCTTTAGGTACATCGGAAGGAGAGTTCTTGTCACCTGTAATCTGTAATTGTCTGGACATTATTGAAGCAGCCTCTTGAGGGTTCTTTTTTATCCACTCGATCGAATTTCTTGTTACTTTTACAAGTCTTCTTACAATCTCGGGATGGTTCTTTATGAATTCCTCCCGAACAACCAGAACACTCCCTTGCATTCCCGGCCAGACATCATCGCTAGTGAGCAACATTTTGAATCCGGCGTCTTCCGCCATTGCCGGCCAGTGTTCGCAGTTGAAAAAGGCGTCGAGCCTTCCCATCCTTATTGCCATGATCTGTGTTGCTGGATTCATCCTTTGTATTTTGTTCAGTATTTTATCTCGATCAAGATTATACTTCTCTATCGTCTTGTGAATGATTGCATCGGCGGGCCCCCCTACCTGATTGCATCCTATACGAATATCCGACTTCTCTAAATCCTTTATGGTTTTTACCTTTTCTGCATTTACTGCCAGACCGTAGCCGTGCTTGTGTAGTCCTGAAACCACCTTAATAGGCACCTTGGCATTAGCGTACGCGGTTATAGCTGGCAAAAGACACATATACGCAGCTTGAATATCCCCTCGACCCAGGGCAGAGGCTAAAGCCATACCGGTGACGTAACTGTAAAACGTCGGTTTTATCCCCTCTTCTTCAAACCACCCTTTATGCTGGGCTATATAGGCGCTTGCGGCATGGTCGGTAAATTCTACAGCGATATTTATGGGAAAACTATCCTTTGCATACCCGGCTATATTAAAAAGACATACCATCAAGGTCAGAGCGAAGAATAATATCTTTTTCATAGCTTCTCCTCATTTATGCCATTTTTTATATCTATTAAAAGTATCGGTAAACATTATTTAGCGGCCCCTATCTCCATGTATAAAATTCACTTGCCATAAGGACAGAAACGTCTATAACCATAAACAAAAGCAAAACCTGCGATGGTTACACCGTAAAATATAACAGGCTTCTTATTGAGAAAATCAGCGATGGTGTTGTTTACACAGGTTGAACCTGTGGCAAGGATGATATCGCTCCATTCAAGGACATCGGCAGTGCTTTCAGGACCTTCAATTATTAAACCAAATCTTTTTGCACCAATATTGTCCCTATCAAGGTCCACAACACGGAATTCAAAGGAGGCTGACAGTCTTTCAATCATTGCAGGCTGATACCCTATAAAGGCAATCCTTGGTTTCCCGAAATGCTCCATAATAAAGGCGTGAAATTTTTCTGCACAGGCCTTTGGCTCGCTATTCTTACAGTGAATTGTGTTGTCTACCCGACCAGAATACCGCATAACCGCATTGAACCCTGCAATAAACACGGCCCGTTCAAAATTGTCCTTGAGTTCAAGGTCAAGGATATCCTGCAGGGTGCTCTGGAAATTACCGGGCATGTCTGTGAATGCCTGGCCTTTTGCATCTCTAAATGTTGCCTCAATCATAAACTCTTTTCCCTTTAAAATGGGATAATCTGTCCGGTCCGGTCTTCCGATTGCCTCTTCAGGGGTAAGGGGTCTTGAGGAAATAACCTTGACCGTATCGTCTAACATCTGGGTGGCCATCTTTTCTAATTCCTTTTTTAACATATCGTAGTGATTCAAGATATAACCTCCTCGTAGATTATGATTTTAAATAATGTTATAAGAGTTGTTAAACTGTAAATCTGATTTATATCATTCGTTATATGCTAACTTATATAACGATGTTATATATCATTTTATATAACGCTTTGTCAAGAATGTTTTGAGGATTGTTATTTACGACTGAAAAGTGAACTCATCAAAATATTGTTCATCATTCACCAGTCTTTTGTCTAAAGGCGTGTCTGTCTTCAATAGTCCAGCGGGAGCAGAAAGGCCTTTTCCCCATGAAAATCATATCCATGCATTGGGAGCATGATGGGTTGCAAGGAACAATAGGACCAGTTAACTCCCCTTTAGCCTTTTTTGGCCAGAGTGGATCTGCAAAAAGTACCCTTGCAAGGCCAATCAAATCAGCCTTACCCTCTTCTATTACTTTATCAGCATAGGCAGGCGTTTGAATTCTTCCGGCAGCCACAACTGGCACCTCAGGGACTGCTTTCTTTATAGCCTCTGCAAAGGGGACCATATAACCTTCATTTTTTTCCATATCTATATATGGGGGTATTTTAAAGGATTCATATGTACCTGCCATAACAGAGAAATAATCAATACCTTTCTTTGCATATGCCTTTGCGAACAAAATAGCCTCATCAAGACTAAAACCTTCAGGTAAAAGCTCATCAGCCAGCAATCTATACCCCACAGGGTAATCATTACCGACTGTGCCTCTTACAGCCTCCAATACCTCGAATGGGAAACGCATCCTGCCCTCAAGACTGCCACCATATTCATCAGTTCTTTTATTAAGCCTTGGTGATAGAAACTGGCTTAAAAGATATCCTGTGCCGCCGTGAAGCTCTATTCCATCAAAACCTGCTTTTTTTAGCCTTTCTGCTGCCTTGGCATATCTATCAATAATGAGGTTAATCTCATCTTTTGTCATCTCCTTTGGTATTGTGTCTCCAATCTTTACAGGAGATGGTGCAATCCTTTCTTTAATAAATGCATATCTCCCGGCATGGTTGATCTGACAGAAGGCATATGCACCTCCAGTGTGTATTACATCTGCAACTTTTTTCAATCCATCAATATATTCATCTTTATCTATCCTTAACATAAAAGGGGCTCCGAGCCCAGAAGGGTCAATACAGATATTTTCAACAACAATAAGGGACACACCAGAGCTACCCATCTTTTTATAGTGTTCTATCACGAGGTCATTAACCTTCCCATCAGGGTCAGCATAGCCAACATACATGGGCGCCATGGTTATTCTATTTGAAAGAACAATATTTTTCAGTTTTAATGGGCTAAAAAGGTTTGGATATTTATTCATAATTCACCTCTTTTGATATAAATTTTTGATTTTTTTCTTATTATGGCATATAAGCAAAGTGCATTCCAGTTTTTTTCTATCAAGGGATACCTCATGATAGATGGCTTCAACCTTCGATGCATCAAGCCTTAAAAAGTCCCTTTCAAAGGGGGTAATAATAACACCCGCCATCTCAATAACCGCAGGGCTTACAGTAATTTTTTCATCATCATCTCTGAAAAATACCTCTGGCCGGTGCTTTGACCTTGGAAAAATCAGGATATACCATTTTCCCCCTTCCACAAAACATACGATATTGATCATTGGTTCATCTTCTGTTTTTATCACTGATTTAAGTGCTTCGAGAAAACTTATAAAGACACCGGCAATGGTATATTTACCTGCACCTTCAAGGAGTATAATCTCCCTTCCAATATCTTTTGACTTATAAATAAATACTTCTTCTGACTGAGCTGATAGGATAAACTTATTTTCATCCTGCAAATCCTTTTCAACAGGGGTATAACCTTTTGGAATTGCTTGAAAATGCATATGGTCTGGTGCTGAGGCACCGCATCTGGGCCCATTGTAAAGTGTTAACCAGTTTGGTCCTAAGTCTTGTGCAAGTTGAATAAGGATATTAATATTTTCTACAATCTCTTGAGGAATATGCTTTAGATAGCTGATTGTAAGGTGATTTAAGAAGACCGGTGCAGGGTTACAGAGTATCAGATACTCATCTCGATAGAGAATGCCCATTTGTGCTTCTGGAAGATTGTCAACACAGAGAAAACAAGGACGGCTATTTATGTGGGCAAAGTCAGTACTGGCAGTGCTACTTTTTGCCCTTTTTGGATTGTGTTGAATCTGAACTGAATAGCCCTTGCATTGCAGGTTTTTTACCTTTATATGTTTTAGATATTCATAGGCATCTTTTAGTTCAGGCCATGTCTTTTTTTGCTCTTCTAAAAGTTCAATACAGAGCTCTGAAAGGTTTTTTGTGCTTTGGCTGCCATTGAATGAGGCATAGATTTTTTGTCGATTCATCCTTTGAGCTTGCATGTTGAACCATTTATTTTTTATTTAAAACCTGTCTTGCAAGTATTTCTTCTGTCCGAATCTTATCCTTGAATGCATCATTTCTGTTAGCATCCTCTATTGAAAGCATGGCATCTGTATTTCCATGCCAGCGTCTGCAAAGATAGAGGTTTTCAAAAATCCTTCCTATTCTAAATTCCCTGCATATCCGAAGTGCCAATGCATAGTCCTCACCGTAGCTCACATTCAAAAAACCAATACCGCGGACAGTGTCTGTATCAAATGCCCTCGGTGCACCAAGACCGTTTATGCGCAGGGCATTGTTATGACCGTTCTCATCTGTCCATTCACGGTGGTCTATTAACCCGGGAGGTATTTCCTCTAAATTGAAATTAACAATGGTATATGAGCCTATCACCATGGCATAGCTGCCCTGACGGAGCATATCCACTATTTTCTGAAGTGTGTAAGAACTGCTGTACAGGTCATCTGAATCGAGCTGCACTGCATATCTACCGCAATAGGGCGAAAAAAGTGCCTCATTCCAGCATCCACCTATCCCAAGGTCTTTCCTTGACGGTATAATGTGTTTAATAGCAGGATGCCTGTCTGCTAAACCCGCTATTATAGATGTAGTCCCGTCTTGCGAGTGGTTATCCACCACTATAATGTTGAAAGAGAAATCTGTCTTTTGGGAGAGTGCACTTTTTAGTGCATCAGCAATCGTATTTTTTCTGTCTTTTACAGGTATGATAACAGATGCCACAACAGGGAATGTGTTTTTTGTTTTATCGACCCTTTTTAAACGTTCATAAGGAATGTAGGCACCTATTTTTCTTAGATAATCGGTAAAAACAGCCTCCATCTCCTTTTGAATATGGGTGTTTTTTGGATCCACATATGCAAAATTACTTTTTCTTTCAGAAGGCTTATCATGTTGTATTACAGAATAGAGCGGTTCGTTTATGTGATAGACAGGGTTGTCTATAGAGATCTTGAGCCTAATATCATATAAACCTGTATATCTCATTGGGGGTATAGCACCATATTTTTTTATGGCAGTCCTTATGGCCTTTGTTGAAAAAAGCATCATAGCGCCGAAATCAAAATCATCCCTGACACTACCTGATTGATAATCATTGAGAGGATGTGGTTTCTTTTCATTTTTATTTTCTTCGTAGAAATCGCAGTAGACTATCCCAGCCTTATTTTTTTCAGCCATATCTATCATGACTTCTAAAGTTTTTGGGTAGATTGCGACCTCATCTTTTTTTGTAAGAATCAGGATGTAATCGGTGCTAACGGTTTCGCAGATATAATTTAATATTCTGCCCTCAAGAAAAGATGCGCCCTGCAAAAATCTGGTTTTCGAAAGAGAGGTATCTAATCTTTCAGGTGAAACAAGGATAGTTTCAGAAACTAAATGTGACAGGTTTATATGTTGCAAGGTTTTTGTCTGTGTATAATAATGTTCATAATCGCTGATTACAGTAACAGGATTCATCAATTAGATGATATCCCAATATGGCTCAATATATCAAGGCGCTTTTTAATTCATGGATGAAAAAGCCTTATCCGTTTGTGGCTGACATTTAGTATAGCATGGGGTGATAGAAGAAATTGAAATCTATTAATTTAATAAGGTTCACTGGGCAAGGAAATAAAAAACCAAGAAAATAGATGTTCTATATAAATCTATCAATTATGGAAAAGATGTTTATCTTTGTTTTTATTTCTTTTTCTAAGAGATAATAAGAGATAAAAGGTCGTCCACCCCATTTTTCTTTAAAAAAACTAACCCCTTTATTTATCCCTAACCCAAGGTTTATATATTTTTTTTTATTCTCAATGCCCATCTTAATCAACTCATAAAACAGAAGGTCAGATGCACCTGGTATATATTTATCTAATGATCTTATGTTAAACATATAGAATATATAATCCTTTGAGAAGAGATCAATTATATCAAAAACAATCAACCTTCCCTTCGCATCCCTTCCATTTAATATCCAGGCAGAATCTGACTGTGCAACATAGGAAACGATATTTTTTATGATCCATTTGGTCTCTTCATCTATTTTCTTTTCATCTAAAAATCTTTCTATAAGATCCCTGTGTTCACTGCTTATTGATCTTGTTCTCTCAACAGCCATATCCCTTGATGCCCTGTTAATCATATTCCTTGTTTTACTTTTAATAGTAAATGAGTTTAAATCTAACCTATAATATTCATCTTTTGAGATTAATTTATAATTGGATAATCCTTCAATGGGCCATAAAGGTAAAATAATCTTTACCCTATCGCATTTTGTCTTTGATATTGCCTCATTTAAAATTACCTTTAGACTTGAAAGATTATATATATCTTTTAAGGGATAGCCTACAAAAATAAGTAGCCCTTCTTTAAAATAGCATACATACGGCATTGAAAAATAAGCATCCACATCTGATATGCCCTGAACATATGTATAAATATGTTCAGGTATATAGGCGTTATTATATATGAAATTACTGTATTTAGCTGCTGTAATCATGATAATTTTGAGACTAAAAATCCATCTTTCTGAAAGAATATACTCAGGCCTTTTATATGTGTTATCCCCACAAAAACAATTGCTTTACCTTTCTCTATAAAAGGTCTCATCCTGCTGTAAAGTATTGGATCTCTTTCTTCAATAATAGATGGATATCTTGTGGGAAAAACTAAAGTAGAATTCAAAAGTTTCTCAATTTGACCTGTTTTATAATACCTTGCATGATTTTTTGCTAAGTCGTCCCATTTATAAAAAATGGATATAAAATTAACAATTTTTTCTACAGGTATTGCTTCAAGGGCAGATAGCTGTTCTTCTATGGTCTCAAGATAGTAAATATCCTTTTTGAGTTTTTTTGCAATTGAATGTGCCTCAATATCAACAGAATAATGCCATCCACGATTTTTAAGGTAAATGCACCAAATTCTAAAAAATGCCATCCACGGTGACAGACCTTCAATCTCCCTATCTAAAATTGAAGATCTATGAGGTTTTAATACATTGATATAATCCTGAACAGTGCCTTTATAATAAAAAGATGTGAGTTCGTTCTCAATTGCCCTTATTATGTCTTTATCTATCATATCTTTTATATTTTTGCCACCCTCTGACATTATGCTGTAACCTCTTACTGCATCCATATTAGCCTCGTCGAGAGGACCTTCAAAAATTACTGTATCCAGGTCCTTTATAATTTCCTTCAGAGATAATCGATAGCTTATTGGAAAAAAGTGGGCACATCCAGCAAGATAACTCCTTTTTTTATCTTTTTCTATCTTCCATAGCATTTTAAATCTTTTTTTGAATGGATTCCAAATCATAAATATCTCAAAGTATATACTCAAGTTTTTTTAACAAGTTATGGGTGAAACCCCTTCTTTTTAATTCAATAAACTCGTAAGGTATAGTTGGTCTTCCACCCCACTTCATTTTAAATCTCTTTAAACCTTCATTGACACCAAGGCCTAAATTTACTGTAGATTTCCCCATTTCTTTTGCAATTCTAACCATTTCTACAAATAATAGGTCCGAGGCATGGGGGACATAATATACCCTTGAATGACAGCCCATTATATATGCAAGAAAATTATCTGCACCTGCATCTAAACAATAAAAAGCGCAGAGTTTATTCTCAGAGCTTAAAGCATTTAGAACAAATGCAGTATCTGATTTTTCAAGATACCTTTCCATGGATTTATAAAGGGATTCTACCAGTGGATGAAGAGCCTTTGACTTTATAAATTCATCCCTCAATGCTTTATGTTTTGTTGTGAATTCTCTACCAGCAGTTACTGTAAGGGTGTTATGTGTCTTTTCAACCTCTCTTAAAAGTCTTCTGGCCGGATTAAATTCATCAATACTGAGTGTATAATAGTAATCACTTTGGAACTCATCTGCTATTTTTTTTAGTTCCCCTGGTATCTCAGGTGCAATCGCCCATATATAATCAGGGTCATATAAATGTATAAGCTTATCAATATAATCAGTTATTAAAAAAAGGTCTTTTTTATTTGTCATTCCGGAGAATGGGTAACCTATAAAAATAAGCCAGTTGTCTTTTACATAAAATATGAAGTCACCAATCATGCCTAAGTCCCCGCCTGAGATTGCCATCATTAGTCCAAATATATGCTCTGGGATGTAGGCATTTCTTAATATATATCTCTGTCTTTCATGGGATACGTGGAGATCCATCTGACTTATTCTTATATCTTCTACAATATATTAAGGATAATTTTAATAAAAAAATTTAGATGAATCATTTGAAAAATAACATACAAAAGCAATAAGGCAGGTATAACCATAACTACTGTTTGTTTTTAATCAGGAAATATTTTTCCAGGATTTAATATATTGTTTGGATCGAATAATTTTTTTATGCTTTTCATTGTAGCTATTACTTCAGGGGACAACTCCATCCCAATATAATGTGCCTTTGCAGTACCTATACCATGTTCGCCTGAGAGTGTTCCACCGAGCTTCAATGTCTCTTCAAATATGGCCTTTACTGCCTCTTCTGCCTTTGCTCTATCTTCCGGGGTATCTTTGATCATAATGCTTACATGGAAATTGCCATCACCTGCATGGCCAAAGCTCAAAATAGGTATGTCGAATCTTTTTTCCATCTCCTCAAGTGCCCTTATAAGACGGGGGATGTTTGAGCGTGGAACAACGACATCTTCGGCAATTTTAACAGGATTAAGATTATATGTTGCCTGAGAAAGGGTGCGCCTTGCCTGCCATAGTCTATCTGCTTCTTTTGGGTCTTCTGTGAAGTCACATCTTATAGCTTTTTTCTCAATCACTATCCTTTTTATTTTTTCAGCTTGAATCCCAATGGATTCCTTATCACCGTCAACCTCAATTAGAAGTAATCCTCCAATTCCTTCTGGAAGTCCCATGGGATTTGCCTGTTCACTGCATTTAATGGATGCCTTATCCATAAATTCAATGGTGGATGGAACAATCTTTGCAGCAATGATTGCTGAAACTGCTTCTGCTGCCTCTTCCACCTCATTAAAAAGGGCAAGTATAGTTGCCTTTGCTTCAGGCAGGGGAATAAGTTTCAATATGATTTTAGTTATTACTCCCAGTGTCCCCTCACTACCTACAAACAACCTTGTTAAGTCATAGCCAACAACACCTTTCATGGTTTTTACGCCTACATTTAAAATTTCGCCTGTTGGTTTTACCACCTCAAGCCCCAATACATAATCCCTTGTAACACCGTATTTTAAGGAATTAGGACCACCTGCACACTCACCTACATTTCCGCCGATACTCGAATATTTATAAGAAGCAGGGTCAGGTGGATAAAAAAGACCATACTTTGCCACTTCTTGCTGTAATTCAAAGGTAATAACACCTGGTTCAACAATGGCTATCAAATTCTCAGGATCTATTTCAAGGATTCTATTCATTCGAGTAAAGGACAAAACAACACCACCCCTTAAAGGTATAGCTCCACCCGTTAGACCTGAGCCCTGGCCTCTTGGTATTACAGGAAACAGATATTTATTGGCAAGGATCAAAATTTCAGAGACTTCCTTTGCTGAAGATGGAAATACAACTAAATCGGGTATTGCCCCATCTGTTCTGGCATCGTATGCATAACACCTTCTTTCTTCAAGGGAGGTGAGACAATTTTTTTTACCCACAATCTTTGCTATTTCGTTTATTATCTTTAAATCCATAGACAGAACCTCAAAATTTTTTTAGTATTTAACATTATTAACATATTTTTATACCTTTTAATAAGGAATTTATAGTTATCCTGTCATGATTTATTTAAGGTTGGTTTTTTTAATAAAGACATTATAATATTATAAAAATCATTGAAAAGGAGTAAAAATGGATTCAAAAGATGAGGTAAAAAATGCCCTTGAGGAACTCAAACCCAGGCTCGAAGAGCTTGCAGAGGGTTATGCAGAATTTGAAGACATTGATACAAAAAAAGGGATAATTAAGGTAAAACTTATAGGCGGAAAGCTCATGTGATGTGGTGATTTCGCCCTCAGTCTGTGGGTGGAAAAATTATTAAAGGAACGATTCCCGTGGTTAAAAGAGGTGGTTACAATTTGAAATTATACTCATAATTCAGTGCTATTTGTAATTTTTTGATATTAATAATATTATTTTATTGATATGACAGTCCCAAAGGATGATACTCCCAGATTGCACAAAAAAATAGAGAGGCTTAGCTTACAGGTTTCAAAACTTAAAAAATCTGAATTAAAGCTTAAGCAAACAAGACACCTACTTCAAAAAAAGCCCATGCCCTTACAGAAAGGGTAAAGGAACTGAATTGTCTTTATAAGATATCTTATCTTGTAGAAAAATATGGTATGTCCATTGAAAAGATACTCCAGGGTATAGTAAACATCATACCTCCTGCATGGCAATATCCAAATATTACCTGTGCAAGAATAATACTTGAAGACCGTATATTTACCACCGATAATTTCAAAATCACATCCTGGTGTCAGTCCTCCTCAATTATTGTCAAGGGAAAGAAGGCAGGGTATATTGAAGTTTATTACCTTGAAGAAAAACCATTTTCCTACGAAGGCCCATTTTTAAAAGAAGAACGATATCTTTTAGATGCTATTGCCAAACGCATAGGAGAGATAATAGAAAGAAAACTCCTTGAAAAACAGGTTCTTGATGTAAAAGAATGGGAGCAGAAAAGGATAGGTCAGGATCTTCATGATAGTCTTTCACAGCAACTGACAGGTGTTGCCTTTATGTGCAAGGTTCTCCAAAAAAATACAATCCAGTTTACCGGAAGCAGAAAAAGACATAAACGAGATTATTTCATTCATTGATGAAGCAATCACAAAGACAAAGGCACTTGCAAGAGGGCTTTATCCGGTTAAACTTGAATCACATGGATTCATGGCCTCTGTAAGTGAACTCTGTAATAATACAGAGAGGATTTTTGGCATAACATGCAAATTTGAATATAACAAACCATTATTAATTGATGACAATATAATGGCAACCCATCTTTACCGTATTATTCAGGAGGCAGTAAACAATGCCATAAGGCACGGAAATGCAAAGGACATATTGATAAGATTGGATAATGTTGATGACACGGTGACCCTTACAATAAAAAATAATGGCAAACCATTCCGTAAGTTAAAAAAAGATTCACAAGGTATGGGAATAAGCATAATGAGATACAGGGCCACCGCAATAGGTGCAGCCCTTGATATAAAAAGGGGTGTATCAGGTGGTACAGTGGTGACGTGCACATTTCAGTTAAGGAGGGGAAGTGAATAAAAAGTCTGTCTCAACGCAAAAACAATATAAAAATAAAATCCTGATTGTAGATGACCATCCTATTGTCCGCAAGGGGCTTTCTCAACTCATAAACCAGGAACAGGACCTTTTTGTACTGGGCGAGACCGAGGATGCGCCATCTGCCCTCGAGTTTTTAAAAAAAAATAAACCTGATTTAGCAATAGTTGATATCTCTCTCAAGGGTATAGACGGCATAGAATTGATAAAAAAGATAAAGGAACGTTATCATGACCTGCCAATACTGGTTGTCTCAATGCATGATGAATCCTTATTTGCTGAGCGTGCCTTGAGGGCAGGCGCAAAGGGTTATATCATGAAACAGGAGGCCATAGAAAAGATGATGGAGGCCATAAGAAAGGTTATAAATGGAGAGCTTTATATAAGTGAAAGGGTAAGTGCAAATATAGTTAAAAAATTTATAGATGGAAAACAGCTCATTAAAGGTTCGCCAATTGAAATTTTAAGTGACCGTGAGCTTGAGGTTGTTAATCTTATTGGCCAGGGTTATAAAACCCGTCAGATAGCTGGTATCCTAAATGTTAGCACAAAAACGGTAGAGTCTTACCGCTCAAAGATAAAAGAAAAACTAAATCTGAAAAACGCACCAGAACTTCTAAAACATGCCATACACTGGGTAGAGAACAAATAGACAGTGTTTTAAAAAGGCTATAATCTTTTCCCCTATATTTAATTAGGGAAATTACCTATCTTTTTATCAGCTAAACCCTTATTGTTAAATTTTGTTTTTTAAGGTTTATTGACTTAGCATTCAACAATCTCTATCAAGGGGTGAAATATGGAGTCTGCCACAAAAATACTATTTTTAAAAACATCATCTAATATTTGTTCAAAGACATTTGATAAAGACAATATTGATAAAGATACAGAAAGACCAATCATATCAAAAGAAAATTTGGGGTATAAGGCGTTAAATATCTTAAAAGAGATTGAGGAACTGCGGGAGATGAACCATAATAGTTTAGAATTAAGGGGTAAATTTCATCTCCTGCGTTATTATTTCAAAGGATTAACCGCTTAGAAATTGCAAAACTAATCAAATAGTAGGAGGTCTATATGTCATATGTAAAAGAAGTGATAGCAAAGGTGAAACAGCGTGATCCAAATGAACCAGAATTTCATCAGGCAGTAGAAGAGGTCATGGATTCCCTTGAGCCAACTGAAACAAAACATCCCGAGTTTGTAAAGGCAAAGATATACGACCGTATAGTGGAGCCTGAGAGGGTAATCATGTTCAGGGTACCATGGGTTGACGATAAAGGCGAGGTTCAGGTAAACAGGGGCTTCAGGGTGCAATTTAACAATGCCATAGGACCATATAAGGGTGGTATACGTTTTCATCCTTCTGTAAACTTAAGCATCCTTAAATTTCTTGGCTTTGAGCAGATCTTTAAAAACTCCCTCACAACACTGCCCATGGGTGGGGCAAAGGGTGGTTCTGACTTTGACCCAAAAGGCAAATCTGATAATGAGGTGATGAGGTTCTGTCATGCCTTTACCAGCGAGCTCTTCAGGCATATAGGCCCTGAGATAGATGTCCCGGCTGGCGATATAGGTGTAGGTAGCAGGGAGATCGGCTATATGTTTGGTTACTACAAAAAGATTATGAATAAACATACAGGTTTTTTACAGGTAAAGGTCTTGAATATGGCGGCAGTCTCATAAGGCCTGAGGCAACCGGATACGGGGTGGTCTATTTCGCAGCAGAGATGCTGGCCACAAGAGGGCTCGATTTCAATGATAAGGTAGTTGCTATAAGTGGTTCAGGAAATGTTGCCCAGTATGCAATGGAGAAGGTAAATCAATTAGGTGGCAAGTTAATAACCCTTTGCGATTCTGATGCCACCATAGTGGATGAGGAAGGTATATGCGGAGAAAAATGTGAGTTTGTGATGGAGTTAAAAAATATAAGGCGTGGCAGGATAAAGGAGTATGCTGATAGATTTGGCAGCGTATGCTATATAGGCGATAATGTCTGGGATGTCATAAGAGAGCAGGGTATAAAGGTAGATATTGCCATACCCTGTGCAACACAGAATGAGATAGATGGAAAAAATGCAGAGGCACTGGTGAAAAATGGCTGTATATGCGTTGCAGAGGGTGCTAACATGCCTTCAACACCGGAAGCAGTTAGAATTTTTCAGAACAACAACGTGCTTTTTGGACCTGGCAAGGCTGCAAACGCAGGTGGTGTCTCTGTATCAGGCCTTGAGATGAGCCAGAACAGTCTGAAACTTTCCTGGTCAAGGGAAGAGGTTGACAGGATGCTTCTTAACATTATGAAGAATATCCATAAGGCATGCCTTGATGCATCAGAGGCCTATGGTAAAAAGGGCGATTATGTATTGGGTGCAAATATAGCAGGTTTTCTTAAAGTAGCAAGGGCTATGCTTGCATACGGGATTGTTTAATGAATAAGATAATGTTTACAATTTTAAGGGTTCTTGACAGGTATCAAGAACCCTTAAGTTCAAATGAGCTTGCAAAGGAGCTTCTGATATACGGTGTGGATCTATCAGAAAGGACACTCAGGTATTACCTGAAAATCCTCGATGAAAAGGGCCTGACAAAAATCCAGGGTAAAAGAGGCAGAATCATTACAGAAAAAGGAAGAGAGGAGCTAAACCATGCCTTTGTATCTGAGAGGGTAAACTTTATAATAAGCAGGATTGACAGTCTTGCCTATCTTACTGATTTTAATTTAGATACCTTAAAGGGTAATGTGATCTTGAACATATCCTTTTTCCCCCAGAAAAAAATAAAAGATGCCTTAAGGGTCATGGCAGGTATATTCGATTCAAGATATGTAATCAGCAACAGGATTAAGATGGCCAAAGGTGGGGAACGCATAGGAGAGGTAATGGTCCCTGAAGGTTTTATAGGAATAGGGACTGTATGCAGTATCACTATAAATGGTATTTTTTTAAAGGCAGGGATACCCATTACATCAAGATACGGGGGTGTGGTAAAGACAATAGACGGGAACCTATCGAGATTTACAGCGTTGATCAGTTATGAAGGCTCATCCATTGATCCCCTTGAGATATTTATAAAAAGCAGAATGACCGATGTATTGGGTGCGGTGAAGAGGTCCTCGGGGAAGATCCTGGCAAGTTTCAGAGAGATACCTGTTGTATGTTTAGCCGAGGGAGAGGCTTTGATCGAAAAAATGGCATCAAAAGGGTTAAAAGGAAATATCTTGATTGGAAAACCAAATCAACCCCTGCTGGATATACCTGTAGGAGTTGATAAGGTTGGCATGATAATAGTAGGTGGTTTAAACCCGATAGCTGCTGTCGAGGAAGCGGGTGTTTATACAGACAGCATGGCCATGTCAACACTTTTTGAATACTCTAAACTTCAGACATTCAATGAGGCTGTGAGCTTTTTCTTTTTCAATAAAACATACAAGTCTTCGTGATATAATATCTGCCATCAATCTCATATCCACTGGAGACACATCATAGATTTTCAAAACATCATGATATCTATTGCCATCTTCTATCAGGCCTCCAGATATATCACCAAATCTTTCAAGTAGTTCAATGTTAAAAAAGAAACCAGGCGTGTCAGGAAAGAGGGCTAAATAGAATATATCTGTTTCAACGAGGTCCTGAAAAAAATGAGTCCCGTAAGACAACTCTGGTAAAAGGTTTCCATCAAGATACCCTATCTCTCCAATGGCTGTAAAATTATTAATCTCAGAGAATCTCACAGGTACACCGAGGGATGGTGTTGTTGTTCCCCATCTCCCTGGACCAAGAAGTAGGGCAGGTATTTCATCTCTATTTTTTATAAGCCTGTTCAATTTACCAATTAAACGGGCAATTGTGTATTTATCAGAAAGGGGCAAAACACTGTATCTAAAAGGATTGACATATATAATCCACTTTATTACCTTTGATATACTCCCGCCCATAAAATGGCCATCAGACTGAAACAGCAACATTTCACTTGGTATATCTTTTGGTATCTCAGCCCTTTTTGCAATACCTTTTGTCTGGAGAGGTCTGCACTGGAGTAGATTAATCCTGTAATCATTATAACGAGTAAAATTTGCAGTAAACTCTATCTCCACAGGATAATTGTACATCTCCTCTAACTTTTTTAGCATCCTGTGCATAACACCTGCAAAGGATGTTTTTGAAAGCAGTTTATCAAAAGTTAGTATCCAGATATCTCTGTCTTTTTTCCCTAAAATTCGCATTCTTTCCATTGACTCATAATCTTTTACACCAAAAAGGTCGAGGTTTAGATTGATTTCATCTTCTATTATGTCGAGAAATGATACTGTTTCTAATCTATTTTCTTTTATATTGAGTATGTCTATATAGTGCTGGGAAAATCTCATTTTATCATTTAAAGTCCCGTGGGGGTTGGACATGGGATTATCAAGGGCAATGATACGGGGATAATCATTCTCAACCCTGTTTACAGCCCTTGTGCCAAGCCCTAAAACAAGCCTCAACATCCCTGCTTTTGGGTCCATCCCCTGCTTCCAGACAAAGGTATTGTATGAAACCCCAACATCTGCAAGGTCAGGGAAAAAATAGTATTTTCTGTATGTCCCAGATACCCTCTGGACAAGAAGTGCCATCTGTTCATCAAGCTGGTCAAGCCCTCTCTGGAGACGGTATGTCAGTGCATCCTCGTTCATGGTGCTTGCATAGACCTGTCTAACAGCATCAACAAACCTTTTATATCTCTCCTCTGGTGA
>Ga0272448_1000119_pt1 | contig 113271 bp, 90 predicted proteins | sample YNPCB0191_FD_202220 | JGI IMG/M metagenome (GOLD analysis project Ga0272448, IMG submission 202220) | Hot spring sediment microbial communities from Yellowstone National Park, WY, United States - YNP-CB-019-1 | ecosystem: Environmental > Aquatic > Thermal springs > Hot (42-90C) > Sediment... | reverse complement strand
AGGTGGAAAGCGTGGCCCAGGCCAGCTATAACACCTGGGAAGAGCCATTTTTCGGGAGCGACAGAACAATTTCCTATTATGACCTGGGTGCCATTCTGACCATGCTGCTTGATTTGAAGATAAGGCAAGAGACGGGTGGGCGCGGGTGTCTCGATGATGTTATGAGAGAGCTGTATCAGAAATTTTATAAGGAGCAGAGGCGGGGTTTTACAGATGAAGAATTCAGAGAGGTGTGTGAAGAAGTGGCCGGGGCTGACCTGTCGGAGTTTTTTAGCTATGTTTACACCACCGAACCCATTGATTACGATAAATACCTGGGCTACGCAGGCTTGAAGCTGGAAGTAAAAGAGGAGGCGAGTGGCCGCCGAAGCTATGCCATCAAAATGCAGGAAGAGCTCAACGGCCAGCAGCTCCGCCTTTTGACCAGCTGGCTCTAAAAATAGGGACATATTCTATATTTCCATTTTTTTAGTGACAAATTGGAGGCCGAGGCAAGAGAAAATATGGCGATGGGAAAAAATGAGGACGGAAAAATGAGGACGCAAATTACATTTCCGTTTTCCCGGTCAGGCGGTAAATAAAAATAGCTTTTGTTTTTAGCTCTCAGCTAAAACAAAAGCCTGATGGGCTTCAAGATAACCGAAAGGTATCTTCGTCTTAATCAGGAATGTTTTCCGCCCTTCCTGAAAAGATTTGAAAAATATCAGCTTCTTCCTTTTCTGTGGTTTTTTGTCTTCTGATAATTTAATGAGAGATAGAAAGGAAGGAAACTGACCGCCAACATAGACTGGTTAGAAAGACGAGGTTATGGTTGAAGGAATTCACCCGAAGGGGCAAATTCCTTTATGAGGCTTCTACAGCATTAAATCTTAACCGGGGCGGATAGTTACCTAATCTTTTTTGAGAAATAAAAAAATTTACGGCTCATCCGGCTATATCGTGGGCAAAAATGAGAGATTCCTGGTTCCTTAAACCTAATTTGAATCTTGGCCAACTCATCGAAAATGAAGCCAATTGAAGAAATATCAACAAAATACAGAACGTTCCTATCCGACCATCTTTTAAAACCTTCATCGTTAAGTCCTCTATTCGCTCATTGAAAATTATGATTCCCCGAGTTTACCCATTTAAAAGTCGGAAGGACCAAATTTACTTAAGGCCCTTGGCTCAGGTCACCCAAAATTATCCCTGATTTCTTGTCTTCTGTCAGCAAAAATAGAGAATATGGAGGGTGTCCCAATTTTTTTTATTTTTTTATTCTTATGGTGGTGGTCAGGATAGCGGTGGTTGGGGAGGAGAGACGGCCGGTAAAACCTGGCTGCTGACCTCCGACAGAAACTACCAGCGCTCCCTGTTCAATAACCGGGTTGCCATCTGCCTCGTAGGTCATCATCTCACGCGGCCGCACGGTCAGGGTAATTTTCTGCTTTTCTCCGGCGCGAAGAAAGATGCGGCGGTAAGCGGCCAGCCAGCGTACCGGGTTGACAGGCGATTTTGATTCAGGCCGGCTGAGATAAACCTGGACCACTTCTTCTCCGTCACGCGGCCCGGCGTTTCTTACTTCAACCGAGATAGATAGCTCTTCTCCAGCCTTTATGGTTTTGGGAACGACCAGGTTTGAATAACGGAATCTGGTATAGCTCAACCCATACCCGAACGGAAAAAGCGGTTCTTTCTTGAAATAGCGGTAGGTGCGGCCTGCCATCCGGTAATCAGTAAAAGGCGGCAGGTCATCGACCGATTTGTAGAAAGTGACAGGCAAGCGGCCGGCTGGGTTGTAATCGCCGAAAAGAACCTCCGCGATGGCCTGGCCAGCGGCCTGACCCGGGTACCAGGCTTCCACGATGGCCGGCACCAGCTCCACCGCCCGGTTAACAGAGAGCGGACTGCCGTTTAATAACACCAGGACCACTGGCTTGCCGTCCGCGGCTTTGACCACTTCCTGAAGGAGCCTTTCCTGATTTTCAGGAAGGTCCAGCGACAGACGGTCCCCGCCCTTAAAGCCTTTAACCGGCACGTCCATTTCTTCGCCCTCAAGACGCGGAGAGAGCCCGAGAAAAAGAACCACGGCTTCAGCTCGCCTGACCGCGGCTACGGCGCGCTCCATGGCCTCAGGCACCGGCTTCTTCCAGAGAAGATGCATACGGGCCATCCGGGCCCGGTGGCTGAATTCAATCTTCAGCGCCACCGGCTTTCCCTTTTCCAGGTGCACTTTTTTGTAGACTTTATGCAGCTCGTGGGTGCCGTTGAACTGGGCTATGAGCTGGCCATCCAGGTAGATTTTGAAAGTGTTAAAGCCTTCGCCACCGAGGTAATAATCACCGCTTTCCGGCGGTATTAAAAATCCTGTCCAGCGGATGCTGAAATTGTCAGGGTCAAGGGACGGAAGAGGCGCCTCCTCCCACCAGTTGAAGTCAACAGCCGCATCTTTTCTGACGAGCACAGGCTGGCCCTTGAATTCCTGGTTGCTGAAGTATTCGGCTTTAAGTCCGTTTTCTTTGGCCTCGGGTGTCGGCTTGAGAAATTCTGAAGGGATGACCGTCAGCACTGGTATCCCTTCGGCCCAGTCTGTCCCTGGCTCGTAGATGATTTCCGTATGAGGGCTCAGCCTCTCTTTCAGCCCGCGCAGGGGAGTAATCGGCTCAGCCGGGAAGCCGTTGTAGTTGCCGAGCAGGACCTCAACGTCGTCGGCGTTGGGACCGATGACGGCCAGGCTTTTGATGGATTTAGGCAGCGGAAGAACCTCACCGTGGTTCTGAAGAAGCACGATAGATTTGCGTGCAGCTTGCAAGGCCAGTGCCTGATGTGCCGGAGAATCAACCACTGCATAAGGAATGCTGGCGTAGGAAACGCGCTCTGGCGGGTCAAACATACCAAGGCGAAAGCGGGCGATGAAAAGTCTTTTGGCCGCTGTATCCACGGTAGCTTCGTCAACCAGACCCTTCCTCACAGCTTCCAGCAGGGCAGAATAGGCTCTTCCGCAGTTCAGGTCGGTTCCGGCTTTAAGAGCCATGGCCGCGGCCTCAGCCAGGGTCGGCACCAGCTTGTGAGTGGCGTAGATGTCGTCAACAGCATCGCAGTCAGACACCACATAACCTTCAAAGCCCCATTCGTGGCGCAGGATGTCGTTAAGCAGGAAGGGGCTGCCGCAGCAGGGCAGGTTCTGGTAGCGGTTGTAGGCGCACATCACCGAGTAGGCACGTCCTTCGCGCACAGCCATCTCAAAGTGAGGTAAATAGCTGCTGCGCAGGGTAGGGAAATCAACCACGGCATCAAAGGTGTGGCGGTCAGGTTCAGGCCCGCTGTGCACGGCGTAATGTTTGGCCGTGGCAATGACCTTGAAATATTTGGGATTATCGCCCTGAAGTCCGCGGATGAAGCTTACCGCCATGGTGCCGGTGAGGTAGGGGTCTTCACCATAAGTTTCCATGCCCCGGCCCCAGCGCGGGTCGCGGAAAAGGTTGATGTTGGGTGACCAGAAAGTTAAACCCTGGTAGATGCCCCTCTGGCCGTGGCGCAGAGCTTCGTGGTGCTTGGCTCTGGCTTCATCGGAGATGGCGCTGGCCACCTGGTACATCAGGTCCGTGTCCCAGGTAGCGGCCAGGCCGATGGCCTGTGGAAAAACGGTGGCCAGACCGGCGCGGGCTACGCCATGCAGGCACTCGTTCCACCAGTTATATTTAGGAATGCCCAGACGGTCTATGGCTGGAGCATCGTTCATCAGCTGGCTGATTTTTTCTTCCAGCGTCAGCCGGCTGACCAGGTCCGCAGCTCTTTCTTCCGGTGACAGGTCAGGGTTCATAAAGGGTAGCTGAGAGGCGAGCGGAGCAGAGGCTGCTTTTTGGGCCTGTTTGTCTGGCGAGTCGGGTGTACCAGCGGAAGCTCGAGCCGTGGGGCTGAGGCCAGGTAGAAATAGCCAGATCAGAAAAATTCCCAGAAATGTTACGAATATAGAAAAGGTAACACTGGAAATTCGCCTTCTGTCCATTTTTTTCTCCTGTTTTTATCCTGTAATTATTTCAGGACGTCCCCCGTTTTTCTCACGGGCTGCAGGATGAAGGACCAGGAGTAGGACTGGGGCTGGATTAGGTACTGCGGGTGGGGTTTGGCGCCCCAGGAGTCATCGCCGCCGACCCCCATCTGTTTCAGGTCAATGGTCACGTACAGGTTGCTCCGCCTGGGAACATCAACAAAGTGCTTTTCCCCACGCTTGTTCAAAGTCAAATCTTCCGGCGTGTAGGGAATAGCGGAAAATTCAAACAGAGGCTGACCGATAAATTTTAGGCCATAACCGTCTTTGTTCGTGATCAAAAGCCATCTGGTGTCAGTCCGGTTACCAAACTCCTGTGCACTGACGTAGGGAATGACCTGCTCATCTTTGTTTGTCCGGTAGATTCCGACGAAGGCGGCCGTTTTCCGGTCGCAGTAGTTTTCTTGAGGTCCACGGCCGTAGTATTCAACCTGGTCAAAACCGTCAGCCATCCCCAGGAGCATTCCTACCCGCGGGATTTCTGGCAATTTTTCCGGATGGCCGGGCTTAAATTCATTCTCAATTTTTACTGACCCATCCCGGGCTACGGTGTAAACGACGGTCTGGCTGGCTTCCACTGAGGGCAGGAAAAATTCTACCCTGGCCACAACTTCTCCGCTTTTTGTTTTGTTCAGGCTAAAACTTTTGACCTCTCGGTTGAGGCTGGCTTCTCTCCAGACCTTAAGTCTTACCGGCATTCTGTTGCCGAAATCATTATCCGTCGGCGCCCGCCAGAAATTCGGTCGCGGTCCATCTTTCAGGAGTTCAACGTTCTTAATCTTGTAACTTATCAGCCGACCTTCGTTTCGGTCAAAAGTCAGAACAAAATCCTGGCCCAGAACAGAGACAAGATTTTTGTTTTCCCTGTTTTCTTTTACTTTAAGTTTTGGCCAGTTCACCGTAGTTTTTCCAGAGGTAACTGGTTTAAGGGCTTCTTTTTCGCCTGGAAGGCCAGACAATGTTATCTGTTCCGAGGCTACCACGTGTCCGGCTGGAATAAGACCGTGGGCCAGCTCTTTTTTAGCTTTAAGTTCCAGGTTGAGGAAGGTTTCGCCTTCCTGACTGATAACTTCGGCCGGAAGCTTAATCAGCACCAGGCCCTTTTTCCAGGGAGCAACTTGCGGGCAGGGGAGGGTGCCTTCTGCCACTTCCATTCCATTCTTCAGCAGGGTCCAGTGCACGTTATAAAGCTCTGGTTCAAGAGTCAGGAAATCGTATTTGTTGGTAAGGCTAATTTTAACTTCTCCGCTGTCTTTATCAACGTGTTCAGCCAGTTCAAACCTGGCCGGCTGATACACTTTCTTTACTTCCCACAGGGCTGGATGTGGTGTCCGGTCAGGGGCTACCAGCCCGTTGCAGCAGAAATTGGCATCAGAGGGCGTTCCGGGTGGCCCATAATCTCCGCCGTAGGCCCAGAACAGCTCGCCCTTTTCGTTCTTCCTGGCAAAACCCTGGTCCACCCAATCCCAGATGCAACCACCTTGCAGGGCCGGATATTTTTCAATCACGTCCCAGTAGTCCTGGAGGTTTCCAGTGCTGTTACCCATAGAATGAGCATATTCGCACATGATTAGCGGCCGCGCCGGTTTGGTCCTGGCATATTGTTCCAGCTCTTCAATGCTGGGGTACATCGGGCAGTAAATATCTGTATTCCAGGCCAGTTCCGCGCGTTCGTAATGAATTGGCCGGCTGGGGTCACGCTGCTTTATCCAGCGGTAACACTCTTCAAAGTTGATGCCGTTTCCGGCTTCGTTGCCCATGGACCAGATGACCACCGAAGGATGGTTTTTATCTCTTTCTACCATTCTTTTTATGCGGTGCAGATGAGCCAGCCCCCAGTCGGGGTTTTTAGCCAGACTTTTTTCGCCGTAACCCATGCCGTGCGATTCAATGTTAGCTTCATCAATCAGGTAAATACCATAATAATCGCACAGTTCATACCAGCGCGGGTCGTTGGGGTAGTGGCTTGTCCGGACAGCATTGATGTTGTTCTGTTTCATCAGCTTGAGGTCCCGGACCATGGATTCTTCTGAGATGACGTGAGCGGTCCAGGGGTCGTGTTCGTGCCGGTCAACTCCCCGGAAATAAACCGGCCGGCCGTTGATCAGCAGCTGGCCATTTTTTATTTCCACTGTTCTAAAACCTATTTTTCTGGTGATGGCTTCCAGCGGCTGGTTTTTTTCGTCCGTCAGTTCCAGGCAGAGGGTGTACAGGTTAGGCGTCTCAGCACTCCACGCTTTTATGCCTGGCACTTCGCTTTTGAAATTCAAAAGTTTTTTCTCGCCGGGTTTTAAAGTAAAGGTTTTCTTTTCCAGGAAAAACTGCTCGCCTTCCTCGTTAATGACCGAAGCAGTCAGGTTAAAAACCTGAAGGCTTTTTGTCCGGGAGGTGGGGGCGGCCTGGCCTTCGTTTAATATCTCCACGTCCAGGTCCAGGACTCCATCCTGGTAGTTTTCATCAAGTAAGGTGCGGGCGAAGAAATCTCTGATTCTGGTTTTTGGTGCGGCATAAAGATATACATCCCGCTCTATGCCGGAGATGCGCCAGAAATCCTGGCATTCAAGGTAGGAGCCATCAGACCAGCGGTAAACTTCCAGAGCCAGGAGGTTCTGGCCGGGCCTGAGGTAGGGAGTGATTTTAAACTCAGCTGGAGTTTTGGAATCTTCGCTATAGCCAACCTTCTGGCCGTTAACCCAGACATAAAAAGCTGATTTTACGGCCCCAAAGTGGATAAAAACATCTTTATCTTTCCAGCTTTCGGGTACAGTGAATTTTAACCGGTAGGAACCAACCGGGTTGTTATCGTGCGGAATATGGGGCGGGTCTGGATTCTTCGGAGCAAATTCGTAGTTAATGTTAACGTAAATTGGAATGCCATACCCGAGTAATTCCCAGTTAGCCGGGACCTCTATTTCTTTCCACTGGCTGTCGTCAAATTCAGTTTGCCAGAAATTGAGTGGCCGGTCAGCTGGCTTCGGCACCCAGTAAAACTTCCATTTTCCGTTCAGGCATTTGTACCAGGGTGATTTTTTGGGCTCACTCTGCAGGGACAGCTGCAGGTTGGGGAAAGGAATAAAAGTGGCGTGCGGTTCTTCGGTGTTTATGGCTACGACTTTAGGGTTCTCCCAGTCGTTTACCTGGCTTTCCACGGTTTGAGAACTGGTTAACTGATGGCTGGCCGCCAGCAGAAAAAAAATTAAAACCAGTACACCCAGGCAGATTATACTTTTTTTATTTTTCATCTTAAGCTCCTGAAACCTTGAAATCAAAATTTAGATTACAAACTATAAACTAACCCTATTATATTTTGAATGCTTGAGAAGGTGTCAAGGGAAAATTCGTTTGCTCACCAAAGATAAAAGAGGAACAGGCGGCTGTGGCTCAAAAAGGTTCTAAATTTTCCTGGGTTTGATAATATAATCAACAGGCTTGGTTGGGGGTGGATTGGTCGGTTGGGCTGAAAGGCCGGGCCCGGGCCAGAGGCAGAGTGTTGCCCATATTCAGGTTGATTATGCTGGCCGGCTTTCCAGGAAGCTACTTAATTTCTCGCAGAATTACCAGACCGATAAAAGAGCTGGCCAGGGAAATACCTTTTCTCTTGAGGAAGTAGAGAAGTCTATAAAAATAGGCAGACAGAACCTGACCAGCATAGAGCTCATCAAATACAGGAAAGATAACCTTAAAGAAGCCATCTCCACCTGGGAAACAGTTTTAGCCTTTGCCCCTGAGCATAAAGAGGTTAAAAATGCACTGCCGAGGGCCATGATACAATTGGGAAAAAATAAAAAAACTGATTAAGAGGACACGATTTTCTCCGCCTCAAAAAGAACGAAACCCAGCTGTCAGGCCCAGAGTTTTTCTGGATATTTCCCTTCCTCCACGAGCTTTCTTATGCCCTGCTGGACCCAGGGTCTGTCCTGCTGGTAAGTAACTCCGTACCATCGTTCTTCAGTGGTCAACACCCGCACCCGGGCTTTTTTCTCTCTGGCGAGGGCTCCGATTACTTCGGGAATGTAAAATTCCGACTTGCTGAGGTTGGTTTTCGGGTCAGAAAGGAATTGATGGAAGCGAGTTTTAAGTTCGGGAAAGATGCTTGGAGTCAGTCCGAAGATGTTCATGGAAGCGATATCGTCGGGTGAAAGAGGGTACCAGGTCTGGCCGTCTTCCGAGTATTTTATACCGTCCGGGAATTTTTGCACTCTGGTTCTTTCTCGCAGGTCCAGCAAATATCCATCTTCTGATATCTGACATATTCCCCTGGCCACGTGGCCGTGTTCAGAGAGCGTGTTGCCCAGCCGGTAACCGACCATGGCATAGCTGTAACCATCAGGCTGGTCTTTGACCTCTCTCATGTAATCAGCCAGTTTTTTTATGGCTTCAAAGCCATAGAAGTCATCAGCGTTAATCACCAGGAAGTTTCCGGGAATAACTGGCTGGCAAAGAAGAACAGCCTGACCTGTGCCCCAGGGTTTAGCCCTGTCCGCCGGCACTTTAAAACCTTCGGGCAGGCCCAGGTTAAGTTCTTGGTAGACATAAGAAACTTTAAAATGATTTTCCGCCCGGTAGCCAATTTTTTCTTTAAATATTTGTTCCAGGTCATGGCGGATGATAAAAACCACTCTTTCTACGCCGGCCCGCCAGGCGTCATAGAGGGAATAATCAATGATGAGTTCACCGTTTGGCCCGACGGGGTCTACCTGTTTAAGACCTCCATAACGGCTGCCAATGCCGGCGGCCATGATAACCAGAGTTAGCTCGCTCATTTTTGACCTCGCTTCTATTTTTTTTATCATAAACGTGTCAGGATAGGAAGAGAGATAACGGGTGTGTTGGCTTGTTTAAGTTAAATTAATTTTATTTTTTCTTTTTCCTAATTCCTAAGTTGTTTGACGTTTTTTTGTTGGTCTGGCGGCTAATGCCCCCAGGCTTGACGGCTTTATGAATTACCACAATTTTTACGGAGAAGGATGGGTATGGTTGGCCAGTTTAAGGGTAGGGGGCCGTATGTGGCTAAGGGCGGACAGAGGCCTCGGGCAACCTTCTTACCACAGGACTGGTTTTATTGTATAATCAAAACATAAAAGGTGAAACCCATGATTCATTCTACTACTGTTATCTGCCTCCGCCACCAGGGGAAAGTGGTCATGGCTGGCGACGGCCAGGTGACCATGGGCCAGACTGTTCTTAAAGCCACGGCTCAGAAAGTCCGGCGCCTTTACAAGGGTAAGGTTCTGGCCGGTTTTGCCGGCGCCACCTCTGATGCCTTTGCCCTGTTTTCCCGTTTTGAGGCCAAGCTGGAAGAGTACCACGGAAATCTCTCCAGAGCGGCTATTGAGCTGGCCAAGGACTGGCGCATGGATAAATCGTTGCGGCAGCTTGATGCCCTGTTAATCGTGGCTGATGAGCATAACACCTTTCTAATTTCCGGCACGGGTGATGTGGTGGAACCGGACGACGGTATAATAACCGTGGGTTCAGGTGGGCCTTATGCCCTGGCCGCCGCCCGGGCGCTGGTTAAACACACGAACCTGTCAGCCAGGGAAATTGCCCAGGAAGCTCTGCGGATTGCTTCTGAAATATGTGTTTACACCAACCAGAATTTTACCATAGAGGAACTGTAAAATGGCTATAGAACTGGAAGGGAAAATAATCAAGGAAGATAACCTGGTCCTGGGAGACCGGGAAAGCGAGCTCACGCCTCAGCAGATTGTGGCTGAGCTGGACAAGTACATCATCGGTCAAAAAGCAGCGAAAAAAGCAGTGGCTATTGCCCTGAGGAATCGTTTTCGCCGGCGTAAGCTGCCGCCAGAGCTGGCCGATGAAATTGCGCCCAAGAACATCCTGATGATAGGTCCTACGGGAGTGGGCAAGACGGAAATTTCCCGAAGGCTGGCCAAACTCACTTCCTCACCTTTTCTCAAGATTGAAGCCAGTCGGTTTACCGAAGTGGGCTATGTCGGTCGGGATGTAGAATCTATGATCCGGGACCTGGTGCGTATTGCGGTGGATATGGTCAAGCAGGAAAAAGTTAAAGAAATTGAAAAAAAAGCCAGGGCTAACGTAGAAGAAAAACTTCTTGATATTCTGCTACCCCACAACCGGCGCCGCGAACCGGTTTCTCCCCCCGAAGAACAGAAAAGATTCCAGGAGACCAGAGAAAAACTCCGTCGCCAGCTAAGGTCTGGAGCTCTGGATGAACGTTATGTAGAAATTGAAGTCAAGGAAAAACCAGCTCCACCTTTTGAATTCATCACTTCCAACGGGTTTGAGGAAATCGGGATCCAGATCCAGGAAATCATGCCCGGGATTTTTGGTGGGAAAACCAAGAAACGCCGGGTAAAAGTTAAAGAAGCCAGAGAAATACTGCTGGAAGATGAGGAAAAACGGCTGGTGGATATGGAAGAGGTGGCCCGTCTGGCCATAGAAAGGGTAGAACAATCGGGCATTATTTTCCTGGATGAACTGGATAAGGTGGCTGGTCGTGAATCCGGTCTGGGCCCCGATGTCAGCCGGGAAGGTGTTCAGAGAGACCTTTTGCCAATAATTGAAGGCACCACGGTGAGCACTCGTTTCGGGTTGGTCCGGACCGACCATATTCTTTTCATAGCCGCGGGTGCTTTCCATGTGACCAAACCTTCCGACCTGATTCCAGAACTTCAGGGAAGATTCCCCATAAGAGTGGAGCTTACCCCTCTGACCAAGGAAGATTTCGTGCGCATCCTGACTGAAACAGAAAATGCTCTTATCAAGCAATATAAGGCGCTTTTGGCTACAGAAGGCGTGGAAGTGGAATTTACCCCCGAAGCCATAGAAGAAATAGCAGCCATTGCCGAAAAGGTCAATGAAGAAGCAGAGAATATCGGTGCCCGGCGCCTGCATACAGTTATGGAAAAGGTCATGGAAGACATTTCTTTTGAAGCCCCAAACCTGGCCAACAAGAAAATTGTCATAACCAGGGATTATGTGCAGAAACAGTTGAGTGAAATTCTTAAGAACCAGGACCTGAGGAAATTCATCTTATAACAGATGAGAAGACTCTATGTGTTTTTCTGCCTTGCCGGTTTGATTGTTCTTTTTGCAGGTTGCGGTCGAAAGGGACCGTTAGAAAAGCCAGTACCGATAGTTCCAGTAACCGTTGGAGATTTTCATGTTCAGCAGCAGGGAAATAAGCTTTATTTCCACTGGACAAATCCGGTCACAGATGAAAGGGGCTACGACCTGGAAGTGGTCCGGACTGAAATCAGGGTGCTAGAGCTAAAAAATAAAGCAGAAGAAGGGAAGGTCCAGGCTCAGTTCCTGAGATACGCCCGGCCGGTGGAAGTGATGTTTCCTGGAAGACTGATGATAGGCAAGGACCAGGCGGTTTTGACTTTAAACCTGGAAGAAGTAGCCGACCGCCAGTTGTTTTTTGGTGTCAGGGTAAAGGGCCGAAAAGGAACCTGGTCCGCCTTTTCTAACCTGGAAAAAATTGAACCGGTTCCAGTTCCGGGGCCACCAGAAAATTTACAGGCAGAAATGGCTGGGGCAGAGGTAATTTTGAGCTGGAAAGCACCAGAAAAGATGATTGACGGGAAAAGTGTCCCCGGTTTGCTGGCTTACAATGTTTATCGTGCGGAAAATGGTGCTTTTAAGAAGTTAAACCCCACCCCCGTTCTGGACACCAGGTATGAAGATAAGAATGTTGAGTTCGGCCGGACTTATCGTTATCTGGTGAGAGCTTTGCTCTCTTCCCACCCCAAGGCGGAAAGTGATGATTCTGAAGTGGTTAGTTTTACTCCGGTAGATAAAATACCTCCAGCCAGCCCGGAAGGGCTGCAGGCTTTCCGCAGTTCGGAAGGTGTGGTGCTCAGCTGGTTGCCCAACAAGGAAAATGACCTGGCCGGCTACCGGGTTTACCGGGCGAGAGAGGGAGAAGAAAAGGTCCTGCTCACACCTGAATTGCTCCAACAGGTAAGCTTTACTGATTCTGTGGTTGAAAAGAATCTCGTCTATGAATATTCTATAACTGCTGTGGATACCAACCAGAATGAAAGTATCCCGGCAAAAATTAAAATCAAGACCTAGGGTCATGAAAATTTATCGTTTTCGCTACCGCCGGAAGGTTATGTATGGTGTCCTAAAAGAGGATGTGCTTTTTCCCATCAAGGGTTCTATCTTCCGCAATTACCGGATTGAGGATAGTCCCATTCCCATTGCTGAAGTCACTGTCCTGCCGCCGGTTCAGCCAACCAAGATAGTTTGCGTCGGAAGAAATTACCGGGAACACGCTGAGGAACTTGGTAACCAGGTTCCGGCTGAACCCTTGATTTTTCTGAAACCGCCCAGTGCCGTTATCGGTCACAACCAGGCCATAGTCTGGCCGGAGATGTCCCAGCGGGTTGATTATGAGGGCGAGCTGGCGGTGGTTATAAAAAAGAAGACCAAAAACCTCAAAGAAGAAGATAACTGGCAGGAAGCGGTTCTTGGTTATACCTGCTTTAACGATGTTACCGCCCGCGACCTCCAGATCAAAGACGGACAGTTTACCAGAGCCAAGTCGTTTGATACCTTTGCCGCGGTTGGCCCTTGCCTGGTTCCCGGTCTGGATTGTTCTTCGTTGCATCTTAAAACTTTTCTTAACGGCCATCTGGTGCAATCCGGGAATACCAGAAACATGATCTTCAGCCTTCCTTTTCTTCTTCGTTTCATATCCAGAATAATGACCCTGGAACCAGGGGATATAATTGCTACCGGGACGCCGTCTGGAGTGGGACCGATGAAAGTCGGGGACCGGGTAGAGGTCCAGATTGAAGGCATAGGAACGCTTTCCAATTATTTGATTAAAAACTAAAAAAGTTAAAGTTAAAAAGGAGGAATAATGAAATTATTTCTGGACACCGCTAACTTGCAGGAAATAAAAGAAGCAGCGAGCTGGGGAATCCTGGATGGAGTCACCACCAACCCTACCCTCTGTGCCAGGGAAAACATGCCCTTTGAAACGCTGATCAAAGAAATTTGCCAGGTGGTTTCTGGTCCGGTGAGTGTGGAATGCATCTCTACCCGGGCCGAGGACATTGTGGCGGAAGCCAGGAAATTAAACAGTCTGGCTCCCAACCTGGCCATCAAGATACCGGTTACTCTTGAAGGCCTGAAAGCAACGAAAATTCTTTCTTCCGAAGGCATCAGAGTCAACATGACGCTGGTTTTTTCTCCTTCTCAGGCTCTGCTGGCGGCTAAAGCCGGAGCAGCTTTTGTTAGCCCATTTATCGGACGGCTGGACGATATCTCCCACCACGGAATGGAGCTGGTGGAACAGATAGTCACCATCTATGAAAATTATAATTTTGAAACAGAAATTATCGTGGCCAGCGTTCGGCACCCAGGACATGTGGTAGAAGCCGCCTTGATCGGGGCTCATATCGCCACTGTTCCCTTTAGCGTCTTGGAAAAACTGGTCAAACATCCGCTGACCGACCTGGGCATAGAAAAATTTCTCCAGGATTGGAAAAAAGTCGCGACCAAATAAAAATTAAAAAATAAAACAAAGGGCCATTTTCATGTCCTTTCTGAAGAAAAGAAAAGGTTTGATAGCCTTTCTGGTGGTTGTTATTTTTCTGTATGTGGCCCTGTCTGTAGCCAAAAGCCTTTTTCTCCAACAAATAGGAAAAAGATTAAGTCAGACCTTTGAACTTGGTGAGCTTAAGCTGTCCTACTTACCGCCTACCCTTTTGATCAAAGAAATCAAATCCAGAGGGAAAAATCCTTTTTTCTCGGCCGACCGGGTAGAAATTACTCTCCCCTTTCTCTCGCTTTTTAAAAAAGAAAAACCGGTGGTGGTGCAGGTTGAACATCCAGTGGTGAACTATTCCTACGCAGAAGCTGGCCAGGGAACAGGTTTAGGTGGGAAGTGGACTCTGGACCTGCCGGTGATGATTGAAGCCGGTTATATTCATGAAGGTTTTTTTCAGCTGAAGTTAAAAGAAGGAGATTTCCATCTTCAGAATGTTTCTTCTTACTTTAAATTTCAGCCCGGGGAGCTCAGCTTTTTACTCCGTTCTCCACTGGTCAGCATCAGACCTTTTTCTGCAAACAAGAATGTGGCCGGGGAGCTGGAAGCCTTTATTACCAGCCGGGGAAGAGTGGTCAGCATTAACCGTTTGCATCTGCAGGGAAACAATGCCGGGCTGAGAGTAGAAGGAAAAATCGTCACCGGCAAGAGCAGCCAGGTTGATTTTAAAGCAGATTATAATCTGCCGACTGATTTTATCATGGGGGTTTTTAACCTACCTTTTGAATGGGAGGGGAAAACTACCGGAACAGCGGAAATCAGCAATGCCACTGGGCCCCTGGTGGTTAAAGCTGATTACCTGACCTCTGACTTTATACTGAACCGGGTGAAGGTGGGAACAGTTGAGGGTCAGGTGCTGGTAGAAAAAGACAAGGGCGGTCAGGTAACTGCCAGTATCAAAAATCCCGGACGGCCAACGGAAGAGGTAGTGATCAGTTTTGCTGAAGGCAAGGTAGAAGGGCAGATGGCTGGATTTCATCTTGACTCCATCATGAGCTATGCCTCTGTGCCCTGGCCGGTCAGTTCTCCTGCCTGGGGAAATTTTTCCCTGAAACAGGGCCAGCTGACTGTTCAGGCTGAGTTCAGAGATGAAGTTGCAGTTAAAGACAAAACCTTAAATAACAAAAATGATAAATACCGTTTCCGCGGGAACGTTCAGCTTTTTCTGGACATACCGAGCAAAGACCTCAGGATAAAGGCTAAAAATTTGGAGAGCAGTTTTGGGAAACTGGACTTAGAAGGCCAGGTGCAGATAGGTCAGACTGTAGATTTGAGCATCAAAGGGCAGTTCGGAAATATCAAGCAGGCCAGAGATTTTACTCAGACAATTCTAAAAACCACGTTTGGTTTTCCTGAAATCAGGGGAGCCGGACGGGCTGTCATCGCGGTTAAAGGAAAATATCAAAATCCGGACCTCGGTTTGGAATTTTCCTGCTCACCGGCCGGGTTTGAGAGGTTTGATATGACCTCAGCCCGCGGGGAAGTAAATGTGGAAGGCGGAAGGGTTTCGGGCAAAGTCTACGTTATAGACCGGACTTTTCAGGGTGAAATCAGGCTTGACCAGAGCAGTGGCCGGATAGAAAGCGGAATATCCATGGAAAGAGGCCTGCTGGAAGAAATTCTGCCCAAACTTGGGGTAAACTTCCCCCTGCGAGGTCAGGCCAGTGGAGAATTTTTATGGAAGGAAATAGCGGGCCAGACAGATTTTAGCGGGAACTTCTCTGGAAACCAGATATTTCTGCTTGGTACTAAACTGGAAAAAGTTAGCGGTGAGCTTGACTATACCGGAAAAGAGCTTGTTTTAAATGGTCTGGATTTTACTTTAAACGGCGGCAAAGTTGGGGGGCGGATCAAGCTGGGGTTAGAAGAGCCGGCTTATGAATTTGACCTGAAAGCTTCTGATGTGGACCTCAGTCCCTTCTCCGAATCTTTTGGCGGGCGGGCCGAGGTTAGTCTGAGCGGTCAGGGAATGTTTGGCCGGAACCAACCCGGAGGTCAGTTCAGAGTAAAAGATTTCAAAGTTTTCATCCTGAAGGCAGCAGCCACTTCCGGAGAATATCGGTTTAATTTTATGAATAATAAGCTGACTTTTGAGTTGAAGGGCCAGCTTTATCCTGGAGAAAGCCAGTATCAGAGTAGAATTGAAGTTTCTCTGGACAGAGATTTTATTACCGGAGAAGTCCGTGGACAGCTGAATAACCTGGAAATGGTTTTGCCCCTCAAGGGTTCTAAAGGCCAGGTAGATTATCTGCTTAATTTCCAGGGACCGGTAGAGCAGGTCGGGTTGAACGGCGCAGTAGAAATTAAGGGCCAGCTTTTGCCCATCCCAGGTTTTGCCCATGCTCTAACAGATTTTTCAGCTCTACTACTGGTTAAGAACACAGACATTTCCATTCGCTCTTTTCAGGGGAAATTAGCCGATGGCCCCATTCAGGGTAGTGGTGAAATCAGTTTTGCTGAGGGAAAGTTAAAGACGGCAGACATAAAACTGGAAGGCACGGACATGCAGCTTTCTATATTTGAACGAACCAGGTCCCGGGCTGATGGCCAGATGAGATTTTATTTCAAAGATGGAACACCTGGCTTTGAAGGAGATTTCAACCTTAAAGAAGTCCTCTGGAAAAGGGAATTCTGGGAAAAACTCTCCTTTTCCTCCACGGCCTATTATGGGGAAAACAGAAAAACCTGGCTTGATGACCTCAGGTTGAATTTGCGGCTGAGAGCCAGTGATAACGTCTGGGCAGAAAATTCCCTCGGCCGGATTAGAGCCAGGTTGGACCTGGTCATCTCTGGTACGGTGGCCAACCCCATCATAACCGGAGAAATTGAAGCCATCTCGGGAACGGTTTATTTTCAGGACCGCGATTTTAATGTCATAAGGGGCAGGTTGAGCTTTTTTAATCCCTTGGTGATAGACCCGTATCTTGATTTTCTCGGCGAAGCCTATGTCAAAGATTACCATGTCCTGTTCAGTCTCTCCGGGCTGGTTAGCAACCTTAAACCGGAATTTTCTTCCTCACCCGCTCTACCGCAAGAAGAGATACTTTCGCTGCTGGCTCTGGGTGAGTCTTATCAGAGAAGGTATTCTTTTGATGCTACCCAGATGAGTACAGCTTCTCTCATTTCTTACGAGCTGGCCAAGAAACCAGAGAGTTTGCTCAGTCTGGATCGTTTCCGGCTTGACCCCTTTCTCATGGGTTCTACCTCGGAACTGACGGCCAGGTTAACGGTAGGGAAAAGATTATCAAAAAATTTTTTGATTCTTTATTCCACCAATTTAGCCACTCAGCGGGAAGAGATTGTCAGGTTAGAATGGGAATTGACCGGAGGTCTTTCTCTGATAGCTGTCAGGAATGAACTCGGCCGGGTCAGCTTAGACCTTAAAATCAGAAAAAGGTTTTAGATGAAAAAGAAGAGATTGCTGCCTTTAGTAGTTGTTTTGTTGCTTATGACAGCTGCCGTCTATGCCTCTGGAAAGACGGTCAACATCCAAAAAATTACCTTGCTGATAGATGGCCAGCCAGCGGAGCCGGAGATGTTGAGCCTCACCGGCCTTAAACCAGGAGATGATTTTTCCGAGTTCAAAGTCGACCAGGCTTTAAAACGGTTGTTAAGCACGGGGCTTTATGCTTCGGGGGAGGTTTACTGGAAACCTGAACCCCAGTCAGAACTTGTTTTCAGCCTGGCCAAAAATCTGTTCATCGGGCATCTTGATGTTAACGCCCCAAAAGAGATAAAAAGGCGAATTAACAGCGAGCTTCTGGCCCTTAAAAAAGGCAATATTTTCCATGAGAGCTCAAAAGAAAAAATTATCCAGGAGCTGACCAGGATATTGGAAGAAGAAGGTTATTATGCCAGGGGCCTTGAGTTTAAAGCGGAGAAAACACCGGGAACTGACCTGGTAGATATTTCCATAAAATTTACTGATTTAAAAAGGATACGGCTGAGAACCGTTATTTTTGAAGGTGTGCCGACTCAGAAAGAATCCCAGCTCCAAGAGAAATTAGGGATAAAAGCGGGAGATTTTTTCCTTCCCCAAAAAGTAGAAGCGGGTTTAGCCAGAATCAAAAAAACTTACCAGGAACTGGATTTCAAATGGGCAGAAGTAAAGGCCCAGAGAGAAAATTATGACCCGGGCCAGGGATTAGTTGACCTGCGAATAAAGGTGGTGCCAGGTATCAGAATAAGAATTGACATAAAAGGTACAAAACTTTCTCCAAAAATTCTGGAAAGAGTGTGGGAACAGAAAGTCTTTGAGGAATGGGCTCTGTCAGAGGGCCAGGCCATTCTTTTAAAACAATTGAGAAAAAAAGGCTATTTGTTTGCCAGCGTTCGGCCGCACCTGGAGAGGACAGAGCAGGAGCTGCGAGCGGTTTATGAGGTGACTCCGGGCCCGCGGCTTAAGATTAAACCCATCGCCTTTAAGGGCAATCTCACTTTTAAAGAAAGCGAACTTAAAAAGAACCTCGGCCTTCCCAGTAAATTTCTTTTTTTCCCCTACCTGGATGGCCAAGAACTTTATGAGCTGATAGATAAGATCAAGTTTTTTTATGAAACCAAGGGATTCCCGCAGGCCAAGGTAGCACTTAACTTTATCAGACAGGACAGTTCGGTCAAGCCCGTTTATTATATCGAAGAGGGACCACGTCAGCTGATAAAAAATCTGGAAATCCAGGGTGCTAATTTGCTTAAGGCCGCCGACATCATAAAAGAAATAGAATCACGTCCAGGGCAGCCTTATTACCGTCCAGCCTTGCAGAAAGACCTGGAAAGAATCAACCTCTTCTACCTGAACCAGGGCTTTCGGGGGATGCAATTTAACCTTGAAGTTACGCCCGATAAAAACAATAACGTTGATGTGGTGATTAAAATAGATGAAGGCAAGAGATACAGAGTGGAAAATGTTTTTATTGCTGGCAACCGCTTAACCAGTCGGCGGTTAATTCAAAGAGAGATAAGGTTAAAACCGGGAGACTGGGCTTCTTATCAACAACTCCTGGAAACCAGACGCGGGCTGGACAGCCTGGGGGTCTTCTCAGAAGTAAAAATTGAAGAAGTACCAGCCAGCAACCAAACCCTGAACCTTTCTATCCAGCTTAAAGAAGGAGAGCAGAATTTTGCCGGCCTGGGACTTGGCCTGGAAACCAGAGAAGAGCTTCGCTCGGCCGTTCTCTGGGAAAACCAGTTTAGCCCGAGGATTACGGCTGAGTACGTGCGGTACAATTTATTCCGTAATGCCAGCCAGTTGAGTTTTGTGGGGCAGTTTTCTCTGGCTGAAAAAAGGCTGGTGGTCACCTGGCAGCAACCTTACATCTTCGGGTTGAAGATGAGGACTTATCTGAGTGGTTATGTAGAAAAGGAAGACCGTACGAGCTTTAGCTATGAACGTCGTGGCTTTGTGGCTTCGACCAGAAGGGGATTGCCGGCCAATTTCAGCCTACTGCTCTCGGTTGGAGCCTTAAAGACACGTTTGACCAATTTAAAGATTTCTGAGTCCCAGGTGGAACGTGAAAGATTGCCTTATTCCATCGCTTTCGGCTCAGTGACCCTGATAAAGGATACCCGGGATGATACTTTTAACCCCAGGCGGGGCTATTTTTTCAGCCTGGCTTTTGAACGGGCCTATCCTCTTTTCCAGACGGAATCAAATTTCAGAAAACTATTCGGCAAATTTCAGTATTTTTACCCGCTGGCCACCAGCGTTGATTTTTATACCACTATCCGTCTGGGAACAGCTTGGGGACTGGTACCCATCCCGGAAAGATTTTTCGGTGGCGGCAGTAATTCGTTTCGGGGAACAGGGTTTGAACGACTTGGCCCTAAAGACCCGGAATCGGGTCTGCCGCTGGGCGGGAAAAATATTTTCCTGATCAACATGGAAACCAAATTCTTGATGTTCAAAAGCCTGCCCAATCTTTACGGTGCGGTATTTTATGACGTGGGCAATGTTTTTGCTAAACCCGGAGATTTCAATTTTTTTAAGCTCCAGCAGGCCGTTGGTCTGGGTTTGAGATACCGTACGCCGCTGGGTCCGGTTCGCTTTGATATGGGCTGGAATCTTAATCCACCCGATGGCAAATGGCGGCCACTGTTTTTCCTCTCTATTGGAAATATGTTTTAGGCGGTTAAGATGCAGGCAGAAAGACAAATTAAGCACCATTTTTTCCGGCTACTGGTTTTGTTCGTTTTTTATATGGGTAACCTTAGCCTTGTTTCTCTGGGGGGACAGGTGCCGGTAAACTGTGTGGTGGCCACGGTCAACGAAAAACCGGTTACTCTTTTTGATTTGAAGGTCATGAGAACTTTTGACCTGGTATCTGAAGCGCAGGAAGGAATTTATGACCAGCAAGAGAAGTATTTAGAAAGTTTTATTGACCAGATGCTCGTGCGGGAACTTGTCCGAGAACAGCTTAAGGTCACGGAGGAGGAAATTGGCCAGGAGTTAAAACAAATAAAGGAAGGAATGGGAGAGCAGATTTTTAACGAACAGTTGCTGGAACTGGGCCTGACAGAAACGGATTTGAAGCTTTATCTGGAAGGGAAAATTCTGTTTGATAGAGTTATTGGCTCCAGGTTTACCCCGAAATCTTACGTTTCTTTGAAAGAGATTGAAGAATATTACCAGAACGAGTATGTTCCTGAGCAGAAAGCCAGAGGGCAGACCCCGGCTGAATTATTACAGGTGCTGGGCGAGCTGGAGGGGAAATTGCAGAAGATAAAGAGAAGCAAAGAAATCAAAGAATGGATGCAGGAATTGAGACAACGGGCTGAGATAATTATTAATTCAGATTGTCTGAAAAAATTTGAGAAACAGGAGGAAAAATGAAAAAGCGGGCTTTTCTTTTTCCTGGGCAGGGTTCCCAGTACGTTGGTATGGGCAAAGATTTTTATGAAAAAAGTGAGGTGGCTAAAGCTATTTTTGCTCAGGCTGATGACCTTCTGGGGTTCTCACTTTCCAGTTTATGTTTTGCTGGCCCTGAGGACCAGCTGCGTTTGACTTCCAACACCCAGCCGGCTTTGCTAACAGTGAGTTACATAGCTTATACACTGCTCGGAATGAAGCCAGAAGTGGCTGCGGGTCACAGCCTGGGGGAATATTCAGCTCTGGTCGCGGCTGGCAGTCTGAGTTTTGCTGACGGCCTCCGCCTGGTAGCCAGCCGCGGTCGTTATATGCTGGAAGCTATGCCTCCAGGAACTGGCACTATGGCCGCGGTGCTGGGCCTTGATTATAAAACGGTGGAAAATTCGCTGGCCAAGGTAACAAAGGGAGTAGTTCAGATAGCTAACTGGAATTCTGAAGAACAGATTGTCATTGCCGGGGAAAAAGAAGCCGTGGCTGAAGCCCTGGAAATCATGCGGCCCCCGCGTTCCGTCTATCTCCAGGTCAGCGGTCCTTTTCATACTTCACTGATGAAGCCAGCGGCGGATAGATTACTGGCTGACCTGGAAAAAGTGGAAATAAAGGACCCAGAATTTCCGGTTATTTCTAATTACACGGCCCGGGAAATGCGCACCGCGGCTGAGGTGAGAGAGTCTCTGAGCAAGCAGATTATCTCCACTGTCCTCTGGTATCCTTCCATGGAACGGCTGGCAGAATGGGAAGTGGAGGAAATAGTGGAGCTGGGGCCCGGAAAAGTTTTAACCGGACTGCTCAGAAAAACCACGCGCCACTGGAGTAAAGTCCCGGAACTTTATAACATAGAAGATATGGCCGGGCTGGAAAAATACCGTCAGGTTTCTTCAGGTGGTTGATTCAGATAAAACTTTTTTCCCAAAGCGGATAAAGTATTCAACCGCAGAAAAGAGAGCCATAATCACAATCAGCCAGAGACCGAGACTGTGGGCAAGGTGATAAAGAATTCCCAGGTAATGGGGCCCCAGGATGAGAATGGCAATAGTAACAGTTTCCAGAATCATTTTGACTTTGCCCCAGCCTGAAGCGGGAATGTTATAGCCCCGGGAAGAGGCAATAGCTCTAAAACCAGTCACGGCAATTTCCCGTCCGATAATTATTATGGCCATCCAGGCGGGAACCACGTGATTTTCCACCAGAACGATGAGGGCGGAGGTAATAAGTAGTTTGTCGGCCATGGGGTCAAGGAGCGAGCCTATGACCGAAGTCATCTGTTTGCGTCTGGCCCAGAAGCCATCCAGCATGTCGGTCAGGCAGGCGAAAACAAAAATGATGAAAGCGACTATCTCCTGGCCGGAGAAGTGGCTCAGCATCACGACGATCAGCACGGGGACTGAAATCAGCCGCATGATGGTTAGCAGCATGGGAACATTCATGGCCAAACAATCCTTGATTTTTTTAGTTTTTATACTAAATCTAATCAGAAAAATTGTCAATCAATATGTCGGGACTAAATAATAAGTTGCCAGAAGATAAGCTGCTATAATATAGTTTATTTTAAGGGCAGGCCATGAAAAAGATGGACGAATCCTTAACCCCGATGATGGAGCAATACCACCGGATTAAATCCCAGTACCGGGACTGCCTGCTTTTCTTTCGCCTGGGTGATTTTTATGAGATGTTTTATGAGGATGCACAGGTAGGTGCCGCGGTGCTGGGGCTGGCGCTGACTTCCAGGCAAAACGTACCTATGTGCGGCGCCCCTTACCATGCTGTGACCTCTTATCTGGCACGGTTGCTGAAAGCCGGTTACCGGGTGGCCATCTGCGAGCAGGTGGAAGATCCCCGGCAGGCCAGGGGAGTGGTCAGGCGGGAGGTCATAAAAATATTAACCCCGGGCACGGCCGTAGAAATTGACAGCTTGGAACGGGATGAAAGCTTCAGTCTCCTGGCCGTTTACCACGATGAAAGCAGGTGGGGAGCGGCTTTTGCCGACCTGCTGGCAGGGAAAATAAGTGCTCTGGAGGGCAGTCTTCAAGAACGAAAAACCCTTGAGGATGAGATACTCAGATTTTCGCCCAAGGAGGTGGTGTTTCCAGCCGATCAGGAAAATGGCCTCAGAAAACTGCTGGAAAATGCTGAGCTTTCCGGCCTGGCTCTCAGTCCGGTAGAACCTTGGTATTTTGATTATGCTCAGGCCCTGAGTAATCTTACCGAACATTTTCAGGTAGCTTCGCTGGAAGGCTTTGGCCTTCAAGGTAAATTTCTGGCCGTGGCCGCGGCCGGCGCTCTGATTTACTATTTAAAAAGAAATCGCCGCGAATCAGCCAATGTTATAAGAAAGCTTTCTTCAATCACCAGCCGGGAATACATGATTCTGGATTCAATCGCCGTGCGCAACCTAGAGCTGGTGAAAAATCTCCGAAACGGTCAGGTAGAAGAATCGCTTCTGGGAGTAATTGATTTTACCGTGACTTCCCCTGGCTTAAGGCTTCTTAAAAACTGGCTTCTGCATCCTTTGCTGAATGTTCAGGAGATTAACCGGCGTCTGGAAGCCGTGCAGGAAGCGGTGCAGAAACCTGTTCTCAGGCAGGAAATAAGAAATCAGCTCAAAAGAATTCTGGACCTAGAGCGACTGGCCAGTAAAATTTCTCTGGCGGCGGCCAACCCCCGGGACCTGGTAGCCCTGAAAAAATCGCTTCAACCGCTGCCAGAAATACAGTCTCAACTGCCCGGGTTTTCCGCCACCTTTTTCCGTGAACTAAAGGGAAAATGGGACAATGCCGAGGAGGTGGCCAAGCTGATTGAAAGCGCCATCCTTGATGAGCCAGCCTACCTGCTGCAGGAAGGCGGAATAATTAAGGATGGTTTCAATGCAGAACTGGATGAATTGAGGAAAATCAGTCATTCTGGAAAAAGTTTTATCGCCCAGCTGGAAAGAAAGGAAAGAGAAAGGACCGGAATTGCTTCCCTGAAGGTCAGGTACAACAAAGTTTTTGGCTATTATATTGAGGTCACCAAACCAAATCTCCACCTGGTACCAGAAGATTACGAAAGGAAACAGACGCTGGTTAACAGCGAAAGATTTATCACCCCGGAGCTTAAAGAATATGAGGAAAAAGTCTTGCGGGCAGAGGCCAGGATGAACGAGCTGGAATATGAGCTTTTTCTTCAAGTAAGAGAAAGAATAAGCCAGGAAGTCCCGAGGTTGCAGCAGATAGCCATGAACATAGCTGAACTGGACGTTATCCTGAGCCTGGCTGAGCTGGCTCACCAGAGGAATTACTGCCGTCCGGTAGTGGATGAAGGAGAGGTTATCAGCATAACCGGCGGGCGGCATCCGGTGCTGGAAGTGGTGCAGAAGGATCCATTTATTCCCAACGATACCTATCTTGATGCCAGTGACCATCAGATTTTGATCATCACCGGTCCCAACATGGGCGGAAAGTCTACCTACCTGCGGCAGGTGGCTTTAATCTGTATCCTGGCTCAGATGGGTTCGTTTGTCCCGGCCAGCGAAGCCCGTCTCGGCCTGGTGGACAGAATTTTTACCCGGGTAGGGGCGACCGATTACCTGACAGCCGGTCAATCAACTTTCATGGTGGAAATGGTGGAAACCGCCAACATCCTGAACCATGCTACGGACCGGAGCCTGATTCTTCTGGATGAGGTTGGCCGGGGGACGAGTACCTTTGACGGCTTGAGCATCGCCTGGGCCATTGCCGAATATTTGCACGGGTTAGAACAGATCAGGCCAAAAACCCTTTTTGCCACTCATTATCATGAGCTTACAGAATTAGCGCTGAATTTTCCGCGTATAAAAAATTATCACGTGGCCGTGAGAGAATGGCAGGATCGGGTGATTTTTCTCAGGAAAATTCAACCTGGTCCCTCGGACCGCAGCTATGGCTTACAGGTAGCCAAGCTGGCTGGCCTGCCGGAAGAAATCATAAAAAGGGCCAGGGAGATTCTTTTCAACCTGGAAAAACAGGAATTTGATGAGCAGGGTCGGCCCCGTCTGGCCTATCATCAGTTTAACCAGAAGAACAAAGCCCAGCTCTGGCTTTTTCCTGATGACCAGGAAAGGGCCTACTTAGAGGAGATAAAAGAAAAAATAAAAGAACTTGACCTGGAAAACCTGACCCCTCTCCAAGCTTTTCAGTTGCTGACCAGATGGAAAGAAGAATTGATTAAAAAAGAGACCAAATTCAATCAATAATCGTCTTCTTCCTCAAAATCCAGGTCTTCTTCCTCTTCCTCGTAATCTTCCTCGAAATCTTCGTCCTCGTAATTAGCTTCGTCCAGTTCTTCCCTTCTTTCTTCAATAGCGGCCTCAAATTCTTCCTCATCATCGTAACGTCGCAGGTAGTTGTTTGAGGTGTCACTGTAACAGAGTTCAAGGTAGTCATCTTCAATGACACAGAAAACAGACATTTCGTGAGTTGAGTGAAGATTGCCGACTGTCTCAATAATGTCGGCTGCTTTTTTGATAGCATCAAGTGTCGCCCAGCTGTAGATTTCGATTTCTTCCATGCTTATTTACTCCTCCAGCAAAAAAATATTTATTTTTTTCCGCTTGTCAAGTGCCAATTTTAGAAAAAAGCCACTCCGGACTGGAGTCTTCTGAAAAGTTGTTTTTTTTTTCTGCTTTACGGACGGCTAGACCTGTTTGATGGTTAATCTGATTATTAATTCGGGGGTGGGCGGGTTGTATTTACGCCAGCTGATTTTAGGGTATAATAAAGCAAAAGCTAAGTTAAGAAATTTTTGGAAAACCAGTTATGGCGGAAAAAAAGTCTGTTTTGTTTTTTTTGTCCGGCTTATTATAATATTTAAAAACATTTGCTAAAAAGGAGGAATGGTCATGAGATGGGATAGATTGACGGTCATGTCGCAAGAAGCTTTGCAGATAGCCCAGTCCAAAGCCATGGAGCTCGGCCATCAGGAGTTAAAGCCCGAGCATGTGCTGTGGAGTTTTCTGACTCAGGAAGGAAACATCATCAATAATTTATTGTCCAAGATTGAAGTCAACCCGGCGGAGTTGAAAAAAGAGCTGGAGAAAACCTTAGAACGGCTGCCCAGAGTGCACGGGGCCAGGGAAATTTACCTCTCCGCCGAGCTTTCTGAGGTTTTGGCGGAGGCGGAAAAAGAGGCTCAGAAACTCAAAGATGAGTACATTTCCACTGAACATATTTTCCTGTCCATGGTCAGGCTCAAACACCTGGAAATTAGTAAGCTGCTGGCCAGGTTTCGGATAAATGAAGATGAGGTTCTCAAGGCCTTGATGGACATTCGGGGAAGCCAGCGTATCACGGACCCGGAGCCAGAATCCAAATACCAGGCCCTGGAAAAATATGCCCGGGACCTGACGGCCCTGGCCAGGCAGGGAAAGCTAGACCCGGTCATCGGTCGGGAAGAGGAAATTCGCCGGGTAATCCAGGTTCTCTCTCGTCGCACCAAAAACAACCCCGTTTTGATAGGTGAAGCTGGTGTGGGTAAGACTGCCATAGTGGAGGGACTAGCTCAAAGAATTGCCAACGGCGATGTGCCCCAGTCGCTTAAAAACAAGCGCCTGCTGGCTCTGGATATGGGGTCCTTGCTGGCCGGCACAAAATACCGCGGTGAATTTGAAGACAGGCTTAAAGCCCTGCTCAAGGAAATCAAGGAATCTGGCGATGTCATTCTTTTTATTGATGAGCTTCATACCATTGTGGGAGCTGGGGCCGCTGAGGGAGCGGTGGATGCCTCCAACATGTTGAAACCGGCTCTGGCCCGGGGAGAACTGCGCTGCATAGGCGCTACTACCCTTAATGAATACAAAAAATACATTGAAAAAGACCCGGCCCTGGAAAGAAGGTTTCAGCCGGTCTATGTGGGCGAGCCCTCGGTGGAAGACACCATTTCCATTTTGCGTGGTTTGAAGGAGAAGTACGAGGTTCATCATGGGGTGAAGATAAAAGATTCAGCTCTGGTGGCGGCCGCCGTGTTATCCAACCGTTATATCAGCAACCGATTCTTGCCTGATAAAGCCATTGACCTGGTGGATGAAGCGGCTTCCCGGATCAGGGTGCAGCTGGACAGCCTGCCGGAAAATATTGATGAGCTGGAAAGAAGAATCACGCAGCTGGAAATTGAAAAACAGGCTCTGAAAAAAGAGAAGGACCCGGCTTCCAAAGAGAAATTGCAGAAAATTGAAAAAGAGCTGGCTGAGCTCAAGGAACAGAGCAATGCCCTTAAGTCCCAGTGGAAGAGGGAAAAAGACCTCATTGACCAGATTAACAAGCTTAAAGAAAAGATTGATGCCCTGAAGATAGAAGAACAGAACGCTGAACGTCGTGGCGACCTGGAAAGAGTGGCGGAAATCAGGTATGGCCAGCTGATTGAACTGAACAAGCAGATAGAAAAACTCTCAGCTGAGCTGGCAGAAATTCAGAAAAAAGGCAAAATGCTTAAAGAAGAGGTTGATGAAGAAGATATCGCGCAGGTGGTCAGCCGCTGGACTGGTATTCCGGTCAGTAAGATGCTGGAAGGTGATGTGGAACGATTAATCAAAATGGAAGAGTATCTTTCTAAAAGGGTAGTTGGTCAGGAACAGGCTATCAGGGCGGTGGCTGACACCATCAGGAGAGCCCGGGCTGGACTGCAGGAGCCAACCAGGCCCTTAGGTTCTTTCATTTTCCTGGGGCCGACTGGCGTGGGCAAAACAGAATTGGCCAGGGCCCTGGCTGAATTTCTGTTCAACGATGAAAAAGCCATGGTCCGGATAGATATGTCTGAATACATGGAAAAACACTCAGTGGCCCGGCTAATTGGTGCTCCTCCAGGATACGTGGGCTATGAGGAAGGCGGTCAATTAACCGAAGCCGTGAAAAGGCGGCCATATTCTCTAATTTTGCTGGACGAAATTGAGAAAGCTCATCCTGATGTCTTCAACATTCTGCTACAGATTCTGGATGATGGCCGGTTAACTGATGGAAAAGGTACCACCGTTGACTTCCGTAACACTCTAATCATCATGACCTCTAACCTGGGCAGCCAGGTGATTAAAGAACTGAGCCATGATTTTGAGCGGATGGAAAAAGAGGTGCGCAAGATTCTGGAGTCCCATTTTAAACCTGAATTTCTCAACCGAATTGACGAAGTCATTATCTTCAAGCCCTTGACCAAGGAAGTAATTTTCAAGATTGTGGACCTGCAGATTGACCTGTTGCGAAAAAGGTTGGAAGAAAAAAAGATTGGGCTGGAAGTTACAGACCGGGCTCGGCAACTTATTGCTGAGCGTGGCTTTGACCCGGTCTATGGGGCCAGACCGCTGAAAAGGACTATTCAAAAAGAAATCCAAAACCCGCTGGCCATGAAAATTCTGGCTGGTGAATTTAAGGAAGGGGATACGGTCCTGGTAGATGTCGGGCCGGGCGGAGAGGTAGTTTTTAAGAAAAAATAGGATTAGTTTAGAAGTTAATTAGCTATAGAAGGGAGAAAAAAAATGAACTGGAAAAAAGTGGTTGTTTCTCTGGCTGTGTTGGTGCTCCTGGGTCTGCCGGCCTATTCCAACGGGCTGAACCTGAATGGCCTGGGGACCAAGGCTGTGACCATGGGCGGCGCTTTTATTGGTCTGGCTGATGACTTCAGCCTGGCATACTGGAACCCGGCCGGAGCGGCTTTTCTGACCAGGCCGCTACTGGGAAGTTACGTGACCGACCTGGTGCCCACGAACTACTATGCGCTGACCATCCCGCCGGATTTAAGTCTGGAAGCCAAGACCAAACTTTCACATTATCTTGGCTTTATGCTTGCTTATTACCGGCCTTTGTCCAGCAAACTGGTTTTTGGTCTTTCGGTCTACACCCCGGCCGGTTTAGGAGCCAACTGGAAAGGGGATGACCTTAAGTTGATAACTGATGGTGTAGCTTACGATTGGACAAGCAAGATTGGTGTTTTTACCATTTCTCCCCTGTTAGCCTGGAAGATTTCGGACCAGCTCAGTCTGGGGGCCACGTTTAACCTGAACTACGGTATGTTCAGTTTGAAAAGATGGGCGGGCGAAGCAGAAATGCAACCGGGTTCTCCAGTAAATCTGGGGCAATACGAAGAAAGTCTTCATGGCTGGGGAGCCGGGTTAACCCTTGGCCTGCTGGTCAAGCCAGCTTCCTGGGTGAGCCTGGGCCTGACCGTTAAAACCCCTTCCGTGGTCCACTTCAAAGGTACATCTTCCATGTTCCTCCTCAGTTACCTTGGTTATCCCGAAAGCTCTGAGGTAAAACGAAACATAAAATGGCCCTGGTTTGTAGGAGCAGGGGCGGCCTTCAAACCTAATGAAAAGGTCACTCTGACGGCTGATGTGCAGTGGACCGGCTGGAGTTCAATTAACACCATAAAAAGCACTTTTTCTGACCCTGTCTGGCAAAATCTGATGGCCATAGGCGGCGGTGATGAAATGCTTCTAGACTGGAAGAGTAGAGTTCAGCTGAGGTTTGGTGCTCAGTACCGGGTTAGCGAACGCCTCTTTTTAAGAGGTGGAATATATTATGATCCTTCACCAGCGCCGGACAAGACCATGAACATTCTTCTCCCGAATTTCGATTTTACCGGAATGACTCTGGGGTTCGGGTATGAACTTAAGGGGTTGTCTGTCAACTGGGGAATGGAATACTTGGCCGGAAAGAAACGGGAAGTAACTGTGGAAGAGCTCATGCTGGCCGGAACTCTGGGGCAGGCTATGCCCGGAACTTACCGCATGCATCTTCTGGTGCCCAACATCTCGGTGTCCTATAAGTTTTAAGTTCAAACTTTGATAGACCGGGTTAAAGATAAAAGACTTAAAAATATAAAGCTGGCGAATTAGCAGGATGAGTTTTTGAGGTAAGAAAGCAGGTTAGGTATCCAGTCTTTGTTTTCAAAAGAATAGCCAAGGTGGCGAAAGAGAAAAAGGCAGGCCTCCACCACCTGGGGATCGTAAAGAATACCTTTATTCTCTTCCAGCTCGTTCAGGGCCTCTTGTAGACTCAAGGCCGGCCGGTAGGGGCGATGAGAGACAATGGCTTCCACCACATCGGCTACCGCCAGTATCCTGGCTTCCAGCAAAATCTGATGACCGGAAAGCCCTTGAGGATAGCCAGAGCCGTCCCATCTTTCGTGGTGCTGAAGCACGATGTCGGCTACCGGCCAGGGGAAGCTTATGGTTTTTAGAATGTCATGGCCAGCTTCAGGGTGAAGTCGCATCAGGTTTTGTTCATTCGGGTTAAGCTGACCTGGTTTAGCAATTATCTCCGCCGGCACCATTAATTTCCCAATGTCATGAATAGAAGCGGAGACTCTGACGGCTTCAATGTTTTCTCTGGGCAGCTTCATAACTGTGGCCAAGGCCCGGGCCAGGTCGGAAACACGCTGGTGATGCCTGGCGTTATAAGGGTCTTTAATTTCTATGACCCGGTTTAGGGCAGTAAGTATTCCGTGATAGACTGAACGCAGCTCGTACATCTTTTGCTCCATTTCCTGTTTGGATTCATTTAGCCCCGCGGTAGAAAAATTAATCAGGTAAAGGTAATCATTTCCCAGTCTCAACAAATTTACTCTGGCTGGAGTAGGCTGGGCACTCCATTCTTTTGATTTTATATGCAAATTAATTAAACCATGGTATTTCGCCGTGTCCGATAAAGCTTTGAGCTGTTCTTCATCTAATCCTTCCAGAAAATAGTCCGGGTCCTGGTTCAGGAGTTCTGAAACAGGCAAACCGAAAAAAGAGGCGGCTTTAGGATTACAAGCCAGAATTTTGTCTGGCCGCAGGAGAAGAATTGGTTCCTGGAGCTGGTGGAAGAGGTGCTGGACAAAAGTTGGCCAGGAATTTTCAGCCCAAAAATGATGAAGAGGCAGGTTTATTAGTAGAGAGGTAGAATTGGAAAAATAGTGTCTGAAATCTAATGATTGAAACGCCCCCTGAGAATTGAGCAACCTTAAGGTTACTTTTCTTCCCTGGAGGCTGGGAGCCTGTTCGAGTTTTTCCCGCTCCTCGGGATGAAAAAGATTATCCAGCAAACAACCCTCACCAAAAAATTTTCTTTGTTCAGATTCTTTGTCGGAGAAACCAAGAATATTCCGGAGGGCCTGGTTAAGGTAGACGACTCTCCGGTGCTGGATAAGAATTAAACCGAAAGGTAGTTGCTCTAAAAGGTCGGCCAGACAGCTGTTCTTGATTTCTTCTAAGTTAAACATTCTTCAATAGCGCCTTCCGGGCTCGATAAAAAGAAATCAATTATAACCTTTGAGAGCACCTTGTCAACCAGGAAAAATAAAAAAAATTGACATTAGGAAAAGGGATTATGGCCGCCAAAATTCAGGATCAGAAATTAATTGGTGATTAATAAAAAAGCAAGGAGGTGGGAATGGCCAGGGACGGAATCGAACCGCCGACGCAGGGATTTTCAGTCCCTCGCTCTACCGACTGAGCTACCTGGCCATCCAGTAACTCATCGTCAGCCATCATAAATCTTTTATAAGTATATTTATCCAGAAATTAAAGTCAACTGCCGAGAGAAATTTTTTTAAAAGAGACGAAATTCGCCATCATGACCACTCTTTAAAGCAGAAACATTCTCTTGCCCCAGCACCCGGTGGCCTTAAAGGGCAGTTTAAGCAAAAATTGAAAACAGCCAGCGGCTGTGTTATTCTTTTTAGGGAGCTAACGGATTAATGGACGAAAAAGAGATAAAAGAGCTTCTACTTCAGGAGAATGAAGAGTTTAGAAAACTTTACCAGGAACACCAGAAATGCGAGCAAGAGCTGGCCGAGCTTAGAGCGCGCCAGTTTCTGCCCGAAACAGAGCGGTTGAAAGAAAAAGAGCTGAAAAAGAAAAAACTCCAGCTAAAGGACGAGATGTACCGCCTGATTGAAGAATACCGTCAGCGAATGAGGCATGATGACTAAAAAAGACAAACGAGAATTAAGGGTAGCTCTGATTGGTACAGATTCTCTGCGCGGCCAGGAAATAAAAAATCTGCTCAGCACGGCTAAGTTCCCGCTTAAGTCAATGGAGTTTTATGACCCGGAGGTAGAGGAAGAATACAGCAAGCTAACGGAATTTAAAGAAGAGCCTAAGGTTATACACCATCCGGACCCTTACTTGCTGGAAGGTCTGGACCTCGTTTTTCTGGCCGCCGACCGGGAAACCAACCGCCGCTTTGGCTACCTGGCCAAAGAAAAAGGCTACCGAGCGATTGACCTCAGTGAAAGTTTTGTGGATGACCCGGAAGTGCCGGTGGTGGTAGCCGGGGTTAACGATTTTCTTCTTAAAGAAAAAGACCCCCGTCTTATTTCCAACCCTAACCCCGGAACTATTTTGCTGGCCCAGGTTTTGGCCGCCATCCAGAAAAGCTACCATCTGCAAAAAGCGCTGGCTATGATACTTCAACCGGTGTCAGCCTATGAGAACGAAGGCATAGAAGAATTGGCTGAACAGTCCTATGCTCTTCTTTCCAGCACCAGCCTGAACAAGAAGGTGTTCCGGGAACAGATCGCTTTTAATTTTCTTCCGGCTGTGGACCAGCCTGAAGAGGACGGCTTTTCTCGCAAAGAAAAGCAGATCAGAGAGGAAATCCGCCGTGTTCTGGCCGCAGACTTTGGCTTCAGTCTATCCCTTGTTCAAGCCCCGGTTTTTCATGTCTGCTCAGGTCTGGTTTTTTTTGAACTGAAAGAAAACCCGGAAATAAAAGACCTGGAAAAGGTTTTTGCTAACCAGGAAATTTTTAACCTTATCCCGGCCGGGGCTCAGGACCAGGTCTGCAACATCAAAGTGGCCGGGCAGGATAAGATTTATGTTGGACATATTAAAAAAGATGACTCCATTAAAGGTGGCTACTGGCTCTATGCCGCGGCTGATAATCTGACCGTCGGTTCGGCTCTTAATGCCCTGAACGTAGCCAGAAAAATGTTTGACCTGGGTTGAAGTTCCACAGGGGAGAGTTTTAAATGATTCGCAGCATGACCGGATTTGCCGAAGAAAATTTTAAAAGCCAGACTTTAAGGCTAAAAATTTTCATCAAGACTCTTAACCATCGCTTTTTTGACTGGGTTTATAAAGGCGATAACCTGGGGGAACTGGAAAATCTCCTGCGGGTTAATACCCAGAAGAAGATAGTTCGCGGCCGGGTAGAAGTGCTGCTGGAGCTGGATTTTCTTTCTCCGGAGAGATGGGAATTTAAGGTCAACCGGCCCCTGTTAAAAAAAATGGTAAAGGAATTAACGCTGCTTTCCCGGGAAGTGGACCTGCCGTTTAACTTAACCGTAGAGCAGCTTATGAGGGTTCCCCAGCTGGTGAGCATAAGCCAGAAAGAATTAACCAGGGAAGAAAAAAATTTTATTCTAAACGCTTTTGATAAAACCCTGGATAAAATTGTCAGTCAGAGAGAAAGAGAAGGGCGCGAAATCAGTCGTCAGCTGCAGCGTCATCTGGAAAAAATCAGAAAATCATTAGAAGTTATTGAGAACATCTTCAAAAAACAGCCGCGGCAGCTGGAAGAAAAGCTCAAAAAGAAACTGCAGGATTTGAACCACAACAGTTATTCAGAAGAAAGGCTGTCGGAAGAGGTAGCTTACTTGATGCAAAAATTTGATGTGGTGGAAGAAATAAGCCGACTCAAGAGCCACCTCCATTCTTTTTACGAGCTCATTCAGCCCGGTGTTAACGAGCCGGTGGGCAAAAAGCTGGACTTCCTGGCGCAGGAATTATCAAGGGAGGCTAACACGCTCAATGCCAAAGCCCAGGACCTGGGTATCATCAAACACTGTTTGCTGATTAAAAATGAGATTGAAAGTATCAGGCAGCAGGTGCAGAATTTAGAATGAGCTTTGTTAATTTTTATCGCAGGAGGGAATAGCGGCCATGATTTACGTGGTCTCCGGACCTTCTGGCTGTGGCAAGTCCACCTTAATTAAAAACCTGCTGAACGAGATGCCCGATTTGAAATTCTCCGTCTCCTACACCACCCGAGCGAAGAGGCCAAATGAAGTAGAAGGGCGTGATTACTATTTTGTCAGCCGGGAGAAGTTTGAGGAAATGAAGCAAGCCGAAGCCTTCCTGGAATGGGCGGTGGTTCATAACGAATATTACGGCACGGCCTGGGAAGAGATAAAAAATAAGGGCCGGAGCGGGGATTTGATTCTGGATATTGATGTCCAGGGAGCCCGCCAGGTCAAGAAACAAATGGAGAAAGCGACTTTTATTTTTGTCGTTCCGCCTTCTTACCCGGAACTGGAAAAAAGGTTGAGACAGCGGAAAACAGATTCGCCTGAGGCTATTGCTCTGCGGCTGAAGAATGCCAGGCGGGAAATTCTGGAATCAGATTTTTTTGACTACCTGGTGATAAACGGCGAACTTCAGAAAGCACAGGAAGAACTCAAAGCCATCATTCTGGCCCATCGCTGCCTTTTTCGGGAAAGGCAAAAAGAATTCAGAGAAATTGTCCGAAGCTTCAAACTCTGGCCCTGAGCCGGAGGGAAAGGTGTAAAGATGAAAAAAATTGCTCTGGGAGTCAGCTCTTCCATCAGTCTTTATAAAGCCTGTGACATAATCCGCCTCTTCCAACAGGAAGGATACCAGGTCCGGGTCATTATGACCAGAAACGCTACCCGTTTTATCAATCCCTATCTTTTTACGGCTCTGACCGGGGAAAGAACCATTGTGGAACTGTTTGATGAAGGACAGCGACCGATTGAGCATATTGCCCTGGTGGATGAAGTCGCTTTGTACCTGATTGCTCCAGCTACCGCCAACGTAATTGGCAAACTGGCCGCGGGGATAGCTGATGATTTTCTGACCACCTTTTATCTGGCGACCAAAAGTCCGGTCCTGGTGGCGCCGGCCATGAATGAGGCGATGTTTCTCCATCCTCAAACCCAGGAAAACATCCGCAAGCTGAAATCTCTGGGGGTGGAGTTTGTGGAACCAGAAGCTGGTTACCTGGCCTGCGGGAAAAAAGGGCCCGGCCGGCTGGCAGCGCCTGAAACCATCGTAGTGGAGGGGTTGAGACTCATACGGAGTAAAGAAATTTTTAAGAACAAGGTTGTTTTGGTGACAGCCGGGCCGACCAGGGAATTCCTGGACCCGGTTCGGTTTATGTCCAACCCTTCTTCAGGCAAGATGGGTTATGAGCTGGCCCGCGAAGCCTATGAACTCGGGGCCGAAGTCATTTTAATCAGCGGTCCGGTTAACCTGAACCCGCCATCTGGTGTTTATTGTGAGAAAGTGGTCTCGGCCGAGGAGATGCGTCAGGCCCTGCTCAAACATTTTGACCGGGCTCAAGTAGTAGTCATGGCCGCAGCTGTGGCTGATTTTAAGTTTAAAGAAGTATTTCCGGATAAAGTGAAAAAGGAAAAAATTGGGCCAACCCTGAACCTGGAAAAAACACCGGATATCCTGGCCGAGTTAGGAGAGAAGAAGAAAGAACAACTGTTGGTTGGGTTTGCCGCGGAAACCTCTGATACGCTGGAAAAAGCGGCGGAAAAAATGAGGAAGAAAAAAGTTGACCTGATGGTAGCTAATAATGTGTCAGAGGAAGGGGTGGGCTTTGCCGCCGACGAGAATGAAGTCTGGCTGATCTGGCCTGATGGCCGCAAAAAATTGATTCCCAGACAGAGCAAAAGAAAAATCAGTCAGGAAATATTTTCTGAGATAGAGGTGCTGCTTGAAGGACGAAAGGGAAATACTTGAAAAGTTAGACGAACTGGCCGAACAACTCCGGTTCTATCAAGAGCTGGGGGTTGACCTGGTGATAGATTCAGGAAGAGACAGCGAGAAAAAAGAATTGAAAAAGGAAGGAGCAGAACTGGGCTTGACACCGCTCCAGGAGACCATGTCCCCGACAGATGAAGAATGGCAGGCGGAGTGGGACAGGTTAATCAAACGCATCTTGAACTGTACTTTCTGTCCGCTTTACCGGGGAAGAACCCAGGCGGTGCCCGGCGAAGGCAACAGAAAGGCTGAATTGATGTTTGTGGGTGAAGCGCCAGGCCGTGATGAAGACCTTCAGGGCCGGCCTTTTGTCGGCCGGGCCGGACAACTGCTTACCAAAATCATTCAGGCAATGGGGTTTGAACGCGAGCAAGTTTACATTGCCAATGTTATAAAATGCCGGCCACCGGAAAACCGGACTCCCAAACCGGATGAAGTAAAAGCCTGTTCTCCTTATTTGATCAAGCAGATAGAGCTGGTCAGACCAAAGGTTATAGTGGCACTGGGGAAGGTAGCCGCCGAATTCCTTCTGCAAACAAATAAAAGCATGTCCGAACTCAGAGGAAATTTCGGGGAGTACAACGGAATTCCTGTCATGCCCACTTTTCATCCTTCCTATCTGGTAAGAAATGAGGGGAACAAAGAAATCAAGAGAATGGTCTGGGAAGATATGAAGAAAGTTTTGAAGCTTCTGGGTCGGTAATGGCTTTTTACTGCGAAATTTCTTTTCCTCTCCCCCTGCTGCAGACTTTTACCTACCGTCTGCCTGAAAATCTGGTGGAGAAAATTAAGGTTGGCGATAGGGTTCTGGCCCCTTTTGGTTCGCGGCAGCTAACCGGGTATGTTCTGGAAATCAAGCAGCTTGACCGGGAGCCGGATTTTGAGGTTAAGGAAATTACTGACCTGAAAAGCAAGGGCCGTCGGTTTTCCGCGTCATTTATCAGCTTCGTTAAGGAACTGGCCAGAAAAAGTCTGGTGGCGCCCGGTCAATTGCTGGATTTGGCGGAGACGACTGAAGACCAGGATGAAAAAAAAGTGGCGGTCAGGCTCACGGCCGAAGGTCAGGCCAGATTGGAGCGGGCAGAAGTCAAAGGTAGAAAGAAAGAGATTCTGGAATTGCTCAAGGGGCGAAAGTTATCTCCGGTTTATTTAAGAAGAAAAACAGGGCTTAAGAATATCAATTCTTATCTTCAGGAGTTAAGAAGAGAAGGGCTGGTTGAAATACAGGAAAGACAGGTTAAGAAAAGAAAAAACAGCTCTTTAAGTCGAGAAGAGAAAACCCAGCTGCAACTGCCTCTGGAATTGACGGAAAAGCCGGAAATCAGGCAAATCATCAGGCAGGCCAGGAAAAAGGAATACGGCGAGTTTCTGGTAGCGGGTTCCTGGTCCAGAAGGGCCAGGTTTTTTAGAGAGCTAATAGGCAGCCTGCTCGGGCAGAATGAATATGTATTCATCCTGGTCCCGGAAATTCAAAGGATGAGAAGGTGGCAGGAAGTTGTTGGCCAGCAGACAGAACTGGTGGTTTTTCACAGTCAGCTTACCCCGGCCCAGCGTCGGGAAGCTCTCAGGCGAATAAATTCTGGTCGGGCCTGTCTTATCCTGGGGACCAGGTCTCTGGCCTTGATGCCAGTTGAACCAGTTTCCCTGATCATCGTTGATGAAGAACAGGATGAACTGTATTATCAGGCGGAAGGAATTCCTTTTGATGGGAAAGAAGCGGCCAGGTTGCGGGCCAAACATGAAAACGGGGTACTGGTTTTAACTTCTTCTTGCCCGGAGATAAGCAGTTATCACTGGCATGAAACGGCTGGTACGCTTCTGGACCTGGGCCAAGAAAAAAGGATTTATGACGTTCGGGTTTGGTCAGGAGAAGCCCACCAGCTTTTGAAAACCGAGCTTAAAGAGGCCTTAGAAAGCCAGATAAAAGAACGAAAGCCAGTTTTTGTCTACGTTAATAAAAAGGGGTATGCCGGTTATGTTCAGTGTGCTCGTTGTCATTTTGTGCCCAAGTGTCAGCAATGTCAGATAGCTCTTTCTTCAAATAAGCCTGGCCAGGAGCTTTCTTGCCGTTATTGTGGAAAGACTTATCCCTGGCCGGAAAAATGTCCGGTCTGCGGCCAGAAAATGCGGGTTGGTCGGGTTAAAGGCAGCCAGTATTTTAAAGAAGAACTTGCTGCTCTTTTGCCTGAAACCAGAATAGTAGTGCTGGAGGAAGGAAATGACCACCCGGAGGAAAAAGCCCTGCAGAAAGCTCTTGTTAACCGGAAAATTTCTCTGGTGGTGGGGACAGAATATGCTATACCAAGATTGTGGCCGGTAACATTTTCCATGGTCGTTGTGGTAAATCCTGAGATTGGCTTAAACCGTCCTGATTTCAGAGCGGCTGAGATGGTGTTTGAGAAGCTTACGCAAATTACTGAACTGCTGGCCAATGAAGAAGGTTCTCAGTTTATGATGATTACTGAACTTCCAGATAATGCAGTTCTCAGGCAGGCTGTTATCTCTGATTACCGAGGGTTTTATGAGAAGGAAATAGAAATAAGAAAATTATTGGGTTATCCACCATTCTATACTCTGGTAAATCTAAACTTAAGCGGGAACTCTATGCGTTCTTCAGCCCGGTTGTCTCGGGTGTTGCTAGAACAACTGCAGAAGAATTTTCCGGAAATTGAAATAATCGGCCCCAAAGTAACAAGACATTATTGGCATCGCACGCGGAAAGAAATCCGTTTTTATTTGAGGTTTAAAGAGAAAAATAAGCTTGAGGAATTCATTGATTTTCTCTATGGATTTAAATTAAAGCATTCTTCCGCCCACCTGAGCCTGAAAGGCTGGACATAATTCTGATTAAGGGATTAAATTGCGTCCAGACGATAAATAGCTTAAAGTTTTGCTCTATTCATTCATCCTGATAATCAGCAAATCTAACAGAAATAGAGCCAACCTGGGTAACCTCTCTGTTTCTTAAATCATGTCCAAAAAATTCTATCTTGGCTATACATTCAAGCATGGCCGTGGAATTGCCGGCCAGAGCACTGAGTGGGGGATTAAGCTTTGCTACATCACGCACGATCATCAAAGGGAAACTGACACTGGAACCAACCGGCAGAAGCTGAGAAAGAGAGACCTCATAGTGAGCCGGGACGTTAACCCCTTCTTGGGGAGTAGAACCATCTGCCGGTAAATAAGTAATGACACATTTAGTCAACATGATATCGTTATACTGAGAAACTCCCATAATGGGGTTGGGGTCCAGAAGAGCAGCTCTTAAGGTAACTGTGGCAAAATCACTGTAGGCCACTCCACCCTTAACTACGTCTGAGAAAACCACCGTACTGTCATTGCCCAGATTATCTTTGCCGATGATGCTTTCTATGATGATGAAGCTGTTGGATTTGTAGTTTTTTTCCAGCGGGTTGCAGCTCAGGAGCAATAAAACCAGGACAGCCAGGGAAACTATTTTAAAATTATTCATCTTTCTCATGTTTCTCTCCTCAAGCTTATTTTATAATCCTGGGAGTGATAAAAATTAGCAACTCCCGGTTCTGTCTTGTTCTGGCAAAGGAACGGAAAAGATTCCCCAGAATGGGGATGCTGTGCAGGTAAGGCACCCGGTCTCTGGTGATAGAATCTTCAGTCCGGTAAATACCGCCGATGACGGTGGTTCCACCATCCGGTACCATAACCGTGGTCTTGGCACTCTGGGTGGTGATGGGTGGTATGCCGTTGACCAGGTTGGCAAAATCAGCCGCGTTGTTCTGGATTTCTATGTTCATGATGATTGTGCCTTCAGCAGTAATCTGCGGTGTGGCTCTGAGTTCCAGAGCGGCGTTGACGTACCTGGTGGTCACGGTGAAGTTAGCAACGGTCTGGACCGGAATCTGACGCCCCTGAACAATTTCCGCGGGCTGGTTGTTCTGCGTGGTGACTTTAGGCGAAGAGATTATGCGGCCCTGGCCAGAGGTTTCCAGCCCGGAAAGGGCCACATCCAGCCGGAAGGTATCAAGGACGTTAGCAAAGGAAAAGCCAAGAGCGGTGTTAAAAGCCGGAGCCGGCAAGTTGATGGCATAGCCGCCCAAGGGTCCGCCAATACCTTTGGTGACGATACCCTGAGGTATCATTGAACCGTCAGCCAGTATCTTATTCGGGAACTGGATGGCGGTCTGATTTCCGTAGAAGGGGTCCACAATCCCTTTGTAACCCCACTGAATGCCGAGGTTGCGGATAAAAGTAGAAGTGGCTTCCACTATTCTGGCCTCAATTGATACCTGCGGCGTAGGTGTATCAAGCACAGAAATGAGTTTTTCCAGGAGTTCCATTCGGTCCTTAACTTCGGAAATTATCAAAGTGTTCGTCCGCTCATCTATGACTATTTCACCACTCTTGGATAGCTTGCTTTTGAGTAAGTTCTGAACATCTCTGGCCTTGGAATAGGAAAGAGTAATGGTTTTAACCTGCATGGGTCCGGCCAGTTCTTTGCTTTCTTTAAGCCTTCGTACTTCTTCATCCTCTCTGGAGAGTACATCTATGGGTGCGATTCTCAGCACGTTACCCTCAATAACCTTGCCCAGTTTGTGCTGTTTTAGGATGATTTCCAGGGCCTGGTCCCAGGGCACGTCCTGCAGGTTCAGAGTAATGGTTCCCCTGACTTCAGGGTCAAAGATCACGTTCAAGCCAGCAAAATCAGCCAGGAACAGGATAACATCGCGCAGGTCAGCATCTTTAAATTTCAGGCTGATGATTTCCCCGGAATATTTTTCTTCTGCGGCCTGTATTACTCGTGGTTTAAATTTATCTTCCTGTTGCTGCTGAGGTTTGGCCTGGGGTTCCTTGGCCATTTTTGGCTCTGGTTCGGCTTCTTTTTTGTTTTCCACGGGCTGGGGTTTCAAGGGGGCGGCTTCAGCTTCAGCCGGTGGCGTTTCTTTAACTACCCTGGTTGTTTCTGGAACCGGCAGGGCATTGGCCAGGCTGGTGGAAACGGTTTCTTTTTTCGCCTTGACGCTGGTGTCCGCTTTATTTTCAGCCACTACCACTTCAGCTGGGGCATAAAAAGTTATGACCAGGCCATTTCTACTGGTATCCAGGGAATACCAGCTGGCGTCTTTCAGGTCGAAAACCAAACGGGTAATAGGGCAGGGGTCAGACAGTTTAAACTGGCCAATCCTGAGCTTTTCCACGTTGGCTTTACCCAGCTGATAGGCTTGACTTGGTTTCTGATACTGGGTATTCAGAAGGTCAATAACCAGACGGTTCGGGTTTTCCAGAGCAAAAGCCTGAACCGGAGCTTCACCGCTGAGGCCGACTTTTACGGTAACCTGGCCGGGTGCGTTGTTGATATTCAGGCCAGTGAATTGAACCTGAGATTCGGGTTTGATCATAGGGCTCAGACCCGGGTCAATGGTGTATTCGGCGCTCCGGAGAAATTCGTTAAGCTCAATAACCGGCCGGCCATTTTCTACGGACAAACGATAGGGAACTTTTTCACTCAGGCCGAAAAGGAGACGCAAATCATTGGCCTGAGGTTCAATTTTTACAGATTTGATGAGTCGGCTGTCAAAATTAATAATACTGGGCAGCTCAACGGGTCTGGTGTTGGCCAGTTCAACTGCCAGAATCGGTGGTACCTGAGATACATAAACAGCTCGCTGGATGCTGGTGGTGGCGTCGGTTTGCAGGATGATTTTCGTGGACAAGGTGCCAGGCTTAAGGTCAATTCTGGTCAGATTGCTAACTGGCACCGCAGCCTGCGCTACCAGGCAGGTAACCAATAATAAATTTATAGCTGCCAGTTTAAGCCAACAAATTTTCCTTTTCATGTTAACGCTCCTCCGGATTGATTTCTTTGACGACGTTTCTGGGCCTTATTAAGGGGAAGCCCCGGTCATGCGTTTTGCGGAAGACCACCTTTGATTCGTCAATGGTCAAGACATAACCATCGGAAAGTTTGTCTCCAACTTTCAGAAAATAAGGAAACTCTTGAGGACCAGAAACAATGGCCACAAAACCCTTGGGGGTTTTGACAATACCCACCAGGGTAGCATTATCTATAGATAAAATCCCTTCTGTAGCCCCAGTTTTACCAGTTCCAGTTCTGTTGCCCAGGAGATCTTTGAAGGGGTCTCTTCTTCCTCCCGGGTCGTAGGAAGCTCGGGGGGGCATATCAGTGAGCATTTGCTGGGAGGAAATTATGGTCTGTGGCTGCTCCTGCTTGGTTTGTTCTTGAGTCTGGGCCAGAATTAAGGGCACCAGAAAACCTAAGGTTAATAAGCCAATAATCAAAAATTTATGCTTGCTCATTTTTATTTCCTCGGCTGAGGAGTGGTTGCCGGCTTGGCCGGCTGAGCCTGTTCTTCAAGAAAATAATAGGTAGTGGCCACAAATTTTGCTCCTATGGTCACGGACTCGGTCTGGTTATTCACTGCCGAAATGGTAAAGTTGTTTACGTTAAACAGCCTGGCAAACTTGCTCAGTTTATCGAAAAAGATACCCAGGTTATGGTAGGTGCCGGAGATTTCAATATCAATGGGCCATTCAGCATAAAAGTCTTTCTTGGCTTCACCCTGAGGTCTGAATTTGAGGACGTTCAACCGGCAATCATAAGCCAGCTGCTGAATTCTTCTTAGTATATCGGCGATTTCTTTTTTCTGCGGGATAATCTGTTCCAGGTCTTTTAAAGTAGCGTTGAGAACAACCAGCTCAGCCTCAATTTTGTCCAGTTCTTTCTTTTTTTCTTTCAGAACCTGAACTTCTTTTTCCAGCTTCTCGCGCTGTTCCCTTAAACTCTGCAATTCAGCGTTCCGGGGTTTAAAGTAGAAAAAGAAAGCCAGAGCAAAAATGACAATGGCCAGTAGCAAATATCCGTACCAGGGCCAGTTTCTCATGGCACTCTCCTTCTCTGAGGCTGGGGCGCAGCCGGTTTTTGGGCCGGCGGCTGAGCTATCTGGGGTTTTTTGACCGGGACGTTCAGGCTGAATTCCAGGTAAACGGCGCTGCCTTGCGTTTTCTGCGTTGACTCAATCAGGTTGACCAGGCCAAAGGTTTCACTTCTTTCCAGGTTGGTGATGAAATCAGCAATCAGGTTGTTGGATAAGGCTTGCCCCTTGATTTTCAGAATATTGCCGTCATAGCTGGCTTCCTTAAGCCAGACATAATCTGGAATACGTTTGTTCAATTCATCCATTATCTTTACTGCAATATCCTGGTTGCTCTTTAACTGCTTTATCAGGTTGATTTTCATCTCCAGCTGGGCTTTTTGCAGTTTTACTTCTTCCAGTTTGGCCACTACATACTGCAGTTGATTTTTTTCCTGCTGAGCTTGAGCGATAAGCTGCTTTTCTTTTTGCATTTCCCAGTTCTGATAAAAATAGTACCCGGCCAGGCTTACCAGCAATAACAGGAAGATGATGGTGCCAATGTTAGCTTTTTTCCTTTCTTTGGGCGGCTTGGGTAAGCCGGTGGGTACTGCCTCCCTTACTTCTTTGACTTCAGGTCTTAATAAGTTAATCCTGATCATGGCCTATTTCTCTACCTTTCTCGTCGAAAGTCCAACGGCCACGCCAAAAACGGGGGCCATTTCATTGAAATAAATGGAATCAAACTTCTTCGGGTCATATTTAATTGACCGGAAGGGGTTGAAAAGTTCGGTCTTAATCCTGAACTTCAGTTCAAAAGCGTTGACGATGTTGGGAATCAGCGCCAGCCCTCCGCTCAGGAAGATTTGTTCAATGCGGCGTTCCCGGTGTTCACCAGCTTCATAAAAAGAAAAGGTTTTTTCCATTTCGTCCAGAAGGTCCCGGATGTTCATGGTTAAGACAGCGGCAAATTGGTCGGCGTTTAAACTCTTTCCCGGTATTCCTTTAAGAGCAGCCTCAGCTTCTTCAAAACTGACGTTAAGTTCTTTTCTTATGTTTTCGGTAAAGAAGTAACCGCCCAGCGACAGGTCACGGAACAACTGGGGGATGCCTTTTTCCACTATACCAACATTGGTTATGTTCGCTCCCATGTTAATCAAGGCTACGGTTTTTTCTTTGAAGAGTTCCGGGTAGTTGACCTCAAAAGCGTTGATCAGAGAGAAGATGTCCACTTCTATGGCTACCAGGTTCTTTCTGGCCATGGAAACAGCATTGCTGTAATTGGCAATTTTATCTTTTTTGGCCGCTACCAGCAGAATGTCCACCAGGTTTTCCGTTGGCCGGGAAGATTTGATTTCCCAGTAATCCACATTGGTTTCTTCGTAAGGGTAAGGGATGTTGTGCTTAGCTTCCCAGATGATAGATTCTCTCAATTCCTGCTGGTCCATGCTCGGCAGAGAAATCTTTTTGATGATGACCGAGTTACCGGAAATGGAAATAGCTACGTCTTTGGTAGTGATTTTTGCGTTCTCAAAGAGCAATTTGATGGTTTCGCTCACCGCGGTGGAATCAATGATGGTGCCCTCCACAATAGCATCGTGGGGTAGTGGCTCATAACCAATTTTTTGCACCTCATACTGGACAGATTCACCTTTTTCTTTAATTTTCAACTCCACCGCCTTAATGGCATAGGACCCAATATCCAGCCCGACCACACCCTTGGTTTTGCCTAAACCGAACATTTTTACCGCCTTTATAATTTAGAATTCATAATTTTATTTTTAAGAGCCTCTTCCACCTGGGGCGGAACGAGGTCTTTTACGCAACCCCCAAGCTGAAATACTTCTTTAACCATGTTGGAGCTGAGGAACGAATACTTAAGGCTGGGCATCATGAACAGCGTTTCCATTTCGTGGGCTAATTTTCGGTTCATCAAGGCCATCTGAAACTCATACTCAAAATCGGAGATTGCCCTTAAGCCTCTGATAACTACATTTACACCATTTCTTCTGGCAAAGTCAACTAAAAGTCCGCTAAAACTCATCACTTCTACGGCCTGGTCCTGGGCAAAAATTTCCTTAATCAGCTGAACTCTTTCTTCAGCCGTGAATAACGGGCTCTTTTTAGGATTATCAAGAACGCCCACAATTATTTTGTCGAAGATTTTCTTCCCCCGTTGAATAATATCTACGTGACCATTAGTAATGGGGTCAAAAGAACCCGGATAAATTGCCTTTCTTTCCATTGAGGATATTGTTCCTCTCACTCTTGTTTATCAATTATCAAAAATCTTTCTCTGTGTCAAATAAATTTTTTACCCCGTCCAAATTTTTATACTTACCAGTATCAACTTATTTTTTTTGGTGCTGCCCGTCAATCATCTTCCTTGGCTAATCTTGAGGTGATTTTTAGGGTTTATTGTTTCCTCTAAAGGGGTGATAGGGAAAAACGGGCCTTGGTTTTCCAGTTAGGCGGAGCTGAAAGCTTAACCTTGATTTGCTTTAGACCTTTTTCTATGGTAATTATTTTTCAACAAGTAAATTATTTAGGCAGATAAACAAAATGATCAAGTTCGGCACTTCTGGCTGGCGGGCGGTTATGGGGGAGGAGTTTACCTTCTCCAACGTGCGCCGGGTGGTTCAGGCCATTGCCAATTATCTCAAGGCCACCAGTTCTGATGGGTCTATTTCTGTGGTCATTGGCTACGATACGCGTTTCCTTTCCGAGAGGTTTGCCGAGGAAGCAGCCGCCCTGCTGTCCAAAAATAAAATTCAGGTTTTTCTGGCTGACCGGGATTGTCCCTCTCAGGCCCTGGCTTATGAAATTATCAGGAGTAAACACAGCGGGGGAATCAATTTTACTGCTTCTTTTAATCCGCCAAAATTTAATGGACTGAAATTCAATGTCTCCAGCGGAGCTCCTGCCCTGCCGGAGGTGACGGATAAAATTGAAAAAGAAGCAGAGAAAATTCCTCCAGATGAGGTAAGACCTCACTATTATCCTGACCATACTTTTATTCATAAAGTTGACCTACAGCAGAATTACCTCAATTATCTCCAGCATAAAATAGATTTTGCCAGCCTCAAGAAAGCAGGTCTCAGGATAGCGGTGGACCTTCTTTTTGGTACCAGCCGGGAATACCTGGATGAAATCCTGGAGGAAAACGGTATTCCTGTGGAAGTTATCCATGGTTATGTAGACCCCTACTTTGGCGGGTATTCACCTTCCTGTACTGAGCGAAACTTGGCGGAACTCAAGCGTTTGGTCCGGGAGAGAAAATGTAACCTGGGTTTGGCCACTGACGCCGACGGCGACCGGTTTGGCATACTTGATGAAAAGGGTCGACTGGTTATTCCTAATTATATTCTCTCGCTACTTCTAGATTACCTGATTGAAGTGAAGGGCTGGCGGGGTGGAGTGGCCAGGTCAGTGACCACCACTCACCTGATTGACCGGATTGCCCGGGCCCATGACCTTCCACTTTACCGAACTCCGGTGGGCTTTAAATACCTTGGGGATCTCATCCTCAAGGGGCACATTATTTTTGGCGGAGAGGAAAGCGCCTGTCTGGCAGTCAAAGATCATCTGCCGGAAAAAGATGGCATATTCGCAGGCCTGCTGGTAGCAGAAATGGTGGCCACTCTGGGCGAGGACCTTTCTGTTCTTCTTAAGAAACTCTTCAAAAAATACGGGAAAATGGTAGGAGTGCAGGAAAACCTGCCCCGCACGCCTGAATTAGAAAGAAAACTCAATGAACTGATAAAAAACCCCCCTCTGTCTCTGGGTCAGAGAAAAGTTCTGACGGTAGAGACCATGGATGGGTTGAAGCTGGATTTTTCTGAGGACCGCTGGTTGATTCTCCGTTTTTCTGGGACCGAGCCCTTAATTCGTTGCTACAGTGAAGCTGAGACCGAGCAGGAAGCCCGGGCTCTTCTGAAGGATGGGTTAAAGTTGCTATGTTAGAAGGGAACAGAACGGTAGCCAGGCCAAAGATAACGGTCAAGAAGAAGTTTTTTTATCTGTTTTTGGCCGTTTTTCTCCTTTCTACTCTGGTGGTGACCTTTTTTGGCAAGAAGGGATATGTTGATATCCAGCGGGCCAGAAAAAGGTACCTGGAGCTTCAGGTAGAAGTTAATAAACTGACCAGAGAAAAAGAAAAGTTAGAAGAAGAGATAAAAAAACTGGAAACCGACCCTCGGGCCATTGAAAAAGAGGCCAGAGAGAAACTCTGGTTAGTAAAACCAGAAGAAAAAATCCTGGTTAAGAGTAAAGAAAAGCAAAATTAATACCTGAATATCGGCATAAGTGACCAGACAGCTGGTTGGGCCAGGACTCTCATTATCCGGCTGTAAACATTCATCATCTCCGAATAATAAATAAGCTCTTGAAGTTCGGTTTGTTTTCCCAGAAAAAGGTCAAAGAGTTTCCTCTTCTTCGGCCAGACCACCAGCCTGACTGCCTGTTCGGCTGGAATTCCAGCCAGTTTTTTAGCTACATTTATGGCAGTATCTAACCCGCCCAGCTGGTCAACTAATTTGAGTTCCAGCGCCTGGTGGCCGGTCCATACCCGGCCCTGACCAATCCTGTCCACCTCTTCCACCGGTAGGTTTCGGGCTGTGGCCACCCTTTCCAGGAATTGCTGGTAGATTATCCGGATTTGATTTTTCAGGGCCGCTCTTTCTTCGGGTGTAAACTCGCGGTAGATGGAATAAGCATCGGCCTCTTTACCAAAAACTATTTTTTCTGTTTTTATGCCGAGCTTCTGCATTAGTCCGGCGAAACTGAACTTGCCGGAGATTACTCCGATGGAGCCGGTCAAGGTTTGGGGCTGGGCAATGATGTAGTTACCCGCCAAAGAAATCCAGTAACCACCTGAGCCAGCCAGACCAGACATGGAAACCACCACGGGCTTTTCTTTCCTGGCCATGAGCATTTCATGCCAGATGACATCTGAGCCCAGAGCTGAGCCACCCGGGCTGTCAACCCTGACGACAATGGCAGTCACCGAGCGGTCAGCGGCTGCTTTCCTTATCCAGCGGGTGAAGGTTTCACTCCCGAGCGCTACCATCTGGCCTTCACCGTTGATTATGGCGCCGGAAGCAAAAATCAGAGCCAGTTTCTGACCCCGGTTAAGCCCAAAAACCTCTGGGTTGAGGCTGGCGTATTTTCCGTTGGTTATCTTGGTAAGCTCGGGCAGTTTTTTATAACCAGCCTCGGCGAAAAGGTTATCTTCATAGGCCAGGCCATCAACCAGGCCAGCTTTGAGCGCTTCCTGGGCTTGAAACGAGCCGCGGTCAATCAGCTCTTTCATTTTCTCTGGCTTAACTTTCCTGGCGGAGCTTATGGTGTTGAGGTAGGTTTCAAAAAAGTCCCGGTAGATGGATTCCATCATTTCTTTGTGTTCTGGAGTAAAGCCTGTTTCCGTAAACTGATTGTAAGCGGTCTTGTATTTTTCTATGTGTTCAAACTCGGCTTTGATGCCCAGCTTATCCAGAGTGCCTTTGAAAAACGGAATTTCGGCCGCCAGGCCGTTAAGTCCTAGCCAGCCCAGCGGATGGATGATGATTTTATCGCAGGCAGAGGCTAAATAATATTCTTGGTCAGCGTCCGGAGCTTCTTCAAAATAAGCTATGGCTGGTTTGCCAGATTTTCTGAATTCCAGGATGGCTTCCCGCAGTTCGTTCATCTTGGCCCAATCGGCCTCCAGAAGTCCGAACCTCAAAACCACAGCTTTTATCCGGGGGTCACGGCTGGCTTTTTTCAGATTTAGCCAGGTATCGTAGAGGGACATGATTTTGCCCTGGAAAAAATCAGTGAGCTGAGGGCCAGCGTTGTAATCATCCAGCCGGCCGTCAAGTTTTATTTCCAGGTAAGCATTGTTGGCCACTTCCACCTTTTCAGGCCGGAAAAAAGAATAAACCGTAGAGAGCAGGACCACCAGGCCCAGGATAAAAAAGAAAAGAATGATCAAAACCCAGATGGTTTTTTTGTTCATCTTTCCTCCTGTGTCTGATATTTTAACGGGAATCTGGCTGGAAATAAATATGGAACCAGTATTTTAACTGAAGAGGCTGTGATTTAAAGCCTTCATAAATGATAAAACAGCCCGGGACCTCGACCTGAGGAGATAGTTTTCCTCGGGTGTTTAAACCTTCAGGTATTTGACAAAAATCGCTTCTCAGTCCAGAATTAATCTTGTTTGTTATTTATTTGCTCTGAGTCAGGCCATCAGAGAGGCAGAGTTGAAAAACAAGCGGACGCAGCTAAAAATCCTATTGATTTTTTCCGCGGTTTTGTTTCTGGCTGTAAAAGGTCAGGTTTTAGGACAGAAGCCTCTGGCTTCTCACCCGAGCAACATAACCGTTTTCTTTTCGCCGGCCAACCCGCTAAGCCAGGGGAAAATAAGAGTTCTGGTAGTAGCGGAGCAGCCAATTTCAGAAGCTAATTTTTCGGTCCGGCTGGTAGGGGAAGGTAGCTCTCTGAGTTTAACCAGGTATCGCCAGGGTGGAGGGCCGCCATTCTGGCAATGGTGGCAAGGCCAGGTAACCGGTAAAGCACCTCTGCAGCTGGAAGTCCTGGATGGCCGTAAAAAAGTTGTTTTCAGCCAGGTGCTAACTGAAGAAAAAAACACCAGAACAGAGGCAAACATCTTTTTTTGGGAAGCCAGAGAAAGCTGGAGCCATAGCTGGGAAAACCTTTTTTCGGCCTGGATAGAAGCTCTTTTCCAGGATTCAGGAGAAGATGATTCCTGGCCCAGGTTAGACCTGGTGCTTAAGGATGAAAAGAGGAACTTTCTTTATAACCACCTCGGCCTTTTTGAAGAAGGGGAGAAACTTCTGCTGGAACCTGATTGTGCTGACAACCCTTTTTTCTTAAGGGGTTACTTTGCCTGGAAGTGCCGCCTGCCCTTTGGCTTTCATGAGTGCAGCCGTGGTACTCTGGGCCGACCACCGGCCTGTGGCCGCTGGTTGACAAACGAAATGCCGGCCGGGACCGGTAACGAGCTCCAGAAATTTGTCCGGCTGATGCGCCTGGTCATGAACACTGTCCATTCCGGCACGGCCCGTACCAGGCTGGCTGAAGATTTTACAGATTATTATCCTCTGGCCCTTAAAAGGGAATACCTGAGGCCTGGAACGGTCTTTGCTGACCCCTATGGGCACACTCTGATGCTGGTCCGCTGGGTGCCGCAAACAGAGGAACGTCCTGGTGTTCTGCTGGCCGTGGACGCTCAGCCTGACGGGACGATTGGGATAAAGAGGTTCTGGAAAGGCAATTTTATTTTTGTTACTGAAAACGTCGTAGGTGAGCCCGGCTTCAAAGCTTTTCGGCCAATTGAAAAAATTAAGGGCCAGCTCAGGTTAAAAAGTAATCAAGAGCTAACTTCCGGGGAAAACAGCTGGGGCTTTTCCTTAGAACAGTATAAGATGCCAGCGGAAGAATTTTATGACCGCCTGGAAGGGCTTATTAACCCCTCTCCCCTGGACCCGGAAATAGCGCTAAGAGAACTTTACCGGGCGCTGCACGAACTTCTTCTGGTCAGAGTTGAGGCCGTGGAAATAGCGGAAAAATTTAAAAGAGAACATCCCGGCTACCTTATTCCTATGCCTGATGGGCCGGCTGTTTTCATTTCTACCGGGCCCTGGGAAGATTATTCCACCCCAAACCGCGATTTACGTCTTTTGATTGCTATGGACACAGTGAAGGAATTCATCGGTAAGGTGATGAAGCGGCCGGAAAGGTATAAGATTAAAAAAGGTGAATCCCTGACAGAGATTAACAAGAGGCTTGAAGATTTATCCCGTAAACTGGCTGATGAACTCAGCATTGTTTATCGCCGGTCAGATGGTTCTCCCTGGAAGTTAACCGTTAAGGAAATTCTGGAGCGAGAAGAAGCTCTGGAGATGGGCTACAACCCGAATGATTGTGTGGAAATTCGCTGGGGAGCACCGGCTGACTCTGAGGAAATTTCCACCTGTAAGGGGCGAGCCCCCAGGAATCAGGTGGAAAAAATGGAAAAATTGAGAACCTGGTTTAAAAAAAGATTACACCCGCCCACCTGAGGCAGGACCCGCCGGTGAAGTAAATTTTTTTCTTGATTTTGTTTTTTTCCTGTGGCATCATAAAATCTACCTTTCTCATCGAGTTGCTCCTTCAAAAAAGGGGGAATCCGATCGGGATAGGTCGAGGAGGTTTTTTGTATGTCTTTAAAACTTTATGTGGGTAACTTGAATTATAGGACCACGGAGGAAAAACTGAAGGATCTCTTTTCTCAGTATGGAGAAGTTACCTCAGTTAACATCCTGCAGGGTCGGGGCTTTGGTTTCGTGGAAATGTCTACCGAAGAAATGGCTCAGGAAGCTAAGGCCAATCTTAACGGGACAGAATTTGACGGTCGTAAGATTATCGTCAATGATGCCAGGCCAAAGACAGAAAGAAAAAGCGGAGAAAGGCGTCCCGGAGCAGGTTCACAGCCGAGAAGAAATTTCCGCAGATTCTGATATTTTCTGACCTGGTAGGTTTTAATTTCCCCAAATTTTAAGCCAGAAAGCAACGGTCTGCCTTTTTTGGGGAGAGGGTTTAACTGTTCTCTGAAGTAAACCTTTTTATCTTCTCTTCCGTAAACGCTCATGGAGTGAGCAGTGGAGGAGAAGAAAAATGTCCCCGAAAGGCAAAACAGCTGCTATCCTGGCGGTGCTAATTCTTTTCAGCACTAGCTGTCTGGTCTACGTGGAAAAAGCTGACCCCCAGACAGCAGCCCAAAAGTTTGCTAAAGCCAGACAAAAGATAGAGAAGATTTCTGCTTCTCGGCCCCGTGTCCCCCATAAACTTGTCTGTCTGGTTTACGACCCGGAAGAAGCGCAACTGGTAAAAATTTCTCTTCCTTACTGGATGGCTAAAAAGGGGGTTATCAGTTCTCTGGAAGAGGGAAATAATCACGGGCTGAAAAAGGCTGATTATCAATTTGAGACCAGGGCCGTAGAGGAAGCGTTATCAAAGATGCCGGCTGGGTTGCTGGTAGAAGTCGTGGACGAGGAAGAAAAAGTACTGGTCTGGCTGGAATGATTGTATACTATGGGCAGAAGATACCACAGGGGGACAGAATTCAGGCATGGAACAGAAACAGGTAAAGCTGGAGGAAAAGGAAATTGCCAGCCTGGTGGAGAGAATAAAACAGGGAGACAGGGAAGCTTTCATGAGGTTAGTTGAAAGTTATCAACAGAAAGTGTTTGTGGTGACCTATTCGCTGGTCAGGAACAGGGAAGACGCCCTGGACCTGGTTCAGGAAACCTTCCTCCGGCTTTATGAGAAGATAAACTCTTTCCGCCCTGGTGAGAATTTTCAGGGCTGGCTGATGCAAATAGCCCGGAACCTGAGCATTGATTTTTTAAGAAGGCAGATGGTCAGGAAAAAGGAAAGCCTTGATGAGCTGGACCTTGACCGGGAAGTTATGGCCGGTGCCCAATCAGACCCGGCCAGGTTTAACCCCGGCCAGATGTTACAGAAAGCAGTTCATCTTCTGCCGCCGCGCCAGAAAGACGTGTTTATTCTGCACCATTATGAAGAGCTCAAGTATGAAGAAATTGCCCGGCGGCTTAAGATTTCGGTGGGCACGGTTAAATCCCTGCATTTTAAAGCCATGCAAAGATTAAAAGAGATTCTTGCGCCTCAGTTAGGAGGCAACCAATGAAAGATTGTCGTCAGGTAAAAAATGAGCTGGTAGCTTATCTGAGCCAGGAGCTTTCTGAAGGGCAGAGGGTTGAAGTAGAAAAACATCTGCAGGGGTGCCTGGCCTGCCAGAGAGAGCTGGAAGAATGGAAAAAAGTTTTCCACCTGGTGTCTGAGGTCAAAGAGGAGGCTCAGACAGTGGCCAGTTCGATTGATTGGTCGGCCGAAGCCAGCAGGATAGTAAATAATACCTGGAAACCGATTCAGAAACAACCTGAAAAAAAACGGCGGTGGAGTTTCCCTGGCTGGAGATGGCAGCCGCTGGCGGCTGGGCTGAGCCTGGGGCTTTTCCTGGGAGCCATTCTAACCTATTTGCTGATTACTACCGGTCAGGTACGATTTTCTTCGCGCCAGCCTGATTCCAGCATCAACCTGCCCCAGGGGTTTGTAGAAAAGGTAGACCTGGAACTGGCTCGAAAACAGACCATCGGTTACTTAGAAACCAGCCAGTATCTCCTGAGTGAACTGCTTAACAGCCAGAAACCAGAAAACCTTTCCAGCCTTTTGACTTCCGAAAAGTTAAGAGAAGTCTTGACCGAAAAGAAGTATCTGAATAACCGGCTGGAAGACCTCAGGTTGATGAAGGCTAAAAACATCTGTGACCAGATTGAAATGCTGTTCCTGGAGTTGCTGCAGCTCAGTCCGCAGATGTCTGAAGCTGAGCTGGAGAAAATAAGACAGCTGGTGGAGGAAAAACAGCTTATCCTCAAGATAAATCTGGTCAAAAAAGAATTAGAGCAGGGTGAGGTGTGAAGTGAGAAAATTAGTTCCTACAAGCTTAATTTTAATAATATTTTTAGTGGCCACCTTTATTCCCACCTACGCTCAGGGGCAGTCCGGGGAGGATGAAAAATTATTAAACGAAGCTAAGGTTCTGATTTTTGATAAGAACTGGACCGAAGCCGAGAAAAAGCTTAATGAACTTCTCAGCCGTTATCCAAAAAGCAGCTCTCGTAGCCAGGCTTTATTCTACCTTGGCCGCTGTCTGGCAGAACAAAAAGGCAGAGAGCGCGAAGCCTGGAAGGTCCTGGATGAATTTTTGCAGAATACTAACCTGCCTCAAACCCTGGTAGAGGAAGCAGAAATTACCAGCATTGACCTGGCTGTCACACTTTACAACAAAGGGGAGGTTGGCTTTGGTCCGTTGCTGGAGAAGAAACTAAACCATAGTTCCAGAGTCATCCGGTATTATGCGGCCTTTAAACTCAGTTATCTGAAAGATAAAAAACTGGCCGCCAGAGCTGTTCCGGTTCTGAAGTACATCGTGGAAAACGAAAAAGACCCGGAACTTATCGACCGGGCCAAAATTGCCCTGCTCAGAATTTCTCCCGAAACACTAAGGGGAATCAAGGAAGGGTCGGAGAGCAGCTCCTTAAGGATGATCAAAATCAGGATAACGGAAAAGGGCAAAAAGACTCCGTCCGTTTCTATAAACCTGCCTCTGGCCCTGGCGGACCTGGCTATTCAGGCCATTCCAGACGAGCAAAAAGTTGAGCTGAGGAAAAAAGGCTACGACCTGGATAAAATTCTCTCCGACCTGGCGAAGTCAAAGGAGAAGCTGGTCAGGATAGAGGAAGATGGCAATCTCATAGAAATCTGGGTTGAATAATAAAACATGAAATATAAAGGAGGATGATCATGAAAAAAGCAATCTGGCTGGCGATTCTGACGCTGGTGGCCCTGTTGTGGCTGGTTGGACCTGGTTACCCGGTCGACCGCGATGATTATCAGGTGATCAAGAAGGCGGTCCAGGACAACCCGAAGGCTGAGGTCAAAGGCGAGGTAAAGTGGTTTAAGGTGCTGGTTGTTGATAACAAGACCGGGAAAGAAAAGGTAAAGATTACCATGCCCATTGCCCTGGTGGAAATTTTTGCGCGCTGCGCGGAGGATAAAGAAATTAAGTTAAAATCAATGGAGGCCAGGCTGAACCTGGAAGAATTGCTGGCCGAGCTAAAAAAAGCCGGTCCGCTTTCTATCGTGGAAATCAACGAAGAAGATGAAACAGTAAAAATCTGGCTGGAATAGGCTACCTTTCTTTCCTCACGCTGGATAATCAGGGCCCGCCCTGCCGGGCCCTTTTTTTTAAAGAAAATGACTGCCTGATTTATCTTGACTTGTAAATCAAAGATAAAGCATAATATTTCTTCCACAACTGATTTAAACCAAAAAGGAGTATGTAAAATGGCTAAATACCGAATTGCTGTATTGCCTGGTGATGGTATAGGCAAAGAAGTTATTGAAGCCGCCATGATTGTGCTCCACCGGCTCAACCTGGAGGCTGAATATCTCTACGGGGATATAGGCTGGGAGTTCTGGTGCAAGGAAGGAAACGCCCTGCCGGAAAGAACCATAAAATTGCTCAAAGAAACTGATGCCTGCCTTTTCGGCGCCATAACTTCCAAGCCCAAAGAAGATGCGGCCAGAGAACTTGCTCCTGAGCTTCAGGGTAAAGGGTTGAGTTATGTCAGCCCGATTGTCAAACTGCGGCAGCTTTTTGACCTTTACATAAACCTCAGACCATGCAAAGCCTATCCGGGTAATCCTCTGAATTACCGGGAAAACATAGACCTGGTGATTTTCAGAGAAAATACTGAAGGAAGTTATGCGGGTGTGGAATTTTATCCTCTTCCAGACCAGGTCCGGGAAGCTCTGATGCTTCATCCGAAGATGAAGGATTTTAAAGATGTCCCGCCCGACCAGATTGCTGTTTCCACTCGCATCATGACCCAGAAAGGCTGTGAAAGAATAGTCAGGGCGGCTTTTGAGTACGCCAGAAAGTATAACCGGAAATCAGTAACGCTGGTAGAAAAACCCAACGTGCTGAGAGAAACAGGTGGCCTGATGCTGCGGGTGGCCAGAAAGGTAGCTGCTGAGTATCCGGATATTAAGTTTATTGAAGCCAACGTGGATGCCATGTGCATGTGGCTGGTAAAAAATCCCCAGGACTACGATGTCCTGGTGGCGGAAAATCTGTTTGGCGATATCATTTCTGATTTAGCTGCTCAGCTGGTTGGCGGCCTGGGTTTTGCCTGCGCCGGGAACATCGGAGATAAGTATGCGGTTTTTGAACCCACTCACGGTTCAGCCCCCAAATACGCTGGTATGTACAAGGTCAACCCCATAGCCACTCTGCTGGCTGCCAAGATGATGCTGGACTGGCTTGGCGAGACAGAAAAAGCACGGGTTCTGGAGCAGGCCGTGGCTGAAGTCATCAAAGAAGGTAAAGTCAGAACTTATGACATGGGTGGCTCAGCCAAGACTCTGGAAGTAGCTGAAGCGGTAGCAGCCAAGCTTTAAGCAAGCAATTAACTCATAATAAATAAAAGGCGAGAATGCTCTTACTGGCGCTGGATACGACCACGCGGTTCGGCTCGGTGGCTCTCCTGGAAGAGGCTGGCCTGCTGGTAGAAATTAATTATACTTCTCCCTCTTCTCATTCCAGACAACTTTTCCGGGCCGTGGATGAAGTTTTTAAGATCTCGGGCCGGAAACTGGAGCAGCTGGGGGGACTGGCGGTGGCTGCGGGCCCTGGTTCTTTTACTGGAATTAGAATTGGTTTGAGTCTGGTCAAGGCTCTGAGTCTGGCTTCTGGCAAACCGGTAGCGCCTGTTTCTTCACTTCGCGCGCTGGCTTTAAAGATGATTTTTCCCGGGGCAGAACTAATAGCGCCGGCCATTGATGCCAGAAAGGGTGAAATCTTTGCCGCGCTTTATCGCCTGAAAGAAAACGGCCGTTTGGAAGAACTCTTACCTGAGGGGGCTTACCTGCCTGAAGATTTTCTCCAGCAGATTCCAGTAGAGGGGAATGTGGATTTTTTGGGAACGGGAAGCGAGCTTTATCGTGAACTAATCACCACCACACTCGGTGCCCGGGCCAGGTTTTCCAGAAGAAATTATTATCTGGCGGCCGAAATCGGCCAGCTTGGTTATGAACTCTTAAAATCTGGTGGCGGTCAGAGAGCTTCTGCTTTAGAACCCATTTACTACCGCAAATCTCAAGCTGAGGAGAAAAAAGCTGGAAGACAGGAATAATAGCCCGCTGCTTTTCCGGCGGATGCGAGAAGAAGATTTGCCGGAAGTACTCTCCATAGAAAAAATGTGCTTTCCTAACCCCTGGGGCAAAGATACTTTTAGAGGAGAAATCCAGAACCGGGCCATTTCTTTTCCGCTGGTAGCTGTCCACCGTGAGGACCGGAGAATAGTCGGTTACATCATCTTCTGGCTCATCGGCGATGAAGCTCAGATTAACAACGTAGCCGTTCATCCGGATTATCAGGGGAAAGGTTATGGGGAAAGGCTGATGAGGTATGCCCTGGAACAGCTGCGTGAATACAGAGTGCATTTCGTTACCCTGGAAGTGAGAGTTTCTAACACCCGGGCTTTTAACCTTTACAAGAAGCTCGGCTTTTCTGTTCTGGGGGTCAGGAAAGAATATTATTCCAACCCGACTGAAGATGCCTACGTGATGGGCTTAATCCTGGATTAATTACCCGGTGTTTTTTGAAATTAATAATTTACCCGCACAAGACAGAGGCCTTTAGCCGGAGCCGTCGGGCTGCTGGTGGTCCGCTTTTTCTCCTGGAAGAGAATTTCAATGTCTTCGGGCTTTAATTTCCCCCTGCCCACCATTATTAAAGTGCCAACAATGGTTCTAACCATGTAACGGAGAAAGCCGTTGGCTTCTATGGTGAAGACGAGTTCGTCTTCAGTTTTTTCCAGGGTGGCGCGAAAAACTTTTCTCACCGGGTTTCTGTATTTATTTGAAGAAAAAGCGGAAAAATCATCTTCCCGTTCAAACCTGGAAGCGGCTCGCTGCATGGCTTCTACATCCAGCGGATAAGGGTAGTGCAGCACATACCGGTAGTCAAAGGGACTTATGATGGCTGAGGTTTTAATTCTGTACCTGTAAACCTTGGATTTGGCTGACTTTCTGGCATGGAAATGGAAGGGTACCCGCTCGGCGGCCATGATTCTTATGTCGTAAGGGAGCATGGCGTTAAGAGCCCGCACGAGTTCCAGGTCAGTCAGCCGGCAATTAGCCCGGAAATTGGCCACTTGAGCCAGAGCATGAACGCCAGCATCGGTTCGGCCGGCTGCCTGCAGGCTGATTCTTTCCCCCAGGATTCTCATCAGGGCTTCTTCTATTTTGCCCTGGATGGTCACCCGACCGGGCTGTCTCTGCCAGCCGTGGTATTCAGTCCCGTCGTAGGAAATGAGCAGTTTGATGTTTTCCAGTTCCGGGAGCTCCAGCTCTGGCTGGAGGTCATCTTCATCTTCAAGACCGGGCTGGAGCAATTTTTCTAACCGGGGGTCCTGGAGTCCGTCTTGAGGATTTTTGTTTTCACTCATGTTTGCTTAAGGCCAGGTCCACGGCCTCTTCAGGCGTCCAGGCCGGGATAACTCCTTTTACTTCCCAGGTTTTAAGACCGATAACTTTTTTCCCGAAAATAAAAGCGAAAGCCAGCTCGCTGAGCGTACCGTATTCACCGTCAATGGCGATGACCGCATCAGCATTAAGCACAACCATAGAATTTCGGTTGTAGCCAATGCCGGTGACGATGGGCAGGTCAATGTAATTATTGGCCTCAGAGCGGTCTTTCCCCGGCAACAAGCCAATGGTCAGCCCGCCTGCTTCTCTGGCCCCCCGGGCCGCGGCCTCCATAACTCCACCCAGCCCGCCACATACCAGAATAGCGCCCCGGCTGGCCAGCAACCGGCCGACCTGATAAGCCAGGTCCAGAAACTCAGGCTTCGGGTTGTTACCGCCGATAACAGCCACCCGTGGTCTTTGTCTTAAATCTGTTATGTTCATCAGGGAATCCTTTGTTGATGATTGGGGGATAATCAAAAATAGCACAAGAGACCGGGCTTTTCAAACCATAAAAAACTGTCAATTTTTTAAATTGTCAGTTGACTAAAGGTATGTGGCTGTGATAACAAATTAACCAAGGGAACAAAACAAGATGGCCTATGTAAATTATGTTACCAAGAATATTGCCATTAAGATAGTTTACTACGGGCCTGGTTTAAGCGGAAAAACTACCAATTTAAGATATATCTATTTCAAACTGGAACCTGCTTACCGGGGGGAGCTGGTCTGCCTGGAAACTGAAACAGAAAGGACTTTCTTCTTTGACTTGCTGCCCATAAAAGCCGGACTCATCAAAGATTTTAAGGTTCATTTTCAACTTCTGACAGTCCCCGGCCAGGTTTTTTATGAAGCTTCCAGGAAAAGCGTTTTAAAAGGAGCGGACGGCATTGTCTTTGTGGCTGACTCCCAGCTGCCCCTGCTTGATGCCAACCTGGAAAGCTTTGAGGGGCTCAGGCGCAACTGCCTGGAAAATAACATAGACCTGAATCATGTCCCTCTGGTCTTTCAATACAACAAAAGGGATTTACCCAACCTTATCCCGGTGGAAACTTTAAACCGGCTTCTCAACCAGCGCAACGCACCTTATATTGAAGCTGAAGCCATTAACGGCCGGGGAGTGCTGGAAACCTTGAAAGAAATTGCTCGGTTGACCGTTCCGGTGGTGAAAGCCAGGATTTTTGGAGAGGAAATCCGGGCGACGGAAAGGACCGCCACTCCAGCGCAGGCTGTAGCTCTCAGCTCAGCAGAAAAAGTGGCTGCCATGGTGGAAACGGCGGGCAGAAAGAAAGCCGCCAGACATCAGGAAATGCCAGAGATTGAGTTTGTCAAACCCGGAGATGAAGTTCCTTTCCCAACGACTAAAATCAAGGTTCATTCCATTGAAGATATTGAACAAGAAATTGAACGTTTGTCTAAAGAGTTTGGCCTGACCAAGAAAAAATAACCTCTAAAAAAGCCGCTGAGAAATCTGCGCCATCATTCCCGTCTTTAATTTTGTCACCATGCTTATCAGAATTCCCAGTTCATCCCTGCACGGCATAGAAGCTTACCTGGTGGAAGTAGAGGTGGATATTTCACCGGGCCTGCCGGCTTTTATCATCGTTGGTTTACCAGATGCGGCAGTCAGGGAAAGTAAAGAAAGGGTCAGGGCCGCTTTGCGCAACTGCGGGTTTGACTTTCCGGCCAAAAAAATTATCATCAACCTGGCTCCAGCCAGCCGGAAAAAAGAAGGTTCTTCCTTTGACCTGCCGATTGCTCTGGGGCTGCTGGCTTTTCTCGGGGTGGTGCCCTCAAGCTCTCTGGCAAAGTTTTTGTTTGTGGGTGAGCTGACGCTGGAAGGCAGCCTTAAGTCGGTTCGTGGTGCTCTGCCAGTAGCTTTGCTGGCTCATCAGAAAAAATTCTCTGGTCTGGTTCTACCCAAAAAGAATGAGAGGGAAGCCTGCCTGGTGCAAAAATTAACGGTGTATGGTTTAAATCATTTGAGTCAGGTCATTTCTCTCTTAAACGGAAATCAGGAAGTAAAACCAGCCACCTATTCTCTGGAAGAACTCCTGGGTGACTCCAGACCGGAGGTAGATTTTTCTGAAGTTCGGGGACAGCAGCAGGCCAAGCGGGCTTTGGAAGTAGCGGCAGCCGGAGGTCATAACCTGCTGCTGATTGGTCCGCCAGGTTCTGGCAAAACCATGCTGGCTAGAAGATTACCCACCATTCTGCCGGACATGATTTTTGAGGAGCTGGTAGAGGTCACCCAGATTTACAGCGCCGCCGGACTGCTGGGTGACAGAGCAGCTATCAGTCAGCGTCCATTCCGGGCGCCACACCACACCATCACGGATACCGGGCTGGTGGGCGGTGGGAATTATCCCCGGCCCGGGGAAGTCAGTTTAGCTCACCACGGTGTGCTGTTCATGGATGAATTTCCGGAATTTAGCCGGCAGGCTCTGGAGAGTCTGCGGCAGCCGCTTGAGGATGGTCTGGTGACTATCTCCAGGGTGGCCGGGACCATCAGTTATCCCTGTTCTTTCATGCTGGTGGCAGCCATGAATCCCTGCTCCGAAGTGATGCTGGGTTCAAGAGGGGAAACCGATTGCACGGAAGCGGAACGCCGGAAGTATTATGCCAGACTTTCCCGGCCGCTCCTAGACCGTATTGATATCCAGGTGGAAGTGCCGGCGGTAAAATACCAGGACCTGGTCAGTAAACCGACGGGTGAGCCCTCGGCCGAAATCAAGAAGAGAGTATGTCTGGCCAGAAAAAAACAGTGGGAAAGGTTTAAAGGCCGTAAAATATTTTCCAACGCTGCCATGGGCTCAAAGGAAGTCAGGCAGTATTGCGAACTTGAGCGCGAGGGACAGAATCTGCTGGAAGCTGCTCTTAAAAGGTTTCGTTTCAGTGCCCGTGCCTATGACCGGATTTTAAAAGTCGCCCGCACAATTGCCGACCTCTCAGGCGAGGAAAGAATCTCTGCCGCAGCCGTGGCCGAAGCTATCCAGTATCGCCTGATGGACCAGTTCTGAGAAAATTCTTCTTTGCTCTTTTCCCTTCTGCCTGTTAAAATTTAGGTCAAAGAAACTCAAGGAAAGAAGAATGGAAAAGAATCTTATTGAACCGGCTGAAACCCAGGCCAGGTTGCCCAGAGTGTTAAACCTGACGGATATAATCTCCATCGTAGTTGGTGGAGTGATTGGTTCAGGGATTTTTCTGGTACCAGCCAAGATTGCCCTGGAAGTGAAGTCGCCACTGCTGATGCTCCTGGTCTGGGTGGTAGGTGGCTTTCTCAGTTTTCTGGGCGCCCTGGCTTTTGCTGAACTCGGGGCCGCCATGCCTGAAGCAGGTGGGATGTACGTTTACCTCAGGGAAGCTTACGGTCCGCTGCTTTCCTTTCTTTTCGGCTGGACCCTTTTTCTGGTGATAGATTCAGGAGCGATTGCTACTCTGGCCGTGGCCTTTTCCGCTAATTATCTTCCTTACTTTTTCAAAATGACTCCGCTTATGTCCAAAATTCTGGCGGTCGTTTTCATCCTCTTTCTAGCGGCTGTTAATTATGTGGGAGTAAGGTGGGGAGCCAACCTGCAGAATCTTTTAACTTTGATTAAAGTGGGAGCCATTGCCGGCATCTGTGGGGTGATTTTCATCTTTGGCCATGGCCAGACGAAAAATTTTTTAGAGCCACAGCCCGGGAAATTTTCTCTTGACCTGTTGAGTGCCTTCGGTGTGGCCATGGTAGCCACCTTCTGGGCCTATAAAGGCTGGGAATCAGCTACTTACAGCGCAGGTGAAGTTAAACAGCCGGACCGGAATATGCCGCTGGGGTTGCTGTTTGGTTTGAGCCTGGTCATTGGCCTTTACCTTCTGGCCAACCTGGCTTATCTTTACGTCCTGCCAGCTTCCGTCATAGCTGCCACACCCAGAGTAGCGGCCGAAGCCATGAAGGTAGCGGTTGGCCCACTGGGAGCTTCTATCATTTCTTTTGTCATCCTGTTTTCCATCATGGGTGCGGCTAACCAGAACTTGATTTGTTCCCCACGTGTTTACTTTGCTATGTCCCGGGATGGTCTCTTTTTTAAAAGCATTGCCCGGGTTCATCCACGTTTTTTAACGCCGCATGTTTCTATTATTTTTATCAGCCTGTGGAGTATTATCCTCAGCTTGTCTGGGACTTTTGAACAGCTTTTCACCTACGTTGTTTTCGGCCAGTGGCTGTTTTTTGGTCTGACCGGAGCGGCGGTTTTTGTCTTGCGGAAAAAAAGGCCGGACCTGCCCCGGCCTTACCGGACCTGGGGATACCCGGTAACCCCGGCTATTTTTGTTCTGGCGGCTTTACTGATTTCGGTCAATTCTCTGGTTAAGGAATTCTGGAACTCCATGGCTGGCCTGGGCATAATTCTACTGGGACTGCCTGCCTATTTTTACTGGAAGAGTAAACAGGGCCGTCGGGCCTCTTTTACGAGATAACTGCCGCGGATGAAAAAAGTTCTGTTAATTCAGCCTCCGCTGGAAGATTTTTATACCACGTCCATCAGACTTTATCCCCTGGGGCTTCTTTACACGGCTGAAGTTTTTCGGCGCCTTGGGCTGACAGTCAGAGTCTTTGATGCTCTGTCTCCTTTAAAAAAGAAAGCAATTCCTTTACCAGAGAAATTCTCCTACCTGTCCGGGTACCTTGGTCAGCCTTATTTCTTTAAAAAATATCAGAGGTTTGGTGTGTCTTTCCTCAGGATTCTGGAAGAAATTAAAAATTATCAACCGGATTTAATCGGTTTGAGCAGTTCTTTTGCTGCTTACTTCAGCACGCTGGAAGCTCTGATAAAAGAAATAAAGAAGCAGTTCAGAGTTCCGGTGGTTATCGGCGGGAACCAGGCCACTGCCGCAGCCAGTGAGATTAAAAGCCGGGTGCCAGAAATTGATGAAGTAGTAGCCGGCCAAGCGGAGATAAGCCTTCCCCGGTTAATCAGGGAGCATCCCCTGTTTAAAGAGCTTATAAAAAATCCCTACGCTGAAGGAAAGGAAGAATTGGACTGGAGAACCCTGACCCCGGCCCATGATTTGCTGGCTGCTCCTGATTATCAAATTGGACGGAAAAATTATGTTTCCCTCCAGGCCAGTAGAGGCTGTCCACATCACTGTTCCTTTTGCAATGTCCACCTGGTTTTTGGCCGGCGGCCGGAGTACCGGACGGTAGAATCAGTGCTGGAAGAGATGCGCTGGAATTATCTCCACCGGCAGGTACGTTTGTTCAATTTTGAAGATGACAACTTAGCCTTTAACCGGGAGTGGTTTACGGAATTTTTACTGGCCGTAAGCCGTGTGCCGGAGTTTCAGGACATTGAAATTACTTTTATGAACGGTTTGAGTTATGAAAACTTGGATGAAAGTTTGCTGAAATTGATGAAAAGGGCTGGCGTCAGAAAGCTTGACTTGTCCTGGGTGTCAGGCGACCCGGTTTTGAGGCAAAGGTACCAGCGTCCTGGTGGAACCGAGGAAGAGAAATTTTTTGACCTATTAAAGTTAGCCCGCACGCTTGGTTTTTTTGTCACCGTCTACCTCATCATCGGTCTTCCAGGTCAGACCAGAGAAGAGGTGGTGGAAACGACGGAAAAGCTGCTGCGGGTCGGGGCGCTGGTCGGCCCTTCTGTTTTCTATCTAACCCCGGGAAGCGAGCTGGAAAAAAATCTTATTTTGCCCCCGCCAGTAAAGAATGACTGGGATTTTTACCGCTCCACGGCATTTGCCGTGGAAACTGATTTTCTCCGCCGGAAAGACCTTGTAGACCTTTTCCTCTACATAAGGCAACGAAACCTGGAAAAAAGGAATAAGGATTAAAATTAAAATTTATCCGGGGGTAAGAAAAAAGATTAAGCTACGGGGCGGCTGTCCTGGATAACCACCTGTCCTTTTTTAATCACGGTGATAATAGGGTTGCGGCCAAGTTCATAAACCAGAGAAGGATAGGAAGGAATATCACACAGAAGAAGGTCAAATTGTTTGCCCGGCTCGACCGAGCCAACTTTTGTTTCCCGGTCAATGGCGTAAGCTGCATTGACCGTGCAGGCATTGATGGCTTCTTCTACGGTCATTTTCATGGTATAAACCCCGAGCTGCAGTATGAAGAGCTGGGAAAACACGTGAGAGCTTCCGGGGTTAAAATCCGTAGCCAGAGCCACGATCGCTCCCCGGTCCAGGAGGGCACGGGCTGGCGCCGTTTTATCCATCATCAGGAAAAACGGGACACCTGGCAGAAGAACAGCCGCGGTACCGGATTGGCTCAGCTTTTCAATTCCCTCCGGCGTGATGTTGATTAAATGTTCAACTGACCGGGCTCCAAGCTGCACAGCCAATTCAGTGCCGCCGATGGGGACAAATTCATCAGCATGAATTTTTAACTTAAAACCGAGTCTTAAAGCTTCGCGGGCCAGCTCTTCGGTTTCTTCCAGGTTGAAAACCGTGGGTTCGCAAAAAATGTCAAAAAATTCAGCCAGCTCCCTGGCTTTGACTTCAGGCATAATTTTTTCTTTTAGGAGTTTTATGTAACTCTGCCGGTCGTTTTTGTACTCGGGTGGTACTTCATGGGCTCCCATGAAAGTAGAGACTACCTCCACTGGTTGTTCGGAGCTTACTTCCCTGAGCACTTCAAGTTGCTTAATCTCATCTTCCAGGTTCAACCCGTAGCCGCTCTTGGCTTCCAGGGTGGTGGTGCCGTTGAGCAGCATGGTCTGAAGTCTTTTCCGGCAGAGCTCTTTTAATTCTTCTTTGGAAATGCTCCTGGTGGCTTTTACCGTGGTCTGGATGCCCAGTCCCATGGCCGCCAGCTGCTGGTAAGTGTAGCCCTGCATCCTCAGGGCAAATTCCTGAGACCGGTCTCCGGCAAAGGGCAGGTGAGTGTGAGCATCCACCAGACCGGGTAGAGCCACCTGCTCTGTGCCGTCCAGCAGAAGAGTCCTGTCGGTCAGGCTAACTTTTTCCCTGAATTCTTTTTCCTGGCCGACAAAGACAACCTGGCCCTTCAGTCCGGCCACCCAGGCTTTTTCCAGCAGGCCAACCTCTTTCATCCCGGCTCCTCTTTTAGGAGCCTGGCCAGCACAGGTTACCAGCTGTTTGAGGTTGGCCACCACCAGGTCAGCGTAAATCATTGGGGGTTTTCCTTATAGACAGCTGTTTGGTTTTGCGAATAAAAGCCGGAGTGTTGAAATCGTTCCAGTCAATTTCTGCGGCAGGTTCCACCACTGGTGGAATTTCTGTGCCTTTGGGCTCAAAGAGATAGGGTGGAGTGGGTGTGTTGACCAGAACCGAAGGCTGTGTCCGGGTAAGGTTTTTCTTTATTTCTTCCGGGGTAACGGTCTTAGGCTTTCTCTGGTCAAAACCAGTAGCAATGACCGTGATTTTAATGGTATCCCGCATGTTTTCGTCAATGACTGTGCCGAATATGATGTTAGCTTCAGGGTCAGCCAGGCTGGTGATAAGCTGTGAAGCTTTGGAGACTTCATGCAGGGTCATGTCTTTGCCGCCGGTTATGTTGATGAGCACGCCTTTGGCGCCTTCAATTGAAGTATCAATCAGCAGTGGGCTGCTGATGGCTTTCTGAGCTGCTTCCACGGCCCGGTTCTCGCCAGAAGCCAGGCCGGTTCCCATGAAGGCCATGCCCATGCCTTTCATGATGGATTTAACGTCGGCAAAATCCAGGTTGATTAAGCCCGGTTTGGTGATAAGGTCAGAGATACCCTGAGCGGCCTGCCGCAAAACATCATCAGCCATGCGGAAGGCATCCGGGATGGAAGTGTTAAGGTTGACAGTCTCTAACAACCTTTCATTCGGGATGGCAATGACCGTATCCACCACTGATTTGAGTTCCTGCAGACCGGCCTCGGCCTGACGGCTGCGGATACGGCCTTCAAAGGCAAAGGGCATGGTCACAATAGCGATGACCAAGATGTCCAGGCCGGCGGCCAGGTTAGCAATGACAGGAGAGGCACCGGTGCCCGTGCCGCCACCCAGACCGGCGGTGATAAAAACCATGTCCGCGCCTTCCATGATTTCTGCCAGACGTTCGGTGTCTTCTTCTGCTGCCTGCCGGCCAATTTCCGGGTTGCCTCCTGAGCCGAGCCCCTTGGTCAGCTTGTTGCCAATCTGAATTTTCACCGGGGCCAGGCTGTTGCTCAGCGCCTGTATATCGGTGTTGACCGCGATAAATTCCACGCCTTCTATGCCAGCTTCTATCATGCGGTTGACAGCGTTGCTGCCCCCACCTCCGACGCCTATCACCTTTATCTTGGCCGTAGGGTTATCATCGGCCAGGTGGAATTTTATTTTGCTTCCCAGGTCATCGCGCATTTTACCCTCCTTTTTATTATTCATTGAACCAATCTTTTATTTTTGACCAGAGGCCTTTCTTTTTATCCCTGGCAAAACCGCGTTCCTGAATCTGGCTGTAGCCATAAAGAATCAGGCCCACGGCCGTGGCGTAGTCCGGTGTGCTCACCCGGTCTATCAGACCGCCTACATAATTAGGTTCACCGCGGCGCACCGGCAGGTCAAAGATTTCTTCCGCCACTTCTTCCAGTCCGTCAAGCAGAGCCGTGCCACCGGTTAGCACCAGTCCGGAATTCAGCGATTTCTCATAGCCCATGCGCTTGATGTCAGCATCCACCAGCCTGAATATTTCTTCCGCTCTGGGCTGGATGATGTCTGCCAGAATTTGCCGGGAAAGCACGCGGGATTTTTTACTTTTGCCCACGGTGGGAACTTCTATGGTTTCCTGCTCTTCGGTAACTGGCAGAGCCACGCAACCGTATTTTTTCTTGATTTTTTCTGCTTCCGGGATGGGTGTGCGCAACCCGACGGCTATGTCGTTTGTAAAATTGTCTCCGCCGAGCGGTATGGTGGAGGTATACCACAGTGCATCTCTCTCAAAAATGGCCACTTCCGTGGTACCAGCACCGATGTCAATCAAACCCACACCCAGCTCTTTTTCGTCATGGGTGAGTACCGAATAGCTGGTGGCAATCTGGTTGAGAACTATTTCCTGAATGCCAATGCCAGCTTTTTCCAGGCAGTTCTTCAGGTTCTGCAGTGAAGTGATGGCTGAGGTAACAATGTGAACGTTGACTTCCAGCTTGATGCCGCTCATACCCAGGGGGTCTTTGATCCCGTCCTGTTCGTCCACGATGAATTCTTGCGGAATGATGTGAATGATTTCTCGGTCCGGCGGGATGGAAAGGGCTCGGGCCTGGTCAATAACCCTTCTTATGTCTTCACGGGTAATCTCCCGGTTTTTTCCGGAGACGGCCACCACGCCGCGGCTGTTAAAACTTTTTATGTGGGAGCCGGAGATGCCAACATAAGCAGAATCAATTTCCACCCCGGCCATAAGTTCGGCTTCTTCCTGCGCCCTTTTGATGGCCGAGATGGTCTCCTCCAGGTTGACCACCACGCCTTTTCGTATTCCTCTGGATTCAGCTACCCCGATGCCGATTATTTCCACTTTCTGTTCTTCAGTGATTTCACCGATGATGGCCACCGTTTTCTTGGTGCCGATGTCCAGCCCCACCAGGTAAGAATTTCTGGCCATTAACCAACCTCCTTTTTCCCGGCCAGAAGTTTATCTGGCTGGGGATTAAGCTGTTTAAAGTACACCCGGTCTTTTATCCTCAGGTCCACGTATTCCAGCTCGCCGAACAGCTCCTTCAATTTATTTCTATTAGCAAGGTAATAGGTCAGTTTTTCAGCAAAGTCCTCTTCATCAATGATTATCCGGACCGGGTCTTCAGCCAGCTGAACGCTGATTTTGCCGTCTTCCTCAAAGGTCATCCGGACAATCTGTTTTTTGCTTTCTGGAGACAGGCTCTTGAGGCAATGCCAGGCGGTTTCAATTTTTTCCTCATATCTTTCCCGGAAAGCCTGGCTGTCTTCCACCAGCGGGAAGTTGTTATCAGGCAGGGAGGAGAAGCTAGCCACCAGCTTGCCTTCTTCATCTACTAACTGATAGCTTCCCCGGAAAACATAAAATTTAGGTTCTCGGGGAACGATTTCAACCTTCAGCGTGTCAGGCAGCTGCTTAACCAGCCTGGCATCTTTTATCCCGGGCAGGGAAATTAACACGCTTCTCAAGTACTCAAGGTCGCAGATCAACAGATTGCCGAGGTTTCTTCCCCGGAGAAAATTTTCTGCCGTTTGCCGTGGTCCTTCTTCCGGGCAGTTGATGAACACATGTTTAACGGTCAGTTTTTCACAGGAAATGGCGTAATAGTAAGCCTGGGCCAGCAAGAAGAAGAACCCGATAATCAGGAAAAAAGCCAGGACCAGGTGTTTTAAACCAAGCGTTTTCCGTCTCGGTCTGAGTCTGACCCCTTGAGTTTTTCCCCGGTGATAGAGCTGGGATTCAAGGGGAAATGGAGCAACCAGCGGTTTGTTCAAACCAACTTTAGTTTCAACGGCCATTTTCCTTCCCCCTTTCCAGGAGATGGATGATATCCGGGATGATGCGGTTGACGTTGCCGGCGCCGAGCACGAGCAGCATATCTCCTGGTTCCAGTATTTTTGTGAGTTTCTCAGGAATGTTTTTGAGCACCGGTTCGTAAATCACGTTTTTATGTCCGAATTGCCTTATTTCTTCGTAAAGTGCCTGGCCGCTGATGCCAGGAATGGGTTCTTCGCCAGCGGAGTAGATTTCGGTGACTATCAGGACATCAGCCTGATTGAAAGAAGTGGCGAACTGGTGCAGTAAATGAGCCAGGCGAGTGTACCGGTGAGGCTGGAAAACAGCCACCAGCCTTCTTTTCCAGCCTGTTCGAGCCGCTTCCAGCGTGGCTCTGATTTCCGTCGGATGATGAGCATAATCTTCTATGATCAAGATGTCATGGACGGTTCTTTTTAACTCAAAACGACGGCCGGTGCCCGTATAATCCTCCAGAGCTTTGAGAATGGTCCGGGGAGAAATGTCCAGGTCCAATCCTACGGCGGTCGCGGCCATAGCATTGAGGATGTTGTGTTTTCCAGGCACGTTCAACTTCAGGCGGCCGAGTTTTTTCCCAAAAGCAAAAATGGTGGAGGTGCTGGAAAATTCTTCAAAAGAAAAATCTTCTGCCCGGATGTCAGCCTGGGTGGAAAAACCATAAGTGATTATTTTTCTTTCAATGAAGGGAATGATGCTCTGCAGGTTGGGGTCATCCAGGCAGAGAATGACCGGGCAGTAGAAGGGGACTTTGTTGGCAAAATTAATGAAGGTTTTCTTAATTTCTTCTAAATGACGGTAATGGTCCAGGTGTTCTTCATCAATGTTAGTCAGGACAGCAATGAAGGGAGAAAGCATCAGGAAGGAACGGTCACTTTCATCTGCTTCGGCCACTATAAAATCGCCTTCTCCCAACTTGGCGTTAGAACCGATGGTGTTTAACCGGCCACCAACGATGATGGTCGGGTCGTAGCCGCCGGCTTCCAGAACCATGGCGGTCATAGAAGTGGTGGTCGTTTTTCCGTGGGCCCCGGCTACGGCGATACCGTATTTCATCCTCATCAACTCGGCCAGCATTTCCGCCCGGGGAATAACCGGTATTTTGAGAGCTTTGGCTTTGACCACTTCTACGTTGTCTTCTCTGACGGCTGAGGAAATGACCACTACATCAGCACCAATCACGTTTTCCGCAGCATGCCCGACGAAAATCCTGGCGCCAAGCCTGGCCAACCGGGCGGTAGCTTCGTTTTCCTGCAGGTCTGACCCGGAAACCTGGTAACCCAGGTTAAGCAGGACCTCAGCAATCCCGCACATGCCCGTACCGCCTATACCAACCATATGAATATGCTGGAGTTTTCTGTATCCTCTTCTGACCACTATTTCCTCCTCTCCTTTTCTTCAATCATCTCCAGGGCCAGCCTGGCTATGTTCTCGGCTACGTTTTCTTTCTTTATTTTTTTCAGGTTGTCAGCCATGGCCTTCAGCTCTTCCTGGTTATCAATAAAATGTTTTATTTTCTGAGTTAGTGCTTCCGGCGTGCATTCTTTTTCCAGAAGAACCACCGCCCCGCCAACTTTCTCCAGCTCTCGGGCGTTGTATTCCTGGTGGTTATCTGCCGCCTGGGCAAAAGGCACCAGGATGGCTGGCTTGCTGGCGGCTATGAGCTCAGCGCAGGTGGTAGCTCCGGCTCGGCAGATGACCAGGTCGGCCAGGGCGAAATAATCGGACATGGGAGAAAAATATTTCTCCACCACTGCCTCTTCAAACCCCTGTTCTAGGTAAGCCGAGGCCACTCTTTCATAATCTTTTTCGCCTGTTTGATGGTAGATTTTTAACCTGTCTTTTATCTTCGCCAGAGAGGGCAAACTGGCCATCATTTTTTCGTTGAGGAATTTAGAGCCCTGACTGCCACCGAAAAGCAGGATGGTTAATCTATCTTCTCTTTTCTTTTCTGGCAGATGGTAAAATTCTTCCCGGACCGGATTGCCCAGGGCCACGGCTTTTTCGCCAAAATAAGCCAGCGAACTTTCAAAAGCCACCACCACCCGGTCGGCCCAGCGTTTCAATTTTCTGTTGGTAAAACCAGGCAGAGCATTTTGTTCCATGATAAGCGTGGGAATTCCGAGCCAGGAAGCGGTCAGAACCATGGGGCCGGAGCTGAACCCGCCCACTCCCACGACCAGGACTGGTCGGTGCTTCAGAAGCAGGAAAAGCGATTTTAGGAAAGCCAAAGGCAATAAAGCCAGCCCGTAGATTTTCTTGAACCCCCGCCCCTTCAGCCCTTCCACAGGCAGGGTGGAAAATTCCAGGCCCTGTTCGGCCATGATTTTCTTTTCCACGGCCCGGCTGCTGCCGACGTAGAAAAGCTGGAGGTCCGGTCGCATTTTTTTTAGGGTCTGGCCGAGCACCAGAGCCGGGTAGAGGTGTCCGCCGGTGCCACCGCCACTGATGAAAACCTTTTTCCTGCTCATCGGACGGGCTTAACCTCCAGTTTTCTCTGGGAAATGTTCAACAACAGGCCGACGGCCAACAGGTTGCAGACCAGGGCCGAGCGGCCAAAAGAAATAAAAGGCAGAGGGATGCCGGTGGCCGGGCTTAACCCGAGAACCACACTTATGTTAATCAAAGCCTGGATGATGATGCTCAGAGTAATTCCGTAGGCGACAAGCTTATAGTTCAGGTTTAAAGTTTTTTCCGCAATCTTAAGACCCCTCATTAAAAACCAGAAAAATAACACCAGAGCCAGAGCTGTCCCGGCCAGGCCGATTTCTTCTCCGATTATGGCAAAGATAAAATCCGTGTGCGCGCAGGGCAAAAAGTAAAGCTTCTGGGTGGAACTGCCAATGCCTACCCCCAGCAGGCCGCCAGCACCCACAGCTAACTTGGATTGTCTAACCTGAAAGGCTTTGCCCAACGGGTCCTGGTCCGGGTTAAGAAACCCGTGTACCCGGTGCAGGCGGTAATCAACCGAGAAAAGGAAAAAGCCAAAAATGACGAGAGCCATTAACCCGGGCACAAGGAAGAATTTAAGTTTTACGCCACCCAGGTAAAGCATGAGGGCAGAAATCAGGAAAAGGTAGGCGGCCGTGCTGTAATCAGGTTCAAGAAGAACGGCCAGAACAAAGGCCAGTACCACGCCCACGGCTGGCAACAGAGTTTTTACCTGGTTTATGGTTTCTGCTTTGCGCGTGCAGTAATTTCCAAGGAAAAGGATGAGCACCACTTTGGCCAGCTCAGAAGGCTGAAACCGGACGCCGAAAAGCTGAATCCAGCGGTGAGTGTTAGCTATTGAAGGCATAGCAAAGCAAAGCAGAAGTAAAGCCAAAGTCAGGCCGGTAGCCAGATAAACAATTTTAGTCAGGGTGAAGAAAGGTTTCTTTAAAGAAGCTACTACCAGCATGAGCATCAACCCGGCCAAAGCGGCCATGATTTGCTGGCTGAGGAAGTAGAAACTCTGCCGGTATTTTTCACCTGCCAGGATGGCAGAGGAGCTGAAGACCATGAGAATACCAAACAGAACAAGAATGATGGTGTTAATCAGCAGCCACACGTCAAAAGAAAAACGTTTGAAAACTTCCATCATCCTTATCTTCCTTTTACCCGCTTTTCTAACATCCGGACTTCCTTTTTAAACAAACGGCCTCTTTCCTCAAAATTGTGGAACATGTCCCAGGACGTGCAGGCCGGGGCTAAGAGCACCAGGTCGCCTGGCCTGGCCGCTTCGTAACCTTTTCTGACCAGTTCCCGGAAAGAACTGGCTTCCTCTATGGGACAAACGCCTTCTATGGCTTTTTTTATCTTTTCTCTGGCTTCGCCAATCAACAGTACTTTCTTGACCCGCTTTTTCAAAGCGCGACGCAAGGGGGAGAAATCTCCCCCTTTGTCGCGCCCCCCGAGGATAAGAATGATCGGTTGGTCGAAACTCTCTATGGCTTTTATGGTAGCGGCCACGGTTGTGGCTTTAGAATCGTTCACAAATAATACGCCTTTTATTCTGGCCACTTCTTCCAGCCGGTGTTCCAGACCCCGGAAAGCTTTGACGGTTTTTCGGATGGCGGAAATTGGGGCGCCAGCCAGGTAAGCAGCCAGCGAGGCAGCCATCACGTTTTCCTGGTTGTGCAGGCCGCGGAGTTTGATGTCTGTGGCCTTAAGCAGGGGCTTTTCACCGCCATCAACCAGATAGATGGTTGAATCTTTCAGGTAGCAGCCCCGGGGAACCCGGTATTTGCGGCTGAAACCGTAAACCTCAATTTCCTTTTCTTTCCTCCAGGCCCAGAGCAGTCGGTCATCCCGGTTTAAAACGGCTTTATCTTCTGGCCGCTGGTGCCAGAAGAGTTTCTTTTTGGCCTGGAGGTAATTTTCCATGGTTTTATGCCAGTCTAAGTGGTTGGGGGAAATGTTAAGAAAGACTGAAATGTCGGTCCGGAATTTTTCGGTAAATTCCAGCTGAAAACTGGAAAGTTCAGTAACTATCCAGTGGTCCGGCCTTGATTTTTTGACAAAGGAAATTAACGGCCGACCGATGTTACCCGTCAGATGAACCTTGAAACCGCTGTTTTTAAGAATTTCGTAAATCAGCGTGGTGGTGGTGGATTTGCCGTTGGAACCGGTAATTCCGATTATCTTTCCTTTTAAAAATTCGTAAGCCAGTTCTATTTCGGAAATAACCTTAACTCCTTTTTCTCTGGCTGATAAAATCTCCGGAAGGGGTGGAACTCCGGGGCTCAGGACAATCAGGTCAGCCTGCAGGAAAGCCTCCAGCCGGTGACCACCACAATCGAACAGCACGCCTTTTTCCTGGTAGTTGGCTACGTTTTCCAGCTGGTCAAGTGGTTTCTTATCCGTAACCGTGACCAGGGCCCCGCGTTCCAGCAGAAAATCGCAGACAGCCTGGCCTGTTCTGGCGAAGCCCACGACCAGCACTTTTTTATCTTTAAGTTCCATGTTTTACCTCAACTTTAGAGTGGATAAGCTGAAGAGGGCAAAGATGATGCCCAGAATCCAGAAGCGGATGACCACTTTCTCTTCAGGCCAGCCGATCAGTTCAAAATGATGATGAAGGGGAGCCATGCGAAAAATTCTTTTTCCGCCGGAAACCTTGAAGTAGCCGACCTGAAGCAGAACCGAAAGAGCTTCCAGAATAAAAACTCCGGCCACAGCAAAAAGCAAAAATTCCTGCTTAATCATCAGGGCAATCAATCCGAGCGTACCACCGAGGGAAAGGGCTCCGACATCGCCCATGAAAATTTCAGCTGGGTGACAGTTAAACCAGAGAAATCCCAGACAGGCACCGGTCAGAGCTCCGACGAAAACCGTCAATTCAGCAGCCAGCGGGACTCGCAGTATGTTTAAATATTGCGACCACTGGGCATGTCCGGAAACATAAGTCAGAGCCGTGAGAGCCGCCATGGCGATTAAGGTCAGTCCGATGGCCAGGCCATCCAGGCCGTCAGCCAGGTTAACGGCGTTGGAAGAACCGACCAGGATGAACATAATCCACGGCAGGTAAAACCAGCCCAAGTAAGGAGTCCATTCCTTGATGAACGGCAACATCAGGTGCAGGTCAAATTTCCCTCTGGTGCCCAGGATGACCAGCACCAGGGCGACAGTGGCCGAAGCCATAATCTGCAGAATAATCTTCTGCCGTGGGGTGAGGCCCAGGGAACGGCGGGCCCGGTATTTTATAAAATCATCAATAAAGCCAATGGCTCCAAATAATATTAACCCGGTCAACCCCAGCCAGACGTAGATGTTGCCCAGATTACCCCACAGGAGGGTGGAGACCACCGTGGCTCCGATGATCATAACGCCACCCATGGAAGGGGTACCTTTTTTTACCAGATGGTGCTGCGGGCCTTCTTCTCTTATTTCCTGGCCCACCTGGTGCTTTTTTAACAGTCTGATGAACAACGGAGTCAGGATAAACATCAGAGCCAGCGAAGTAACCCCGGCCAGAGCCGTACGGATGGTGATGTAGCGGAAAACGTTGAAGAAAAACCAGTAGTCTCTTAAAGGTACCAGTAGCCAGTACAGCATCTCATTCCTCCAGTTCCTGGCGAAGCAGTTTGACGATTTTATCCAGAGCCAGGCCGTGCGAGGCTTTAATCAGGATGAAATCGCCGGGAAGGATAAAATCCTTCAACCACTGAGCGGCTTCCTCGGCAGTTAAAAAAGAAGAAATATTAGCACGATTAAAGCCATTGGCAACTGCTCCGCTGGCCAGGTGTTTGGCTCTTTCACCAACCGTTACCAGGTAGTCCCAGCCGGTCAGAGCCACCTGTTTACCGGCTTCCAGATGGAACTCAATTTCTGCTGGCCCGAGCTCCAGCATGTCACCCAGAACCGCAATTTTTCTTCTGGCTTTTAACCGGCTCAGGCTTTCCAACGTTTTTTTCAGAGCTACCGGGTTAGAATTGTATGAATCATCAAATAAAGTAATTTCATTTTTCAACCTGATAATCTGGCCGCGGTGTTCGGCCGGAGAAAGCTGCGTTATAACGGGTACTATTTCTTCCAGTTTTAACTGCATGGCCAGACAGGCAGCACAGGCCGCCAGCAGGTTGTACACAAGGCCTTCATGGAGGAAGGAGACTTTAATCGGGGCCTTTTCTGGGCCATAAATCAGGTTAAAAGCTATTCCTTCCAGACCGAGATGACGGATGTTTTCGGCCCGGACCTGGCAGGAGGGGTTTAAACCGAAATAGATAATTTCCCCTTTTTTATAATCCGCGGCTATTTTTTTGAGCAGGGGGTCGTCTCCGTTTAAGACCGCAGTAGCTCCCTCTCTGGCTCCGTCCAGAATTTCTTTTTTGGCCAGGGCGATTTCTTCCAGGTTCTTGAAAAATTCCAGATGGACCGGTGCTATGCCGGTTATTATGGCCAGGTCTGGCGGAGCAATTTGCGTCAGCTCCCGGATTTCTCCCGGCCGGCTCATGCCCATTTCCAGCACCGCCACCTGGTGGAAATCTTCAGCGGCCAGGATGGAGTAGGGAAGGCCAATCTGGTTGTTAAAATTGCCCACGGTTTTAAGGACCCGGTATCTGATGGCCAGTAAGGCGGCCGTAAATTCCTTGGTAGTGGTTTTGCCCGTGCTGCCGGTGATACCGATGACTTTGAGTTTGTGGTTTTCCAGAATCCGGGAAGCCAGCTTTTGCAGGGCCTTTAGGGTATCAGCCACCTTAATCAGTCCAAAAGATTCTGGCAACCCCTTTATTTCTCGTGCCACGCAGGCGCCCACAGCTCCTTTGCTGGCCACTTCAGCCACAAACTCGTGTCCATCCCTGGTTCCAGAAAGGGCAAAAAAGAAACCGCCGCGTTCTATGGTTCTGGAGTCAAAAGAGAAATGCTCGGCCAGGGCAGAAGGCGAGCCCTGTAATAGCTGACCTTCAGTCAGCCGGGCAATCTCAGAAAGGGTTAACCTGGCCATTACTTTTTCTCCAGTTCTTGCAGTATTTCCCTGACCACTTCTACATCGCTGAAGTGAATGGTTTTATCGCGAAAGATCTGGTAATTTTCATGCCCTTTTCCGGCGATAAGCACAAAATCTCCCTTTCTGGCCAGCCGGAGAGCTTTCTCTATAGCTTTTCGACGGTCAGTTTCTCTCTCATAATTTTTAGAGCCAGCTCGCAGAAAGCCCTGCTCTATTTCGTCAATGATTTTTTCCGGGTCTTCAGACCTGGGGTTATCAGAGGTGATAATCGTCCAGTCTGCCAGCCGGGCGGCCACTTCACCCATCCGCGGCCTTTTGCTCCGGTCTCGGTCTCCGCCGCAACCAAACACCAGGATGATTCTTTTTGGGCTAAGACTCTTCACTGTCAAAAGCAGGTTTTCCAGAGCCGCATCTGTGTGAGCATAATCCACCACCGCTTTAAACCCGAGACTGGTGGGGATAACTTCAAAACGACCTGGTACGCAGCCGGCCGTGGAAATGGCTTTGCCTATGATGGAAGGAGTGATACCGAGAGCCAGGGCAGCTGAAACCGCAGCCAGGATGTTATAAAGGTTGTGCTTGCCGAGCAGCGAGGTCTTCAGGTTGAGCGTGCCACCCGGAAAACTGACTGTGGCCTTCATGCCATTTTCTTCCAGGACAAAATTCTCAGCCTTGATAATGGCTTCGGGACGAAAACCGTAGGTAATGGTTTTCATCGGTAACTCAGCTATGAGCTTTTCTCCCCAGGGGTCATCTATGTTAACAATAGAGGCCTGGCGCTTGTGGTTGAGGAAAAATAATTTTTTCTTAGCCTCAAAATACTTTTCCATGCTTTCGTGGTAGTCCAGGTGTTCGCCGCTGAGGTTGGTAAAAATGGCCACATCAAAGCCAATGCGGTAGACTCTTTTGAGGTCTAAGGAATGAGAAGAGACTTCCATCACACAGTGGGTGACTCCGTCATCAACCATTTCTTTCAGGATTCGCTGGATGTCAGGAGATTCCGGAGTCGTCCTTTCCGCCACCATTTTTTTATCTTTCCAGCGGTACTCAATGGTGCCGATCAGGCCCGGGGTCAGTCCGGCTGTTTTAAGGATATGTTCCAGAAGATAGCTGGTTGTCGTTTTGCCCTTGGTTCCAGTAATACCAACCATCTTGAGTTTTAAGGATGGATGGCCGTAAAAACTGGCGGCCATCTGGGCCATGGCTTCCCGGACATCAAGCACCTGCAGCCAGTTAAGGTGGAGTTCTGCCGGCCTGGGCCTTTCCGAAACCACCAGGCTGGCACCTTTTTCTATGACTTCAGCCAGAAAATCATGCCCGTCGGCTTTCTGGCCTTTGAGGGCAAAGAAGATGTAGCCGGGCTCAATTTTTTTTGAAGAATAAGATAGCCCGGTAATTTCCTCATCTGGATTTCCGTAAAATTCTACTAACCGGACTTCCTCGAGCAAATCCTTACATTTCATCTTAGTCTGTGATAACCTCCTGTTTTCTTTTGTCTTGAGCCAGCCAGTATTTTTCGGGCAATTTTTTCGGTGGCTGATGCAGGTAGAGCAACACTTTCCGGACAATTTCCCTGAAGACCGGGGCCGCTACCTGACCGCCGTATTGCTTGATGCCTTTTGGTTCATCAATGACCACCACCATGGTCAAAAGCGGCTGGTCAGCTGGAGCAAAACCAACAAAAGAAGCCACGTGCTTGGCGTAGGAGTACGCTTTTAAAGCCGGGTCAAATTTCTGAGCGGTGCCGGTTTTCCCGGCAATGTCATAACCATCTATTTTGGCCTCCAGCCCGGTGCCTTTTTCCACCACCTGGGTAAAGACGGTTTCAACCAGCTCGCGAACTGTTTTTGGAGAAAGTATTCTGGGCCAGCGAGAAACATCGTTAAGGACGGCCGGTATGACCTCTGCTACCGGCGCTGGCTGAGGTCGGGTGACTTTGGGCTGTACCAGATAACCTCCGGTGGCATAGACGTTCATGGCTCTGAGAATCTGCAGCGGAGTGGCCGCTATTTCATAACCGATGGCCACCCGGAGAGAGGATTTCCGCCATTTATTCAGAGGATGGAGTATTCCGGATTCTTCACCAGGAAGGTCAATACCAGTTTTCTGGCCGAAGCCAAAAGTTTTAAACATCTGGTAAATTTTTTCTTCTCCGATGAGGTCAGCAATTTTGATTGAGCCAACGTTGGAAGAGTGGATAAAAACTTCCGGAAAGCTCAGGATTTTCATTCGCTCGTGGTCGCGCACAGTGGTGCCGCCAAAGGTGATGTAGCCCTGACTGCAATCGTAGTAGGTATTCGGACTTATTCCGGCCAGTTCCCGGGCGGCAGCCGCGGTGACTATCTTGGCTGTAGACCCGGGCTCATAGGTGTGCTGGATGGCGCAGTTGACCATCTGTTCTTCAGTCGGCGGAAACTCGTTCGGGTCATAGTTTGGATAATTAGCCAGAGCCAGAATTTCCCCGGTTTGCGGCTGGAGAATGACTACGGTTCCCCAATTAGCGCCAAAATTTTCTACGGCCTGTTGCAGTTCCTTTTCCGCAATATACTGAATAGTGGCATCAATCGTCAGGTAAAGGTCTTTCCCCGGTTTGGTTTCTTTGACCGTCTGGATGAAGAATTCTTTCCGCCGGGCATCTCGCATGATGAGTTTTTGACCTTCTTCCCCCCGGAGCTCGTTGTTGTAATAATATTCCACCCCGGCCATGCCGGCATCATCCACGTTTACTCCACCCAGCAGGTGGCAGGCTAAAGTTCCCAGGGGGTAGTAACGTCTGTTTTCTTCTATCAGGTAGATGCCTGGCAGCTTCCTTTTTTTGATTTCCTCGGCTACTTCCAGCGGTATTTTTCTTTTAATCCAGGTGAACCTTTTTCTCTTTTCTATGCCGGAGATAATCTTTTTTAATTCGTTCTCCCCCAGGTTCAGAATAGACTTCAGCTGGTAAATGTTTTTAACCTGAGTTTCCAGCGGTTCTTCTTTGACCGGGGAGAAGAAGACTGAAGCCGCAGGCAAGCTTCGGGCCAGGATTTTTCCGTTTCGGTCGTAGATGTTGCCCCGGGTGGGCAGCACCTTAATCAGGTCCTGGCTTTGTTCAATGACTTCGGTTTTTAGTTTTTTGTGTTCTATGACCTGGAGGTCTATCAGCCGGACGAGGATGAGGCACATCCACAGCAGGATAAAGAGCAGAATAAATTTTATCTTTTTCCTGGGAAAACCAGGCAGAAAACTTTTTTCCTGCACTATCATCCTCATTTTTCCACCAGGTTTTCAAAAATTATCTGCTCTGGTTTCGGGTCGGTCAGGTTTAAGTTTTCCCTGGCCATCCGGTCAATTCTTTCCGGAGAAAGCAGAGCCGCCTTACGAGTTTCCAGTTTTTTAATTTCTTCTTTAAGCTGTTCAACCTTGAGTTCCAGCTCGTGAATTCTGTAACCGAGCCGGACTGATTCGCTCTGATACCAGATGTAGAAGGTCAGGTCGGCCAGCAGCATAATTATCACTCCGCCGCCGATGACCACTTGTTTCCAGGTCAATTTTTTCCTGACCATGTTAAACCCTCTCGGCTGCTCTCAGTTTGGCGGAATGGCAGCGGGGATTAGCCGCTATTTCTTCCGGGCCTGGCCTAACTGGCTTTTTGGTCAGAATCCTAACCACCGGTTTTTCCAGTTCTCGGTCAGCCAGTTTCTGAAAAGCTCTTTTTACCAGCCGGTCTTCCAGCGAATGAAAGGAAATGGCTACTATCCTGGTGCCGGGCAAACAGCGAGGGGCCAGGTTCTCCAGAAATTCATCCAGTCCTTTCAGTTCCTGGTTAACTTCTATTCTCAGAGCCTGGAAAACCTTGGCGGCGGGATGAACCTTGTTCTTCTGCGGAACCCAGCGGTAAAATTCTTCCACCAGTCTTTTCAGGTCAGTGGTAGTCCGCAGCAGTCCAAGTTTTCTCTGGTTTAAGATTTTTCTGGCCAGTGGCCGGGTATGCTTTAGCTCACCATATTTTTCCAGAATTTCAGCCAGGCGGGCTTCGCTGTAGGTGTTGAGAATTTTTTCGGCGGTGGTCTTCTGCCTGAGGTCCATCCTCATGTCCAGCGGTCCTTCCAGGTTAAAGCTGAAACCACGTTCCGGGTTGTCCAGCTGAAAAGAAGAAATGCCCAGGTCTAACAGGACGCCCCGGACCTGGCTGAAATCTATTATTTCCTCAAAACCGAGCAGGTCTCGAAAATCAGCCTGGAAGAGCTTAACCCTAGAGGCGTAATCAGCCAATCTGCGGGCGGCTACTTTCAGAGCCTTCTCGTCCAGGTCAAAGCCAATGACCCGGGCCTGAGGATTACGCCTCAGGATTTCTAAAGTGTGTCCCCCCAGCCCAACCGTGCCATCAAGATAGAGACCGGGCCTTGAGGCCTGCAGAAATTCTAATGCCTCCTCAAGTAATACCGGCGTATGCCCGTATTCTTTCATTCAGTCTTTCCTCGGGGGACAAGACGGGCAATATTTTCGAAATCCTCCTCGGTCAGAGGTTTTTCTTCAATGATGCTGTTCAAAACTTCCTTGTTCCAGATTTCCAGATGATTGTTCAGTCCGATTACCTCCACCTCGGTGTTGAGACGGGCTTTTTCCCTCAGAGTCTGGTTAATCAACACCCGACCTTTGGCATCAATCTGGTTGTAGCTGCCCTTCAGGTTGACCCGCAGCAGGAAACGTCTGACATCAGGGCGCAGATGGAGAGCTCCCTCGTTGGCAATTCTGGTCATTTCTTCCCAGACAGAAAGTGGGTATATTTGAACCGCCTCATCAGTGAGAGAGGTAATGAAGACGTCTTTTCCATAATGTTCTTCAATGATTTCGCGGAATTTTTCCGGGATTTTCAGACGACCGCTGTTATCCAACCTGGCGGTGTAGCTTCCTATCAGCAAGTTGCTCAGGCCTTCTTTTCCCATTTTTTCCCGTTTTATCCCGTTTTGACTTAAATATATGGAATAAATAAATAAAAGTCAAGAAAAAAATTCCCGTTTTTTTTAAGAAAAAATCAGGCGGGGAATACGGCCAAAATAGGGGTTGGCGTCAGTCTTTGGAAGTAGAGTATTCTTCCAGAAGTTTCCGGGCTTTTTCCAGGTCTTTTTCCAGCACCAGAACGATGGTCTCGCCCAGTCCGTCCATGGTGAAAGGATAAAGCGAATGAACTACCTGACCTTTAAGCAGGCAGGTAATGCCTTCAGCTTCCAGGAAATTCTTGATGACTTCAGCTTCCGCCAGGCTCCATACCCTGGTTAACTCCACCAGGGGTTGTTCTTTTTCTTCCTCACTGGTCTGCGAGCTTCCGGCATTTTTATGGTGGGTGTAAAGAAAAACTTCCTCGCCAGCTTCTTTCCACCGAAAGTAATCTTCCAGAATCCGACCGTGGTCAAAAGCCAGGGGAAAATTTATTTCTTCTCTGGTAAAAATGCCGATGTTTTTCGCATCATCCTCAGCCCGAGGCTGACCTGCGGCCCGGGCCAGGAAAACCGTGGAGATGGTATGCACCCGGGGGTCACGGTTCGGGTCGGAGTAAGTATGAAGCTGTCGGATCAGCTCCACCTCCAGTGAAGTTTCTTCTCGTGCTTCCCGGATAGCTGCCTGTTCCAGAGATTCCCCATAATCTACAAAGCCGCCGGGTAAAGCCCAGCCCGGGGGTGGGTTCTTACGCTCTATGAGCACGAGACCAGTTTTTCCATCCGGACGTTCAATTTCTATGATAATATCCACTGTCGGGAGCGGATTTTTCCTTTCACTCATTTTTACCTCTTTGAAAGTTAAGTTACCGCGTGGTGGACTAAATGTCAATCTACCAGCTTAAATCTTTTTTCCAGCTGATTGAGTTTTTCCACTACCCCACCGTACTCCAGCTCGGAAAATGGCAGCATGGATGGCCCGCAGAAGCCCTGTTTTCTTATTTCCAGAGCTTTTCTGGCCACTTCATCCCTGACCGTGTCCCAGAAGGGATGGTCAAAAACATCAACCGGTTCAGTCAACCGGCCGTCTTTTATGGAAAATGCCGCTCCGGTCACCACCGGTGGCCCGTCAAAGTAGGAAATGGTGGTGTTGAGCTTACAGGGCATCAAAGGACCGATGTGGCTCCCCCTCATAAAGCCAGCCACATAGTGGCCGATGGAAAAAGGTGCCAGCACTTCGCCCGTGGCCGGAAATTCTCCCTGGACCCGGACAATGGCCACCGGGTCATCTTTGCCCGTGTATTTGCCGGCGATGTTGTGCAAACGCTGGGTGGAGATGGCCACGGCCTGGGATCCAGAACTACGCGAATAGATGCTTTCAATCACGTATTTTTCTGTATCCCGGAGCAGGGCGGCTACGTCATAGAGGTCTTCGGGTGTGTTCAGGTCAATGATTTTATTTTTTTCCGTGTAGCTGACATCAATTATCCGGAAGCGGAACCCCTGGCTCATTTTTGGACTGAGGATTAAACCCGAGCAGTACATCGGGTCAGCAAAAGCCAGGTAAAAAGGAAGGTTGTAAGCGCCCGGGTCAGTTTTATCCGCGGCAAAGAAGATAAACGGTTCATTCGGCCTTTCTTCAATTTCCATCTCAGCCACGGCTGGCCCCAGGCCGCGGACGTTTCCGGAAAACGCGTCCTTGAGCAGGTCCTGGCCTGCCCCGTAAAGCCCGGTTTTTTTGGCCACTTCGGTGCCGGCCAGAAAAGCTTCCCAGGCCAGCTGGTGGATTTGGCGGTTTCCTACCCCTCCCGTATGAGTGCACAGAATAGCCACGTCATCACCGGTTGAACTTATGTAATGGTCAATCAGCTTATCCTTCCCGTGGCTGGCCACAAAATTTTTGATTTCTGCCAGTAAAGCCTGGCTTGGTTTAAGATGTCCGCCTACACTTCCGACATCGGCCTTAAGGACACTGATAGTGATTTTCATAAAAACCTCCTTTCCCTCTGTCTGACAGAATTATGATATTAAAAAAATCGGCTTGAGGTCAAACAGAAGTTTCTTTCAGGTTAGGACATGGTATCCAGTCTAAGGGGAGAATTGTGAAAAGGCGGGGTGGGCTGGTCGGAAAAGCCAGAGAAGACTTAAATTTTTTTTGAGCCGGGAAATAATTTTGCTAAATCTCAAAAAGCAAATTGAAGAAAAAGTCTAATTAAAGAATTAAATTTCAAAGCCTGAAATTCAAGAAAAAAGAGTGGAAATTCTAAAAATTTAAAACCCAGAGTGGGTGGTTCATCAGCCATTTTATCATCTGGACCCGGCGGACAAATTCTGGCCGAAATTCAGCAGACAGAGGTTCAGCGGGCTGGAATTTCCAGGACAGGGGGTTGACATAACGGCCGTGGAAGAGGATGCGATAATCCAGGTGTGGCCCGGTAGATTCTCCGGTGGAACCAACGTAGCCGATAACCTGTCCCCCCTGCACTCTGGCTCCCACTCTGATGCCAGGCGCAAAGCCCCGGAGATGAAGATACATGGTTTCGTAGGCGTTGTTGTGCCGGATTTTTATCATCTGACCGGCTCCGCCGTTCCATCCGGCATAAGTGACCACGCCAGCGGCTGTGGCCTGCACCGGGGTGCCCACCGGAGCCGCATAATCAACCCCGTAGTGTGGCCGGTAGATTTTTCTAATGGGGTGAAGGCGGCTCAGCGAGAAGCGGGACGTTATCCGGCCATAACGAAGCGGTGACTTCAGGAATTCCCGGCGCAGCGAATTACCGCGGGCATCAAAATAATCAAAGCGATTGGACTGGGGGTATTCAAAGCGGAAAGCTTCAAAGAACTGTCCCTTGTTAATAAAATAAGCGGCTATTATCGGGCTGTAGGAAACAAACTGACCGTTCACGTATTTTTTTTCTACCAGCAGTTTAAAACGGTCACCCTTTCTCAGGTCCACATAAAAATCAATGTCCCAGCCAAATATGTCTGCCAGCATCAGCGCCAGCATGTCCTGTTCGCCGCACCGGTTAACAGCGGCGATTAGTGAATCTTCAATTTCACCTTCCACCAGCACCAGCTTCTTTTCTACCGGGTAGTAATTAAGGTGGGCTTTGACCGGAGAGGAGGTCAGGTCTACATCCAGATATCTTTCTGGGGCCAGGTCAAGCTGGAGGCCGACCACCTGGTCTTCTTTTCTTAGCAGACGGAGCTCTTTCCCGGCCGGAAGCCGGGCCAGGTCGTAAATGTTTTTGATGCTTTCTCTTATTTCCAGAACGCGGGCCCGGCTGAAGCCCTGAGCCGTCAGCAAATCAGTAATGGTTTTACCAGGCGAAATGATAATTTTCTGGGTAACCAGCGGCGGAGCCTGGATGATGTTTTCGGCTGGTGCGGGCTCCTCCTGAACTACAGATTCGGTTTTGTTTCCCCGCAAGAAGAGAAGGTAGACTAAAAGAAAAGCGGCTAAGGAAGCAAAAAAAATAATGAGGGCAACTTTTCTTTTATTCATCAGCCAGCAACAAGAACTTTAGCTTTTTAATTTTTCAGGTTAGAAGTGGGCAAGGTTAATTCCTGCCGTCTTTTTTTGCTGAAAAACTTTTTCTTGAAGAACGTTATCAGGAAATCAAACGGTCCATAAAGAGCGTTGGCGGTGAAGAAAATTAACAAAAAATAGCGGGGTTTAAAAATAAGCCCAGCAATTATCACGGCCAGGAGCAGAGTACTTTTAATGTCTATCGGGTGATTAATAAAAAGGGTAATGAAGTTGCGGTAGCGCAGGGTGCTGACCATGAGCAGGCTGACCAGGAGAACTAAGCCGGCCAGGTGGACAGCGGTCAATCTTTCATAATTTGGAGCTGGATGGAAGATGACCAGAGAAGCAATGAAAATAGCAGCTGACGGAACGGTTAAACCCTGGTAATAACGTCTGTCAGGCTGAGATTTTGTTCTGATGTTGTAGCGGGCCAGCCTCAGCAATCCGGCGGCGACAAACAGAAAACTGAAAAACACTCCGGCGTGTCCGGCTGTCTTCAGGCCCCAGAAGTAGAGGAGCAAACCAGTAGAAGCAGCGAAGGAAACAGCATCAGCCAGTGAATCCAGCTGGATGCCGAAATCTGAACTGGTTTTGGTGGCTCTGGCCACCAAGCCATCCAGGCCGTCAAGACAGGCGGCCAGGATAATCCAGAGGGCCGCCCATCTGTATTTTCCGTAGAAAGTTGAGGTCAGGCTCAGAAAACCAAAAAACAGGTTGGTCAGGGTAAACAGGCTGGGTAAAAAATAAATTCTTGGAACTTTCTGTTTAATTTTTACTTTCATTTTTTATCTCTCCAATAACGGTCAGGCCGCCTTTTACTTTTTGCTTCAGGCTTAATTTAACTTCAATACTGTCCGGTAAAAAAAGGTCAACTCTGGAACCAAAGTACATCAGCCCGATTTTCTGGCCGGCGGCTACCCGGTCTCCAGCTTTAACATAGCATTTTATCCTTCTGGCGGCTACTCCGACCATTTGTTTCAGGAAAATTTTCCCGGCGGCTGTGGCCAGAAGCAAGCTGTTAGATTCGTTCAGCTGACTGGCTTCATCTTTATAGGCGGGGAAAAATTTACCGGGGTGATAGTCCACTTTTAATACTTCAGCTTCAAGAGGAGAACGGGTGAAATGAACGTCCAGCAGGGAAAGGAAAATACTGACCAATGTGCCTTTTCCGCCGAGTTCCGGATGGTCCTGGACTTCTTCTATTTTTAATACCTGACCGTCAGCCGGTGCCAGCACCGCTCCAGGTTGAGCGGGAATGACCCGTTTCGGGTCACGAAAAAAGAAAGCAAAAGCTGCGGCCAGAAGCAAAAAGAAAATGCTCCCTACCCACCAGCCGGGGATAAGAAGAAATATTCCCAGTAGCAAAGCGGGCAAGATAAAAGTCCAGCCTTCTCTGGCAATTTTCATCTGAACAACTCTCTCCTCCATCTAATTTTACTCTTTATCGGTCGGCAATGAAATAGGCCGCCAGCAACGAAACCTGAGAAATTTTTCCCATGATTTCCGGGTTAAGCCGGAAGATGGTATCGCCAGTGCCATGATAGGCCAGGTGCGGTCCGTTTGAGCCGAGGCTGGCACAGGGAATGCCTTTGAGGAAGAAGGGGGCAAAGTCTGAACCACGAACACCCACATTTCTGATGACGCCTGTGCCTCTTATGATGTTGATTTCCTGATTGGCCTTTTCCACGGCTTCCTGCAATTCCCTGGCTTCCGCGCTTATTCCACACCAGGCTCCGTCTCCTTCGCCTTCCATGTCAAAGTTAAACATGGCCACGACCTTATTGAAGCCGGAGGGTAGATGGTCAACAAAATACGTTGAGCCCTGGAGCCCGAGTTCTTCACCGCCGAACAGCACAAACATCACCGACCTTTTGGGTTTGGGGTTCAGGCTGGCAAAAGCTCTGGCCAGAGTCATCACCACCGCCGAACCACTGGCGTTATCATCGGCTCCGGGGAAGAGCAAGCCCAGGTGTTCACCGCAGTGGTCAAAATGTCCACCGATAACCACTAGCTCTTTCTTAAGTTTCGGGTCAGAACCTTCCACCCAGCCGGCAATGTTGTAGCCAATTCCGTCAGGGAAATGACGCGAAGAGACAGAGTAGGATAGCTTGGCTTTTAACGGGAAAGATATCGGTCGCTTATAAGTTTGCAGGGCCTTTTTCAGCTCGGCGCTGGTAGATTTTATTTCTTTAAAAATCAGGTCAGCCGTTTTTTCTGTAATCATCCCGGGCAAAAACCCGGCTAGCCAGTCACCGTTAGGGTTGGCTTGGGCTTCGGGATAAATGTAAACGAGGCCCAGAGCTCCTTTTTCTTTAGCCACCTTCATCCGGGTGCGGTGTTCATCATAGTATTGAAATTCGCGGCGGTTGGGGTCTGGCGTTCCCCGGAAACAGAGCACGAATTTGCCTTTGACCTCCACGCCGGCGTAATCGTCGTAGTTAAGCTCCGGGGCGGAAATTCCCCAGCCCACAAAAACCAGCTCCGCCGTCCTGTCTCCACTATCAGAGTAGAGGAGCGGAAGAAAATCTTTTTCTGGCTTAAGTTCCACTTTCTGGAAATCTTTACCGCTTTCTTCGGGAAGCAAAAGGGTCATTGCGGCTTTATCTATGATGGTATAAGGAGAAGGGTAGGGCAGAAGATAGCCGTTTTTGGGGTCAACGGGTTTCAGACCCCATTCTTTAAACCTGGCCGCAGCCCAGCGAGCAGCTTTAGTATAGCCTTCGTGTCCGGTAAGGCGGCCAGCAAACTCTGGAGAAGCCATGGTCCGGGCCAGTTCATAGGGAAGCATGGGGTTGATGTTCTGAACAGCTTTTTTGAGGTGCAGGGGCAGGCTGGTGGCGGCGAAAGATGGCACTAACAATAGAAGGGCCAGGATAACGGAAGACCAGAAGCGGGTTTGTTTTTTCATTCTTAACCTCACCATATTTAATTTAACTCCGGTTAGATTATTCAGTTTTTGATTATAACACAAAGAATAGAACTTCAGGTCAAAATTTGCACAGTAAATATTTGTGTCATATTGTTTTTTTGGAGTTTACCGTGCCAGGAGAAATATTAATCAGCCCTTGGTTGTTGGTGCTCAACTCAGCCGGTCTTTTTTTTCTTTTTCTTCTTTTTTCGTTCTATTTCTTTTTTAACCGCGGCATGCAGGACGACCAGGTAATAAGCGACCAGAAAAGCCAGAAGCAACAGGCCGGAAAACCACTGACCACGGATTATGGAATAAACAGAAAAAAGGAGCAGCCCCAGGAATAGAAAAAAGTGTAAAAAAGCAAACACCCATTCAAACATCTGGACCAGCTGCTTCCTCTTCTTCCCGGGTCAGGACCTCAACTTTAGTGTTACTATTTTATAAAAAGTATTACTGAAGCCTGGTCACCGAGAGAATGACGATGGGTTCAACAGGGACATCGCGGTAGTTGTAGCGGGTAGTAGTGGGCACGTTGGCAATAGCATCCACCACTTCCATACCCTGGACGACCTTGCCAAAGACCGCATAACCGAAATGAGCCGGGTCGTTGGGCACATGGTCCAGGAAAGGATTGTCTACCAGGTTGATAAAAAACTGGCAGGTGGCGCTGTCTATTTCTGCCGTCCGGGCCATGGCGATAGTTCCGCGCAGGTTTTTAAGCCCGTTGTTGGCTTCGTTCTTAATCGGGGGTTTCTTTTCTGGCTTGGTTTTCAGGTCCGGGGTTAGCCCACCGCCCTGAATCATAAAACCTTTTATCACCCGGTGAAAGATGGTGCCATCATAAAATTTTTCGTCCACGTAAGAAAGAAAATTCTTCACCGTAATGGGAGCTTTGTCAGGATAAAGTTCGATGATGATATCACCCTTGGTGGTTTTCATCAGCACCCTGGGGTTGGCGGCCATTAAAGTGCCGGCGGAAAAAACCAGAAAGACCAGCAAAACAACCAGAGTTATTTTTTTCATTTTTTTACCTCCAGCAGAAGAATTAAAATATCAGAATAAAAAATATTAATCAAATGAAAATATTTTGCTTAGAAGCGGGTCAGAAAGCATCACGGTTAAAGAAAGCTAATCACACGCCCGCAAGTTGCAAGTGGTTATCAGGTGTGGTATAAGCAAAAAAAGGCTGGACGGAGGCTTAAGATGAAAACCAGGCTGTTAGTGGCCCTCGGGCTTTTAATTTTTACTTCAGGCCTGCTCCTGGCTGATGGGCACTGGGAATTTAACGTCCATTATTCGCGCTGGACGCTGAACGTGGTCAAGGGGCTGGTGGAAAACATGGTCAGCGATGCTCTGGAAAGTGACCTGAAGGACAGGTTTTTGCAGCAGATTCAGGCTGACCATCCCGGGCTGGTGGAGAGCGGTTATAGCCAAACAGTGGTTTTTGATGCGCCCGGGTACAACCTGGGTTTTGAGGTGCGTTATTATCCTGGTGGCCAGAAGGGGGCTTTTAGCCTGGGCCTGGCGGTGGAACAATCTAACATGAAGATTTCCTTCCCGGAAATTTCTGCCAACCTGGACCTCACTGACACCAGCAGTAGCCAGACGGCCCATTTTACCGCTCAGGCTGGCGGTGAGTTTCTGATTAAACCTCTTTCTTTTCACCTGAATATGCGCTGGGATTTATTGCCCACCAAGGTTGTCTCTCCTTATTTTTGCCTGGGAGCCGGTGTTTCTACCGGCAAGAGTTTTCTGGATGCCAAGTACAGCTACCATTATACGGGCCGGCTGGACCTGCCCGACGGTTCTTCTGAAAATTATTCTGACTCTGAGACCAAAACCCTCCGGCAGATCAAAGAGGAGAACCTGGCTGAGGGCAAAAGCTGGCCGCTCAATTTTGTTCCCATACTCCAGCTTAACTTCGGGCTGCGCTTCCGCCTGACGCCGAACCTGAGACTTGTGCTGGATGCGGGAATATTTGATGGTTTCCTTTTCCGGGGTGGCGTGTCGTTCAGGATTTAGTTTAAGCAAAAGCAATTTTGTCAGGAAGTTAACCCAGGAACTTCCGGCCTGATCAGGGGGTTGGTTCGGTAATTTTCTTTTTTGAGGTTCATAATTTATCGGTGGACCCAAGAGATCAGTATATTTTTTTTAAAAATGGAAATTTCTTAAATTAAACGCTTCAGAATTTTTTTAGGTCTCTGGATAAATAGAAGACAGGTTTTAAAACCGCGAATTCCTCTTTGCTTTTGTTCAAAACTGGGGAATGGAGGCGAACCGGGCTGATAACCAGGCTTCTCCGGACGAGGATAAATTTCATGCCCACCGTTTTCTCTCTTTTAGAGGCAAACTAAAAATTTCTTTTCCTCAGAGCCGGCTTTTATGGTAAATAATAAAACCTGTGACTAAAAAATTCTGGAGGGTGAAAATGAGAAATAAAGCCTTAAATCGTCAGTTTGGTGTTTTTGTGGCTGTTATTCTTCTCAGTTTATTTTTATTGCCCTTTAACCTGCCCGCTCAGGGAATTCCTTCCACCGACCAGCAGAAATTGCTGTCTGTCTTTCATTCCATTTCCAGCCATCAGCTTTATAACTACGTGGTGGAACTTTCTTCCGAAAAATACGGCGGACGCCTGACTGGAACCAGGGAATATAATGAAGCGGCAGCCTGGGTTTCTTCCCTTCTTTCCAGTTGGGGAGTTGAACCGGCCGGGGATAATGGTACTTACCTTCAGGCTTTCCCCAACCCCTATACTCTGGTTCTTGATAAGGGTGAAGTCTCCATGGTGATTGACCTTTCCCGCAGCGGGGCCAGGGTACCGGCCACCATAAAAAAATATTACCGTTACGAAGATGAATATTTGCCTGGCGGAACTTCAGGTTCAGGCGAGGTTACGGCTGAAGTTGTCTATGTTGGCTATGGGATTACCGCGCCGGAACTCGGCTATGATGATTACCAGGGAGTAGACGTGCGGGGCAAGATAGTGCTCATGGAAAACGAAGTACCCTTCAACCCGGACCAAGACCCGGAGACCTTTAAGAAATGGAAGCCATATTCCTTTCATCAGTACAAGCTGAAAAATGCTGTGGCCCACGGGGCTAAAGGTCTGCTTTATTTTTATGGTCCGATTGTCAACCCCAACAACGATTACGTGGAAGGATTTGTTTACAGCCATGTCGGCCAGACATTGGTGGATGATATTTTTGCTGGCACCGGAAAAACTTACCAGGCGACCGTAGAAAAAATCAGAAGCACCTTAAAACCGCAGTCCTTTAGTACGGGGAAAATTTTCACCATCAGGAATAAAACCGAACATCATCCAGAAGGAACTGGCTACAACCTGCTAGCCAAGATTACTGGCACGGACCCAGCGCTTAAGGATGAGGTCATCATCATCGGCGGGCATCTGGACCATGTCGGTCGCTGTCCGGAGTTGATGCCTGGAGCCAACGATAATGCTTCGGCGGTGGCGGTCATGCTGGGCCTGGCTAAAGCCCTCAAAAATTCACCGGTTAAACTTAAGAGAACGGTACTTTTTGCCTTTTTTGGCGCAGAAGAACAGGGGGTTAAAGGCTCAGAGTATTACCTGGAACACCCTGTGTTTCCTCTGGAAAAAACGGTGGCCCTGCTCAACCTTGATGGAGTGGGGCAGGGGGATAAGATATTTGCTCTGGCGGGGAAGAATTTTCCCTGGTTGTTCGAACCAGTGGCCAGAGCTAATCAGACTTTTGTCCACCGGGAGCTGCAAACCAATTACTGGGCGAATTTAACCCGACCGCGGCTGGATGCGGCCAGGTTTATGGACCAAGGAATCCCCTCTCTGTCGTTTTCTGTTTTTGGTCTTAACCTGCCTTATCCGACTTACCATAATACCAGAGACAGGGCTGAGCTTATTAACCCGGAGATACTGGAAGACCTGAGCCGGATTCTTTTTCTGGCGGTGACAGAACTGGCCAACGCGCCACTGGATAGAACTAAATAATGCTCAGTTGGTATTTGGCTGGCTTCAGGCCAGCCCGGACTTCAAAGGTGAAGCTCAACAGTGTCTTCGTCGTTCAGCAGGTAGTCCCGCGTCACCCGCCAACCCTGGATGGTGCCTGATTTGTTCCACACCCGGGCGTAGTTGAGCTTTTCGGCAAAATCCTTGTGCACCAGCCGGGCCAGGTCCAGGATGTTTTGGCCTTTTTTCAGGATAAACGGTGATTCATAGTCCGGCTTTTTACCCGGGATTTTGCTGTAGATGCGAACAATCTGGAGCAGGTCAAAAATCTTTTTTTTCAGGGCAGCAAGATTTTCTCCAGTGCGGGCCGAGACAAACAGATATTCCAAGGGCAGGTTGAACAGAGTGGTCAGTTCTTCCCTGAGGAGTTCGGGTTCAGAGAGGTCGCTTTTGTTTAAAACCACCAGGCTCCTTTTAAGAAAGGGAAATTTATCCGGCGGAATTTCTGCCTGTTGCGGGACAGGTTCAACCTTTTTTTCTTTCAGCCGGTTAAGGAGCATTTCCAGGTTTTCAGCTGTCTGACCATCTGAAGCATCCAGAACCAGAAGCACGGCCTCGGCACTTTTGATCATTTCCGCCAGCCAGGTTTCAAAATAATCTGGCGTGATAGGCGGGGTATCTATCAGCTGTATCTTAATGTTTTCGTAAGGCATCATAAAAGGAGCCGCTGTTTTGGTGGTGAAAGGGAATTCAGCCACTTCCAGCTCCAGGCCGGTGAGAGCGGAAATGAGAGATGATTTCCCGGAGTTGGGCGGGCCGATAACTATCACCTGGCCGGCCCCGGATTTTTCGATTCTGAAGAGCTGACCTTTTTTGGCTGCCGAAGGCCGGCGGGCCAATTCCTCTTTGAGTTTGGCAATCTTGGAGCGGTACAGGCCAATCAATTTTTCTGTGCCTTTGTGCTTAGGAATGATGGAGAGAAGTTTTTCCATGATGGCTATTTTTTCTTCTGGAGTCCTGGCTTCGCGGAGAGTTTTTTCCACTTCAAAGTATTCTGGAGGCAGGTTGGCCGGCACTTTTTTCCTCCTTTTCCCTGCTTATTTTAAACAAATTTGACTTAAAACTTAAGCCCGAAAAAAGCAGCCGGGCGGGTTTTCTGCTGGTAAAGATATTGAAAGAAAGCCAAAAATTGGCTTTTTTCAGAAGAGCCTTTGGCCTGGCTTTTCTAATTATTTGATTATAATATAATTAGCTTCTCAAAAGGCTGCTCGCCAGGGCAATAAATTTCTTTACTTTAAGACTGATTTCAGCTATAATTATCCTGAAAATGCCTAACGGGTTATGTCAGACTTCCTGCCACCATAACCCTCATATTTTCCGGATAAGGATTTAAGATGAAAGACGAAAAATATACAGCAGAAAGTATAAAAGTTTTAAAAGGACTGGAAGCCGTCCGGAAGCGGCCGGCTATGTACATCGGCAGTACCGGTCCGGAGGGTTTGCATCACCTGGTTTACGAAGTGGTGGATAATTCAGTAGACGAAGCTCTGGCTGGATTCTGTACCCGGATTGATGTCATCATCCACGTCGACAACTCCGTGACGGTCATTGACGATGGCCGCGGCATTCCGGTGGAAATGCATCCCAAAGAAAAGCGGCCGGCTCTGGAAGTGGTTCTGACAGTGCTTCACGCGGGCGGCAAATTTGACGATAAGACTTACAAGGTTTCCGGTGGTTTACATGGTGTAGGTGTCTCGGTAGTTAACGCCCTGTCCAAAAGGCTGGAGGTGGAAGTAAAAAGGGACGGTGGGATTTATACCCAGGTTTATGAGCGTGGTAATCCTATAACCCCGCTGAAAAAGATTGGCAAAACCAACAAGACCGGGACCAAAATCACCTTCTGGCCGGATGATGAAATCTTTGAAACCACGGAGTTCAATTTTGAAGTGCTGACCCAGAGGATGAGGGAACTTTCCTTCCTCAACCGGGGGCTTAAGATAACCATCACTGATGAGCGCATCAACAAAAGCCACGAGTTCCAGTACAAGGGCGGTATCCTGGAGTTTGTCCAGTGGCTTAACCAGAATAAAGAGGTGCTGAACCCCAGGCCCATTTATTTTGAAGCCCAGAAAGATGACATCATCGTGGAAGTAGCTTTTCAGTATAACACCGGCTACACGGAAAATATTTTTACTTTTGTCAACAACATAAATACCGTAGAAGGTGGAACTCATCTGGTTGGTTTTAAATCAGCTTTAACCCGGTGCATCAACAACTATGCTGAAGCGCACAACATGCTCAAGGACCTGGGTTCAGGCAGTATTTCTGGTGATGATACGCGTGAAGGCTTGACCGCTGTGCTGAGTGTGAAGATGCGGGAGCCCCAGTTTGAGGGTCAGACCAAGACCAAACTGGGCAATTCGGAAGTTAAAGGCATCGTGGAGTCTCTGGTCAACGAGAAGCTTACGGCTTATTTAGAAGAGAACCCGACCAACGCCAAAAGGATTGTGGCCAAAGCCATTGATGCCGCCCGGGCCAGAGAAGCAGCCAGAAAAGCCAGGGAGCTAGCCCGCCGCAAGAGTGTGCTGGAAGCGACTTCGCTGCCGGGTAAACTGGCTGACTGTCAGGAAAGAGACCCGGCCCTGGCTGAGCTGTTTATCGTTGAGGGTGATAGCGCCGGTGGTTCAGCCAAACAGGGGCGGGACCGGAGGTTTCAAGCCATCCTGCCACTGCGCGGCAAGATTTTAAACGTTTGGAAAGCCCAGCCGGAAAAAATTTTCCACAACGAAGAAATCGGCACCATCATTGCCGCTCTGGGTACCAGCGCCGGCGAGGAAAGCTTCAGTCTGGAAAAGCTGCGCTACCACAAAGTTATCATCATGACCGATGCGGACGTGGATGGCTCGCACATCCGGACGCTGTTGATGACCTTCTTCTACCGGCAGATGAGACCGCTGATTGAAAACGGGCACCTGTACATTGCCCAACCGCCGCTTTATAAAATTACCCGGGGCAAAGAAGTTCAGTACCTGAAAGAAGAAAGAGAATATGAAAAGTGGATCGTCAAGAAGATTTCTGAAGAATTCAAGCTTAAGGTCAGCAACCAGAAAGAGCTGATTGAAGGCGAAAAATTCAGGAAATTCATCCTCAGGGTTATTCAGAAGAAAAATTTCCGCAGCTATCTGGAAAAGAGGAACATTCCTATTAATCTGATTGAGCTCCTGATTCGCGAGAACATAGCAGACCTGGAAGCCCTCCAGGATAAAAAACGTATGAAGAAGTTGCAAGAAGAGATAACCAGGCTGGACAAGGATTTCCGCACCGAGCTTATCCATGATGAAGAGTACGAAGCTTATGAGATAATTGTTGACTACAAGGTCAACGGCTTTGCCAGCCGTACTCGCCTCAACCTGGACTTGATTAATTCAATTGAGTACAAAAACCTTTACCGGCTGGTCAAAGAACTGGAAGAATTCAAGCCCCCGTACCAGGTGATTAACACCAACGACTCAGTGACCATTGAAAACGAGAACAAGCTGCTGGAATATCTGTTTGAAAAAGGCAAAAAAGGTGTGACCATCCAGAGATACAAAGGTCTCGGTGAGATGACCCCCGAGCAACTCTGGGAAACAACCATGAACCCGGAAAAAAGGTCGTTATTAAAAGTCTCCATCCAGGATGCGGTGGAGGCCGACAAGGTTTTCTCCATCCTTATGGGCGAGGAAGTGGAAAGACGCAAGGAATTTATTGAGGAAAATGCCCTCCTGGCTCAGAACCTGGACATCTGATTATTCCGGGTGATTTAGACAGAAAGGGAAAAGCATGCCCGGTCAAGACAAAAAAACTCAGGACAAGAAGAAAAAAGCCAAAGAAGAGAAAAAACCCAGCCGGCCTGTGAAAAAAACGGGGCCGGTCCGGAAAGAAAAAACAGAGGACAAAAAAGCCATGGCAGAAGATCAGGCGGAAGAAAAGAAAGAAGAAAAAAAGAAAAACCCCAATCCTGGTTCAGACACCCAGGCGCTGGCTCCCATCGCTCAGAGCCTTTCCGTAGTCAGCCTGGAAGAGGAGATGAAACGCTCCTACCTGGATTATGCTCTGAGCGTCATCATCGGTAGAGCTATCCCGGACATCAAAGACGGCTTGAAACCGGTTCAGCGCCGGGTACTTTATGCCATGTGGGAAACTGGTACCACCCACAACAAGCCCTACAAAAAATCAGCCAGAATTGTGGGTGATGTTATCGGTAAGTATCATCCCCACGGCGATGCCGCGGCTTATGATGCGCTGGTGCGCATGGCCCAGGATTTCAGCATGCGCTACCCGCTGGTTGACGGGCAGGGGAATTTTGGTTCTATAGACGGCGACCCGCCAGCGGCCATGCGTTACACCGAAGTGCGTATGACCAGGCTGGCTGAAGAGTTGCTGGCTGATATTGAAAAAGACACGGTCAATTTTGTCCCCAACTACGACGAAAGTCTGCTCATGCCCGAAGTTCTGCCGGCCAAGTTTCCCAACCTGCTGGTGAACGGGGCCTCGGGCATTGCCGTCGGTATGGCCACCAACATTCCGCCGCATAACCTGGGCGAAGTCTGTGATGGGCTCATTTACCTCATTGACCATCCAAAAGCGACCATTGATGAGATCATGAAATTCATTCCCGGGCCGGATTTTCCGACCGGTGGCTATGTTTTTAACCGCCAGAATATCCGCCAGGCTTATCGCGAAGGAAAAGGAATAATCCACCTCAGAGCCAAGACCACCATAGAAAGAGGAGACAAGGGAGAAAGAGACAGGATTGTCATTACGGAAATTCCTTACGGAGTCAACAAAGCCCGCCTGCTGGAAAACATTGCTGACCTGGTGAACAACAAGAAAATTGAAGGAATTGCTGACATCAGGGATGAGTCGGACCGCGAAGGCATCAGAGTGGTGATTGAGATAAAAAGGGGAGAATTACCAGAAATCATCTTGAACAACCTGTACAAGCACACCGCTCTGCAAACTTCCTTCGGCATCATCATGCTGGCCATCGTGGACAAACAGCCCAAGCTGCTCAACCTGCTGGATATGATGAATTATTTCCTGGCTCATCGCCGGGATGTCATAATCAGACGCACTAAACATGACCTGAAGAAGGCTGAACACCGGGCTCACGTGTTAGAAGGCTTGCTCATTGCCCTTGATTATCTGGATGCGGTCATTGCCCTGATTAGAGCTTCTAAAACTGTAGAAGAAGCCAAGAACGGGTTGATGAGCAAGTTCAAGCTGAGCGAAATCCAGGCTCAGGCCATCCTGGAAATGCAATTACAGAGGTTGACCGGCCTGGAAAGGCAGAAGCTGGTCCAGGAACACCGGGAGCTGGTGGAACTCATCAAGAAGCTGAAGTTAATTCTCAAGTCACCGGAAATGGTCATGCAGATTATCAAGGACGAACTCAAGCAGCTGAAAGAAGATTATCAGGACGAACGGCGGACAGAAATTCGCGACGAAGTCATCACGGAAATCAAGGCCGAAGATTTAATTAAAGAGGAAGATGTAGCCATCGTCTATACCCAGTCCGGCTATATCAAGCGCACTTCCCTCAATGCCTACCGCTACCAAAGTCGCGGCGGAAAAGGCCGCAAGGGAATTGAAATGAAAGCAGAAGATGTGGTGGAAAACCTGTTTGTTGGTTCCACCCATTCTTACCTGCTGGTTTTTACCAACATCGGCCGGATGTACTGGCTAAAAGCTCTGGATGTACCTGACGCTGGGCCGTCGGGCCGCGGTAAGGCTATCGCCAACCTGCTTGAGCTTCAACCAGAGGAGAAGGTTCAGTCTATCCTGGCGGTCAAGGAATTCCGGGATGACCAGTATGTCGTCATCCTCACTGATAACGGGCTGATTAAAAAGACCAGGCTAAGCGAGTTTAAAAACGTGCGTAAGGGTGGCATCATCGCCATGACTCTCAAGCCGAAAACCTGCCTTTTTACCGCTGCTCTGACCAACGGCAAAAATGACATCATCATTGGCACCAGGCTGGGCAAGGCCATCAGGTTTAAGGAAGACCAGGTCAGGCCGATGGGACGCCAGGCGGCTGGAGTCAAGGCTATCACGCTTAAGCCAAAAGACCGGGTCATCAGCATGATAGTTGTTGGTCCCGAAGATAAGTATATCTTTACCGCTTCTGAACTGGGTTATGGCAAGAAAACCCCGGTGGAAGATTATCCGGTGCATAACCGGGGTGGACAGGGAGTAATTAACCTGAAAATTACCGATAAAATCGGCCATGCTCTGGCCATGGTCGGGGTTAACGAAGATGACCTGCTGATCATCACCATAAGCGGCAAAGTCATCAGGATTAAAACCACTGAAGTCCGGCCGCTCAGCCGGGCCACCCAGGGAGTCAGGCTCATCCATCTGGACCCTGGTGACCGGGTCTGCTCTATTGCTAAGGTCCGAGAAGATTGAGCCCGAGAGTAAAAAAAAATCATTGATATTTAAACTTCAGTTTCGTAAAATTTCCCTGAATTTTAATTAGCCTGTTCTTTCATTATCTTGAAGGAGGACTGAACATGGTTGAGACCCTGTCCCAGCTTTTTTTCAATACGGTCCAGAACTACAAGAAAGACGACCTTATGCTTTTTAAGAAGGAAGGGAAGTATCAGCCGATATCCACGGCTGAGTTTGAAAAGAAAGTTATCAGCCTGGCCCTGGCGCTGCACCGGCTCGGTCTGAAGAAGGGAGATAAACTGGTCATTTTTTCGGAAAACAGGCCCGAGTGGGTGATTACTGATTTTGCCACTATTTGCCAGGGTGGCCTGACCGTGCCCATATATACCTCTCTTACCGGGTTCCAGGCCGAATATATCATCAATGATTCTGATGCCACTTTTGTGGTGGTGTCCAGCCCGGAACTCAGAAAAAAGGTGGAAAGTGTTAAGAATAACCTGAATAAAGTCAAGTATTATGTAACCTTTGAAGAAGAGAAAGTAGATGGTTTTCTGAATTTTTCTAAACTTCTGGAGATGGGGGAAAAAATAGCCGAAGAAGAACCTGGGTTGTTTGAGAAGCTGGCCCAGCAGGTAAAACCGGAGGATGAAGCCTCTTTGATTTATACTTCCGGCACAACCGGTGTACCTAAAGGTGTCATCCTGACCCACCACAATTTTATCAGCAACGTAAAAACCTGTGTGGCCATGTTTGACATCACTTACCGCGACACAGTTCTCTCCTTTTTACCCCTGTCTCATGTTCTTGAACGTATGGTTATGTTTTCTTATCTTTATGCCGGGACAACCATTGCTTTTGCCGAAAGCATTGAAGCGGTAGCCCAGAACTTGATTGAGGTTAAACCGAACATCATGGTCAGTGTGCCACGGGTCTTTGAAAAAATTTATGCCCGGGTGATGGATAATGTCCTCAACAGCTCAGCGGTCAAGCGCCGCATCTTTTTCTGGGCTTATGGGGTCGGTAAAAAATATGCAGCCAGGCAGCTGCGGGGAGAAAAAATCCCGGTTTTTCTAAAGTTCAAGCGCAAAATTGCTCATCAGCTGGTTTTCAGCAAGATCATTGAGAGAACCGGTGGCCGGGTGCGGTTTTTCATCTCCGGCGGCGCACCTCTGGCTAAGGACATTGCTGAGTTTTTCTATGCTCTTGGGCTGGTCATCTATGAAGGATACGGATTGACGGAAACGGCCCCGGTCCTGGCTGTAAACCGGCCCGGTGCCCTGAAGTTCGGTACCGTTGGCCGGCCCATCCCTGAGGTAGAGATTAAGATTGCCCCGGATGGAGAGATCCTGGCCCGCGGTCCTAACGTGATGAAAGGTTACTACAAAAAAGAAGCTGAAACCCGCGAAGCTTTTGAGGGAGGCTGGTTTCATACCGGAGACATTGGCTACCTGGATGAGGATGGTTTCCTGGTCATAACCGACAGGAAAAAAGACATTATCGTGACTTCAGGCGGGAAAAACGTCGCTCCCCAGGCCATAGAAAACCTTTTAAAAACCAGCCCTTACATCAGCACGGCTGTGGTCCTGGGAGACAGAAGAAAATTCATCTCTGCCCTGGTAGTGCCAAATTTTGAAAAGCTGGAAGCTCTGGCCAGAGAAAAAGGCTGGACCTACGCTAACCGCCAGGAACTGGTCAGCAAACCAGAAGTGGTTGATTTAATCAAATCTGAGATAGACCGGGCCTGTGCCGGTCTGGCTTCCTATGAAAAAATTAAAAGGATTGCCCTGCTGGACCATGACTTTGAGATAGAAAAAGGAGAAATTACTCCTACCCTCAAGGTAAGAAGAGCCGCGATTGAAAACAGGTATCGGGAATTGATAGATAGCCTTTACCGGGAAGAATCTTCTGTTTCTTCTGAGGATTTTTCTTCGGAAGAATCAAAGTAAAGGATACGACCGCAGCTTTCACACAGGTGAATCTTGGTCGTATCTCTGATTTCATTAAGCATCTGGGGCCGGATGCGCATCTGGCACATGGAGCAAAACTCCCCCGTTACCCGGGAAAGAGCAATTCCGCCTCTTTTTCTGGCAATGTTCAGATAAAGCTGTAGCTGAGCCTTGGGAATGGTCGACAGCAGTTCTTCCCGCTGCTTCTGTATTTGGGCCTTCTGCTGCTCCAGCTCTTTTTTTCTCTGATTCAGGGCTTCAATTTCCTGTTTCAAGTGTTCTTCTTCGTTTTTTTGCTTGAAGGTAGCAGCCCGGATTTCTTCTTCAATTTCATCGGCCGCCAGAAGTTCCTTGATGATTTCTTCTTCCAGGCGGTCAATCTTATCCTGTATTTCCTGAATTTCTTTCAGCAGCGCGGTATACTCTTTGTTGGATTTGACTTCGTTGAGCTGCTTTTTGTATTTAGCTATCTGAGCTTTCAGGTCTTTAACATCAGCTTCCAGGTCCCGTCTTTTTTTTTGGTTCTGCGCTAACTTATCTTTAGCCTTGAGCACCAGCTCGGAATCAGATTTCATTTTCTGCTCTACGGCCTCAATAAGGCGAGGAATATCAGATAGTTCAGCCCCCAGTTTTTTCAGACTTATATCCAGCTCTTGGAGCTGGATTAACTTTTCAAATTCCAGTTCTGCTCCATCCACTGTTGTCTCTGCTTTTCTAAAAATTTAAATGGGCCTACCAGGATTCGAACCTGGGACCTGCCGGTTATGAGCCGGTAGCTCTGCCGCTGAGCTATAGGCCCATTTTTTGTTTTTATACCAGATAACAGACCTTTAGTCAATTAAACGGCCTAAAAGCTCCTGGCGAAAGAACGCAGCTTTTTACTCCTGGTTGGGTGTTTGAGTTTGCGCAAAGCCTTGGCTTCAATCTGTCTTATCCTTTCCCTGGTCACCTTAAACTTTTGTCCCACTTCTTCCAGAGTATGTTCGTTGCCATCTCCCAAGCCGAATCTCATCTTGAGCACTTTAGCTTCTCTTTCCGTCAGAGTTTTAAGAGCTTCTTCAATGTGCTCCTTTAAGCTCTGATGGATGACCGCCTCAGGAGGTGAGGGGAGAACTTTGTCTTCAATGAAATCTCCCAGATGGCTGTCTTCTTCTTCGCCGATGGGTGTTTCCAGAGAGATGGGTTCCTGAGCAATCTTGATGATTTTTCGCACTTTGCTGACGGGCATGTCCATTTTCTTGGCTATTTCTTCACAGGTTGGTTCACGGCCAAATTCCTGCACCAGCTGCCGGGAAACCCGGACCAGCTTGTTGATGGTTTCTATCATGTGAACGGGAATGCGAATGGTGCGGGCCTGGTCGGCAATAGCCCTGGTAATAGCCTGTCTTATCCACCAGGTGGCGTAGGTAGAGAATTTGTACCCCCGGCGGTATTCAAATTTATCCACGGCTTTCATCAGGCCCATGTTGCCTTCCTGAATCAAGTCCAGAAACTGCAGCCCGCGGTTGCTGTATTTCTTGGCTATGGAGACAACCAGTCGCAGGTTAGCTTCTACCAGCTGTTTTTTAGCCTGTTCACTGGTGCTCTTACCCATAAGGATGGCGCGCACTGCTTTTTTAAGCGAAGCGGCATCGAGCCCCACTTCTTTTTCAATCTTTTTTATTTCCTGGTTTATTCTTTTGATTTTTTCTTCCAGTTCTTCTTTTTTGGCCCGGGCCAGGTTCCGGGAAGTTTTGGTCTCGATTTTGCTTTTCTTTTTCTTAGAGCTCTTGTTTTTTTCTGGCTTCTTCAGCGCCGTTTCCAATTGTTCGCGCTGGTATTCAAGTTCATTAAGCTCTCGGAGCTTATCCTTGAGCTGTTCTATGACCACCTCCCGCAGGTTGCTTTGCAGGTTCAGGTCCCGGATAAGGCGGCTTAACTGAATTATTATCCGACCCCGGCTATAGGTGTATTTTTTACCCTTCGGCAAGGCATCAATCTTTTTGGCCAGGTCCTTGATTTCCTGGATTTTTTTCAGCAGTTCTTCCTGTTTTTCCAGGAGCTTTTCCTCGGCCAGTTCCTCATCGTTGAAATCAAAGAATTCCTGTATTCTTTCCGGTGAGGTTTTTATGATCTGCTCAATGTCCGTTAATTTATTAAGAACCAGTCGGGTCTTGGACAGAGCTTTGATGATGGCTTTTTCGCCTCTTTCTATTTCGCGGGCGATGGCAATTTCTCCTTCCCTGGTCAGCAAAGGAATGTTACCCATTTCTCGCAGATAAAGCTTAACCGGGTCGGTGGTTCTCTCCAGGCCATGGGTGCAGACAGTGCTTTTCCTGGAGGAATAGGGGATGGTTTCTGTTTGCTGGGCGTCAAGAATTTTGATGCCAAAACTATCCATAGAAGAGAGAAAGTCGTCAAAGATTTCATCGCCGTCAAAATCGTCTCCCAGAGTCTGGTCTATTTCATCCCAGGAGAGGAACCCCTGCCGCTTTCCTTTGGAAATTAGTTGAAGAATTTCTTCACGCTGATATTTTTCGTCAGATCCCACTGTCTGACCTCCTTAAAAAATCAAATATTTTTATTGATTATTTCAAGCTCTGAGTTTTTCATTTTCACAGAGCCATAATTTGTTTCGTAATCTCGTGTTTCAGGTAGAGCAGGGAAGTTAGCTTTTCTTTATCTCCTTTTTTCTCAGCCAGGGAAATTTCTCTCTGGATTGATTTAAGTTTATTCTGTAAGGAAGTCTTTCTTAAGGTGTTCAGGCAATCAAGAGCCTCTCCCACGGAGGCAGAAGGTGGACTTTCTTGCAGCAGTCTGGCCAGGTGGTGGACCAGCCGGGCTTCTCCGGCTTCCTGCAAACCGCTGATTGGCCAGCTGCGGTTTTTCTGGAAACAATCGTGCAGGTACCTGATGATGGGCTCGCTGGGCAATCCCTCAAAGTATTCCAGTTTCAATTCCTCAATGAGCAGGGGCAGCATTTCTTCCTGGGTAAAGATGATTTGCAACAGACGTTTTTCTGCGGGCAGAAAAATTTCTTTCTCTTCCGGCGAGGAAGAAGTCGGCGGTGTTTTTTCCTGTTCCATAAGCTGGTAGAGGAGTTCTTCCCCGATTTTAAGATATTCCGCCGCTTGCTTTACGTATTCGTTCCTGATGATGGGGTCGGCCAGACGACTTAAATCCTGCACTACCATCCTGGCCAGCCGGCTTTTTTCTTCTGGCTTTCTGAGGTTCACCTGCCGGCTGTAGTACCAGAGCAAGAACCTGAAACCGTCCGGTGCCTTTCGCAGAAGCTGCTCGTACTTTTCGGGCCCGTACTTCCGGATGAAGCCATCAGGGTCAAGCCCTTCGGGCAGCAGAAGAACCCGGCTCTGCAGGCTGTTTTCCAGGCAAATGGGTACGGCCCTGGCTGCGGCCTTTATCCCGGCTTCGTCTCCGTCATAATTGATAATGACGCGGGGGGCATACCTGCGAAGCTGGTTAACCTGGTGGGGAGTAAGACTGGTACCCATAGAGGCCACCACGTTCTGAAAACCGGCCTGAAACACTGTGGCAAAGTCCGCATACCCTTCTACCAGAATGGCTTCTTCCGCTTTTTTTATCTGGTCGCGGGAAAAATAAAGCCCGTAAAGTATTTCGCCCTTGGTAAAATTCTGGGTTTCCGGCGAGTTCAGGTACTTGGGCTGAGCGTCAAAAATCGTTCGGCCACCAAAAGCTACCACCCGGCCAGTCAGGGTCAGGATGGGGAAAATTATCCGCCCCCGGAACCGGTCCCGGTACTCCCCGGCCCGGCTCCCCGGTATGATCAACCCGGCTTTTTCCAGGTCCTGGGCATTGTAGGTTTTGCTGAATTCTCTAAAGAGGCTGTCCCAGGTATTCAGGGCATAACCAATTTTTAATTTGTTAATGGTCTCTTCAGTAAGATTTCTGGCCTTGAGGTATTCTAAGGCTTTTTTCCCTTCAGCGGTTTTAAAGAGGTTGTTTCTAAAATAGCTCAGAGCCTTTTCGTTTATTTCAAAAATTTTTTCTTCCAGCTTTGAACTCCGGTAGCTGACCTTATTTTCGGGCAGGGGGATATGATACTTTTCCGCCAGGTATTTGATGGCTTCGGGGAAAGTCAGGTTTTCTTTTTCCATAACCAGGGAAAAAAGGTCTCCACCTATGCCGCAGCCAAAACAGTGGAAGAGCTGTTTCTCTTCATCAACCGTAAAGGAAGGGTCTTTTTCTGAATGAAAGGGACACAACCCCACCCATTTTTTCCCCCTTTTTTTGAGGGTGGTATACTGAGAAGCCAGGTCTACTATGGAAACCGTGGCTTTGATCTTTTCAGTAATCTCCATCAGGCTAAATTGCTCTTTTACTCATATAAAGTTAAGTTCGACCTTAATCTCTGTCAAGTAAAGCTCATAAAAAAGGCAAATTTTTTCGGCCGGAAAACTATAATTTATTTATCAAGCTGGCCAAGTAACCAGCGCCAAAGCCATTATCTATGTTGACCACCGCTACGCCACCAGGACAGGAGTTTAGCATAGCTAACAGGGCCGAAAGCCCCTGGAAATTTGCTCCGTAGCCCACACTGGTGGGCACGGCTATAATCGGGGATTTGACCAGACCGGCGACCACGCTAGGTAGAGCCCCTTCCATGCCCGCCACCACAATTAACACCCTGGCTTTCTTGATTTCTTCCAGGTTTTCCAGAAGCCGGTGCAAACCGGCCACCCCCACATCATAAAATCTGCTTACGCGGTTCCCAAAAAATTCGCAGGTCAGAGCGGCTTCCTCCGCCACCGGTATGTCTGAAGTGCCGGCTGATAAGATAGCTACCAGGCCGACAGGCTCTGGTTGTTTCTTTTTGATGACAGTCAGACACCGGGCTTCGGGGTAATAACGGCCACCTGGCAGCCGGGCTTTTATTTTTTGGTAAACCTCTGGAGATAACCTGGTCACCAGAAGGTTGCTGCCCTTATTTAATATCGCTTTGGCTATTTTCAGGAGTTGTTCTGGAGTTTTCCCCTGGCCAAAGATAACTTCTGCTGTGCCTTTCTTCAGCTCCCGGGCATGGTCCACCTTGGCAAAACCCAGGTCTTCATAGGGGTAATTTTCCAGCTTCTGGAGGGCTTGTTCAGGAGTGATTTTATGGGAATAAAGATCTCGAACGAGTTCAGCTAAAATAGCCTTCACACAGGAATTTTATCACAAAAAGGCAAATTTGCCAGAGCCAGGCCAAAAATTTTCTGCGGGGCGGAAGAATTGCTTGTCAAAGAAGTCAGTATATTGTAAAATAGCAACAAATTAAGCTCTGGTTTTCAGGAGTGTACGGTGAACGAAGTTAAGAAAAGAGACGATTATCAAAAGGCTTTGAGCCTTTACAGCCAGGCCATAAAAGAATTTAGAAAAGGCGATTATGAGAAAGCCACAGCCAGCTTTGAGAGCCTGATTGAAAAATTCCCAGAAGAATATGAGCTGGCCGACCGGGCCAGGGTTTACCTGACGGTCTGCAAAAGGGGAGCCAAAAAAGAATCCATTTCTCCCAAAACCCTGGATGATTATCTTTTCTACGGCCAGATGAAGATTAACCAGGCTGATTATGAAGGAGCTTTGAAGCTTCTGGAAAAAGCCCTGGAATTTAAAAAAGAAGAGGCGAAAATTTATTACCTGATGGCCACGGCTTATGTTTTAAGCAGTCGCCAGGAAGAAAGTCTGGAAGCCTTGAAAAAAGCCATTCAGAAAGATAAATCCCTGGCCATCCTGGCCCAGAATGAGCCCGATTTTCAGGCTCTCTGGGAGGACAAGAGGTTTAAAGTTCTGGTCAAACTTACATGAGATATCCTCTTCAGGTATTTCTCAGCCAGGTACCTCTGCCTGGGGTCAAGGGGGAGAGAGAGTTAGGTTTAGTTTCGCCCCGGGCCATCCTCTCTTATCTCATCAAGAGTTTAAAAATTCTACGACCGGAAAAGATTCATCTAATCACAGAAGAGGTTTTCCCGCTAAAAGAAACGAGACTGAACTTTATCAGTCAGAAGGAAGAAGGTGTCACCGCCGGACTGGTCAAAGGAAAACTGCTGGAAAAAACAGAAACCATAAACCTGTTGTTACTTTCTTCAGATTTGTTCCCGGCCAATCCGGAACTCCTGCTGGAAATTCTGGGACATCATCTCCAGGCGGAAAATGATTTGACCCTGGTCGGAGAGAGGGTTGAGGAAAAGAATTCGGTTTCTGAAGACTGCTACGTTTATTCCGGGCTGTCCATCATTAAAATCAGTAGGAATGATGGCTGGCCGGAAAGACTTAAGTTGTTTAACAAAAACGGCCAGGTGGAAGTGGTGGGTCTGGTTGAAGCAGCCGACCGAGCTGAGATGAAAATAGGTTTTAAATGGCTCTCCCGGGAAGAAGCCAGAGAGTTTAAAGTCATTGATAAATGGTCTGACCTGCCTTTTGTCGCCGAGGCCATCAGAAAAAGTAAAGTGCAGGAGCTTCTGGCCAGAGGCGTTTTGGTACTGGCGCCAGAGCAGGTCTGGATTTCTCCTGAAGTACAAGTGGCGCCCGGGACAGTAATTTATCCTTTTGTTTTTCTTGAAGGTGAGACCAGAATCGGGAAAAATTGCCAGATATTCCCCCACTGCCACATCATCAATAGCCGTCTTGGTGAGGGAGTGAAAGTGTTTGATTGCACAGTGGTAGAAAATTGCCGGCTGGATGATGAAGTTCAGGTCGGGCCTTTTACCAGGTTGCGGCCGGAAACTCACCTTCTTCGCGGCAGCCGGGTGGGTAATTTTGTGGAGATGAAGAAGACCAGGTTCGGCCGCGGTTCCAAGGCCATGCACCTGACTTATCTGGGCGATGCCACGGTAGGTGATAAGGTAAACGTGGGAGCCGGAACGATTACCTGCAATTATGATGGAGTGGCCAAACACCAAACCTACATCGGGCCAGAGGCTTTTATCGGGTCGGGTACCGAGCTGGTCGCTCCTGTAAAAGTTGGCCGCGGTGCCTACGTAGCGGCGGGTTCCACCATTACTGAGGATGTCTCACCCGAAGCTCTGGCCATCGCCCGCGCCAGACAGGTGGAGAAACCAGGTTGGGTGAAGAAAAGGAAAGAAGAGCTGGCTAAAAAGGCCAGTTCTCCTAGGTCAAGCAAGTAAATCAGCCGAATAAATCAGGCGGGATTTCCAGGGTGGTTATTTTTTTCCCGCTCGTAATTATAGACATAAGCCAATCTCTGGATAGCGGTAATGTTGGACCCGAGAGCAATGATAACCACGCTGACTATCATGGCCTGATTAAAGCAATGAAAAACCAGGCCGATGAAGTTACCCAGCAGAAGAATCACTAACCTTTCTGCCCGCTGCATCATGCCCACCCGGCAATCAATACCCAGGCTTTCGGCTCTGGCCCGGGTGTAGCTAACCATGGTGGAGCCCAGAAAGGCCAGGGCCAGAACCCAGAGAATCCAGTGCGTTTTATAATAAAAACCAAGCCCCAGGTACATGGCGAACTCTGAGTAGCGGTCAAGGCTGGAATCAAACACTGCTCCAAAGATAGTCTTTTTGTTTCCGTTGGTGGCCACTTTGCCGTCCAGGATGTCCAGCATGCCGCAGAAAGCCAGGAAGAAAAGGGCCCAGAGGGGCTGGTGGGTGGCATAGAAAATTCCAACCAGGAGGCCTGAAATGAACCCAGCCAGGCTCAGCCAGTTGGGATGGACGTTGAGACGAACGAAAAGGCGGGATACGCGGTCAAAAAGGTCAAGAGTAAGGATTATTAATTTAACGGGTAGAAAACGGAAGCCCTTACTCTCGTAGTTTGCCATTTCCGAAGAATTATATGTGTTAATACAAAAAAAATCAAACCCTCAGTCAGACCGGGCCAGCTGGGTTTTGCTTGAAGAAATAATTTCCCTGTGATATGTTTTTACTTAAAAAAAGGATTTGAACGTTATGGTCCAGTTTATTTAAAAATTTTTCATTAAGGAGACAGCAATGAAAGATAAAATTGAAATCAAGAAACCAGAAGGAAAGCTCGGGGTGATGATCCCCGGACTGGGAGCTGTGGCTACTACCTTCATTGCCGGCGTGCTCCTGACCAGAAAGGGCCTAGGAAAACCGTTTGGTTCTTTAACTCAGATGGGCACTATCCGGCTGGGCAAGAGGACGGAAAAAAGAGTGCCCAGGATTAAAGATTTTGTGGAACTGGCCGAGCTGGATGACCTGGTCTTTACTGCCTGGGATATTTTTCCGGATAACGCCTATGAAGCTGCGCTTAAAGCAGGTGTTTTAAGAAAGGAACACTTAGAGCCAGTGCGCGAAGAACTGGAAAAAATAAAACCGCTGCCGGCAATTTTTGACAGAAATTACGTGAAAAAGCTGGATGGACCAAACAAAAAGACCGGGGCCACCAAGTACGACCTGGCCTTGCAGCTGATGGATGATATTAAAAAATTCAAAGAAGAAAATGGACTTAACCGGTTGGTGATGATCTGGTGTGCCAGCACTGAAGTTTTTATGAAGCCGGACCCGGTCCACGCTACCGTGGAATCCCTGGAAAAAGCAATGAAAGAAAATCACCCGGCCATTGCTCCGAGCATGATTTATGCTTACGCGGCTATCAAGTCAGGCGTGCCCTTCATCAACGGAGCGCCTAATCTCACAGTTGATATCCCAGCCATGATGGAGCTGGCCAAACAGAACAACGTACCGATCGCTGGCAAGGACTTCAAGACCGGTCAGACGCTGATGAAAACCATCATCGCCCCAGGTTTGAAAGCCAGGTTGCTCGGTTTACACGGCTGGTTTTCAACCAACATCCTCGGTAACCGAGACGGCGAAGTTCTGGATGACCCGGATTCTTTTAAGACCAAGGAAGAGAGCAAGCTGGGTTCTCTTGAATACATCCTGCAGCCAGATGTTTATCCCGAGCTTTATGGAAAATTTTATCATAAAGTTCGCATCAATTATTACCCACCCCGCGGGGATAACAAAGAAGGTTGGGACAACATTGATATTTTCGGCTGGCTGGGCTATCCGATGCAGATAAAGATTGACTTTCTCTGCCGCGATAGCATCCTGGCGGCGCCGATTGTCCTGGACCTGGTGCTGTTCATGGACCTGGCTCAGAGAGCTGGTTTCCGCGGTATTCAAGAATGGCTGTCCTTTTATTTTAAGACGCCCATGTGCGCACCTGAACTTTATCCAGAGCATGACCTGTTTATCCAGTTGATGAAGCTAAAGAATACCCTGCGCTACATGAAGGGTGAAGAATTAATCACCCACCTGGGGCTGGAGTATTACGATTGAAGTTTTAACCGCCAGCTGGTGGATGATAAAGCAGAGAATTCAGCGAGCCCTCAGGCGAAGGCTGGATGTGGCAAAAAAGTTTTAAGAAATAAGTAGCCACCAAGTCTGAGTTGCACAGGTAATTATCTGAAAAAAGTGGTTTTCCGGACGAATTTGTAAATGGTTAAAAAGAGCTCGAAATTCTTAGAAGGGCTTAAAAAAATGCTTGCCCGATCTTCTACTCCAGTTTCTTTCCCCGACCAGGGAGGACTTTAGCCGGTGGAATTTAATTTTTAGACAATTTATATAAAATTAGTTAAGTGGAAATAATGCCAGATTCTTAAAAAGAGGTAAATCATGAGCCAAAAACAAACCTTTTCTTCCCGCTTAAAAATCATGGTTTTAGGCCTGGTCATTTTACAGCTAATGTTTTTGTCTTTAATGGCGCAGACGACAAAAAAAGATAAATGGGACCTGAGCCAGGAGAAAGTTCTGTTTACTGTTGGCTATGCGCATCTTGATACTCAATGGCGCTGGGATTATCAGAAAACCATTCGGGAATACATCTGGCACACGATGGTGGATAATTTTTCTCTGTTTGAGAAGTATCCAGATTATGTCTTCAATTTCAGCGGGGCCAACCGTTACCGGATGATGAAAGAGTATTATCCGCTTGAGTATGAAAAGGTTAAGGAATATGTAGCCAAGGGACGCTGGTTCCCGGCTGGTTCTTCCATGGAAGAAAATGATGTTATGGCTCCTTCCTTTGAATCCATCATCCGCCAGATTCTTTACGGCACGCAGTTTTTCAAGAAAGAATTCGGTTTTTCCAGCAAGGAATACATCCTACCTGATTGCTTTGGCTTTCCGGCTTCTTTGCCGTCTATTCTGGCCCACTGCGGTCTGAAGGGATTTTCCACTCAGAAACTGACCTGGGGGTCAGCCATCGGTATTCCTTTTAACATCGGAGTCTGGTACGGGCCAGATGGTCAGGCGGTGGTGGCTGCTCTTAACCCAGGTGATTATACCGGGAAAATCACCGGTGACCTGACCCAGAACCAGAATTGGATGAGAAGAGTTCTGCAGAACGGTCAGAAATATGGCGTTTATGGTGACTACATGTATTTTGGTACCGGAGATGTAGGTGGGGCACCGGATGAAAATTCGGTCAAAAACCTGGAGCTCAGCATAGCCAGTAGCCAGAGGAGCGAAGTTAAAGTAGTTTCTTCCCGGGCTGATGAGTTTTTTGTCAGCGTGACGGAGGAGCAAAAAAAGAAATTGCCTTCTTACCAGGGGGAATTTCTGCTGACCAATCATTCGGCCGGCTCCATCACTTCTCAGGCGGCCATGAAACGCTGGAACCGCAAGAACGAGTTTCTGGGTTATTCAGCGGAAGCTGCGGCCGTGGTGGCGGACTGGCTGGGCGGTGCTAAGTACGACCGGGAGAGGCTGACTGAAGCCTGGCGCCTGGTGCTTGGAGCTCAATTTCATGACATTCTCCCCGGCACCAGCATTCCTCGAGCTTATGAATTTTCCTGGAACGACGAAATTCTGGCTGCCAACCAATTCAGTCAGGTACTGAAGGACGCAGTTGGAGCGGTCAGCCGGGCTTTAGATACCAGCGCGAGGGGAGTTCCCGTGGTCGTTTATAACCCGCTTTCTTTTGACCGGGAAGATGTGGTGGAAGCAGAGGTGAACCTGGGTCAGGGTGCAGAATACGTCCGAGTCTTCTCGCCTGAAGGACCTGAGGTGCCAGCTCAGGTTTTGGAAAAAAACGGGAATAAAACGAAAATTGCTTTTCTGGCCAGGGTGCCAGCCACCGGCTTTTCGGTTTTTGATGTTCGCCCTTCTTCTGAGCCAGGCAATCTGAACAGCGGACTTCGGGTGGAAAAGAATCTTTTAGAAAACGAACGGTACGTGGTGAAGATTAACCAGGACGGAGATGTCTCCAGCATCTATGATAAGAAATATAAGAAAGAGTTGCTGGCTTCTCCGGCCAGGCTTTCTTTCCATTATGAAAAACCACAGCAGTGGCCAGCCTGGAACATGGATTGGGAAGACCGCATGAAGCCACCGGCTGGCTACGTGGAAGGCCCGGCCAGAATTTCAGTGGTGGAAAAGGGACCGGTCCGGGTAGCCGTGAAAGTGGAGAGAGAATCGCGACATTCGCGTTTTGTCCAAGTCATCAGACTGTCTTCTGGGCAGGCCGCTGACCGGGTGGAATTCCTTAATGACATTGACTGGGCGACTTTTGAATCTTCACTCAAAGCAGCCTTTCCTCTGACCGTGTCCAACCCGCTGGCCACTTATAACTGGGGAGTCGGCACCATTCAGCGGGGGAACAATGACCCGAAAAAATTTGAAGTTCCTTCTCATCGCTGGTTTGACCTGACCGATAAGAGCGGGGATTATGGTGTTTCAGTGCTCGAGGATTGTAAGTACGGCTCAGATAAGCCTACGGATAATATGGTGCGACTGACCCTGCTTTACACTCCGGGTGTCCGTTCCTGGCCAAAAGAACAGGCTTACCAGGATTTTGGGCAGCACTGGATTCTTTATGCTCTTTACGGACACAAGGGTGACTGGCGGGAAGGCGGAACTAATGAACAGGCGCTGCGGTTAAACCAGCCCCTTCTGGCTTTTCAAACAATTCCGCACCAGGGACAGCTGGGCAAGAGTTATTCGTTCCTCAGGTTGAGCCATCCGAATGTTTCTGTCTCGGCCGTGAAAAAAGCCGAAAATTCTGAGGAAATAATCGTCAGAGTAGTGGAAACCAGAGGTCAGGAAACTAATAATGTGACGCTCAGCCTAGGCGCGGGGATTAAGTCGGCCAGAGAAATGAACGGTGTGGAAGAAGAAGTTGGCCCGGCGCAGGTGAAGAAAGGGCAGCTGGCCTTCAACCTGAAACCGTACAGCCTGAAAACTTTTGCCATAAAACCAGTGGCTCCGGTTAAGACGCTGACGGCTCCAGTGGTGGCGGAAGTTGAGCTTCCCTACAACGTGGATGTCTTCACCTTTGACGGGAATCGCAGCGACGGTGGGCTGGAGGCGTCCGGCCGGTCTTATCCAGCAGAGCTGGTGCCGGATAGGATTTTTGCCGGCAGCATAAGTTTTAAAATTGGGCCCAAGTTTGATGGCGCCAAAAATGCCGTTTCCTGTGAGGGCCAGGTAATTTCTCTGCCGGAAGGGAAGTTCAACCGGCTTTACCTTCTGGCGGCTGCCTCCGAAGAAAACCAAAAGGGTGTGTTTAAAATTGGAGACCGGCAGGTAGAGATACCGGTAGCCTTCTGGAGCGGGTTTATCGGACAGTGGGATAAACGGCTGTGGGCGGAGGGCCCAGCAGAGAAGATTGATTTTGACCGCGATAAATTTACTTATGTGGGAGTAGCGCCTGGTTACACCAAGCAGGATGAAGTAGCTTTCTTTACCACTCATATTCATCATCCGCAGGAAGGAAACGAACCTTACCTCTACGGTTATATGTTTAAATATGCGGTGGACCTGCCCGAAGGAACGAGAACCATAGTTTTGCCGGACAATCCCAGAATTAAAATCCTGGCCCTGAGTGTAGCTTATAACGAGAACGACGAAACCAGCGCTGCTTCTGAGCTGTTTGATGTTCTTAAGAGAAAGTCAGAAGATTTTGAAAGGTTTGCCGTGGTGCCGCGGCCAGAAATTGAACCAGCCACAGCTCATGTTTCGGAGGAAGCGCCAGCCACGGTAAAAATAAAGGTTGCTCTGCCCGAAGCTGTGATTCATTACACCCTGGACGGCAGTGAACCAAACGAGAAGAGCCCGGTTTACTCTGAGCCCCTGAGCCTGAAAAAGGACGCTGTCCTGAAAGCGATTGCCTACCATCCGGTAAGATTACCCAGCCCGGTGGCCACGGGCTTTTTCAGTAAATCTTATCCGGTAAAAGAGGTGGTTTATTTTACCCGGCCGTCGCCGTCCCGGGAAGGTGCCAGCGAGGAGAAAACTCTCGTTGACCTGGTGAAGGCCACCTCTGACCCTAACGACCCTAACTGGCAGGGCTTTGAACAGGAGAACCTGGAAGTGGTGCTGGACCTGGGAGTTAAAAGGGATGTCTATGAGCTGGTTTTGAGCTGTCTGGAAAACCACAACAACCGCATTTTCTTACCGGAAAAAGTTGAAGTGGAAGTTTCTGAAAACGGAAAAACCTACGAAAAAGTAGTAGAGAAAGAACTCGGGCGGCCGGAAAAACCTCTGCCCCCATCCGTTAAAGAACTGGCTTTCACCTTGAAGGGCCGGAGCGCCCGGTTCATCAGGCTAAAAGCCTACAACCTGGGCACAGTGCCGGCTGGTTTCCGCTATGCCGGCCAGAAAGCCTGGATGTTGTTGGATGAGATTTATGTGCGGTAATAAACAGGCCTTAAATTAATGACCTGGAATTAATCTCAGGTAGTGTTACGATTATGCAGATTAGTAACACGGAAAGATATTTTGTTGTTCTGAAGGCTTGAATCATTTAGAACATTCAGCCGGGCAAGGGAGCAGGTAAGGCAAATACCTGTCCCCTGAGCCGGAGTTTATTTTCCGGCCGTGGACTTTTCCAGCCGGTCGTAAGCCTGATTTGTTTTGTTAACGGCTTCTTTCAGCAGAGCAGTAGTTTTCTCCTTTAAAGCTTTGTCCCTGCCGGCCATAAGTTTGTTAACTTCTTTTAAAAAGCTGGCTTCCAGCGGGAAAAGTTCTTTTTGTAAGGTGGTTATTAATTGCCCATAATTTTCCTCTACTCTGGCCTCCATTTTTTTAACCCGGTAATTAAGCAGCTTTTCCTTGGCTTTCTCCATTTCGGTCGGTACAAAATGCTGGTGGTAGAAAAGTTCGTAGTCATGAGTGGTCGGGCCAGAACCAAAACACTCGGGCAGGGGGTCGGCCTGGTAGAAAACGGGTAAATAGATGGTGGTATCAGGTTTGCCAAAAGCCAGCCAGACCAGGACAGAAAGCGGTTCGGGCTTTTTGTCGTTCAGGCAGGCCACAAAAGAATTGATGGTGGAGGAAGTGCAGATGGTGCGGTACCTGGTCCGGTTGGGACTACCCTCCTTATAGCCAGCGGTAGCGTCGTATTGAGTACCTTCGTAGTGGTCGCGGAGCAGGGCCATCAGCATTTCTGGCGTAACTTTTTTAGCGGGCTTGAAGGAAAAGGGATAGTCTCCGTTTATTTCCCATTCTTTCCCGCTCAGGATGGTGAGCCCGCGCCACATCCGCAGGGTGTTGCCATCAAAGACGGGCTCCCGGCTGGAGGGTCGGGCAAAAGCCTTTTTGAAGTCAAATGGTCCGTCTTTGGCTTCATCGTACCAGCCGTTATTTTTGGCGTATTCTATGATGTCCGAGCTGCCCATGAAAT
>Ga0272448_1000118_pt1 | contig 113277 bp, 108 predicted proteins | sample YNPCB0191_FD_202220 | JGI IMG/M metagenome (GOLD analysis project Ga0272448, IMG submission 202220) | Hot spring sediment microbial communities from Yellowstone National Park, WY, United States - YNP-CB-019-1 | ecosystem: Environmental > Aquatic > Thermal springs > Hot (42-90C) > Sediment... | reverse complement strand
ATCACGGATTTAACGGATTTTTAAACGGATTACCACGGATACCCTTATTAAACAATCCCTTGCCTTAATTAAACAATGCCTTTATCCGTGTAAATCCGTGTGGCTTTTTAATCCGTTTAATCCGTGTGGCTTTTAATCCGTTTAATCCGTGATTAAATCACTATAAGCATTCTTTAGTTTTGCGTTTTGCCTTTTGCCTTTTGCGTTATTTATGGTGCTTCTGGATTATAATCACGGATTTAACGGATTTTAAAACGGATTACCACGGATTGCCTTATCTAAATCCGTTTAATCCGTGTGGCTTTTTAATCCGTTTAATCCGTGTCTTTTAATCCGTGTTAATCCGTGATTAAATCAGTGTAATCTTGTCTTTAATCTCTGTAACCTTGTTTTAATTGAAGTTCCTTCATCCTTTCTTTTGCCTCTTCAATAAGATTAATATACCTTTGATAATCATATTCAAGGGGTGCGGATTGTATAAATATCCCGTAGGCATCCAGCGCTTCTTTGTTAAAACCCGCCATCTCGCAAATAAGCGCCTTCTGAAAATATACCAATATATTTTTTGGATTCAATTCAATGACCCGATTCAAATCTGAAACGGCTTGTTCATATAAACCCTTTTTAGCATAATCTATGCCGCGGTTGTAATATGCGGCTAAATATTTAGAATATAGAGATATTGCCTTAGTATAATCTGATATAGCCTCATCATACAAACCCTTTCTGGAATAAAGCAGGCCGCGATTGTAGTATGCCTCTGTGTACCGAGGATTTAATGCTAATGCCTTGGCGAAATCAGAGAGGGCACTGTCATCTCTTCCTAACTGGGAATATACATTCCCCCGATTTAGATATGCCTTGGCATAATCCGGCTTCAACTCTATAACCCTGTTAAAATCCTTTATCGCCTCATCAGAAGCCCCTGTAATAGCATAAAGCGAGCCCCTTGCGTTATAAGCAAGTATGTTATCGGGCTCGCTTTCAATGGCTTGATTAAACTCCGCGATTGCCCTATCCCACATTCCTCTATTGCCGTAATCCGTGCCTTTAAATATATAAATGGCTGTCTCTTTTTTAATCTTATTATCTATAACATCCTCAATTAAATCCAGGCCTGCCTTTAATGGGGAGACAAAAGGATGGTCGGATTTTAGACCTTTTTGAAATTCTTGTTTTGCCTCCTCAAACCTACCGCTTATGGCATATTCCAAACCCCTCTGGTAGCATTCTTTCTCTGTATCCTGACTATAAATAATAGGAGTTAACGAAAAAAACAGCACAAAAAACAGGTATGTTCTTATCAAAACCTTTAAGAAAATCATATCCTATCTAATGATTGCAAATGGACAAATCTGATTGTAGGCGCAATAGGTGCAAGCCATATAAGCAGGTGTGGCTGAAAAATTCCTGCTGCGTATACCAGCGGCAACCACCCTGATACAATCCTTCACTTTTTCTAAATCTTCCTCTCTTATCTCATTGCTGCCAATAATGCCTGATTCCAGAAAATACAAAGATACGCGCTTGGGAAGCCTGCCGAAAATGTTTTTATACGCCATGGCATAAAGCGCAAGTTGCATACTCTCCTTTACCTTCTTATCTGCATCCTTCTGCGTCTTAATTTCAGATGTCTTAAAGTCCATTATAACTGCGCCGCCCTCTTCTTCATCTATCCGGTCAAAGCGACCTGTAATTTTAGTATCCTCAAATGGAAATGAAAATTCCTTCTCAATAAATGCTGGATGGGAATCGCGCCTCTGTTCATCGTTAAAGAAGCGGATTAATGCCTCCTGTCCAATGCGAAAACGCTCCTTTTGATGTCTTTCATCAAGAAATCCCTGCGGGTCAAAATTTTCTTTAAACACATCCAATAAATCTGCCAACTCCATATTTCTGCCTGATATCTTATATTGAAAATATTTGCTTACCGCCTCATGCATTGCCCTGCCATATATAACCGTATGATGTTCCATAATCGGCACGCGCAGTATATTTACATATTTGTATTTTAAAGGACAGGTCAAATAATCGTCTATGTGATAATAACTTAAATTGATGGGTTTTCCCTCGGGGATTGCAGCGGGCTCTATCTGCAAAGAGTTTTTTTGGGGCGCAAAACGCTCTATGGCTTCAAGCGCACTTGATTTCCTTTTCTGAGTCTTCTTTGCATCTTCACCCAACGCCTCGCATACGAATTGACTTATGCGGCGCAGTCTTGTCCCGCCGTAATCATCTGCGCTTGTAAAATAAAGTTCCTCTTTAGCCCTGGTCATACCTACATAAAAAAGCCGGCGTTCCTCCTGAATATGAAAATCCCCAACAGGTAAAATTTCCTTAATTAATTCGTCTGGTAATTCAATAGGCTGACTGCGCCGTGGCCAGGGGAATCTACCATTAACAAGACTGACTAAAAACACAACCCTGAATTCCAATCCCTTTGCCTTATGGATAGTCAGGACATTTACGGCATCTGTATCCCAATCCGCCTCTGCAGTAGAAGGGTCATCTCCGGCCTCAATTAAAAGATTCAAGTAATTGACGAAACTGATTACCCTGTCTTCTCTTGCCACAAGCCCAAAATCGCGCACTATGTTAAAAAACTTAGCCAGATTCTGAATCTTTGTCTCGTTAGATAAGTTCTGGTTTTCTGTAAGTTTCTTTAAATACCCTGTCTCTGTCAAAAAACTGTATAAGAGCCTCCCTGTAGTTTCAAGGCTTGAAATTTTAAGAAACTTATCCAGGTCAGATAAGATTTTACCTATTTTTTCCCTTGAATCGCTGGTTATCTCTTGTAACTCAGGTATATTATCAATCTCTTTAAAAACTGAATAAAGCGGTTTGTTTCTGCGTTTTGCGTAATGGCTTATGAGGCTTAATTCCGCTGTGTCTAACTGATAAATCTCAGAGTTTGCCAGATAATATAAACTTAAAGACTCTGAAATATTCGCCACCAGGCGCAGAAAATTAATGCACAACTTCACCTCTTGCCTGGAATAAAGCCCTTGATTGCCGCTAAATTGCCAGGGGATATCCTGCATATTTAATGCCTGCAAAAACGGCGCTGCATCGGAATTGGAACGCACAAGAATCGCAAAATCACGATATTTAAAATTACCGGAGGCAACCTTTTCCTTTATGATTGCGGCTACATAGTCCGACTCAGCGGAATTGGTATCGAAGTGCAAGTGTTTGGGGGGCTCCCCAGCCGTCGTTAAGCCTATAAGACGTTTGTTGATGTTCGCCTTAACCTCAAAGCGCTCCGGGTTATTATACTGAATAAGCCTGTATGCGCTATCAAGGATTTTTTGGGTTGAACGATAATTCTGGGTAATGTTTACCTTTTTGGCATTAGGAAAGTCATTAATAAAATTCAAGAGGTTAGAATATGCAGCCCCACGAAACCTGTATATACACTGGTCGTCGTCGCCTGTAACAGTGATATCCTGGCGGTCTCCAGCCAAAAGCCTAGCCAACTGATACTGGGCGAAGTTGGTATCCTGAAATTCATCCACTAAAATATATTTAAACTGCTGCTGGTATTTTTTTAATATAAGGGGGTGTTTCCTTAAAAGTTGTAATGCCAGATAAAACTGATTACCGAAATCAACAAGCCCTTCCCTGGCAAGCAACTCCTGATATTTTAGATACGCCCTGGCTACCTCCTCCTGCTGCAACGCCTCTTCTTCTAATGCCTTATCTTCCGGGTTAGCACGGGATTTTAAAACCAATTTTCTGGCGAACTCTAAATATTCCTCAGGAGAGACATCCTCATCTTTTGCACGGCTGAATAACGATATTAGCGCTTCAATAAAACGCGTGGGGTCTGCCAATGGACGGTAATATGAAAGGTCAAATTCAAATAGATGCTCGCGAAAAAATACGACAGCCTCTGGTCTGGTAAGAACCTTAAAGTCAGGGTTTATCCCGCAAACAAGGGCATTCTCACGCAAAAGCCTATCGCCGAAGGCGTGGAATGTAGAAATCCAAATGTCAGTATAACCATAAGGCAGGAGTATATCCACCCGCTCAAGCATCTCGTTGGCTGCCTTATCAGTAAATGTCAAAGCCAATATTTCATTGGTCTTGCACATCCCTTCTGATAAAAGCCAGGCAATCCTTCGGGTAATAACCGTGGTCTTGCCTGTCCCTGCTCCAGCAATTATTAAAAGCGGGCCCTTTTTATGCGTAACCGCTTCCCTCTGCTCCTTATTTAATCCCTCTAAGATATCTGCCATAAAACTCTTTTAAAAGTCTGTTTAACACGAATTGTATCAGTAGATAATTCGTGGTAATTCGGCTTTTGATTCATGGAAATTTGCGTAAACACCGCTAAACCGCAAAGGCTTAGCAAAAGCACAAAATTTTTCTTATCAATAAATCATTTTGTGTCTTTGCGGGTTTTTTTATTATTTGCGGTATCAAATGTAGTTTTTAAAAAGGGGCACCTACTACATTTTACCTTGACAATATGCCATTTTCAAGTATACTTTCATTTTCAGGGTCTAAAAATAATATTTTAAAAAATCTTCAAACAGGAGTAAAAAAATGCTAAAAATATGTTATCTATGCGGTAAAGGTCCGCTCGTTGGAAAAAATGTCACTAGGAAGGGATTGGCCAAAAAAAAGGGCGGGACTGGCAGTAAAATTGCCCGGGCAACCAAGCGCGAATTTCTTCCTAATATTCAGAAGATGCGCATCCTGATAAATAACCGACCTAAAAAGGTGTTTATATGCGCACAATGTATTAAAAAAGGCGAATATCAGAAGGTATAATAAATACGACCTGTCTTTTATTTTATTTATTTTAAAAATATGTCACGCACTTCCAAAATTACTTCTGGCTCGCCCTGCCAATCATCTATATGCGGGGAATACACCAGGTCAAGGGAATTGGCTTGAATAAGGTTGTCTTTTAAACTGCCCATTCCAAAACCTATAGCCGGATACGTAACCTCGCCGTCGCTAACCCAGAATTTCAGCGTCTCCCTGCCTAATACCTGCGGTTGGCTTTTTAATTTCAGGTTACGGCTGTAAAATAACGGTTCTGGATTACCTGTCCCAAACGGCTCTAAGACGCCAAAACCAGATATCACATCTACATTTAAATCTGCCAACCCTAACTCCATATCTATCTCAATATTAGGCAATAAATCTTCAAGGCGCAATTTGTCTTTAGCCACAAGATTTATCTTACTTTTAAAATCCTCTATATTATTTTTATCAATCACCAGGCCTACGGCATGGCTATGCCCGCCAAATGCGTTTAAGAAATCCTTGCATTCCAAAAGGGCGTTAAATAAATGAAAATTCTTAATAGACCTGCCTGAGCCCTTACATAACCCGTCGTTTATGGATATAAGAATGGTAGGCCTATAAAACCTTTCTGCAATCTTTGATGCCACAATCCCTAAGACACCCTGATGCCAGCCCTCTTTGGCTATAACAATAATCTTGTGTTCCTTAAAATTAACTTCTTTCTCTATAATATTAGATGCCTCTTCTAAAATTTTGTTTTCAATTTTCTGCCGCTGGCGATTATAAGATTCAATCGCCTCCGCCAACTCGTCAGCCTGATTTTTTTCATTGCTCATCAGTAAATCAAAGGCAGTATCAGCGGTATCCATCCTGCCGCTGGCATTGATGCGCGGGCCAAGTATATAACTTACAAAATGTGAAGTAATTTTTCTTTCTTTTATGCCGCTGGTTTCAAGGAGGGCCTTAATCCCTGTCCGTTTGGTTCCTGAAAAACGGCTTAAACCCTCTTTAACAATGACGCGATTCTCCTCTACTAAAGGCACCATATCCGCAATTGTGCCTAAACATACCAAATCCAGGTCCTCTGCTAAAATCTCTCCGGTAAGAGCCTGGCATAGTTTATAGGCTACCCCCACGCCAGCCAAATCCCTGAATTTATATCCAGAGTCTTTTAGTTTAGGATTTATGATGGCTGTAGCAGATGAAAGACAGGAAACAGAGGGCTCGTGATGGTCGGTTACAATAACGTCTATATTGTGTTTTACCAATGTGCTTATCTGCTCAATGCTTGATGTCCCGCAGTCAGCGGTGATAAGGAGTTGAGCGCCTCTTTCTCTTACAAGGCGTAAAATGTCTTTGTTTAAGCCGTATCCTTCTTTAATACGGTGCGGGAAATATTGCACCACATCCAGGCCAATCTTTACAAGTGTGTTCTTAAGCAGGGCAAGCGAGGTTATCCCATCCACGTCGTAATCGCCAAAAACCATCACGCGCTGACGATTCCTTATGGCAGTTTTGATGCGGCTAACTGCTTTTTGCATATCAACAAAATCAAATGGGTTTAGCAAATGCGACAAATTTACATTTAAAAATTTATCCGCGTCTTCCGGGGTCTTTAAGCCGCGGTTTATGAGCAGTTGCGCCAGTATCTTGGAAATTCCCAATTCCCCGCTTAATGTCTGCGAAAGGTTATTATCAAGGGCAGGGATATTTAATATCTTGTGGTTATGCATAAGTTACATCCTGTCGGGTTTGGCTACTCCCAATAAATCCAGCCCCTTACCAAGAATAACCTGGGTTGCCTTAATAAGGGCAAGCCGACCTTTCGTAAGTTCTTCAGATTCTCCTAATACCCTGTGCCTGTCATAAAATTTATGGAAACTCTCGGCGAGCTCTTGCATATAGACAACAAGCATATAAGGATCCTGGGTGCTCACGCAGATATTCAATATATAAGAAAACTGATTCATCTTCTTTATCAGGTCTATTTCTTCTTTTTCCTTAATTACCTCTAAGTTAATTTTTTTAGCATTAATCTTCATAGTGCTATTACGCAGGATGCTTGAAATGCGTGCATAGGCATATTGCACATAGTAAACCGGATTTTCAGGGGTCTCTTTTTTAGCCAGTTCCAAATCAAAATCTAAATGGCTTGAGGTTCTGCGCATAAGAAAAAAATATCTGGAGGCGTCCTTACCAACCTCATTAATAACCTCCCTTAACGTTATGTATTGCCCCTTGCGAGTAGACATCTGGATGGGCCTGCCTTCTCTAAAAATAGAAGCCAGTTGGACGATAATAACAGAAAGGGAATCCTCTTTCTTGCCAAGGGCCTTTACCGCTGCCTTAAGCCTGTTGATATAACCATGGTGGTCTGGACCCCAGAGATTTATAAGCCATTTAAACCCGCGTCTATATTTCTCTAAGTGATAGGCGATATCAGGGGCAAGATAGGTATATGTCCCGTCACTTTTAACAACAACCCTGTCCTTATCGTCTCCAAATTCTGAAGACCTAAACCAGACAGCGCCGTCTTTTTCATAAGTAAAGCCCTTTTTCTTTAAAATCTTAAGGGCCCTCTCTATTTTACCGCTCTCCCTGAGTTTCTTTTGACTATACCAGAAATCAAACTTAACTCCAAAATCATTGAGTTCCTGTTTTATGATTTTTAATATGTATTTAACTGCGAAATCGCTATAATTAGATATCTTAATCCCCTTATCTTTTATGTGTCTTGCTATATCATAAATATACTCTCCCTGATAGTAGTTTTCAGGAAACTCTATCTTTTCACCCTCTAATTCCTTTAGCCTTAACTTAACAGATTCCCCTAAAATATTAATCTGGTTGCCTTCATCATTTAGATAATATTCCCTCTTGATCTTAAAACCTGAAAATTCAAATATATTACCCAAGACATCTCCTACGGCTGCCTGACGGGCATGGGCAACTGATAGCGGACCTGTAGGGTTGGCGCTGACAAATTCAATTAAAACGCGCATACCTTTACCGAGATTCGGCTTTATTGCATTATCATCTTTGATGATTATATCTCTAAGGTATTCATAGAAAAATTTATTTTCCAGATAGAAATTTATGAACCCCGCCCCTTCGCATTTGACCTTATGGACATAATCCTTTAAAGGGCTTTTTTCCAAATTACGCTGAATCACAGTAACTATATCTGAGGCGATTTTTAAAGGGTTTTCTTTAAGCGCCTTGCCTAACCGCAAGGCAATATTGGTGGACAAATCTCCGAATCTAATATCCGTGGGAGGCTCTAAAGATAAACCCCCTATATCTAAAGCCCCCCATCCAAGTTCTTCTATAGAATTCTCTATTATCTTTATTAGATATTCGCTTACATTAACTTTCATCTTAAATTAAATGCGCTTAAATAGCAGTAAACCCCGCATCCTCTGACTTAACAAAAACGCAGATAAGGATGCGGGGTAAACTTTATAGTTTCTTTAACCTCACCCTTTTTGCATCCGACCATAGGTGCTCTAAATCATAAAATTCTCTTAAGGGCTTATAGAAGATGTGCGCTACAACGCTGTTATAGTCCAGGACCATCCATCCTGATTCATCTTCATATGAAACCTTAGAAAGAGATTTTATTCTATCCTTGCTTAAATCCTCTTCTATGGCCTTAGCAATGGCTTGCACCTGCCTAAGTGAAGTGCCGCTTGATATAACAAAGTAATCGCAGAAACTACTAACCTCGCGCATATCCAGGACAATCACCTTCTGCGCTTTTTTAGATTTTGCTACATCGGCAATTCGCAGGGCTATTTTTTTAGATTCTAATTGTATATCTAATCCTCCGTCTAAGTTATTTTTTTCCTAAGATTCTATACATCCCCGTACCGCAATCCGGGCATTTGCCTTTTACTGCCATACGACCGTTTTTCATAGTAACCTTCTGCTCGTCTTTCATCTCCTTTAAACTTTTGCACTTAACGCAATATCCCTTTTCTGCCATTTTTAACATCCTCCTTTGTTAGATGGGTAATAAATACAGTTTAAATACATAATTCAATAACTTTTTATATTTTATCATAGTTTACCCTTTATGTCAACGCAATCGCAGAGTTTTGCCGCAAACTCGCTAACTCGTTAACTCGCTAAACTTTTTAGTATTGCGTATTGAGTATCCGTTTAATCCGTGTCTTTTAATCGTACCTGGTATATTCTTCCTCTATTTCTCCGACTATCTCTTCAATCAGGTCCTCAAGGGTTAATAGCCCCAGGGTCTTTCCCTGTTTGTCAACTACAATGGCAATCTGTATTTTATCCGCTTGAAATTTCCTTAAAAGTTCATTGACGCGCATACTGGAAGAGATGCGGTAAGCCGGATGCACTAAATCTTGCAATACAAAGAGTTTCTTATCCCGCAGTATATAAAGTAGGTCGTGGGCATAAATTATACCAATAATGTTATCTATGGAGTCCCTGTAAACTGGAAGTCGGGCATGGCCATCTTCAACAAAAGTCTTTAATAAATCTTCAGTAGTAGAATTAATATCCACTGCTACAATTTTATCTTTAGGAACCATAACTGTGCCGACTAAGGTGTCTCCAAAAGTAAATATGCGATGTAGCATCTTCTTCTCTTCTTCGCTCAAAACCCCTTCTTCTTTGCCAATCTCAATCATCATCCGTAACTCTTCTTCTGTAATCAATGGAGACCTTTTTACCGGGGTTAACCTAAATATCCTTAATATAACGTTGCTTATTCCTGTAAAAATAACAATAAGGGGATTTAAGAGGCGAATAAAAAATTCCATTAAAGGTGCGGAAAAAAGCGCAATCTTCTCTGGATGCTTGGTAGCCAGTATCTTCGGAGTAATCTCGCAAAAAATCAGGATGAATATCGTAGAACCAAATGCCGCTAACGCAACCCCCCAGCGATAACCAAATATCTGCACAGATATTGCAGTGATAATAGCAGACATAGCGATATTGACGAAATTGTTTCCTATAAGAATAGCGGCAATAACCTTGTCAAGTTTAACAACAAGTCTCTGGATATGTTGGGCACGCCTTATCCCTTGATTAATCATATGCCTGAGGCGTATCTTGCTTAAGCCTATTATTGAGGTTTCTGCAACCGCAAAGAAAAATGACAAAAGCGCCAAGGCGAAGAAAAATATAAAGATGGGGATGGACAATATAGTGTTCATATTTTTTAAGTGTTAATCTATATGCAACTGCTTATAAATCTTGTGGTTACTATCTTTAAGAGGACCTATAAGTGCAAGATTAATATTATTTTCCTTAAATATATTCCTTGCAACGCTACGTATATCCTCGCGCTTTACCTCATTTACCTCTTTTATTATCTCATCCAGGGAATATGTCTTATCAAGCGTGGCTGTTGACTCTCCTATCCAAAGCATATGGTCTAATGTATCTTCCAGGGAGAGCATAATCTGGCCTATATAAAATTCCTTTGCGCGCCTAAACTCATCAAGAGTCACTAAACTATCTTTAATCTGGCTTAAGACCTCAAATATCAAATGTATTGCCTTATCTACCTTACGATTATCAATGCCTGCATGCACAATTAATGCGCCTGTATCGCTAAGACGTTTAATCTGTGTCCCAATCTCATAAGCCAAACCCCTTTTCTCCCTTACCTCATTAAAAAGACGGCTGGACATATTTGCGCCAAGTATGATGTGTAAAAGCGCCAAGGCATGCCTTAAAGGGTGGTCTCTCTTAAAACCGTGAAAGCCCAAGGCCAGATGCGTCTGCTCTGTATCTTTGGGAAATAAATTAAGCCGTGGCTTATACTGCTGTTGCCGCGCCTTAAGAAATTTATTTAAACCACTCATCTTAAAGGAAGAAAAATTTTTTTCTATTTTTTTCCTTAAATGTTCTTCTTCCAATAAACCTGCGGCGCTAATTACGATATTGCTAGAAGTATAATGCTTTTGTTTATATGTATATAGGTCTCTACGGCTAATACGGCTTACAGATTCTACTGTGCCTATTATACTCATACCCAATGGCTGTTTCGGCCATAAAAGTTCATCCAGAAGGTCATAGACATAACTCTGTGGTAAATCTTTATACATTTTTATTTCTTCAAGTATCACAGTCCTTTCTTTTTCAATATCGGATTGCGCCAATAATGGGTTTAAAACCATATCTGAAAGGATATCTAAAGCCATATCTGAATAACGGCTTGGCAATTTTACCAAAAAACAGGTTAGTTCCTCTGAAGTGAAACCGTTTAAAGACCCACCCACCCCTTCAATGGATTCTTTAATTTTTCTGCAGGAATATTTACTTGAGCCCTTAAAAAGCATGTGTTCTAAAAAGTGCGAAATACCTTTTAATTTGGCAGTTTCGTATCTGCCGCCGGTCCTAATCCAAATACCAAGCGCAAATGAACGCATACCAGGCATCTGATGAGTAATAATTCTTAATCCATTATCAAGGACAATCTTTTTATACATTTTTCCATCCATATATGTCTATATAGCTATCAGAAAAAATATTCCTGTTAATGCGCATTAAGCCCGTGCCTATTCTTTAGGCCAGGCTTATCCTTGTCTTAGGTAAAGTATGAATTTGCCTATATTCTTAACCAGGTTTTTATTGTTTAAGTTCTCTTTGATTTTCTTCACTATGGCTGAACCAACGATTACCCCGTCCGCAACAGCCCAAATCCGTCTTATCTGTTCAGGTGTGGATACGCCAAAACCCACGCATACGGGTTTATCAACAATTTTTTTAATTTCTCTAAGATTCTGAATTAGTTCTGGCGGAAGATTCTGCCGCGGACCTGTGACCCCGGTTAAAGATATATAATAAATAAATCCCCTTGCCATTTTTGATATATATTTTATGCGTTTGCGTGAGGTTGTAGGGGAGACAAAACATATAACATCTAATTTATGTCTATCTGCCAATTTAATAAATGACCTACCTTCTTCAGGAGGGAGATCTGGAATTATCACCCCATCAACTCCATAGCCAGAGGCAATCTTAATGAATCTCTCTTCTTTAAAACAGAATATGATATTATAATAAGTCATAAGGGCTATTGGTATATCTGTGTATCTACGCACCCTTTTTACCAACTCCAGTATATCTTTAAGATATACCCCTTGCCTAAGTGCTGCCTCTGAAGACTCCTGAATTATAGGGCCGTCAGCCATAGGGTCTGAAAAAGGCACGCCTAACTCTATAATATCCACGCCGCTTTTACTAAATTCCAGAACAAGTTTTTCTGTAATATCAAGGCTTGGATATCCGGCTGTAATAAAAGCAATAAACGCCTTTTTATTAGACCCTCTTAACTCTTTGAATTTTCTATCTATCCTGTTTATCATATATCATTAAGATAAAATTAGTTATTGGCTATTTTTGGACTCGCCATTTTGGCGCAAGGACTTATTACACCTTCAGCCTTTCAGTAACAATACCCATATCTTTATCCCCTCTTCCTGAAAGGCATACAATAATAATGGAATTTTTATTTATAAACCTGCGCATCTTTTTTAGATAAGCAACTGCATGCGCTGACTCTAAGGCAGGTATAATGCCTTCCTTTTGAGAAAGCATCTTAAACCCCTCTAATGCCTCATTATCAGTTACTGCGACATATCTGGCGCGGCCTATCTGTTTATAATAGGCATGCTCAGGCCCTACCCCTGGATAATCCAATCCGGCAGAGATAGAATGGGCTATCTTTACCTGGCCGAATTCATCTTCAAGAAGACAGGATTTAGAGCCGTGCAAAACACCCATCTTGCCTGTGGCAAGGGTTGCTGCATGCCTGCCAGTAGAAATACCTTCACCCGCAGCCTCAACGCCAATGAATTTTACTTTTTTATCATTAAAGAAAGTATGGAATAACCCCATCGCATTGCTTCCTCCACCTACGCAGGCAACCAGGTAATCAGGCAATCTGCCTTCTTTTTGGAGAATCTGTTTTTTTGCTTCCTCTCCAATTACGGACTGAAAATCCCTTACCATCATAGGATATGGATGGGGACCTGCCACGCTTCCAATTATATAGTGGGTGTTACGGACGTTGCTCACCCAATCCCTTAAGGCCTCGTTCATTGCGTCTTTTAAAGTCCTTGAGCCGCTTGTAACAGGGATTACCCGCGCACCTAAAAGTTGCATTCTGTATACGTTTAATCTTTGCCTGTCTATGTCCTCCTGGCCCATATAAACTGCGCATTCAAGTCCAAACATAGCCGCTACGGTTGCAGTAGCAACCCCATGCTGACCAGCCCCTGTTTCAGCAATAACCCGCGTCTTTTTCATACGTATTGCCAGAAGTATTTGCCCAAGGGTATTGTTTATCTTATGCGCGCCTGTATGCAGAAGGTCTTCGCGCTTAAGGTATATTTTATTTATATCTAAATATCTGCTAAGATTTTCAGCAAGGTATAAAGGTGTAGGTCTACCGGCATACTCCCTAAGATAATAATACAGCCTATTGCGAAATGCCTTATCCTGCTTTGCCTTTTTGTACTCGCGTTCTAATTCATCCAGGGCGTAGATAAGGGTTTCCGGGACAAATTTCCCGCCGAAATCTCCGAAATATCCCCTTTTATCAGGCAAACTCATTGTATATCCTCTCTATGGTAATAATGCTATATTTAAATAAACCACCAACACGCCAACTTGCTAACTCGCGAACTCGCTAACTTTCTTTAGCTTTGCGTTTTTCCTTTTGCGTTTTGCGTTATCTAAGGTGCCCGTGGATTATAATCACGGATTTAACGGATTTTTAATCGGATTACCACGGATTGTCTTATCTAAATCCGTTTAATCCGTGTATCTTTTCATCCGTGTTAATCCGTGATTAAAACTCGCCAACTCGTTAACTCGTGAACTCGCTAACTTTCTTTAGTTTTGCGTTTTGCCTTTTGCGTTTTGCGTTATGCTTATTCCTGATTATCTCCGTCAATCTCTATCTCTATGCCCCCTATCTTAGAAGCAATAAAATTATAAAGAAGGCAAAAGACAGATACGAATATAAAACCTATAGCACAATAAAGCAAGGGGGCTAATAAAAACAATCCAATCGCTAACTGTCCTTTTATTTTGCCTAAAGCAAAACTCAAAGCCCCATAGGGAATAAAAAAAATTGCGCTGCCAATTAAATAAAGCATTGCCGCTACTTTTGCAGTCTGTAATACTGCGAATTTTTTAATCTGTTTCATATTTTAGCCTCCTTCACAGAACTGATGAATCTCTTTAACTTAAACCTGTCTTTTTTACCTGGCGATATCTCAACTGAAGTGGAAACATCTACCCACTCCGGCTTAAACATCCTGATGGCTTTTCTTACATTATTTTCATTAAGCCCCCCTGATAAAAATACAGGTCTTTTTATCTTAACCAGATGCTTAGACAACTGCCAATTGAATGTCCTTCCTGTGCCTCCAACCTTAGACCTAACAAATGTATCAAAAAGGTAAGCAAATGTCTGGTATTTTAATACCTCGCTTAAATCAACTTTATCTTTTACCCTAAATGCCTTGATAATCCTGTATCCTTTAAATTTGCCGCAGAAATCAACAGACTCATAACCATGAAACTGCAGCATATCAAGATTGCATAATCTGGCTATCCCTTTTATAACATCTGGCTGCTCATTGACAAATACACCGATTTTAATAATCTTATCCGGTAGATGCCTGATTATATCCCTGGCTTTTTTAGGAGATATATAACGTGGGCTTTTTTTATAAAAGACAAATCCTAAGGCATTGCAACCAGCATCTACTGCTGCCATAGCGTCATCTAAATTAGTTATACCGCATACCTTTATCTTTACCATTCTAACAACTAAACTTACCAACCCATTACTTCTTCAACCTTCCTTGCGATATCCTCAGCCTCCATAAAAGCCTCGCCGATTAAGACTGCGCTTACCCCAAGGATTTTTAAGAATAGAACGTCCTGGTATGTCTTTATCCCGCTTTCCACAATCACATTCCTATCCTTAGGCACCAATGGGAAAAGCCTCTCTACCGTCTTGGTATCAACCTCTAATGTATGCAGGTCGCGATTATTTATTCCAATAAGCGGCACATCAACATTCAAATTCAAAATCTTCTTTAACTCATTTTGTGTATGCACCTCTACTACGTAATCTAGCCCAACTTCATTTGCAACCTTTATCAACCCTATAAGTTCATCCTTTATTAATAGACCTGCGATAAAAAGTATGGCATCAGCGCCGTAAAAACGAGACTCATAGACCTGATATGGTTCTATAATAAAATCTTTTCTAAGCAGCGGCTTATCGCATACTGCCTTAATCTCATTAATATAAGAAATATTACCCATAAAAAAATCTTCTTCTGTAAGGACTGAGATTGCCTGCACCCCTAATTCCTGATAAATCCTGGCAATATCCAGATATTTAAAATCCTGACGTATGATACCACGAGAGGGAGATGCCTTTTTTATCTCTGCAACCAAAGAGATTGTGCGCGGTTTGATTATATTTTCTATAAAAGGCTTAGGCGGCGGTAAACTACCTATTTTCATCTTCAAATCTTCCTCTGGCAAACCCTGTTTTGCCAAAAGAATCCTGTCCTTTTTTCTCTGCACAATATCTTTTAGAAAATCTAACTTCTTCATTTTTAATACCTAAGCAGAATATTTTTTAAGTTCCAGCATTTTCTTCAGGGCATTATGCGAATCTATGGATTCCTCTGCTAATCCTATCGCATCCTTAATCGTCTTTGCCTTACTAGCAGCGTATATGGCTGCCGCGGCATTTAATACCACTATATCTCGCTTTGGGCCAGTCTGTCCATTTAAAATATCCAGCAAAATCCTGGCATTGTCTGAGGCAGACCCCCCTGCTAAATCAGAAAGGCTCGCTCTCTTAAACCCAAAATCTTCTGGCTGCACTTCATAATTATTCAATTTTCCATTATAAACCTCGCTAATAAAGGTTGAGTCAGTCGTGGTTATTTCATCCAAACCATCTTTGCCATGCGCTATTAAGGCATGTGTTGTTCCTAAGCTACCTAAAACCTCACCAAATGCCTTTGTAAGATGGCTATCAAATACACCTAACAATTGGTGGGTTGCTCCGGCAGGATTAGTCAAAGGACCAATTAGGTTAAAGATTGTCCTTACCCCCATTTGTTTTCTGGCAGGCATTGCGTATTTCATTGCCGGATGCAAATTAGGTGCAAATAAAAAGGCTATACCTATCTCATTAAGGCATCTTTCCATATCAGTTGGCGTCATATTTATATTAATGCCAAGCGCCTCCAATACATCCGCGCTTCCAGATTTGCTGGATACACAACGGTTGCCGTGTTTAGCCACAGTGATTCCTGCACCGCTAGCCACAAAAGCCACAACAGTGGAAATGTTAAAAGTGCCCTTTCTGTCTCCACCTGTTCCACAGGTATCCAAGAGGGGTTTACGATTAGTATTGATTCTTGTTACATGACGACGCATAACTAAAACCGCTGCCACAAGTTCATCTATGCATTCACCCTTATGGTTTAAGGCAGTCAAAAAGGAAACAATCTGGCTGGTTTCACACTTACCAGTCATAATCTCTTCCATAACTATTTCCATTTGGCTTGCAGTTAAATCATTGCCTTGTGCTATAATCTCTGTGGCTTCTTTTATCATTTGAGTTTAAGAAAATTGGCTAATATATCTTTGCCAACTTTAGTCAGGATTGATTCCGGATGAAACTGGACCCCCCATACAGGATACTTCTTATGCCTTAAACCCATAATCTCATTCTCTTTTGTCCACGCGGTTATTTCCAGGCATTTTGGTAGATGGCGTCTTTGAACCAATAAAGAATGGTAACGGGTAGCCTCAAATGGATTTGGTATCCCCTTAAAAATGCCTTTCTGATTATGATAAATCATAGATGTCTTGCCGTGCATAAGTCTCTTTGCACCTACTATCTTTGCCCCGAAACAATAACCTATGCATTGATGCCCTAAACAAACACCAAGTATAGGCAGTTTATCTGAAAATTCCCTGATTAAATCGCAGGAGATACCAGCGTCAAGAGGCTCTCCTGGGCCAGGGGAAATAACAATCCTGTCTGGTTTTATTTTTTTAATTTCATTTATAGTTATCTTATCATTCCTAAATACCTTGAGGTCTTCTCCAAGTTCCCCTAAATATTGAACGAGATTATAGGTAAATGAATCGTAATTATCAATCATCAAAATCATATTTTTGCCTCTAAGGGTCTATAGTCTATAGTTTTTGGTATTGACCATTGGCTATTGAACATCGACCCACTTATAAAATTTGTCCTTATTCCTTCTCCCTCCAGATTCTGCCTCCCAACGCCTGAATTTTTTTCTCCATATTTTCATATCCGCGCTCAAGGTGATAAATACGGGAAACCTCTGTTCTGCCCTTAGCCACCAATCCTGCCAGGACCAAACAGGCTGAGGCACGCAGGTCAGATGCCATAACAGGAGCGCCCGAGAGTTGTCTTACGCCTTCTATGATAGCGTATGGCCCTTCCCTTTTGATATGCGCACCCATACGGTTGAGTTCAGCCACATGCATAAATCTATCTGGATAAATCTTTTCTGTAATTACGCTTATACCTGGCGTTATACTCATTAAACTCATTATCTGCGCCTGCATATCTGTTGGAAATCCAGGATAAGGCAGCGTAGTAACGTTTATAGGCTGAAGCCTCCTTGGAAGATGTGGACGCAGGGAATTGCTAGTTTTAGTAATTGAAACTCCTCCCTCTTGTAATTTATCAATAACAGCGCTTAAATGCTGTGGCATTACATTCTTAAGAATTATATCCCCGCCTGTAATCAATGATGCTATCATAAAAGTGCCTGCCTCAATTCTATCAGGTATTACTGAATGCTCAGCACCGTGCAAATGTCTTACACCTTCAATTTCAATAACTGGGGTGCCGTGGCCCTTAATCTTAGCGCCCATTTTAATCAAGAATTCCGCCAGGTCAGCGACCTCTGGTTCGCATGCAGCGGCTTCAATAATGGTCCTTCCTTCTGCTAAAACAGCAGCCATCATCACATTGTCTGTAGCCAAAACAGATGAGCCACACTCACCCCCTAAATAAATGTGATTGCCTTTAAGGTTATTCGCCTTTGCAACTACATATCCGGATTCAATAGTAATATCCGAACCCAATGCCTTAAGCCCTTTAAGATGCAAATCCACAGGCCTTATCCCGATAACGCAACCGCCTGGCAAGGAAACCCTTGCCTTCTTAAATCTACCCAGAAGAGGACCCAAGACGCAAAAAGAGGCGCGCATCGTTGATACAAGTTTATAGTCTGCTGTAAAACTTACATTTTTTGTTGAGGCAACATAAACCCTGCCTTTGTCAAATTCTGCATTCTTGCCTAAAGAACGCAGGATTTTTAACATCGTATTTGTATCGCGAAGGGCGGGTACCCTGTTAATAACACAGGCCTCATCAGTAAGCAGTGTCGCTGCTAGTATGGGCAAGACTGCGTTTTTAGAACCTGAAATAACAACCTCTCCCTTTAACTTTACACCACCTTCAATAATCAGTTTATCCATAATATACGCCTTTTACTTTTACCTTCTACGTTATCCAGAGTGCCTTTGGATTATAATCACGGATTGTTTTAGTTGTCCCTGGCTATTATTAGTAGTAAGTAGTGAGAATCCGTTTAATCCGTGTCTTTTAATCCGTGTTAATCCGTGATTAAATCACTGTAATCATTTCTTACTTTTGCGTTTTGCGTTATCTACACGGCCTGATTAAATTTAGCCACCACTACCCTGTCTATACTATTATAATCCTTAACTATATCTATTATCGCAAAATTTCTTGTTTTCTCCAGAATATTCTTTATCTTAATGGCTTGGCCGAAACCAATCTCCAGAATCAAAAATCCATCTGCCTTTAAATGCGCCTGGGCCTGACAAATTATCCTTCTATAAAAATCCAAACCATCCATTCCGCCGTCTAAGGCAATGCGCGGCTCATATTGCAGTTGGATTTCTAAACTGTCAATTTCGGATGAAGGGATATACGGAGGATTGGAAACTATTAAATCATATCTATTAGATTCTAATTCACAGGCATTAAATAAATCGCTGTGGAGAAAATTAATCTCAACGTTATTTAATTTCGCATTTTCTTTCGCAACAATAAGGGCATTTTCTGAAATATCCACAGCCGTAACTTTACAATTTTGCAAAAACTTAGCCAGGGATATACCTATACATCCCGAACCAGTCCCAATATCCAATATCTCCCAACTCCTGACTCCTAACTCCCAACTCCCAACCCCTAACTCCTTGCTCCTAACTCCCAACCCCAAACTCCTAACTAAATCTATCCCCTTTTCTACCAAAATCTCCGTTTCAGGACGTGGTATCATTACATCAGGAGTTACTTTAAATTCTAAGCCCATAAATTCGCACTTGCCTAATATATACTGTAAGGGCTCGCCTTGTATTCTTCTTCTTAATACCGTTGATATAAAATAAGCCTTGTCCTTATCAAGCCTTAAATCCTTATCTAAATAAAGGCCTGCCCTAGTTGTATTAAATATCTCCGTAAATAATAATTCTGCTTCATTCATATTAATTATTTGCCTTCTCCTCAGACGCCTTAATCAGGGCATCTGATATCTCATCCAGATCCCCTTCCAGCACTGCCTCCAAGTTATGCACTGTCAGATTTATGCGGTGGTCAGTAACCCTTCTATCTGGAAAATTATAGGTGCGTATTTTTTCGCTGCGGTCGCCTGTGCCAATCTGGGATTTCCTGGCTTCTGTAATTTTTTTTGATTCCTCCTGCCTTTTCATATCCAAAAGTTTAGCCCTTAAAATCCTCATCGCCTTATTTTTATTTTTTAACTGCGACCTCTCATCCTGACAAGAGACAACTGTCCCTGTTGGTATGTGCGTAATCCTGACAGCAGAGTCGGTTTTCTGCATATGCTGTCCCCCTGGACCGCTGGACCTATAAGTATCAATCCTTAAATCCTTAGAATCAATGATTAAGTCTATCTCTTCAGGCTCAACCAATACTGCAACAGTTGCCGTAGATGTATGAATACGACCCTGTGCCTCAGTGGTAGGGACACGCTGTACACGATGTACACCGCTTTCAAACTTAAGCCGTTTAAAGGCGTCTTTGCCTTTTACACTGAATATTATCTCCTTAACACCGCCTAATTCTGTAGTATGTACGGACATCGGCTCAATATCCCAACCCTTTTTAGCCGCATACCTTGTGTACATCCGGTAAAGGTCAGCAGCAAATAACCCTGCCTCTAATCCGCCTGTGCCTGGACGAATCTCTACAATAATATCCTTGCCTAAATCCTTGTCTTCTTCCTTAAGGGCGTCTTTAAGGTCATTCTCTAATTTCGCTTTCTTTTCTATTAAACCCCTTAATTCTTCCCTGGCTAAGTCTAAAAATTCCTTGTCGTGCTTCTCCTTAAGGACATCTTCCAGGTTATTAATCTCTGCAGAAATTTTCTTGTAACTACGAAATAAAGATACCACATCATTTAACGCAGCCAATTCTTTGGCGTATTTGCTATACTTATCCTTATTTGAGACTACTTCGCTAGTAGCCAGGATGTGTTCTAATTCCTGATAGCGATTTTCTAACTTCTGTAATTTTTCAAACATCTCTTATTAAGAAGATTTTTTACCGTATTTCTTAATAAACTTATCTACCCTGCCGGCTGAATCCACAAATTTCTGCTTGCCTGTAAAAAATGGGTGGCATTTTGAACACACTTCAACTCTTATGTTCGGCTTGGTGGAGCGGGTATGTATTGTGTTTCCGCAGGCGCAAATAATTACTGACTCCTGATATTTAGGATGAATCTTGTCTTTCATTTTTTAACCCTCCTTTGTATTGAATTAAACGATATAGGTCTATTGCCTGTGGTCAATGGTCTATAGTCTTTACTATCGACCATAGACTATCGACTATCAACCAATATGTTTTTTATCCTTACTGGTTCATGCTATTAAGAAACTCTTCGTTATTTTTAGTCTTGGATAGTTTTTCTATTAGAAGTTCCATTGCCTCTACGTTATTCAATTCATTCAAGACCTTTCTTAAAATCCACACCTTCTGCAATGTCTCTTCTTTTAAAAGCAGTTCCTCATGCCTTGTATTTGAACGTTTAATATCAATGGCTGGATAAATCCTGCGCTGAAAAAGATTCCTATCCAATTGCAGTTCCATATTTCCTGTGCCCTTGAATTCCTCAAATATCACTTCATCCATCCGACTCCCTGTGTCCACAAGGGCTGTAGCAATTATAGTCAAACTGCCTCCTTCTTCAACGGCGCGGGCAGCCCCAAAGAATCTCTTTGGCTTCTGCAGGGCGTTGGAATCAATGCCGCCTGATAAAACCTTGCCGCTGTGCGGCACAACCGCATTATATGCGCGGGCAAGACGCGTAATACTGTCCAAGAGAATCACGACATCCCTTTTATGTTCAACCAATCTCTTTGCCTTCTCAAGAACAATCTCTGCTACCTGCACATGCCTCTCTGGTGGCTCATCAAAAGTAGATGAAATCACCTCCCCCTTAACGTGCCTCTGCATATCTGTAACCTCTTCAGGACGTTCATCAATCAACAAAACAATCAATATTGTATCCGGGTGATTAGTCATAATAGAATTGGCTATCTTCTGTAGCAAGACAGTCTTTCCACTATAAGGTTGAGCAACAATTAAACCACGCTGCCCTTTGCCTATGGGAGTCAATAGGTCCATAATACGCATAGATATCTCCTTTGGGTCTGTTTCAAGATTGAAATGTTCGTGTGGATAGACAGGAGTGAGGTTATCAAATAGAATTTTCTCTTTAATCTCATCAGGATTCTCAAAATTAACCGCCTCTACCTTTAAAAGGGCGAAATATTTTTCCCCTTCTTTAGGCGGTCTGATTTCGCCGCTTACGGTGTCCCCTGTCCTTAAATCAAATTTTCTTATCTGAGATGGGGATATATATATATCATCGGGACAGGGCAGATAATTATAGTTTGTTGACCTTAAGAATCCAAACCCTTCAGGCAGTATCTCTAAAATACCCTCCCCAAACATAAGCCCTTCTTTTTCCGCCTGGGCCTGCAGTATCTTAAATATTAAATCCTGTTTTCTAAGTCCGCTTATGCTGTTTACATTGAGTTCTTTTGCCTTTTTATTCAGTTCATTAATCTTCATCTCTTTTAATTTTCCAATATCTAACTTTTCCACCACAACCTCCTTTAATTGACCTTATATACAACCAAGCGATTTAAGAATTCCATATACCTGTGCCTTTGTATTTTTTATGCTGCCGTTATTATCTATTATAAAATCCGCCTGTCGGATTTTATCGGATAAAGGCATCTGCGCCTTTATCCTTTTTAATATATCATCTTTTTTAAGATTAGTCTTAAGTCGTATCCTCTCAATCTGCTTTTTTATATTGGTATTTACCACAATAACCTTATCTACCTCTTTATTTAATCCAGATTCAATAAGCAAAGGCGCATCTACAATAATAAGATTTTCAGTTGCCTCATTAATCTTTTGTCTTATGGCCTTTATTACCTCAGGATGGATTATCCTGTTAAGTTTGCACAATAATACCTTATCGCTAAAGACTAATCTTGCTAACTTGGCGCGGTTAATATGGCGGCTATTTTTAAGCACCCCACTGCCAAAACACTTTATTATTTTTCTATAGGTAGCGCTGCCCGGACGAATAAGACTATGGCAGAGCCTATCTGCATCAATTATCCTGCCACCATAGGCGCCGAATAATCTTGCCACTGTGCTCTTGCCGCTTCCAAAACTGCCTGTAACCCCAAGTATAACTCTCCTATTATCCCTTAATCGCCTTTTCATATAATGCGATGTATTTAGCCGCGGATTCCTGCCAGGAGAAATTGCACTGCATAGCGTTTTGCATAAGGATAGTCCACTTACCTTTATTCTTAAATGCCTGGATTGCTTTCTTAATTGTCTTTACTAAGTCTTCTTTGTTATAACGCTCAAATACAAACCCGTTATCACTGTTAACCGTATCTGCCAAGCCGCCAGTTTTAAAAACTATTGGGATGGTGGCATACCTCAAACTGATAAGTTGACCTAAACCGCAAGGCTCGTATTTAGATGGCATAAGAAAAATATCAACTCCGGCGTATATCTTATGGGCAAGGACATCGTCAAATTTAAGGGATAGGGAAATCACCCTGGGATATTTCTTGACGATTTTCTCTAGTAAGACATGGTATTTTAATTCGCCAGTACCCAAAATTACAAGTTGTAAATCAAGTTGACAGATTTTATCTATCGCCTCTGCAAGGATATCAAAGCCCTTCTGTTCTGCAAGACGGGAGACTATGCCTATTACAGGCACATCATCTTTTAATGGCAAATGGCAAATTTCCTGCAGGTCCTTTTTATTCTTATATTTATCTTCTATATTACGTGCTGAAAAATTCTTAGCGATAAACTTATCTGTTTCTGGATTCCAGATGGAGTAGTCTAAGCCGTTTAAGATGCCAGAGAGCCTGTCCTTGCGCTGGGAGAGAATCCCCTCTAATCCGAATCCGAATTCCTTAGTCTGAATTTCCTTACTGTATGTCGGACTTACGGTGGTTATAAAGTCAGAAAAAACTATACCGCCCTTAAGGAGATTTATCTTTCCATAGAATTCTAACATCTCCATATTAAAGATATCCCAACTAAGCCCAAGTTTTGGAAATTCCTCTTTAGGAAAAATCCCCTGATACCCTATATTATGTATGGTGATGACTGTCTTTGTATCTTTAAAAAATAGGTCGCCTGAATACAAGGTCTTTAAGTAAACAGGTATTAAAGATGCCTGCCAATCATGCAGATGTATAATATCAGCCTTGAAATTTATCTCTTTAAGTAACTCTAATGTTCTCTTACAGTAATACGAAAACCTCTCTAAGTTATCCGGGTAATCTCCTTTTTTATCCATATATAGATTATCGCGGTTATAGTATTTATCATTTTCAATGAAATAAACCTTTATGTCTTTACCTATCACTGAATAAGAAATGTCTTCGTTGACTCTTTTAATCTTAAATTTGGAATCCTGTATCGCCTTATATTTAGGCAAGGTTATGATTACATCCTCGCCTGCCTTTTCAAGTTCTAAGGGCAATGCCCCTGCCACATCAGCAAGGCCACCTGTTTTAGCAAAAGGCACCACCTCTGAAGCGCAAATCGCTATCTTCATTTTACCTCCTCCATTTCTAACCAGTTTCGACCCTTTTTTATGCTAACCCTTATGGGAACATCTAACCTTAAAACATTCTCCATCTTATCCCTTGCTAAATCAATAAAATCCTTTAACTCGTATTCCGGAACATTAAATACCAATTCATCATGTATCTGAAGAAGCATTTCGGTTTTTAAACCTTCATTTTTTATATGCCTGTGTATGTTAATCATCGCCAGTTTTATCAGATCGCTTGCTGAACCCTGTATAGGCGTATTGACTGCCTGGCGTTGGGCAAATTGGCGAATTGCCTGATTCTTATTATTTATATCAGGGATATATCTCCTCCTTGCTAATATTGTGGTTACAAAACCGTCTTTTTTAGCCCTTGATATCTGCTCTTCTATGTAATCCTTTACCCGAGGGTATCTTAAGAAATAAGCGTCAATAAAGTTCTGCGCCTCCTCAAGGGATATCCCCAAATCCCGTGAGAGCCCATATGATGTAAGGCCATATACAATCCCGAAATTAACCCTTTTGGCAATCTCGCGCATAGATACTGTAATATCATTCTCATCTATCCCGTAAATCAAAGAGGCTGTTATTCTATGTATGTCCTTACCCTCTTTAAAGGCTGTTAGTAAGTTTTCATCCCCAGAAAGATGCGCCAGTATTCTTAATTCTATCTGGGAATAGTCGCAGGATAGTAGATAACAATCTTCTCCAAAGGAAATTATCGCTTGTCTGATTTTCGCCCCTATGTCTGTCTTTACTGGTATATTCTGAAGATTGGGATTAGTGGAACTTAACCTCCCTGTCTCTGTTGCCGTCTGGTTAAAAGAGGTATGCACCCTGCCAGTAGATGGGTCAATCAAACCAGGCAGGGTATCTACATATGTTGTTTTAAGTTTCATCAATTGACGATATTCAAGTAATATAGCCGGCAGTTTATGCTCACCTGCAAGCGCCCTTAATACCTCCTCATCAGTGGATGGACCTGTTTTAGTTTTTTTAATTACGGGGAGTTTTAATTTATCAAATAATACCTCTCGCAACTGCTTAGGCGAATTTATATTAAACTGACAACCGCTGATTTCGTAAATATCTTCAATAAGCCCGCTTAATCTTTCTTCAATTTCCCGCGAAACCTTAGACAGCAACTCTACATCCAGTCTTATACCGCTTAACTCCATTTCCGCTAACACACTGGCAAGGGGCATTTCAATATCTTTAAATAAACTAAATAAGGATTTATCTTTAAGTTCTTTTTCCAAGATTGGTTTTAATTTTACAATTATATTTACACCTTGCGCCGCATTTAAGGATTGCAGCAGTGATGCATTAGAAAAATGCTCCCAGTAAATTGTGCCAAGGTCATAGTCTGCCCTTGAAGGATTAAGCAAATAATCCGCTATCATCGTATCAAAATACAACCCATCCAAAACAATTTTCTCCCTGGCTAAAAATACCTTAATCTTTTTTAGGTCGTGTCCTATCTTTTTTATTTTTTCGCTTGCCAGCATTTTTTTTATATCTTCACTTAGATTGCCTAAAGAAAAAAATTTACCGCCGGAATAAAATACAAGGCTTCTAGGGGTATCTCCAAATATAACCAATTCTTCAATCTCGCTACCCAATCTATCTATGTCTGTAAGCACGGGCGTCTCAATATTCTCCTGGCTATCTTTATCTATAGGTAGGTCTTTAAGCAGTTTTTTAAACTCAAGGCGTTTAAACAACCTGAACAACTCTTTATAGTCTGGCTTCCCGACTCTTAATTTTTCCAAGTCAAATCTTAAATCCATATCTGTATCCAACAAAGCCAGTTGTTTATTCAATTTTATTTTTTCAATATTGTCTTTAATGGCCTTTTCAATCTTTTCTGAACCAATCTCGTTTATATGTCCTAAAAGATTTTCTAATGAGGTAAATTTTTTAATCAGTTTGATAGCAGTCTTTTCCCCTATCCCTGGCACCCCTGGGATATTATCAACATCATCTCCCATAAGCGCTATAATATCAGGTATCTGCGCTGGTTTTACGCTGTAACGCTCAACGACCTTCTGAATATCATAGGTTATGCCTTCCTCTTTATAAGGACTGAAGACGCAGGTATTATCATCCACCAACTGCAATATGTCTTTATCCTGGCTTACAATGAATACCTTAAAGCCATTTTCCTTTGCAATTTTATGCATAGTGGCGATGATATCATCTGCCTCAAAACCTTCCTTTTCTAAGACCGAAATTCCATATGCGCTTATTAACTCCTTAATTAGAGGTATTTGGCTTATTAAGCCATCTGGCATAGGCGGCCGGTTAATCTTATATTCGGCGAATTTCTTCTGTCTAAATGTATCCCTTGAAACATCAAAACATACCCCCAGGAATTCCGGATTCCTGCACTTTAAAATCTTATTCAACATATTTATAAATCCGTATACGGCATTAGTAGGCTGGCCAAAAGATGTAGTCAAAGGCGGCAGCGCATAAAAGGCGCGATAACAAAAAGCAGTAGCATCAATTAAATAAATACAATTATCAGCCATTAATTAATATATTTGGAAATTTTAGCACCTGGCAGGGAAATTAAGTTGTGGCCTTACCTTGACAACAATTTTCTCTGAAGTTCTTCTAGAAACTCACTAATTACCTTATTTGAGGGGTCCAAAATCTGTGCCTCGCTGGCATCCATATATGCGGATAAATATTCCCCTTTTTGATATTTAGACTGCGCTTCCTGAAAATATTTTGCTGCAGTAGTCTTACGGTCCTCCTTTATCTTAACTGCCTCGGTGGTCTTAGCGGTCTGCCTTGTCTCTTTGGCCTCCTTAGACCTCTTAGCGCTGTCCTGTTTTTCCATACTTTTTATAACCGAGACTTCATTTATGAAATCAATAATCTCCTGTTCTCTATTTGATTCTTGGGGTTTTTTACCCAAAACCAGATTTATGTCTTCTAACCTCCTTTTTGCCTTGATAACCCAGGGGTCAGATGAAAAACCCAGGTCTATTCTTTTTTGCCAGTAAAAAGATGCCTTTTTTAAATCGCGCCTGTCTTCATAAAACAACGCCAGATTAGAATAGGCACTTAAATAATTCGGGTCTATCTTTATTGCCTTAAGATAATTCTCTTCCGCGAGATCGCTTAAACCCTTTAATTCATAAACTATACCAAGGTCATTATAAGCGGTTGCATAGGTAGGGTCTAACTGTATTGACTTTTGATAAAAACCAATAGCCCCATCTAAGTCGCCATTATTCTGCAGTTGTAAACCCTTATTGCGATAAAGCCGCGACTGCATCTTAAGTTCAGAGATAGTATCAGGTCTATCTTGGGCAAAAAGAAAAGTAAAAATAGACGCGATGAATAAAACTATACAGGTTGTATCTTTTATGATTTTCTTTAAGGTGGGTTTGTGCATATTTCTTTATTTATTATAATATCTTAAAACTGCCAGGTCAAGTAAAATATTCTTTGCAGAAATTATTAATTTAATAGAAGGACCTCATCCTAAACTATATTAATGGAGCCATTTCTAAAGCAGGGTGATTGACTTTTTGTAAGAAAACTAAAAGTTCCTCGGAATTAGTCGCTACAGTCTCATCTGCAATCTTCTCTATTAAATCCACCTCTCCCAACTCAACAGCCCGACGTTTTAGTTTATCGCCCAAGAGTTCCTTTAACTCTCTTGGCATCCAGACCAGACGTTTGAGCCCGCCTTCAGCGGAAATAAATTTTTTGCTTATTATATATAATTTGCCTACCCCTAAAAACCCGGGTGTCTGCACCCCACCACCCACAGAACCTGCCAAAGTGGTAAAGGTCATCCCGCAGGGGGTCATACCTGCGTAGTCTCTGTGCACAATCATTACGCCATTTGCTTCAGGTATTATGGCTAAAATACACTCAAAGCATCCACAGGATGATTGGGGAGAATCCATAAGGGAATACATACTTACCTTCTCTATCGCCTTGTTGGATTTATTATAGACAAATTCATTTATATTCTTCCATTGGCCTAATTTTATGTCAATTGCTTCGCCCTTTACAATCGGTTGGTTCGGTCCTGTAGGCGTAATTTCAAATGATGCCTTTGCATCCAACCAAGAATATGCCCCACAAAGTCCTAAACGCTCCGGGGTAATGATGCAGACGTGATTGGGCGCAAAAGACTGACACAACAAACAGGAATAAAATGTGTCCACGCTCTCATCAGTCATACCACTAATCCTTTCGTCGCGCTCCTGGTATGTCTTTTTTGCATCAACTACCATCTTCTCTACATCCTCTTGCCTGGTATAGATTTTAACCTGCACCTTATCCAAAATAGCGCTATATTCTTTATGCAGCATAGCGTGTAAAATAATGCCTATGTGTTTAAGGCGGAACCCCTTATTAAAGGTATCCTGGGATATCCTGATCCAGTTCATATCCCGCTGGCCAATATGCATTACACCCATAGCATAATTAATGAAACGGTGTATCTGGCGTTCCAGGATTGGCTCAAAATCCTTCTGCATCTTACGCCCTGCCACCTCTACAATAATAGCCAGGGGCATAGATTTTTTGTCTGCCTCAAGTTTATCTATATCAGGACCTTCAATATCCACCCTGCCATCTTCTATCTTATCCAGACTTTTTGTTGTTAAATATTCAAATGCGGTGCTTGCCTTGCCGCCAAACTCAACATAAAGTTGTTCCTTTCTGACCCGCTCCCCTTCAAATGCCGCAGCATAAGGAACTGGGATGGGTATATTACTGACACTTACCTTCACACCCCTGACTTCTAAACAACGCGAGACGACCTTTTTATAATCTAATTCTTTAACAAGGGCCTCATAAGTAGTAATGCCTGACGGTTTTATTTCTGGAATATCTGTGTCCGCTATTATCGGAAAACCCATATTTATAGCGCCTGCCCCGGTAGCGTATTTTATGTCATCTACTTCACCCAGGACTAGACCAAAGGCAAATACCCGTTCTTTTGTGTAAAGAAGGCATTTTTGTCCCTGTCCTGGTTTAAGACCGCCGAAGGTCAATGCAGAACGTATAGCCCAATTCAAAGGATATATCGCTGAAATTGTATCACGGCCATAAGGGACTATATAATTGTCCCAGCCCATCTGGACATTCTCCTCTATTAACTGGTCAATTATAGAACGGCCATTTACAGACGAGCCGACAAATACTAAAATATTTCTCTGTTGGAACTGCCGCACGATTTCTACAGCGGTTTTGTTATCAGGGGCTGCGCCCAATATAGCCGCAAATCCTGGCATACGACCGTCAACAAGCTGGATGCCTAATGAACGCATAATCGTATCCGTAAAAAATCCATTACAATCCTTCTGAGGCTCCTCGTCGTAAAGGTATCTTAGGGCAGCAATGAGTTCTTCAGAAAATAAAGTGGACATACCGGCGTTTAAGGCATCGCCTAAATAAGGAAGCCAGACCTTATCCGAAGGTAGATTCGGCAATAAAGACTTTGCGTGTTCTAAAACCTGCAAGGCATCCTTTAAGGTCTCTACCTTTATACCCAGCATGGCATTTGCTAAAGGCAGGTAAAATGCTGTTTCAGGAAAACCTATTTTTTGCTCAGGGCCCTTTTCCTTAATCGCCTTATCCAAAAAACAAGATGCCTGTTGAAAAATTTCATTTGCACCTCTTATAACCGCTTCTGCCACAACCTTAGACATAAATACACTCCTTATCTTTCAGCAAATCTATGATATCAGGATAACCAAAATTTTCACGACATAACCTGTCTTTTATAGAAGATACATCTATCTTTTCTCTAATCAACCTTAAAAAAACTCCGCTATTTCTAATGTCCCCTACAAATATTGCGCCGATAATAATATTATCCATTAAGATTATTTTCTTATAAATATTTTCCTTTGTATTGCTTAGTTTCAATTCCTCTATATGCGCACCTGGTTCTTTTATCTTATATATCCCCAAAGACACCACAGGAAGGCCAAAGAATTCTATGGAGTTCATTCCTAAAGAACCATCGTAATTTAGGCTATCGCCAGCCATATTTCTACCTGCCATCTTACCTTGCTCAACAGCAACCGGCCATAAGGCATTTATAGAATATGACTTTTTAGTTAAATCAAAACTTTCGCAGACATCTCCGGCTGCGTAGATATTGGGTATATTGGTCTGTAAACGATTATCTACAATTATGCCTTCGTTAACCTTGATATCCGTATCCTTAACTAAATCTACATTTGGCTGTACCCCTTTGCCTACAATCACCATAGAGCAACCAAATACCTTGCCTGAATCAAGTTTGACTGCCTTTATATCTCCATTACCTATAATCTCCGTTACGTCCTGGCCGAGAATAATCTCTATGCCATTGTCTTCTAATCTTCTTTGCACTATATTTGCCGCCTCAAAATCTAACATCTGAGAAAGGACCTGCCTTGATTTTATAATTACCTTTACTTCTATATTCCTCTTTTTTAAGGCATAGGCAGCCTTAAGCCCTATAAGCCCTCCCCCTAAGACACAGGCCGATTTGGTTACAGGCAGTTGACCTAAGATATCTTTTGTATCTTTTATAGTCCTAAAACCAAATACATTTGTTTTTTTGATTCCTTTAATACCTTGAGGAAATTTGGGCTTAGCCCCTGTGGCTATAAGCAAGGTATCATAACTTAACTTAGATTTATCATCGCAAACAATATAGTTCTTTTTTGGTTCAACATGTATCACCCTCTTATTCAACAAGAGGTCTATTTTATTTTCCTTGTAAAAATCTAAAGGTCTATATAGAATCTTTCCTTCATCTATCTCTGCCGCTAAATAATATGAAATAAGGCAGCGGCAATAAGATGGATAATCCTCATCTGAGATAACCGTAATCCTGGATTCCTTATCCTTATTGCGTATCGCCTCTATCGCAGCAATACCGGCTGCTGAATTTCCTATAATCACAAACTGTTTCATAACTTAATCTCTACTTCCTCCTGCCAGATAACTGCTCCTGTAGGGCAGGCCTTAACGCAGTCAGGTTCATCTTTATCCTTGCATTTGTCGCAACGCAAAGGTATTCTGGTTTTTATATTTGGCCTTATTGCGCCATAAGGACATACCATAACACACATCCAACAACCCACACAACGCGTCTCATCATGCAAAACTATGCCCTTTTCCTTGTCATAACTCAAAGCACCTGCCATACAGGCATCAACGCATTTAGGGTCTTTACAATGACGGCAGGAAACAGGATAGTTTTTACCCCTTGTATGCATTACCTTTTTTCTGGGTAAAGATACTCTTTCCTCTTTAAGCGCCTTGAATAAATCTTTAGTTGCTGAGTGGCCTACTGCGCAGGCAATCTCGCAAGACTTACAACCCAAGCATTTATCGACGTCATAATATAATTGTTTCATAACTTTTTAGCGTTTAGTGGATAGCGTGTAGCGGATAGTTTACCTAAACGCTATACGCTATATGCTAACACCTTAATACATTACCGGTTTTAACTTCAGCGCCTTTCTTTTATTGTCTATATGGTTAATCATAAGGTGCGCCATTTTTAACGGGTCATCGCAGAACTCAAACTTTGCGCCTACAACCTCCTCTAACTGACCTGTTAAATAATCGCTTAAGTTCTTGCTTCCAAGGGTAGCAAATGGACTTGCCCCAAAAACTGTATATACCCCTGATGCAACAAAATAAAATCCTATAGTAATGGCTTTTTCAGACATCCATTCAGGCGCAGCCCCGGCAGCAGGGATATCTGATAAATCCTCTCCTAACCCGCCTTCAGCAATAATATAAGAAGCGGCTGTTAAAATCCTAGAGTTATCCACGCAAGAGCCCAAATGTAAAACCGGTGGAATACCCACTGCCTCGCAAATTTCCTGTAGCCCTTTACCCGCATACTCTCTGGCTGCCTCAGGGATAAGCAAACCCTGTTTTGCGCAGGCAATGGCAGAACAACCTGTTTGTAGAACCAAGACGTCGTTTTTAATGAGTTCCTTTACCAAGGTGGTGTGAAAATAATCGTGGGTTTGCTTAGGGTTGTTGCATCCAACAACCCCTGCCAAGCCCCGTAGCCTCCCAGAAATAATTGCCTCATTTAAAGGTTTATAGGTGGCGCGGTATCTTCCGCCTAAAATCTGAAAGACAATCTCTTTGGTAAAACCTGCCACCAAATCCATCTCCTGTTTTGGGATATTCACTCTTTCTTTATTACGGTTGGAGAAATTTTCTATCCCGGTTTTAATAATCTGCTTTGCTACTTCATAGGCGTGTTTAGGCTCAAACTCAACGTGAATAACACCTGGAAAACGCGCCTTTGGATTAGTGGTAATAAGTTTTGTATGAAAACAACTTGCAATCTCATGCAATGCCGGCATAATGCACTGCACATCCACCATCATTACCTCTACCGCGCCCGTAATAATGGCTAACTCCTGCTGAAGGAAATTTCCTGCTACAGGTATGCCATGCCGCATCAACACTTCGTTGGCTGTGCAACAAATACCTGCTAAATTTATACCCTGCGCACCAGCCCTTCTGGTTAAATTGACTAATTCAGGGTCCATACTGGCTTTAACAGCCATCTCGGATAAAATAGGTTCATGACCATGTACTACAATATTTACGTAATCTTCTTTTAATACCCCTAAATTAACCTTGCCTCTGACCGGCTTAGGGCTTCCCAGAATAATATCCTGCACATCAGTGGCAACCATAGAGCCTCCCCAGCCGTCAGAAAGGGCGCAACGCATCCCGGTATTAATGATATTCTTATAGTCATTATCCACGCCCATGTGGGTAGTATGCAGTAATTCCACCACTTCCCGGTCTATGCCGCGCGGGGTGATATTTAAACTCTTCCAGATATTCTGGCGTTTTTTCGGGGCACGCTTGCAAAATACTAATTCACCATCCTGCTTACCGAATTCCTCCAGCAATCTCTTTGATAATTCTTTGACGATTTGTTCTTTTGGCTTGTCAATATTAATACCGAATTCAGATGCCAGGTCTCTGAATTTTTCCACATCCAGAATTTCGTAGTCATGCGTATGCCCATCTGCAAGCAAAGACAAGGTATGTGCCACATCCCTGCCGTGGTCAGAATGCGCTGAAGCGCCTGCCGCGATTTTGCGGGCTAAATTCCTGGCAGCAATGGTATCCGCATTAGCACCGCATACCCCTGATTGCGGGCCTTCGCCAAAGGGGTCAATTCTACAGGGACCCATATTACAAACAGTGCAGCACAGACCAAGCTGTCCGAATCCACACTGGGGTTGCTGCAACTCTAATCTATCCCAAGCGGTATTTATATTTTCATCCTGGGCCTTTTTTAACATCTCCTGCGTGGCTAAATCTATAGATTTTTCTTTAAACTCATCCATCTTCTTCTCCTTAAGTTTTCCCTAACACCTAACTCCTGACACCTATCACCTTTATCACAGACCAGAGGCATCCAAAACTCTCGGCACAACCTTATCCCAGCCAATAGGCATAATATGCACGCCTTGGCAGAGGGGTTTTAATTCTTTGATTAATCTAGAGGCAATCTCAACTGACTTTGCCACTTTATCCTTTGCCTCTTCCATCTCTTTAATCAGGCTATCAGGTACAGAAACACCAGCAACATTTTTATTCATATATCTGGCCATACCAGCGGATTTTAATAAAACTATGCCGCCTAATATCGTGGTCTTAAGATGTTTTATCTTATTTAAGAAATTTTCAAAAATACCTATATCATAAATTGCCTGGGTCTGAAAGAATTCCGCGCCCGCCTCAATCTTTTTTTCCATCTTTATAATCTGCGGCTCTATAGGGTCTGCCCCAGGATTTACAACTGCGCCCACACAAAACTTAGGGGCAGTACCGCTTAATTTATTGCCGTTCATATCTGTGCCTTGCTGTAAATTCTGCACAACTCCTAAAAGTTGCACTGAATCCAAATCAAAGACCGGCTTTGCCTCAGGATGGTCTCCTAAGGTAGGGTGGTCTCCGGTTAATATTAAAAGATTCTCAATGCCTAATGCTGCGGCGGATAATATATCCGATTGTAGAGCCAGGCGGTTGCGGTCGCGGCAGGTTACCTGAAATATCGGCTCAAGGCCATGTTGTTTTAATAAACTGCATACTGCCAGAGAGCCAAGCCGCATTACTGAACTCTGTAAATCCGTAACATTTATGGCATCCACCCTGCCACGCACAAGTTCGGCGTCTTCTAAAATTTGCTTTGTCTCAATTCCCTTTGGCGGTCCAATCTCCGAAGTCACTAGAAATTTTCCTGCCTGTAATTTATCCTTAAAGGTCATATCTTCTCCTGAATTATATAATTAAAAAATAGACACTTATAACCAAATCTGATTTTTATTTTTAGATCAATAATAGGAACTCTAAAAGAACATTATTGCTGTAATTTTGCGGCTTCAACTAAGTTGCGCATAAGCATAGTAACAGTAAGGGGACCAACTCCGCCGGGGACTGGCGTAATCCAGGAGGCGCGTTTAGATGCCTCATCGAACTCTACGTCACCCACGATTTTATCACCAACCCGGTTAATTCCCACATCAATGACAATAGCGCCTTCTTTAATCCACTCACCTTTAATCAAACCAGCCTTTCCCACGGCTACAATCAAAATCTCTGCATTCTTAACATGCCCCTCTAATTTTCCTGCTTTTGAGGTGCCGATATGACAAACAGTAACTGTGGCGAACTTATCAAGCAAAAGTAAAGATAATGGCTTGCCGACAATTTCGCTATGCCCCACTACTACAACTTCCTTGCCGTATAAATCCACACCTGTTTCTTTTAATAATTCCATTACTGCCGCAGGCGTACAGGGCAGGATATTTGCCTTGCCAAATAATATTTTGCCTATATTCACAGGATGCATCCCCTCAATATCTTTTTCCGGAGCGATAAACTGGCTTATACGTTTATAATCTATCTGCTGCGGCAGGGGCATCTGGATGATTATTCCATTTACTGAACTGTCAGAATTTAATTCTTTAATAAAATCAATGAGTTGGTTTTCAGTGCTATCAGCGGCTAATCTCTGAAATCTATATTCTATGCCTAAATTTTCCGCTATCCTGGCTTGAGATTTTACATATGCATCTGCCCCGGGATTATCCCCCACCATCACGCTGGCTAAAACAGGTTTACGGCTTAACTTAGACACAGCCTGCCTTATCTCTTCCTTTATTTTTTCAGCAATGGGTTTACCTTCTAATAATCTCATTAACTTTCTCCTCGGTTTGTAACCTTATTTTCTTAATCAATCTTTCTTTTTTGTTTAATTCCTTTCTTAACGTCTTAGATAGTTTTTTATCCTTTAAATATTTCAGATTTATATCCACATTAAAAACAGCGCTGGTAAATGCTGCCTCCAAGAAAACCGCCGCTACCCCCACATCGCTGATTAAATTGATATTCCCTTTTTTTATAAGTTCAGGACATAATTTTATGCCTTCAAGACACAGACGCGCAACCTCCAGGGGAATTGCAAGGGATTCTTTTAAATCTTTACTTTTGTAAGCCCTGACATCTAAATCCACCAGGTCAAGTAACCTTTTTCTTAGTTTTTCAGACTTCTTTAATGTAGCATTTAGAAACTTTTCATATCTGGCATACCCGGGTTTACCAATACTAAAATTAATCACCATACTTATTAAAGATGCACCCAGGGAGCCGGTTAATGCCGCTGCAGAGCCTCCGCCAGGGGCAGGCAGTTTTGCCGCTAAATCATCTAAATATTTTTTTAAGTTATTTAACCTATAACCTATCACCTATCACCTATCACCTTACGACAGACCTATTATATTCCCTTTCTCGTCAATATCAATCTTTTCTCCTACAGGACGGCTCGGTAAACCAGGCATAGTCTGCATTTTACCACAGAGCGGATACAAAAAACCTGCGCCGATTGAGGCGCGGACATCCCTAATCGGCAGAATAAAATCCCTGGGCCTTCCTTTAAGGCTTGGGTCATGGGATAAAGAAAGGTGGGTCTTTGCCATACATATAGGAAGGTTATCCCAGCCGCGCTCAGTATATAGCCTAATCTTTTCCTCTGCGAGTTCTGAATATTCCACATCCTTAGCGCCGTAAATCTTAACGGCTATAGTCTTAATCTTGTCCTTAATGGGCATATCTAAAGGATAAAGGAATTTAAAATTTTTCTTTGATTGCGCCGCCTTAATAACAGCCCTGGCTAAATCTAAACCCCCTTCCGAGCCCTTAAGCCAAACGTCGCTCACTTCACAGGCAGCAGCGCCTAACTCCAGGGCTTTATTTTTTACAAACTCCACCTCTTTATCTGTATCAGAACTAAACCTGTTAATAGCCACTACGGCAGGTATCCCAAAGGTATTAATGTTCTCTATGTGCTTGGCTAAATTGCAAATCCCTTCTTCTATAGCGGGTATATCCTCTCTTATTAAACCCTCATCCAGAGGTTTACCGGCAACCACATTAAACCTGCCGCTATGCGCCTTTAATGCCCGGATAGAACAAACTATTACAGCCGCATCAGGAATAAGTCCGCTTAACCTACACTTTATATCAAAAAATTTTTCCGCTCCGCAATCTGCGCCAAAGCCCGCTTCTGTTACCACATAATCAGACAACCCTAAGGCAATCCTGTCTGCTAATATTGAACTATTTCCATGGGCTATATTTGCAAACGGACCTGCATGCACAAAACAAGGGGTATTCTCTATGGTCTGAATCAGGTTTGGCTTTATCGCATCTTTAAGAAGGACTGCCATACTGCCACTAACCTTTAAATCCTTTGTTGTAACAAACTTACCATCAAATGTATCTGCAAGAACTATCCTGTCCAGACGCCTGCGCAAATCCGCTAAACTACTACTCAGGGCTAATATAGCCATTACCTCAGATGCAACTGTAATATCAAAACCTGTGTCTCTGGGTATACCGTCTTCTTTTGAACCCAGACCAATCCTGACATTCCTTAAAAATCTATCGCTTACATCCACCACACGGCGCCAGTAAATCTTATCAGGATTAATATTTAATGGGTTCCCTTTAAATACAGAATTATCCAGAAATGCCGCTGCCAGATTATTGGCTAAACCCACAGCATGCACATCGCCTGTAAAATGCAGATTAAAATCCTCCATAGGCAAAACCTGGGAATAACCGCCGCCTGCAGCGCCCCCTTTTATACCGAAGACAGGTCCTAAAGAAGGCTGCCTTATACAGGTAGATGTTAGTTTCCCTAATCTATTTAGGGCCATAGAAAGGCCTATGGTGGTTACAGTCTTTCCTTCGCCCAATGGCGTAGGGGTAATGGCTGTAACCAGAATATACTCACCCCGTGGCCTAATAGTATCCAGAAGGTCTAAGTTAACCTTGGCAATATATTTACCGTAAGGGATTAGGTGTTTCTTATTGATCCTTAACTTATCTGCTATTTTTTCTATAGGCAGTATCTTCGCTGTCCTGGCTATCTCAATATCTGAAAGCATAAATACCTTCTTAATAAGTGTAATCCAGATTTAACTCAAAGGCGTCTTTGATTAAATTTATATCTGGCGAATCTTCTAAAGGATATGTTATTGAGACCACGTCAAATCTTGCCTTACTGTTTAAAAGGCCTTTTTCTTTAAGAAAACCAAGGGCTACCCTTGAAATCTGTCTCTGTTTAAATCCTGATACAGCCTCCTGCGGCAAACCAAATCTATTGCTACTACGGCTTTTCACTTCTATAAAACAAATCGCACCCTTGTCTTTAGCAATAATATCTATTTCTCCCAGGGGGGATTTATAATTCCTCGTTATAATTTTATAGCCATTATTTTTAAGAAACTGCGTTGCTAGGTCTTCTGATGCCTTGCCTAAATTTAAATGTGATTTAGACATGACAAAAAGTAATCCTGTGAATTGCGGATGGCCCAAACTTTTTTAAGGCTAACAGATGCGCCCTCGTGCCATAACCCTTGTGTTTAAAAAAACCGTATTGGGGGTATGCCTTATGATACAAAACCATAATCTGGTCTCTGATTACCTTTGCCAGGATAGAAGCGCAGGCTATGCTTTTAGATTTAGAATCTCCTTTTATAATATTTGTAAATGGATAGTTTATATTAAGCCTTACATTGCCGTCTATCAATACGTGGATGCCATTATTATGGCGGGGTTTTATTTTATCCACCACTTCCTTTATCGCCTGTTCCATAGCCAGGCGCGTAGCAGACAGGACATTTAACCTATCCACTACCCGTTCATTTATGATGCCCAGGCCAAACACACAATTTTTGAGAATCTCCGGAAATGCCTTTTCTCGTTGATAAGGCGTCAATTTTTTAGAATCATCAATACGATTTTTAAAAGATGATTTTTTAAGAGATACTGCGGCTGCTACTACAGGGCCGGCTAAGGAACCCCTTCCAACCTCATCCGCCCCGATAATTAAATTGTATCCTTGTTTTTTTAGTTTTCGCTCGTAATATAGCACTTCTGCCTATATACCTGCGTCCTCTTTGGCATCAATCTTGGTTGCGTGTTTTCCAACCTTGCCTCTTAGGTAATAAAGCTTCGCCCTCTTTACCTTGCCGGAACGCACTACCTCAATGCGCTCAATACTTGGCGCATAGAGAGGAAAAACACGCTCAATGCCTTCTCCGTAAGATACCTTTCTGACAGTAAAACTTGTCTTTATGCCGCTTCCTTTTTTGGAGATAACCACTCCTTCAAAGGGGTGCAGGCGCACCTTATCCTCGCCCTCAGGAATTTTTACCAATACCCTGACAGTATCTCCAACATTAAAAGTTGGAATTTCTTTTTTGGTGTATTCCTGCTCAATAAGTTTTAGTTTGTCCATATCAACTCCTTATCGTTAAAGTTACGTAAGACGCTTTAAAATGCGTTTATACGTTTAGTGATTATTTAATAAGTCGGGCCTTCTCTGCCTTGTCCTTTTTAGGGCCTCTTTCTTTCTCCATAATTCTATTTGATGATGATTTCCTGAAAGAAGTATATCCGGAACCTTCCAACCACGAAAATCTGCAGGCCTGGTATATTGCGGATATTCTAATAGATTACATTCAAATGACTCAAAATTCAAGGAATTTTTATCTCCTAATACGCCCGGGATAAGCCGTACGATACTATCTATTAAAACCATAGCCGGCAATTCCCCGCCTGTCAGTATATAATCTCCTATGGAAATCTCTTTATCTACAAGATGCTGCCTTACCCTCTCATCAACGCCTTCATAATGACCACAAATTAAAATCAGGTGTCTATATCTCGCCAAGTCCCTTGCCATTTTTTGATTTAATTTCTCTCCTTGAGGACATAATAAAATCACTTTTACCTTTTTACTTTTTTCTTTTTTCTTTATCGCCTCCACAGCCGTAAAAATTGGTTCTGGATTCATAACCATACCTGAGCCGCCTCCAAATGGCCTATCATCTACCTTCCTGTGTTTATCTTTTGAATAGTCCCTTAAGTCATGGACAAATATTCTAACCTTGCCTTTTTTTTGCGCCCTTTTTATAATAGATTCCCCTAAGACAGGGGCGAACATTTTAGGGAATATGGTGATAATATCAAGACGCATATGTCGTTTAGTTTAGAAAGTCAACTCACTAACGCAATAAACTTCTTAGTATTGAGTATTGTGTAATGTGTAATGAATAATTATCTGTGGATTATAATCACGAATTTAACGGATTTTTAAACGGATTACCACGGATACCCTTATTAAACAATGCCTTTATCCGTGTAAATCCGTGTGGCTTTTCAATCCGTTTAATCCGTGTTCTTTTTTAATCCGTGTTAATCCGTGATTAAACTCGCTAACTTTCTTATTACTTCTGCCTATTTCTATATCTGCCTAAAAAATATTTCTTAAATTCTATATACCTATCCTGTAAAATCGCCTCTCTAATATTGCGCATTAGATTCAGGTAAAAATTGACGTTGTGCAAAGAAACCAATCTTAAACCTAATATCTCATCTGTGTTAAATAAATGGCGCAGATACGCCCGGCTAAAATTCCTGCAGGTATAACAGTTGCATTCCTTATCCAGTGGTGTAAAATCTTCTATATAAGGCGAGTTCCTGACGGTTATTTTACCCTCGCTAATAAATGCAGTCCCGTTTCTGCCGTAACGCGTTGGCACAACGCAGTCAAACATATCCACCCCCATATCAACTAACTCAATTATATCCTCCGGCAACCCTACGCCCATAAGATAACGGGGTTGGTCTAAAGGTAAAAAACTGCAGGTAATATTAACGATATCCGCCATTAAATCGCCTGGCTCTCCTACGGATACGCCGCCTATGGCATAGCCGTCAAAATGCATATCAACTATTCTTTTTGCGCACTCTTTACGCAAATCCTCATATGTAGAACCCTGCACTATGCCGAATAACAACTGCCTGTGTTCGGTGTACGGTTTTTCATCTTCCCCGTTCACCGTTAACCGTTCCCCGTTAACCGTTTTTGAGCGCCGTGCCCAATCCAATGTCCTTTCCATTGCCACCCGCGCACTATCTTTGCTACAAGGATAATGCACACACTCATCCAGAGGCATTATAATATCGCTATCTAAATCTCTTTGTATAGAGATAACGTCTTCTGGTCTTAAAAAATGCTTGAAGCCATCAAAATGCGATTGAAACTCCACGCCTTCATCACTTACCTTTCTTAAAAGCGCCAGACTAAATATCTGATAACCACCGCTATCAGTAAGTATCGGCTTAAACCAGGACATAAATTTATGTAGACCCCCTGCCTTCTTAATCACCTCCATCCCCGGTCTTAAAAAAAGGTGATATGCATTTGCAAGGGTAATCTGAGCCCCTGCATCAATCAATTCCTGCGGAGATAAGGTCTTAACTGTGCCTTGAGTCCCTACTGGCATAAAACAAGGGGTATCTATCTCGCCGTGCGAGGTAAGCAGTTTACCAACACGCGCATTACTTTTACTATGTTGATGTAGAACCTTAAAAGACAATATTCAATCTCCTCTTTACCTTTTAATAATTAACATTGCGTCCCCATAACTGTAGAATCTATATTGCCTGTCTATCGCTTCTTGGTATGCCTTTTTTATTAATTCTATTCCGGCAAAGGCACAAACGAGCATAAATAATGTAGTGCGGGGAAGATGAAAATTAGTCAGAAGGCAATCCACTGCCTTAAACTTATATCCTGGATAGATAAATAAATCTGTATAACCTTCTTTCTTATAGGTGTTGGCGTAAGTCTCTAATGCGCGCAAGGTAGTAGTGCCAACTGCCACAATCCTATTGGAAATACCTTGTCTTTTTTCAATAGCATTAACGGCATCATCTGGTATCTTAAAATACTCAGCATCCATTTTATGCTGCCTTATATCTAAAGATTTAACAGGACGGAATGTGCCATAACCTATGTGCAAAGTAATATAAACTGTATTTATACCTTGAGATTTTATCCTCTTGATTAACTCCCTGGTAAAATGTAAACCCGCAGTAGGCGCTGCCACTGCGCCTTCGCTTTCAGCATATACAGTCTGATAATATTCCCTGTCTAAATCCTCAGGAATCCTTTTTATATAAGGCGGAAGTGGCATCTGACCATGGCTATATACCGTATTTATATCCCTGGCATAAAACGTTATTTCATTTTTAGATGTAATTAATCCTGATAAACCTTCGTTGTTAAATATTATTTTCTCCTGCACTTTTAAACGACCTGGTTTAATCAATGCCCTAAATGTAAGGTTTGATTTATGAGATAGCAACAAAACCTCTACTTTTCCGCCGCTTAAACGCCTGCCAGTCAAACGTGCTGGCAGGACCTTTGTGTTGTTTAAAACAAGGGTATCCCCTGGATTTAAATAATTAACTATGTCTTTAAAAATTAAATGTCTTATTGAAGAGTCCTTTAAATTTAACACTAACAGTTTTGCCTCATCACGCTGTTTAAGCGGATACTGTGCGATTAGTTCCTTTGGTAAAGTGTAGTCAAAATCGGAAAGGTTCATATTGCTGTGTACGGTTTACGGTTAATGGGGTACGGTTATGGAAATATCTGCTCCTGGATAATAATACATAAGTATCTGTTTATAGTTATACCCTTGCTTTGCCATAAAATAGGCGCCCCACTGGCACAAACCCACTCCATGCCCCCACCCAACACCTTTAAATACAACATCATGATTGACTATATCCAGACTAAAGTTAGTGCTTCTGATTACATCAGGGCCAATTATGTTTCTTAGGTCTTTAGCAGAAATAGTGATTTTATCCAAGGCGGATTTTAGCATAAGGTTGATGACGCGGCCTGAATTATCGCGGTCTAAAATTACAATATCTTCTATGTCTTTTATATTATATCCTGAATCGGTTAATTTATCCTGAAGGTCTTTCAGGGTTAATACAGTATGCCAGTAGAAATGCGGCGAGTCTTTGCAAAAACCACAAACCACTCCGCGAAGCGGGGGTATATCTATATTCCATAGCACAGAGGCATTCTCAGTATGCCCGCCGCAGGTAGCATGAAAATAGGCAGGAAAAACTTTACCCTGGTATTTAAGCACCTCAGCCCTCGTTTCATCTACCGCCTTATTTGTGCGGTAACGCTCAGATGCGCTACCGCCATAAACCTGCGAATATACATCAGAGGTAACATCATATTCTCGCAATCCGCTTTCCTGTATTTGGTAAAGTGCATATGTGCGGGATGCCACTGCCTGCGCCTTTAACGCCTCATACGGCCAGTAATGCGACGCCTCGTGATACAAAATACCTTTTACATAATCCTCTAAGTCAATCTCATTTATAACTGTTAGGGTTGAGTTAGGATTCTGGACTAATTTTATATTACCTTTAAATCTGCGGCTATTTATAAACACAGGTGCGTTATTATCCGCGGTGATTATGATACTGCCAGTAGTAAAGACCTTTCCAGCAATAAATATACCATCTCTGGATGTAGATATAGTAGAGTTTAAACTATCCCCCTTGTATAAAAACTTGCTGCTTTTTGCATCAATTATCTTATAAGGTCCCCGGATTTTAATATTTAAAGAAGTGGTTTGCTGGATAATAGCGACCCGCACGTAATTTACTGATTCGGCATAACTTAGAGAAACCAGAAACCCAAAAAAACAAACCAGCAAAATCCGTCTAATCAGTTTTTTAAATATGTATAACCTGCTATTTAACGGCGAGAACATAACCAGAAAACCAAAGAAAGAATAACACTGATTAATATTGACGTGGCAAATGGAAAATAAAAGGTGAAATTTTTCTTCTGTATATAAATATCTCCTGGGAGTTTGCCTAAAAATGGTATCTTCTCAAAAAAAGTCAAAAATAGACCCACCCCTATAAGAAGCATTCCAAAAAGAATTAATGTTTTACCTAAATAATGCATATCCATAATTTATTTTATGGGTTCTGTGTTATTTGGTTAATTCCTACGTTTGCTTTTATATCTGTCTATTTCCGAATAGATACACCCGCAATAACCCTGACAGTATATACCCTCTTGTTTAGCCAAATCATGCGCCTTTTTAAATCCAGGCCTAAAATCTTCGTAATGAAATTCAGTGCCTTCTGCCGCTGCCACATCCTCACCTATTTCCTTTAATAAACCCTGGTCCTGATAAGGGCTTACCAATAAAGTCGTAGAGAACAAGTCAAATCCTTTTTCTCTGGCAAATACTGCCGTATTGATTAATCTCAGTCTCCAGCAGAGTTCGCAGCGCCGCGGTTTATTCTCGTTAAGGTTAATGCATCTAAAAAAATCAACAGGGGAATATTCAGGAAAAATTACCGTAACGCCAGTATTATATAAAAATTTTTCCACCGCTTCTTTTCTTTTAATATATTCGCTAAAGGGGTGGATATTTGGGTTATAGAAAAAACACGTAATATCAAATCCAGATTTGGTTAATACCTCAAGTGGATATATAAGACACGGGGCGCAACAGGTATGTAGTAACAATTTCATATCTATAAATAAATGTGGATTATTATCTTAAGGGTTTACGGCAGTATATTATATTTTTTTTATATCTATCGCTATTCCTTAAAAAGGTCTATCTGTTTTTCTTTGACTTCTATGCCAAGGTGTTCAAAGGCAAGCCTTGTCGCAAGCCTGCCGCGTGCAGTCCGCTTCATAAACCCTGCCTGTAACAGATAAGGTTCTACTGCGTCTACAATAGTATCTACTTCCTCATTAAGACTGGCTGCCAAAGATTCAACGCCCACAGGACCGCCATTATAATATTCAATGATTGTCTTTAAAACCTTGCGGTCCACTTCATCAAGCCCTGCCTTATCAATACCTAATTCATCCAATGCCTTAGCCGCAATCCCAGAATTTATTTTATCTATTTTCATTACCTGTGCATAATCTCTTATACGGCGTAGAAGACGATTGGCAATACGCGGGGTACCCCTTGACCGCCTCGCAATTTCTAAACTCGCCTCTTCCTCTATGTCCATATCAAGGACCTTTGCCGAATGGCGGATAATCTTTGCTAAATCCTCAGTCTTATAAAAATCCAGATGATAAAACATACCAAACCTGCCCCTTAAAGGCGCAGATAACATCCCAGCCCTGGTAGTAGCCCCTACGAGAGTAAATGGTTTAAGATTAAATTTTATGGTCTTGGCATAAGGTCCTTTGTCTATGACAAAATCAATCTGAAAACTCTCCATTGCAGGATACAGGAATTCCTCAACCACCCTTGAAAGCCGATGTATCTCATCTATAAAGAGTATATCCCCTTTTTCCAGATTGGTTAATATGCCGATTAAGTCTCCTGCCCTTTCTATTGCCGGGCCTGAGGTGGAGGTAATCTTGGTGCCCATCTCATGGGCTATAATATGGGAAAGTGAGGTTTTCCCTAACCCAGGAGGGCCTGAAAGCAGGATATGCTCTAACGGCTCTTTTCTCTGCTTGGCTGCAGTTAAACATATCTTTAAGTTGTCAACCAAATCCTTTTGGCCTATGAATTCTGAAAGCCTCTTAGGCCTTAAAGAGAGATTTAATACTATGTCCTCTTCGGTTTCCATCTCGTTTTTAATTATCTGGGTATGCAATAATTCCTCCCTGGAATCTAAATCACAAGAATCAATGCCCTGGGTATCTTTTTTTCTAATTAGATTCTGTCTTGTTTCTTTTTTCATAAGGCGTAATATTATTTTTATTGCGCGTTATCTCTATTTCCTGAAATGGCTCCTTCTGATATGCAATAATCTCTTTCATCCTGATAAGTTCTAATATTCCAAGAAAAATTACGATTATCTCAATTTTATTTTTCGCCTGGCTGAACAACTCTGAGATATACACAGAAGGCTTAAGCAATAACAGATGAAGTATCTGATGAATCTTTTCCTCAACCGTAAACTCATCCTTAATTACCTCATAGAATAACTCCTTCGGGACATCCTCTATCGCCTTTGAGAATGCGCTGATTAAATCAAATATGCTTGCCTCAAAGTATACCTCTGTCTCTTGCCGGGTACTTTCTGTATTTTCTGATTTTGGACGTTTGTATATCTGTTGCTGGGAAATCTCCCTCTGCCTTAAATTTTCTGCTATCTCTTTAAATTTCTCATATTCTAAAAGTTTTCTTACTAATTCCGCGCGCGGGTCTTCCTGTTCCTCCTGAGGCATAACCCCCTCTTCAGCAGGAAGCAACATCCTGGATTTTATCTGCATCAACGTAGCAGCCATAACCAGAAATTCTCCGGCGATATTTAAATCCAACAACTTCATCAACTCAAGATACCCGAGATACTGTTCCGTTATCTTGGCTATTGGTATATCGTAAATATTTAAATGGTCTTTTTTTACCAGATAAAGCAATAAATCCAGGGGCCCCTCAAAAATCTCTAATTTTATTTTATAACTCATCTTATAACTTAAGTAGCGACCTTACTTCATTCATAGTATTACTGGCAATTTCTCTGGCGCTTTCTTTCCCCTTATCCAAAATATCGCGTATGTGTTTTTTATTTTTAAGGAGGGAATCTCTTCTTTCCTGAATAGGTCGCAATAATTCTACAACCCTTTCGGCTAATTTCTTTTTACACTCTGTACAGCCGATTTCGGCATTCCGGCAGGAAATGGCAATCTCCTTTGCTTCATCAGGCGCAAATACCTCGTAATAACTGTGCACATTACATCTTTCAGGATGCCCCTTGTCAGTGCGTTTTATACGCAGTGGGTCGGTAAACATATTTTGAACCTTGCGGCGTATGATATCAGGCTCTTCTGAAATGGCGATAAAGTTATTATAACTCTTGCTCATCTTCCGGCCATCTAATCCTAAAAGGCGCCCCGATTTTGTTAACATAGCCTCAGGCTCTGGAAAAATATCTTTTCTATATATACCATTAAACCTCCGCGCAATTTCACGCGTTAACTCTAAATGGGGAAGTTGGTCTTCTCCCACAGGAACTACCCCTGCCTTATACAACAGGATATCCGCCGCCTGTAAAACCGGATACCCTAGAAAACCGTATGTGCTTAAATCGCGATTTGTCACCTCGCGTAACTGCTCTTTATATGTCGGGCAGCGTTCTAACCAGCCCAGGGGAGTGATTATTGAAAAGAACATATATAATTCCAGGTGCTCTTTAACCTCTGATTGTATAAAAATGGTTGCCTTATCTGTAGAAATTCCGCAGGCAAGCCAATCTACGACATTATCAATAATATTCTCTTTAAGGTCTTTCGTTCTTTCATATTCAGACATAAGGGCATGCCAATCAGCCACCATAAACAAACACTCGTATTGGTCTTGTAATTTTATCCAATTATCAAGAGCACCAACCAGATGTCCGAGATGTAATTTGCCTGTTGGCCGCATACCGCTTAATATTCTTTTCTTCATCATGACCCCATGTTAAATTGTCGCATTCTTAGATTATTTAAAAAGTTTAATAACCTATAACTTCCTGGCAATCCTTTCTATCTGATATACCTCAATTACATCTCCTTCCTTTATATCGTCAAAACCTGAAAGTGTTATGCCGCATTCAAAACCTTCAGCCACTTCCCTGACGTCATCTTTGAACCGCTTCAGATTGGATATACTGCCTTCAAATATGGATTCGCCGTTTCTGATTAGATTAACAGAAGCACTACGTAAAATCCTGCCCTTACTTACAAAACAACCTGCCACTGTCCCTGGCCGGGATAACTTAAAGACCTTGCGCACATCAGCCCTGCCAAGAAAAACCTTCTTTAATTTCGGCTCAAGCATGCCTTCTAAGGCTGCCTTGATATCGTTAGATAATTCATAAATAATATTGTATGTTCTTACATCTATTCCTTCTTTTGATATTAACTCTTTGGCGCGTTCATCAGCCTCAACGTGAAAGCCCAATATTAACGCATCTGACGCCGCAGCAAGCAAAACATCAGACGAATTTATGTTTCCTACACCCTCATGTAGAATAACTATTTTTATTTCTGGGGTCTCTATTTTGCTTAACGTCTGTCTTATTGCCTCTAAAGACCCCTGCACATCCGCTTTAAGTATTAGATTAAGCTCTTTTAGCCTGCCTTCTTTTATCTGGGAATGCAGGTCTTCCAAACTTATCCTTTTTATTGTTTTTATCTGCTGTAGTTTCTCTTTCTCTTGGCGTTTTAAGGCAAGGTCCTTTGCTGTCTTTTCATCTTTTAATACAAAGAACTGGTCTCCTGCCTGGGGAATGCCTGTTAATCCCAATACCTCTATTGCAAAAGACGGCCCTGCCTCAACAACCGCATGGCCGCGGTCGTCAAACATCGCCCTAATCTTACCATAATAATTGCCTGCTATTATGTGGTCGCCAAGACGCAATGAGCCGTTTTGAATCAGCAAGGTAGATACAGGCCCCTTGCCTTTGCTTAACTTTGCCTCTAAAACCACGCCCTTTGCCGGTTTATTAGGATTTGCCTTGAGTTCTAACATCTGGGCTTCCAAAAGTATCATCTCTAATAGTTCATCTATACCCTCGCCTGTCTTTGCAGAGACATTAACAGTAATAGTTTTACCGCCCCAATCTTCTGCGGTTAGATTGAGTTCTGCGAGTTGCTTTTTAACCCTGTCTATGTTGGCTTGCGGTTTGTCAATTTTATTTATCGCTACAATTATGGGCACCCCTGCTGCACGGGCATGGTCTATGGCTTCCCTGGTTTGGGGCATTACCCCATCGTCTGCTGCCACAACCAAAACTACTATATCTGTGATACTTGCCCCTCTTGCGCGCATTGCTGTAAATGCCTCATGACCCGGGGTATCTAAAAAAGTGATTTCGCCGTTAGGTAATATAACACGACAGGCGCCAATATGCTGGGTAATCCCTCCATGTTCAGACTCAGCAACCTTCGTTTTTCTAATTGAGTCTAAAAGGGATGTCTTGCCGTGATCTACATGCCCCATAAAAGTAACAATTGGAAAACGGGGCTTAAGAAACGCCGGGGCATCTATCTGGTTATGTATGCTTAAAGCAAGTTCTTCATCTTCAGGCGCCTTGGTTGCGCTATAACCGAATTTATCACAGATATTTAATACTACCTGCTCTTCTAAAACTTGATTTATGCCCGCCATAACCTTCATATCCATCAATGCCTTTATAATCACCGAAGGCTTCTGTGCCAGTTTTAAAGCCAAATCCTTTACTGTTATAGGAAATTTAAGTTCTATATTTTTTTTCTTAAACTCCGGTTCCTTAACTTCTACCTTGGGTGGCTCTATTTCTTTTATCGTTTCTTTTACGGGTTCTGGAGGCGCAGATACAATGGGCGGGATTTTAACTTCCATTGTAGGCGCAGTAGATTTAATTACCTCCGGAGTTGTAGCCGATTCTACAGAAATAACTCTTATCTGTTGATCCTTAACTTCAGAAATAGAAACTGGTTTTTGTTCTTTTTTAGAAATCCTACCGCGCCTTAATTTAACAGGCCTTGATTCTTTACTGGGGATTTCCTTAGCAACAACTGCCTTCGGTTTCTTGGCAATCTTTGACTTAGATGTCTTCTTAACAACGCTTACAGTAGTCTGCCTTACCTTCGGCTTAGGCGTTGTCTTTGTCTTTTTTTTAGTCTCGGTTTTTTCTTTAACAGCCATAGTTTATTTATTTTGTCAGTTTCCTGGCTTCTGAGATTAATTTTTCTGCCTTCTTTTGACCTATCCCTTTTACTTTTAATAGAGTTTCCACATCAGTTTTTAAAATATCTTCTATGGTAAGAAATCCTGCTTCTTTAAGATTATTCAACGTTTTTTCGCCTACCCCTCTTAATTCTGATAATAAAACTTCTTTCTCTTTCTTTTCTTCTTTTGCTTCTTTCTCTTCCTCTTCTGGTTCTTTCTCTATAGCCATAGAGGTCTTGGTGCGTATATCCAATTCCCAACCAATTAGTTTAGAGGCCAACCTGACATTCTGACCGTGTTTTCCTATTGCCAAAGAAAGTTGGTCATCTTCTACGATAATCTCTGCCTTAAGGTTTTCTTTATCTATGCGTATTTCGCTTATCTTTGCAGGCGATAGCGCCGCCTTAATGTATTCTCTTATATCATCATTATAGCGCACTATGTCTATTTTTTCGCCTTGTAATTCATTAACAATATTTCTTACGCGATTGCCCCGCATACCCACACAGGCGCCCACAGAATCAACCTTATCGTTTTTTGACCAGACTGCCAGTTTTGTCCGTTCCCCTGCCTGCCTGGCAATGGATTTTATTTCCACAATCCCTTCATAAATCTCAGGGACCTCTAACTCAAATAATTTTTTTACCAGATTTGGGTGCGCCCGCGATAAAATAATCTGAGGCCCTTTGGCTTCCTTTTTTACTTCCACCACATAAGCACGTATGCGCTGCCCCTGTTTGAATTCTTCTTTCGGAGACTGTTCCCGTTTTAACAGAATCCCCTCTGCCTTGCCTAAAAGGTCAACAATGATATTACCTTTTTCAAAACGGTACACAGTGCCTGAAACAATCTCTCCAACCCTTCCCTGAAATTCATCAAATACAACCTCTTTTTCCGCCTCGCGTATCTTCTGTATGATAACCTGCCTGGCAGTTGAAGCAGCAATGCGGCCGAAATCTATAGAAGTAATCTCTGTTTTATTTTTAAAGGCGCGAATTTTACCTGTTGTGCTATCAAGATGAACAGTCAATTCCTCATCTGGTTTGATATCTATAACCTTACGCACGGCGCTCAATAAGGCGCTTTCCACGGCTTCAATCAAAACCTCTTTCTTTATACCCTTTTCCCGTTCTATCTGTCCAAGTATAGCTAATAATTCCTGACTCATTTTACTCTCCATTTAAAATCTTTAACCATATTTTTAAATTTTGTCTATCTTTAAAAAATATCTTTTTTTTAATCACGGATTTAACGGATTTTTAAACGGATTACCACGGATACCCTTATTAAACAATGCCTTTATCCGTGTAAATCCGTGTGGCTTTTTAATCCGTTTAATCCGTGTTTCTTTTTTAATCCGTGTTAATCCGTGATTAAATCACTGTAATCATTCTTTAGTTTTGCGTTTTGCTCTTTACGTTTTACGTTATCTAAGGTACCCCTGGATTATAATCACGGATTTAACGGATTTTTAAACGGATTGCCACTGATTGTCTTATCTAAATCCGTTTAATCCGTGTCTTTTTTAATCCGTGTTAATCCGTGATTAAACTCGCAAACTCGTTAACTCGTAAACTCGCTAACTTTCCTTAGTTTTGCGTTTTTCCTTTTACGTTTTGCGTTATCTAGGGTATCCCTAATTATTAATTATCTGTTTTGCCTTTTTGATTTTAGATAACGGTATCATAACTATCTGTTGTTCTGTCTTAATCTCCACAGCGTCTTCAGTAACAGTGCTTATTAATCCGGATAATTCCAATTTTCCATTTACTGGCTCACTAAGGAAAAATGTTGCCTTTCTTTTTATGCAGCGCAAAAAATCTTTTCTTGTTGTTAAAGGCCTGTCTAGCCCAGGCGAAGAAACCTCCAATATATATTTTTGTTCCGGAATACCTTTCTCATCCAAAATCATGCTTATTTCTGTATTTACGCGGGCGCACTCCTGTAAGGTTATGCCGCCTTCGGGTTTATCTATAAAAACCCTCAAGAATAAATCCCTCCCCTCGTATTTGTAAATAAGATCAACCAAGTCAAAACCGGTATTGCTTAGATATTCATTTATAATTTCTTTTAATTGAACTACTATTTCCTGTCTAATCATTGGCGATTTCCTTTATCTTCTTTAATATCTTTTCTTTCTTATCCATAATCTTTAGGCCGCTACTTCGAATCTTAAGTTCTACATTGTTTTTGTTCAATAATTCCTTGCCTATGATTACCTGCATGGTTATTCCCAATAGGTCTGCATCTTTAAACTTTACCCCCGCGCGTTCATCCCGGTCATCTAAAAGTACGCTAATGCCATCGCGGGATAATCCTTCATAAAATTCCTGCGCCTCCTCAATAATTCTATTCTCGGTAGTGTCCAATGGCAGAATAATTACCTTATAGGGGCTTATCTCATTCGGCCAGACAATGCCGTCTTTATCATGGTTTTGTTCAATTATAGCGGCAATTAAGCGGGAAACACCTATACCGTAACAACCCATAATAATGGGCCTGAGTTTGCCATCAGCATCCAAAAAATTAGCGCCTAATATACTTGAATATTTTGCCCCTAACTGAAATATATGACCTACCTCAATGGAATTCAACCTATCCATAAGGCGATTGCATTTAGGACAAAAAATCTGTGTTTCTTCCTTGAATCCCCTGGCAGTTTTACATTTACTACAAGCCCATATTATATCCTCGCCGCTTTCCGCAGGCACCATAAATTCATGCGAGACATTACCTCCCATTATCCCGGGGTCCGCCTCAGTGATAAAGATATCAAGACCACACCTAAGAAATATATTGTTATAGGCATCATACATCGCCTTATAATTCTTATCTAATCCTGCCTGGTCCTTATCAAAACTATAGGCATCCTTCATAATAAACTCGCATGCCCTGACTACACCGAAACGCGGACGTATTTCGTCGCGGAATTTCGTCTGTATCTGATATAATACTAAAGGTAACTGTTTATATGATGATATGTGGCCCTTTACTAAATCCGTAATAACCTCTTCGTGTGTCGGACCTAAACATATTTTTCTGCCCTTGCGGTCCTCAAATCTAATCATAACCTCTCCAATATCCTTATCACGGCCTGACCTTAACCATAAATCTAATGGCTGTAATACAGGCAGGAGGAGTTCGCAGGCACCTGCCTTTGCCATTTCCTGCCGGATTATATCCTGGATATTTTGTAACACCTTCCATCCTAAAGGCAGATATGAATACGCCCCTGCCATAAGCATACGTATAAGCCCGGCGCGCAGCATAAACTGATGAGCCGCAGATTCTGCCTCCTGCGGTATCTCTTTTAATGTAGGTATAAAACACTTAGACCAACGCATTGCATTATCCTTTATTAAATAAATGTTCGGAGAGTTCTATCCCCGCCTTCTTAAATAAATGATAGAATACGGGTATTATCCCTGTTGCCTGCCAACTGCCTTTAACATTTCCCTCTGCATCTATGCCTTCAAAGTTATATGTAAATATGTCTTCCACTACAACCTCGCCGTTCCTTAAGCCGTTTACCTGGGAAATATGCGTAATTTTTCTGGAACCATCTGATAGTTGTTCCTGATGAACAATGAGATGTATGGTATTGGCAATCTGGCGTTGTATTACATCCAAAGCAACAGGCATACCAGAAGTCAAAATTATTGTTTCAAGTCTATATATTACATCCCGTGGGGAATTACCATGAATTACTACTAAAGACCCCCTGTGCCCTGAACAAGCCGCCTGCAGCATCTCCAAGGCTTCAGCGCCTCTTATCTCTCCTAAAATAATTCTACTCGGACGCATACGTAAGGAATTCTTAAAAAGTTCCCTTATGGTTATTTCACCCTTGCCTTCAATATTTGCCTGTTTTGCCTCTAATCTAACCACATGCTCCTGCGCCAAGCGCAATTCCGCTGTATCTTCAATAGTAATAATCCGCTCTTCTTCTGAAATATATGAGGAAAATACATTTAAAGTTGTGGTCTTGCCAGCACCTGTAGAACCTGAAAAAATGATATTTATCTTTGCCTTGATAGAAGCGATTAAAAAATCGCTCATTCGCTTATCAAGGGTACCCAATGCTATCAGGTCTTCTGCCTTTTTTAATTCTTTTGAGAATTTTCTTATAGTTATAGTTGGTCCGTCTAAAGCCAAAGGCGGTATAATGATATTTACCCTTGAACCATCGGGCAGGGAAACATCGGTATACGGAGAAGATTCATCTACCCGTCTACGGGTAGGAGAAAGTATTCTATATATTAGACGCATAAGAGAGGCATCGTCGTCAAATATCACATTGGTAAGCATCTTTCTACCCATCTTCTCTATATAAACCTTCCTTGGACCATTAATCATAATTTCAGTTACCATTGGGTCTTTCATAAACACTTCTATTTCACCTAGACCAATAAACTCGTTAACAATCTCGTTAATTATATCTTCTTCATCCTGCTGTGATAGATTGATATCGCCGGAATTAATGATATCTTTGAGTATTTGTATAATTACTTCCTTTAGTTTATTTTCATCTATATGTTTGCCATAAAAAAATTTATCGTGCGACGTAACAAGTGCATGCCTTACTTTATCTTTCAGTGTTTTTTTATCCATCAAAACGCCCCATTTCTTTTAACAATACTTCTACGCAATCACCAATAGCAACCTTTTTTATTGGTCTGCCGTGTTTAAATAAAAGCCCTTTGTCCTTGCCAAAGGCTATGCCTATATCAGCCTCTTTTGCTTCTCCAGGTCCGTTTACCACACAACCCATTATGGCAACCTTCGGTTGGCTAACTGACAACTGACAACTGGCAACTGACAACTTCTGTTCCAATTCATTGACTATTGTAACTAAATCTACTTCGCAACGCCCGCAAGTCGGACAACTGATAATCTCCGGTGTCCAATTATACAAACCAAGGGTTTCTAAAATAAATCTGGCAGTCTTAACCTCTTCAGACGGGGTATCAGTAAGGGAGACCCTTATAGTATCCCCTATTCCCTCTAACAGCAAAACGCCAATCGCAATGCTGGATTTTATTAGTCCCTGCCTAGAAAAACCAGTTGCAGTAACTCCTAAGTGCAAAGGATAATCGCATAGTTTGGATACTTTACGATATGCCTCTATGGTGTCTAATATATTGGATGCCTTCAGGGAAATCACAATATCATAAAAACCTATGCCTTCCAAGATTTTAACATAATCCAGGGCGCTTTTTACCATTGCATCTTGGATTTTTAAGGTTTTGGATTTGCGGTTTTTGTTTTGTGGCAAAGAACCTGAATTTACCCCTACCCTTATAGGGATACGATTAATTTTTGCCGCAGAGGCTATCTGACGGACCTGTTCTTTCTTATAGATATTGCCAGGATTAAGCCTTATTTTATCCACGCCGCTATCTATTGCCTTTATTGCCAGACGCCAATCAAAATGTATATCAGCTACCAGCGGTATAGCAATTGCCTTTTTAATCTCTCTTAGCGCCTCGGCATCATCTTTATCCTTAACCGCGCTACGGACTATTTGACAACCCAGCGCCTCAAGTTCTTTTATCTGTTTTATTGTTGCACCTACATCCTGGGTTTTGGTCTTGGTCATAGACTGTATCGCAATAGGATTACTACCGCCGATATAGACATCTCCAATTTTAACAACCCTTGCCTTACGTCTTAATACCTTCATATATCACTTAAATAATTTTGATAATTTATCTCCAAATAACCTTAAAATATCATTGTAAGTTACCAAGAGAACTACAGACAAAAGCACAGTCATACCTATACGCGTAACTATCCTTTCCGCCTTCAGACTTAAATATCTGCCCCTTATCTTCTCTATTATTAAAAATAATATGTGCCCCCCATCTAATACCGGAAATGGCAGGAGGTTAAATATAGCCAGGCTTAAACTTAAAACGGCTATAAAATGTAAAACCGCAATAGGCCCTATCTGGGCTACCTGAGATGTCATATAGAATATCCCTAATGGCCCAGTCATTGAATCACGCGCAGACATCTTTCCTGTAATCATACGCCACAGCGCTGTATAGGTCATTGCTGTAATAGTCCATGTCTTCTTTGCGCTAAGATATAAAGATTCAATAAGCCCATGCCTTATCTTTATAAACTCCCCTGAAGGGGTTATGCCGAGCAAGCCAATGCTGCGTTTTTGGCCCAGTTGGTCATCTACCTGCCCTTCTTTTACTTTAACATCTATTGTATATTTTTTATTATCCCTAAGAATAGATAACCTTACAACTGACGGTGCCTTCTTACTATGAATTATTATCTGCATATCTTCCCAGGTACTAACGGGTTTTTCATCTATACCTATAATTTTATCGCCAATCAATAAATTTGCTTCTTTCGCGCCATAACCATCCAGCAGCCCCCCAATTTTCGTAGTAAGAGTGGGATAGCCTGTAAAAAATATAAACCAGAAAAATATAAATCCCATTATATAATTTAATAGAGGACCGCTAAAAATTATAGCGGCGCGTTGTGAAGGTTTCTTGCTCAAGTACTCATCTGGATTGCCTTTGTATTCCTCCTGATTGTCTCCCGCGAGTTTAACATATCCGCCTAATGGTATTGCCTTAATCATATATTCGGAATCCCCCTTTTTTCTCCCTAAAAGTTTTGGGCCAAATCCTAAGGAAAATTCCTCAACCTTCACACCTACCTTTTTGGCGGCAATAAAATGCCCGAATTCATGAATAAGTATCAGTACGCCTAAAACTAAAAAAAATGTAATTAAAGAAAGCATCTATTTATCTCCTAATTCTGCCTTATTATCTTTAAGACCTCTAATCTAGCCCAGGCATCCGCCTCTAAAATATCGTTTAAACAAGGATTACTTACATTATGGTGCCTCTGTAAGACTTTTTCAATAACGCCTGTAATAGAAATAAAAGGCAAATTTTTTCTTAAGAATTCATTAACGCAAACCTCATTTGCTGCATTAAATACGCAAGGAGTTGTTCCGCCTTCCTTAGCAACATAATAGGCCAAGGTCAGACTTGGAAATTTTCTGTAATCCGGCCTTTCAAAAGTCAAACTTTTTAATTTATAGAAATCAACCCCAGAAAGATTAGATGTCAACCTTTCAGGATATGAAATTGCGTATTGTATAGGAATACGCATATCTGTAATGGATAACTGAGCCAGGATTACTCCATCTATAAATTCCACCATAGAGTGTATAATTGCCTCTGGGTGTATAACAATTTTTATTTTCTCGGAGGTTAGATTAAATAAATGCATTGCCTCAATTATCTCAAGCCCCTTGTTCATCAGGTTAGCAGAATCAACGGTAATTTTTCTCCCCATTTTCCAGCGCGGGTGTTTTAAAACTTGTCTTACGGAAACTTTTTTAAGATTTCTTCTAGGGGTTCTATGAAAAGGCCCGCCTGAAGCGGTCAAATATATATTTTTTAATTTCTCCTTGTCCTGATTATGCAGACACTGCCATATCGCAGACTGTTCGCTATCAATGGGTATAATATTTATTTTTTTCTTTTTTGCCTTATTCATAATTATTTCTCCGGCCATAACTAAGGCCTCTTTATTGGCCAGGGATATATCCTTACCGCTATCAATCGCCTTTAAGAATGGCTTTAATGCCCCTGCGCCGCTTATTGCCAAAACAATTTTATCTATCCGTTTATCTGCCACCAGTTCGCATAGGCCTTCCTCTCCAAGAAAAAATCTAATACCTTTACCCTTTAATTTTGAATAAAGGTCTAAACCGCAATGCCTATCGCTAATACAGACAAACGCCGGCTTAAATTCTTTTATCTGCTTATATAAAATATCTATATTAGAATTTGCGCTTAAACCTATTACAGTAAATTCTTGTGGATGATGCCTTATGACTTCAAGGGTGCTCTTGCCTATTGAACCTGTTGAGCCTAATATAGCGATACGCTTCATAGAAAATCTAAAACTAAAAGGGTAGTATTATAAAATTTCGCCCTTACAGTTTTAGTTTAAAACTATGCTCATATAAAAATAAAATGCGGGGGCAGTAAAAATAAGACTATCAATTAAATCCAGAAATCCGCCCATCCCAGGGAAGAAATTGCCAGAATCTTTTACCTGACAGTCGCGCTTAATCAGCGACTCTGATAAATCCCCCAACTGCGCAAGGATACCTAAAAAAATACCAACAAAAACAAGATATAGACTAGGTAAGCGCGTAAATGATTTGCTAGCCAATGCACCAAGTATGCTAAATATAAGGCCTCCGATAGCCCCCTCCACCGATTTATTAGGGCTTACGCGTGGTATTAATAGATGTCTACCAAAACGCGTCCCCACAAGATACGCCCCGATATCGCTTAATTTGGTAATAAGTAATACTGTAGTCATAAGACCTATGCCACCAGGCATATACCTTATCTTGATTAAGAAACTTAAAAACCAGGAAATATACAATATACCAAATATAGTCGTGGATATGTCTACGATAGCCCCGGAATTCTCGCGGCGCCTGAATTGCATCAGAATCAGAAATAATAATGCCAGGACAATAAAAAAAAGTTCCCAGGTGCGTGTGAGTTCAAAACGAAATACTATTGATAAAGGTATTACTGCACCCATGCCAATACCAAAATATTTATATATGTTTATTCCTTTCTTTTCAAGCATAGTGAAAAATTCATAAAGTCCGCTGATGATAAAAAATGTAATTACCAACCCCATCAGCCAATCTACAAAAATTGTCGCCGTAATAATTGCAATCAGTATTGTAGAACTAACTATTCTCTTTATGAGCATTAATCCCTCCGAATCGGCGTTCCCTGTTTTGATAGACTTTTATCGCTTTTTCTAAATCCCTTCCCTTAAAATCAGGCCAATATTTCTTAGGAAAATAAAGTTCTGTATAGGCAAGTTGCCATAATAAGAAATTGCTCAGGCGCATCTCGCCGCTGGTGCGAATCAAAAGATCAGGGTCAGGTAAACCCGCCGTATAAAAATAACCAGAGAATTTGTTAACATCTAAATCCCCTGGATCGGATTTGCCTTCCTTAACTGAATGCGCAAATTTTTTAACTGCATCCACAATCTCCTGCCTGCTGCCGTAATTTAAAGCCAATGTCAAAATCAAACCTGTGTTGTCCTTTGTCTTATCCTGCACCTCTTTAAGTTTAGATTGTATATAATTCGGCAGGGGGTCGTCTTTTCCAATCACAATGAAACGTATATTATTCTTATGCAAACTATTGATTTCTCTTGCCAGAAAATTGTTTAACGAGCGGAAAAGCATATCTATCTCCCGTCTAGGGCGAGACCAGTTCTCCGTAGAAAAGGCAAAAAGTGTAACTACCTTAATACCTAATTGCGATGCTGTCTTGATAATCTCTTTGATACGCTTTATCCCTTCCCTGTGTCCTGCTGTGCGCGGCAGTCCCCTGTCTTTAGCCCAACGGCCATTACCATCCATAATTATAGCAATATGACGGGGGATGTTATTCTTATTAATCATATTTTAAAGATAAATCCCAATATTACCAATAAATACCAATAAATACCAAACAAGTATTAGATATTGTTTGGGATTTATCCTTGTACTATTTTTTATAATTTACTGGTGCACCCTGTAATCTATATCCGGAAATATGTTATCCTTATATTCTATATCAGATAACCAAGACTCATCAATAGAATTTGATTTAATATCTTCGTATATACGCGTGAACCTTAATAGGTGGTCCTTTGTGCGCTTTACAGCGTAACTTACATGCGTGCCTGTGCCCATAATAAACGCCCAATCTGAACTCTGTGCTAAAAGTAGTTCTCTTAATGCCTGGTTTAACGCCCTTCTATATAAACCGTTTGTATCTGGAAAACTTTTGGCAAGTTCCGTCATCCTCTCAGAGGCAATATGCAGATGCCTATATATCCAATCGTTAGGCCCCTGCAACCACATTTCGCTGTACCCCTTCCATCCCCAGCTAGATAACGATGGGGTAATCACTTGATTACGTGGATTTTCAGCCAAATATTCAGATGGCGTAATCAAACGAATTGTTTTCTGGTCAAAGCAAATCTTGCGTATAAGAAAATCAAGCCACATAGGCCCTTCGTACCACCAGTGGCCGAATAATTCCGCATCGTAAGGAGAAACAATAATGGGTTTCCTCTGCATAAAGTCATAAAGATATTCAACCTGCTTTTCGCGGTTAAACATAAAATTACCGGCGTGCTCTGCCGCCTTTGCACGGGCAGCATGCGGGATATAAGGCTGCTTATCTTCGCTTCCTGTAATTCTGTAATATTTTATACCGGTATTTATCCTTACCCCGTCTGGATGTATATAGGGTCTTATATATTCATAATCTAAATCAAAACCTATATCGCGATAAAATTCGCGATAATAATAATCTCCGGGATACCCTTCAATAGAAGACCACACCTGTTTTGACGACTCCAGGTCCCTCCCGAAACAGGCTACACCTGACTTACAATATACTGGAGCAAAAACGCCGTATTTTGGCCTTGGCGTGCCGTGTAATACCCCGTGGGCATCGGTAAAGAAATATTTAATTCCTACCTCTTTTAATATCTCATCATCTCCTGGATTAAAGCCACACTCAGGCAACCATATGCCTTTTGGCCTTCTGCCGAATACCTTCTCATAGTGGTTAACCGCCACTTTTACCTGCGCCCTTACAGAACCCTTCGTTACTTCCATCAAAGGAAAATATCCATGCGTAGCGCCGCAGGTAATTATTTCAATCTTTCCTGCATCCTGAAAAACCTTGAAGGCATTAATTAAATTGCGGTTGTATCTTTCAAATAAATTTCTGGCTTCATAAAACTGAACCAGATACATATTAGCCAAGTGGTTAAATTCAGGCTGCCACCTCGTCCTTTCCACTTCTTTATGCCCGAGTTCAATAAGTTTGTTAATATGCTTTAGGTATCTATCCTGAAGAAGCCCATCCATCAACATAGATACCAATGTAGGAGACAACGTCATAGTCAGACGAAAGTCAACACCGTCGTTTAATAATTTTTCGAAAATCTTAATTAAGGGTATGTAGGTCTCAGTAATTCCCTCGTAGAGCCAATCCTCTTCAAGAAAGTCTTCATGTTCGGGGTGCCTCACAAAAGGAAGGTGTCCGTGTAAAATGAGACATAAATAACCTTTATTCATTTTTAATGAGCCCCGCTGTTTCGTTTTGTTTCGCAAAAACAAAACGACGGCGGCGAATTAACCCTTGACAATTTTTGAGCCTATGCTTGACTTCAGAATTAACGTTTATTACAAAAATTGTCAGGGGTAAGTTTGTGCAAACAATTTATTTTCGCTATCGCTATAATAAATTGTAAACTTGTTTATCTGGTTTCCTTAGTAACCACGGGGGTAATGGTTCTTTCTTCCAGGCCATCTGCTGCTATTCCTCGAACGGGTATAACCTGTTTGCCATCTGGAAGGGCATAACGCAGGGTAAAGGTTCCGTCTGGCCTTAGTTTTATTTCTCTATCCTGAACATATACTCTGGCATTCGGCTCAGTAGCGCCATAAACTATTAACTCGGTATTCACCACAAGCCAAAACTTTCTTTCTTTTGGTATTTTCTTCACAGGGCTGGCTGCCGAGGCCAATCCAGGAGAAGAGAGAATCCCTGAAAATAGGGCCTTTCTGATTCTTTCCTGCCAGGCGCGGCCTACAGGCGAACTTCTTCCTAATCCAAAACCCATACCATATAACCGCGCAAACATCTCTTCTGGAACCATCCACTCTTCATCTGTAATCCGGGAAGGAGTATCTAATGGGGTATGGACGGTATTTGAACGCGCTATAGTTATAAAACGCCCGTCTGGAAGCAACAGCCCAAAATCCACGCACCATGACCTGCCAGGGCCAGCGGTATCAATATACCAATTTGTCGCCTCACCCACATTTATATCAAAAAACCTGTGGGCATTAGTACCATCAAATATTATATGGCTGATATCATAGAGTCTTAAGGTCTTTCTGGCTCTAAAAAATAAATCCCCAAGTTGAGTTCTTAATTTTTCAAGGGTTTTAGAGGTAACCTCCCAATATGCATGTATCCACCACGGATCACGAACCTGCACTACTATTCTATCCTGTCCATAACCTTCTGGAAGTTCTTGCGGCATTGCCCGGGGAACCTTAACCTCAATAGTAGTTGAAAATTTTGTCTTCTCAATAACAGTTTCCTGCGTCCCAATAACCTCCTTTGTAGATACTGGCTTAGCGGAAATACCCTTTAGTTTGGTTTGGGCAACACTCGTGTCTTTTACCTTCCCAATGCTTCTTTTTCTCTGCATTATTTTCTTTAAATTATTTTTTATCCTGCGTAGCACCATAAAGACTCACCTCCTTCTTAATAAAAAAGGGGAATCCCTCCCCTTCTAAGAAGAATAACATCATAGATTTCCCTTTTTTATATCATTTTTTTGTTTGAAGGGATTTATTTACCACAAGCGCCTCTTTAAGATCCTCTTCAAGCGCTTCTTTCAGTTTATTTACCTTCTCCAACTCTTCCTTTAAACTTTTGCTCACTAATTGTTCCTGCAGGAGGGCCTTCTTGGTTGCTTGATGCGCTGTCTTTTCCTTGTCTAACTCCTCGGTTAATCCCTTTAACTTTTTATCAACAACAGCCATATCCTGCGCAAATTTACTCAGTTTTTCCTCTAAATCTAATCTTGTAACCATCTCTTTATCCCTGGCAACCTTAAATCTACGCGCATTGTTACAGGAACTGATAGTGCTGATAAAAAATATTACTGAAAGTATTGTGAGTATCAAAATAAGCCTCGCCTTTAAACCCTCTTCCATAAATCTGCCTCCAAATTATATTTTATTATATTTAAGAATTATTAATTATTATAATTTGCACAAAGATTTCTTGAAAAAATTTTTTAATTATAGACTTTTATTTAAGATTCTCCTTGGATTCTAACACCTCAGTATTTTCTTTTACTGCTTCAGGGGATTCTGGTTTCTCTCTTTCTTGAATCTTAGGGGCCTGATAATCTTGCGTCTTCTTGACCTTTGTAACCTGCGGTAAAATCACGATTTCTACGCGGCGGTTTAACTGACGCCCTTGTTGATTATCATTGCTAGCAACTGGCCTATATTCACCATAACCAATAGCAGATATGCGCTCAGGCGAAACCCCCTTTTCATCAACCAGGTAATGCAACACACTCAATGCCCTTGCAGTAGACAACTCCCAGTTTGACTTCCAACCCGAAAATTGAATCGGCTGATTGTCTGTATGACCCTCTACGCCTACATTAAGATTCGGGACATTTTCATTTAAAACCCTGGCTACTTTATTCAATGAGGCGTATGCCTCTGGCCTTATCTTGGCCTTCCCTGAGTCAAAGAGTATATCTGCCAGGAAGGTTATCACTAAACCCCTTTCCATCATCTCTAACTTTACCTGTTTATCCTTAATCTCCTGGCTTAACCTCTCTTCCAATAATTTTTTCGCCTCGCTTAACTCATCTAACTGCTGTGTAAGTTCTTCAATTTTTTCAATGTCTGAACGTCTGCCTTTCTGAAAAATAATTGTGCAACCACCTAAACTAAAACTTAAAAAGGCGACTATAGAAATTTTTAAAAATTTACCCCCCATTAGCCCCTCCTGTATAATTACTTAATTTTGTTACTTATAACAACAAATATTGATAAAAGAGATTATTTTTTAGAATAAAATTTAATATATCACAAGGAGTTATGTAAGTCAAGATATTTGTGGCAATGCCCGCGTAAACTTTTATACAGAAGCCCTGAAGATAATCTCTTCGCGGGATGAACCTATTGAGACCATTGATATACGCGTCTTTAGGATATCCTCTATGCAGGATAAATAATGTTTGGCGTTTTTTGGTAGTTCCTTATAACAACGCGGCTTCTTTAAAGGTTTCTGCCAGCCGGGTAATTCCTTATATACAGGTCTGGCATTAGTCAGAGCCTTAAAATCCTGCGGGAATTCTTTAAATATCCTGCCTTTATATTTATAGTGAGTGCATATCTTTAAAGACCGTATATCAGATAATACATCTAATTTCATAATCGCCAATTCTTTTATCCCGTTTAATAAAACTGCTTCTTTAACCATCACGCTGTCAAACCATCCGCATCTGCGCGGCCTGCCTGTTGTAGCCCCGAATTCCCTGCCTTTGCTACGTATAAATTCTGCAAGAGACGGCTCAAACTCTGTGGGAAACGGACCCCCCCCAACCCTTGTGGTGTATGCCTTGGCTACACCCACAATCTTATCAATAAAAAGGGGAGAAACACCGCTACCTGTGCAAGCCCCGCCTGCTGTTGCGGAGGAAGAGGTGACAAATGGATATGTCCCGAAATCAACATCCAGGAATGTCCCCTGCGCCCCTTCAAAAAGAATATCCTTTTTATTCTCTATGGCCTTATTTAATAATAAAGCAACGTTACAGACATATTGCGACAACCTTCTGCCATAATTTAAGTATTCCCTATAAATTTTATTGAAACTAAACTCTGGATAACCATAGACCTTACGGAAAATCTCATTTTTTTCTTTGAGGTTATCTAACAATTTTTCCCTTAAAACGCCTGGATTTAATAAGTCAGCCATTCTGATACCGCAGCGGCTAATCTTATCTGCATAACAGGGACCAATACCTTTGCCCGTGGTGCCTATCTTATTAGTTCGTTTTGATTCCCGTAACTCATCAAGAATTTTATGGTATGGAAAAATCACATGTGCAAGGGAAGAAATCTTTAAACGTCCGTCTATATTTATCCTATCCTTTGATAGACAATCTATTTCTTCAATCAATGCCTTAGGGTCAACAACAACGCCATTGCCAATACAGCATATTTTTTCTTTATGCAATATGCCGGAAGGCATAAGGTGAAAGATATATTCTTTATCACCAACCACAACAGTATGCCCGGCATTACTGCCGCCCTGATACCTTACAATATAATCTACCTTCTCGGATAAGATATCAATTATCTTACCCTTGCCTTCATCTCCCCATTGTGTCCCTACTATGATTGTATTCATTATTTTATTTATTAGATCCTTTGTGCTACATATATTATGGGCTCATTGTGAATATCTTCCTTGCGATATCAGGATATTTTGCAATAAATTTAAGTTCGTCGTCTACGAGCGGCTTTTGGTTATGGACATTGGCGTAACGCACCAATTCTAATACCTGCGTTGCCTCTTCGTCACTATGAAATTCCACCTCAAGTTTTTCATAAACATTTCTAAAACCCTTTATACCTGAATATTCGCCGGCAGTAATCTTGCGTCCAGTCTCAATTATCTCAGGCTCCCCTCTGCCAAGTTCTTCATAGTCATAAAGTTCGTAATTGCGCCTGTCCTTTAATGCCCCATCAGCGTGAATCCCGGATTCATGGGCAAATGCATTGGCGCCTATCCCGGGTTGATTTATGGGGATAGGCACCCCAAAGGCGTAAGAGGCGTACTTGCATAACTTCCAGGCAGTCTTTAAGTTTATACGCTCATCCAGGGTATACCCTTGCATGCCGCTTCCGTATTTTATTGCTAAAATCACAGAAACCAAATCTGCGTTACCTGCCCGCTCCCCCATACCATTAACGCAGGTATTTATATAGGCATCCAGCCCGCAATCGTTTGCTGCCTTTGCCCCCGCTATTGAATTAGCCACTACCATACCTAAATCATTATGGCAGTGAATCTCAACAGGTAATTTTACAGTATCAGCCAATACCTTCACCCTCTCATAAATAGTAAATGGTGTGTCATAACCTAAGGTATCGCAGTAACGAATCCTGTCTGCCCCTGCGTCCTTTGCATGCTGTGCAAATTTAATCAAATAGTCCATCTTTGTCCGAGATGCATCTTCGGCATTTACCCCTATTGATTTTGCCCCGAGTTTACGCGCCTCATTCACTGCCTCACACATCTCTGTGATTATAGAATCGTAATCCAATTTACCCTTAAATTTATGAATAATCATCTGGTCAGATGTGGAAATAGAAAGATTAAGGTGTTTTATCCCAGGCGTTAATTTAAATGCAGCCCTTACATCTTCTTTTATAGCCCTTAACCACCCGCCTAATCTAATCGGGGACAAAACCCCTCTCTCCGCCAATTCCAAATTTGCGTTAAGATAATTTGTTTCATGACGGGTAACAGGAAAACCAAACTCTGATTGAAATATCCCCATTTCATTAAGATAAAGATTAATCATTGTCTTTTCCAGTTTAGAAAGACAAATCCGCGAAGTCTGCACGCCATCGCGGTTAGTGACATCTATAATGTATATCTTTGGTTTCTGCATTTATAACCTCGCTTTTTAAGTAACACCTACTCTATCTTTATCTTTTCACTCTTTCTAATATTATCTATTACGTTCTTTAATTCATCATGCCCGGGCGCCCCGTGGCTACCAAATATCTGATAGTTGTCTATAAGATATGCTGGACCTGAAAAAATCTGAAGTTCCTGGTTAAGACGGATATTTTCCTTTAACAACTCTTTACCAGCGTTAGACTTGGCGCATTCCTTTATTTTTTGCGTATCCATATTTAAAGCGCAATCCTCCCACCAGGAACTACTTAGCCTATCAGCCCGGCAGGCAATATAATCCAGGAATTGCCGGGGATAATATTTCTCTACACAGACGCCGCGCAGATATTCTTCAATCTCGACATCCCCTTTTTCCGCATTAAAGCCATCACCATCCATAAAAGCCAAAAAATGGATTACCGGATTAAAATCTCTAATTACCTGAAGTATCTTTGATGCTTCATTGGTATATAAACTCAAGAAAACGTCCAGACTTGGCTTTTTTATCTGTCTATATAAAAAATACCCTATTCCTGTGGCGTATGGTTTAATGAGATAAAAATCGCCCCGGGAATCCATAATTTCCTTTAACCTGCTAAAATTTTTCTCTCTTTCAACTTCCTTACCCAGAAGATATCCAGGCAATGTCTTTATGCCGTATTCAGTGATTATTTTTTTTGCTTTATCATCAGGGTAATATAATGTAGATACAGTTAATCCAGGAAAATGCGACTTTAAGAATCGTATTGTCTTATCTGTTTCGCAGGTGCCGCAGTCCCTCGCATTAATAATCAAAAGCCTAACCTGCGATGCAGGTGTAAAGGTGCAGTGCGATTGAATAGTCCCTGGTTCGCTACATACGCCGATAAAACCCTCTTTTTTACAGTTATAATCAGAAAAACATTCTGGAAGGATATCTCGTACCTGCCCATCTTCGGCAACTTTATCTGATAAGCGTATCTCATCAACATTGTATTCCACTATCTTTTTGCCCTGAACCTTTAAAGAAAGTTTTCCTAAGCGCCTGCCCTGCCAGGATGGCCTAAGCAGTAGCGTAGAACCTATTTGTTTAAACAAATCCTCTTTTTTATCATAGGCATATCCGGCAATAAGGATATCTATTCCGCTAATGCCTTTGATTATATTTAAATCTTCATTTTCAGTTAAATGACTTAGAAGCACAACAATATCAGCGCCTTTTTTCTTTACATCCTTGACATTTTCCTGAACGGCTGTAACAGGGGCAGTAAAGTTTATTCCTTCTGCTTTTTTTATGGCTGAAGTACCTGTTACACCTATTATTCCTATCTTAACGCCCCCTAAGTCTTTTATTATATATGGCTTAACTTTATCTGATTCCATATTTGAAGACAAAAATGGTATTTTGGATACGCTGATTTTATCCTCTAGAAACTTGCGGCCAAAATTGAATTCGTCATCTCCTATGGCTACAGCGTCATACCGGATGAGTTCCATCCCCTTAAGTTGCGCCTCTGTGCGATTTAAATCCAGTTGGCTATTCTGGCTATATTCGTCTAAAGGCCCGCCTGCAAAAAATCCGCCTGAATCTAAAAGCAGTGTATTTGGGTTTTTCTTTCTTATCTGCTTAACCAGCGTGGCGCGCCTGGCAATGCCGCCATCAGGCTCTACAGGACAATTACAATGATAAATCATCGCGTGCGTTTCGCCTGTATACAATATAGTGATTTCTTCTGCATAACAAACAAGCGTAAAACTTAAAATACAAAATACAAAACTAAAACTTAAAAATTTTAAGTTTTGAATTGTAGTTTTGCCTTTTGACTTTTGCCTTTTGACTTTGCCCATCATATCTTTATTACCTTAACCCCTAAAATATTCTCTGCTTTTTTTATCTTATCCAGAACTTCTCCACTTATAGGGCTATCAATGTTTAAAACAGTAAGCGCCCTGCCTCCTGGCTTATCCCTGCCAAAGGTCATTGCTGCTATATTTATATTGTGTTTGCCTAAGATTGTGCCTAAATTACCTATAATACCAGGCCTATCCCAGTTCTGTATCAGAAGCATATCCCCCAATGGAGAAACTTCAACATAGTAATCATCAATCTTAACTATGCGCGGTTTTTTATTTGGAGAAAGGGTCCCGGAAATCTTCCTGGTTTCTTTATCTGTAACTATCTCTAATTGAATCAGGTTAACGAATTCCTCTTCGCGAGAGGATTTTGCCTCTTTAATCTTAATGCCTCTTGCCTTGGCTAAACTTATTGCGTTTATAAAATTTACGGTTTCTTTTAAAATGGGCGATAGCAATCCTTTAACCAACGCCATAGTAAGGGTGCTTAAATCATATTCTATAATTTCCCCGCTGTAATTTATATTTATTTCCTGAAAACGGCCTTCTACAATTTGGCTGGAAAAAATACCTATTTTCTCTGATAGGTCTATATATGGCTGTAAGGTTTTACAAACCTCTGCCTCCAGACATGGGTAATTTGCGGCGTTACGGATACCCTTACCTAAAAGGGCATCCCGCACAATCTCTGCTACCTCAATAGCCACATTCACCTGCGCCTCTTCTGTAGATGCGCCTAAATGCGGGGTTAAAATAACATTATCAAAAGTCAGTAGTTCATTATCAGGTGATATGGGTTCTTTTTCAAACACGTCCAGCGCAGCGCCTATAACCTTTCCTTCCTTAATAGCATTTATAAGTGCTGCCTCATCTATAATGCCGCCACGGGCGCAATTGATTATGCGCACGCCTTTTTTCATTAAAGCAAACTGCTCTTTAGATATCATATGCCTTGTTTCGTCTGTCAAGGGTGTATGCACTGTAATATAATCAGAAAGTTCAAATATCTCTTTTAACTCCACTATCTCAATGCCCATACCATCTGCTACTGAGCGGGATAAATAAGGGTCATATGCTAATATTTTCATACCAAATGAAGCGGCACGTTTGGCTAACTCAGAACCGATTCTACCCAGACCTATTATCCCCAATACCTTATTATATAGTTCCACCCCCATAAACTTAGAGCGCTTCCATTCTCCGCGTTTCGTAGAACTATTCGCCTGGGGTATGTTTCTGGAAAGCGCAAGTATCATACTCATCGTATGCTCGGCGGTAGAGATGGTATTGCCGCCAGGGGTATTCATTACAATAATGCCTTTTTGCGTTGCAGCATCCAAATCCACATTATCAAGCCCTACCCCTGCCCTGCCAATAACCCTTAAATTATCAGCAGCATCAATAATATCCTTGGTAACCTTGGTTGCGCTTCTGACTATTAATGCGTTATAATCTTTGATGATATCTTTTAATGCATCTGGCTTAAGTTCTGTTTTAACGTCAACCTGAAACTCCTCGACATCCTTAAGAATCTTAAGCCCTTCATCGGATAATGGGTCGCTGACAAGAATCTTGAACATAGAAAAACCTCCTGGTTGGTGTTAAGAGTTTAGTGCGTTTTAATCACGGATTAACACGGATTAAAAGACACGGATTACACGGATTTAGATAAGACAATCCGTGGTAATCCGTTTAAAATCCGTTAAATCCGTGATTATAATCCACAGGTACCTTAGATAACTTAAAAACGCAAAGAGCAAAAGGCAAAACTAAGGAAAGTTAGCGAGTTTACGAGTTAGCGAGTTGGTGCGTTTAGCGAGTTGTGATGCTTATAAAATCGCTAAAATTACAAACCTATTTTTACTATTTTAAAAATTGCTCTTCTGCCGCCTTAACGCCTACACCTAAATTAAATTTGTATCCCATCTGGGATAATACCTTTTCTAAACAGGCAATACATAAAATTATATCTGACTCTTCAATGAAACCCATATGGGCAATCCTAAAGACCTTTCCCTTTAACTCTGATTGTCCACCGGCTATTGTAACACCATATGTATCACGCATAGTTTTAACGAGTTTCTCTCCATCTATACCCTCTGGGACGCAAACGGCAGTTACTACATCTGATGCGGCTGTGGGCGCAAAAAGCCTAAGGCCCATTGCCTTTATAGCAGCGCGTGTTGCCTCTGCCATTTTTTTATGACGTAAGAATATTTTTTCCAATCCATCCTGCCGTATTATCTTTAATGCCTCATTTAATGCAATGACCAAAGAAATGCCAGGGGTAAATGGTGTATCGGTCTTCTCAAGGGCCTTTTTGGCTTTATTTAAATCAAAATAATACTTAGGACAGGATGCCTCAGAAACTTTTTTCCATGCCTTATTAGACACAGAGATAAAAGCCAATCCAGGAGGCAACATAAGACCCTTTTGCGAACCAGAAACCACCACATCGCAGGACCACTCATCTGTCTTTAAATCAATAGCCCCTAATCCGCTTATGGCATCAACAACCAATACCGCCTCTGTATCCTTTACTACCCTGCCGATTGCCTCTATATCATTTGTTACACCAGTGGAAGTCTCGCAAAGTGTAGTAAAGACCGCCTTGACCTTGGGATTAGACTTAAGCCTGCGCGCAATCTCATTCGGGTCAACTGCCTTGCCCCATTCTACATCAATAATTTCAGTATTTATACCGTAACTTTTGCAAATTTCCGTCCATCTCTCGCCGAATTTTCCTCCCTGGACGGTTATGACGGTATCTTGGCTGGATAACAAATTAACAACAGATGCCTCCATTGCGCCTGTCCCTGAGGAAGTAAGAATAAACACATCGTTTGTTGTTTGAAAGACGTACCTTAAACCATCAGTAGCCTCTTTTAATATAGCCTGGAACTGAGGCGTGCGATGATGGATTATTGGCTTAGCCATACTTAAAGAAACCTCGGGTGGTAATGGCGTAGGGCCTGGCGTTAATAAATAATTCTTTCTCATTTTCCTCCTCCTAATTTTAAAATCCAATATTTAAATAACGTATAAATCCCAATAAGCACCAATAATACCAAACAAAAATAAATACTACAAAAAAATTAAATACCTGAGTATAAAATAGTAAAACCTATTTCTTCTGGGAAATTATTACCTCGTCGATAATTCCGTATTCTTTTGCCTCGCGGGAGGTCATAAAGTAATCGCGGTCTGTGTCCTTTTGAATCCTTTCTAAATTCTGCCCGGTGTGTTTGGACAATATTTCATTTATTTTATCGCGCAGTTTTAAAATCTCCTTGGCGTGGATGGAAATATCAGCCGCTGCCCCTTCTATGCCGCCCCAGGGTTGATGTATCATAATACGTGAATTCGGCAGGGCAAAACGTTTGCCTTTTGTGCCAGCGGATAATAAAACAGCCCCCATACTTGTGGCCTGACCTACGCAATAGGTTGCAACGTCGCACTTCACAAACTGTATAGTATCATAGATTGCTAAACCAGAAGTCACCGCGCCTCCAGGGGAATTAATATAGATATTTATATCTTTGGTTGTATCCTCCATCTGTAAAAAAAGCATCTGGGCAATAATTAAATTTGCGACATTGTCATCTATTGGGGTGCCAATAAAAATAATGCGGTCTTTAAGCAAACGGGAATAAATATCGTATGCGCGTTCATAACCGCGGCTTGTCTGTTCTATAACCATAGGGACTAATGTCTGCATCTTACCACTCATAACTCACCTCCCTTTTAAAATTGCAAATACTAAAGTATAACTATCCAATACTACAAAAATATCAAACAATATGAGGATACGTTTTGGATTTATCACATTAGTTGGTTTCCTGCCAATCAGCCTCCCTTAACAAAAATTCCATAACCCGCTGCGTCATATTATCATCAAGGGGTATATTCTCCCTTTTGGCTATCTCTGTTAAAATTAGATAAACCCTTACCTGCCTTATAGCCTCAGGTTCAAGTTGCTTACGCATTACATCTTCCTGTTCGTCAATTTTTTCTTTGGGCACGCCCTTTAACGCCAAGTCAATCTTGGATTGTCTGAGTAAATCCTCAAGTTGACGGTTTACTAATGACTGCGGTATTTTAAAATCAACGCCGTCTGTAATAGAATCAATTATCTCCTTCTCAATCCTAATCCTCTGCTGATTATCCTTGTTAATAAAAATCTGTGTCTCTACTGCCTTCTGTAGGGCCTGAATATTATGATAACCTAAACTGCGTGCAAAGTAATCATCTAGGGAATCAATCTTTCTTTTTTCCTTTAATGCGTCTATATTGCGGTTTACCTCTTCAGGGGTAACCTCTATATTTTTATAATTCACCCTTATTTTTTTATATCCTTTAAGGTTGATATCAGGGGCTACTTCTACAGTGGCCTTAAAAGACAGGGTATTCCTGTCAAGTTTAACATCTGTTATATGCGGCAGTTCAACAACCTCAAGGTTCTCCTTTTCTATTGCCTGGGCATAGATATCCGGGAGCAATTCCTTTAGCGCAAGTTCATAGGCATAAGAAGAAAAATTCTTTTCCAGTATATCTCGCGGGACATGGCCCTGCCTAAAACCCGGGACCTTTGCCTCCTTGCCTATTTTTTCAAAAACAGCGTCAAATTTATTTTTTATAATCTCGCCGCTTACCTCAACATTTATTTCCCTTTTAGTGCCATCTATCTTTTTAACTTCAGTTTTCATTGTACATTCCTTATAAGTAAACAGGTTAATAACTCTTTACATTTTAAACTTCTCACCAAGGTAGATTTCCCTCGCCTGGGGATTATTTATCAAATCCTGTGCCGTTCCGGAGATAAGTATTTTACCTTCAGCAATCAAATATGCCCTGTCTGTGATTGTAAGGGTTTCTCTCACATTATGGTCGGTAAGCAAAATACCCAGCCCGCGGCCTTTGAGTTCACGGATAATCTCCTGTGCCTCACTTACCACAATAGGGTCTATCCCGGAAAATGGCTCATCTAAAAGTATGAAAGAGGGATTTGTAACCAAGGCGCGCGTAATCTCTAATCTCCTCCTTTCCCCTCCCGATAAAGTGTAAGATTTGCTTTTAGCCAGATGCGATATATTCAACTCAGCCAGCAATTTCTTAAGGCGGATTTGCCTTTCGCGCCTGGATAAAGGCAGTGTCTCTAAAATTGACATAATATTTTCTTCTACTGTCAGTTTTCTAAAAATTGACGGCTCCTGGGAAAGATAACCAATGCCAAACCGCGCCCGTTGGTGTATAGGCAGACGCGTTATATCATAGTTATCAAATATCACCTTGCCGCTTTCAGGCGGGATAATACCGACAATCATATAAAAGGTCGTTGTCTTACCCGCGCCATTAGGACCTAATAGCCCAACTATCTCGCCGCGCTTAACAACTATGTTTATCCCTTTGACTACAGTCTTACCATCATAGGATTTGGTTAATTCCTTAATTTCCAGAAGGTGCATTTATATCCTCGCTTGAGTAGATTATTAATCTGGGTCTGCCCAAAAGGGTAATTTTTTTGTTCTCACCAGTATAAACCGCCTCATCGCTATAAGAGATATTTTCTCCCCGCACTATCTTAACATTACCCTTAGCGCAAATCTTCTCAATCCTGCCTGACATATCCTGGGAATTTTTATCTAAAACACCCTTTTTCTCGTCAGGAATAAAGTAAACCTCCATCCTGTCACTATAAATCTGCGTATTGTCCCTGTCCACCTTGACGTTATTGGAAAAAACAGCAATATTTTTTTCGTAATCTATCTCCATAGGGCCATCGCAGGTTATAGTAATCTTATTTTTATCCAGTGCGTTTTGTTTTGACGCACCTGCGGCAATATTAACCTGCACATCCTTCTCCAGGGTAACCTTCTTTAAGCCCGGCTGCCCTACTGCCCCTAAGGCCTGGGTAATCATATTTTCCCTTTCAATATTAACCCTATCGTCGGTCCTAACGACATTGTTCTTTCTATCCCAATCCAAGGAATCCGTAGTAAGTTTAGCCCCGGAAGAGGTAGTAACTAATACATTATCTTCAAGATGTACTGTCCCGTCTTTTTTATTAAAATCCCCTTTATCCGCCTTAAGCCTTATATCTTCTTTTTCTCCGTAAAGGTCACCTGTGATGTCCTTGAGTTTCACCTGGTCCTCAAAAATATCTGCTGTTTTTCCGCTCAGTTGCCAACTCTTCCTGCCTTTATCTCCGAAACCTGAGAGTTGAAAATCGCTGATTTGCTGCTCGGCTTCCTGAGAGGTTTGTTTCTGGGCATAACAGGGGCAAATGCTCAGGGATATCAAAACAAAAACCAAGACAATATTTTTAAGGAGCATATGCCTTTATAACCTCTTGCCATAGCCCTTTGGATTTAAGGATTAACTCCGCAACCTCGCGCACCGCCCCGCGTCCGCCATACCTTAATGTAACATAGGATGCTGCCTGTTTTATTTCGCTGGCGGCATTGAATACGGCAATCGGAAAACCCACCTTCTTCATTAAGCATAGGTCTACCAAGTCATCCCCTACAAAACATATCTCATCAAGAGTAACTTTATATTTATCCAGAATATTTCCTAAGATAGATGTCTTTGGAGATACGTTTTCATAAATCTTATCCACACCCATATCGCGTGCGCGGGGCCTGATTGCCCGCGAGCCCTTTGCGGTTATAAGGACTGTGGGTATGCCTGCTTTTTTAAGCAAATATACGCCCAAACCGTCGTGGACATCAAAAAATTTGGCATCACGGCCCTTAGAATCATAGATTATTCTGCCGTCGGTTAAAACCCCGTCCACGTCTAAAAGCAAAAGCCTTACCTTCTTTGCCCTATCTAAAATAGACTCTTCAATCACCTTTTTTATAATTTTAAACTAATCCTGCCTTCAAAAGGTCCTGCACGTCCAATAGCCCTACAGGATGCATCCTAGCATCCACTACTGGAACCTCATCAATCTTTTTATCCTTAAGTATGCGCATCGCCTCTACAGCCAGCATCTTGGGTCTGACAGTAATGGGATGCTTAGTCATTACATCCTTTACCATCCTATGGGATAAATCCGGGTCAATCTCAAGGTGCCGGCGTAAATCCCCATCTGTAAAAATACCCTTTAACCTTCCTTTTTTATCCACGACTGTTGCGCTGCCTGCCCTGGCCTGCGTAATCTTCACTAAAACCTGCGAAATTATTTTTTCTTCGTTTACAACTGGATTGGCATTACCCTTTCGCATAATATCTTCAACCTTAAGCAACAGACGCTTACCTAAAAGCCCGCCTGGATGAAAAAAGGCAAAATCCTTCTCTTTAAATCCCTTTAATTCAGCCACACACACTGCCAAGGCGTCGCTCATTGCAAGGGTAGCAGTAGTAGAGGCAGTAGGCGCTAAACCCAAAGGACAGGCTTCTTTTTTTACTGCGACATCCAAAATTACATCACTATATCTGGCCAACAATGAATTTTTATTACCTGTTAAGGCAATGACTTTAGAACCTATCTTTTTAATTAAAGGAAGCAACTGCCTTATTTCGTCTGATTGCCCGCTGTTAGAAAGTATAATCAAAACATCGTCTGAGGTAACCCTGCCTAAGTCCCCATGTATAGCCTCGGCTGTATGCAGAAAAAGGCTTGGTGTCCCTGTGGATGCCAGCGTTGCGGAAAACTTCTGGGCGATTATGCCTGTTTTACCCATACCGCTTACTACCACCCTGCCCTTGGTCTTTAATATTAAATCTACGGCATCCTTAAAGTCCTTGCCAAGACGGGGTTTTAATGATTTAATAGCCTCTGCCTCAATGTCAAAAACCTCTCGTGCCCGTTTTATAATATTTATTGCCACAGGGCCACCTCTATCTTCTTAACATCCTTAAGTAGTTTTTCCAGTACCTTAAAGTCAATCATATTCGGGCCGTCAGAAAGCGCCTTATCAGGCAAGGTGTGCACCTCTAAAAACAGGCCGTCGCAACCAAAGGCGACAGCGGCGCGCGAAAGGTCAGGGACAAATTCGCGTTGTCCGCCAGAGGATGTGCCCCTGCCTCCTGGAAGTTGAACGCTGTGCGTAGCGTCATAAATAACAGGATAGCCGAAATCGCGAATAATCTTTAAACTGCGAAAATCAGAGACAAGGTTGTTGTATCCGAAAGAAAAACCCCTTTCAGTAATCAGGATATTTCTATTGCCTGTTGACTCTATCTTTTTGATAATCGGCATAATATCCCATGGGGCTAAAAATTGACCTTTTTTAATATTAACTGCCTTGCCTGTTTTACCTGCTGCTATTACCATATCCGTCTGCCGGCATAATAAAGCAGGTATCTGAATTACATCAAGAACATTCTGTGCCTGCTGAATATCCTTAACACAATGCACATCGCTTAATATAGGAACCTTTAATTTTTGTTTTACCTTATTGAGAATCTCTAACCCCTTAGATAACCCAGGCCCCCTGTAGGAATCTAAAGAAAGCCTGTTCGCCTTATCGTAACTGGACTTAAAAATAAAAGGCATCTTAAGCCTGGCAGTAATTTCCTTGAGTTTCTTTGCTATATCCAGACAACTGCGTTCGGATTCAATAACGCATGGCCCTGCTATTAATACCAGGGGATTATCACCGCCTATTTTGATGTTGCCAACCTTTACCTGTCGCGTCATAATTTATGGCTTTCTAAATATTTTTTAACCTTCTCTAAATCTTCAGGCGTATCCACTCCTATTGTATCATATTTCGTCTCAATAACCTTTATGCGGTAACCTTCCTCTAATACCCTTAGTTGCTCAAGTTTCTCTACTTTCTCTAAATTAGAAACAGGCAGGTTTCTATAAATAAAAAGGAAATCCTTTGTATATCCGTAAAGACCGATATGCTTGTAATAAACAGGAGACTTTATATCAGAGTTGCGGCTGCGATAGGGAATGCCAGCCCTTGAAAAGTAAAGGGCAAAACCATTCTTATCAGTTACAACCTTAACCACATCGGGATTTTCTATATCAGCCTCATCCTCTATCCTCTTCATAACAGTAGACATATATACGTTTTTGTCATCCAGTATGGCCCTGGCAACCATATCTATCATCACAGGATGCACCAGCGGCTCATCTGCCTGGATATTTACCACTACCTTTACGTCTTGAGGGTTTACTATCTCTATAATCCTATCTGTGCCTGAGGCATGTCCTTTGGCAGTCAAGGCTACCTTTGCCCCAAAGTTTTTTGCTACGCTGGCTACCCTCTCATCATCACAGGCAATAATCAAATCATCAAGAACCTTAGCCTGCCTGGCGCGTTCCCATACGTGTTGAATCATAGGTTTACCAAGTATATCAGCCAGAACCTTGCCTGCAAATCTGGTTGAAGAATATCTCGCGGGTATTACGCCAATAACATCCATTTCTCCTCGCTTTGTTTAATTTTTAATTCTATCTAATAATTCTTTTCTCGTGGTTACTGCTGTGCCGAGTTTGCTTACAACAATCCCTGCGGCAAAATTGGAGATGTGGGCGGCCTCTATATTTTTACCTCCGCAGGCAAGACCCAATGTAAAAGTAGATATTACTGTGTCTCCTGCGCCAGAAACATCAAAAACCTCCTGTGCTACTGTAGGGATGTGCTTGATATAACCTGTTTTCTCGTACAGGCGCATACCATTTTCACCCAGGGTAACCAGAAGCGACTGAAGACCTAAGTATCTTATAATCTCCCTTGCCGCTATATCAATATCCCTATTCGTTACCAGACGGTCATTATTTACATGGAAACTATTTGTAGTATCTCTAATCTTTAAATCCCTGACAGCATTCTCAAGTTCCTTGCGGTTAGGCGTGATAGACGTAACGCCACGGTAATATTGAAAGTGTTCCTCCTTAGGGTCAACAGTGATAATTTTATTGTTTTTACGGGCAAGTTCAATAACCTCTTTAAGCAGATTGGGATTAATTACACCCTTGCCATAATCCTCAATTATCAGCGCATCAAAGTCTTTAATATTTTCTCTTACGAAATTAATAATCCTTGTATTTAAATTTTTTGGGATAGAATGCGTATGCTCCCAGTCCACCCTTACAACCTGCTGATGCCCCGCGATAATCCTGGTTTTAACAGTGGTGTGCCTGGTAGGCTCCTCGAATATGCCCCTGGTTGATATCTTTCTTTTCTTTAGTTCTGCCAAAAGAATTCTTGCATTTATATCTTTGCCCACAACTCCTAAAAGGCATACATCCGCGCCTAATGCTGAGATATTGTTGGCTACATTCGCCGCACCCCCGGGGACATAGGTGCGCTTATTTGCCCAGATTACAGGGACAGGCGCCTCAGGAGAAATCCTATCAACACTACCCCAGATGTATTCATCTAAAATCAAATCCCCTATAACCAGAATACCTGCTTTATGAAACTTATTAATTATACCTTTTAGATTTTTCATATTTTCTCTATGATCGCCTGGGCTAACAGGGGCAACATTATTTCATGAGGGCCTATTATATAATATCCACTGCCCCCTGATAACACAGGACGGGATACCACATTTTGCCAGGGGCGATAATGATAAAGCATATCAAAATTAGCGGTAGTAAAATCCTTTACCTTAAACCCTAAATTCCTGGCTAAATTAAGGGCTTTTAGAAATACCTCAGGCAATATAACTGCAGAACCAAAATTCACCACTACCCCGCCTTTATTTAAGCCGCGGATACTTTCAGTAAGTTGGTAAAAATCCCTGAGGCTACCCTCCCCCGCTCGACTACCGTCAAAGGACACATGTTGATGTATGATATCTGTCCCTATGGCTACATGAACACAAACTGGAATCCCGCATTTATAGGCATTATAAAGGAGGCTTAATTTTTTATAAGGCAATTTCGCCTTCGCGATTCTTTCGGCTACGGAATAACCAAAACCCAAACCCTTAAGCACCCCATCATTGACAGCGTTATTAATAAAATCCGCCGTCTCTTTACCCATCCCGAATCTTCCGTCTTTTAAATTTTCTCCCACATCCTCAGATGTCCTGCCTTGAAATGCAATTTCAAAATCATGTATCACACCTGCACCGTTTAAAACAAGGCAGTTTATGATTTCCCTTTTAAATAACTCTATAAGGACAGGATTAAGCCCGCATTTAATCACATGCGCCCCGCACATAAAAATAACTGCCCTATTTTTTCTGTGCGCCTTTACAATATCATCAACAATCAAACTGAAATCCTTAGCCTTTAATATGCGGGGTAAGGAATTATAAAACTGAATAAAACTCCGTCCCTTTTTAGGCAAGGTGGCAAAATCCTCAAACCTTACCTTGCTTTTTCTTCTTAAAATAGAATATGTCTTTACTTTATTTATATTTATCATAAGAAAATTTAGTTTATCACAATTTTTTAATTAAATCAACTACATTTGCCCATTTCAACTCGCCAACTCGCTAACCTTATTAGTATTGAGTATTGTGTAATGTGTAATGAATAATGAGTAATTATCTGTGGATTATAATCACGGATTTAACAGATTTTTAAACGGATTACCACGGATTGCCTTATTAAACAACCCCTTGCCTTAATTAAACAATGCCTTTATCCGTGTAAATCCGTGTGGCTTTTCAATCCGTTTAATCCGTGTTCTTTGTTAATCCGTGTTAATCCGTGATTAAACTCGCTAACTCGTTAACTCGCGAACTCGCTAACTTTCCTTAGTTTTGCCTTTTGCGTTTTGCCTTTTGCGTTATTTATGGTGCTTCTGGATTATAATCACGGATTTAACGGATTTTAAACGGATTACCACGGATTGTCTTATCTAAATCCGTTTAATCCGTGTCTCTTTTAATCCGTGTTAATCCGTGATTAAATCACTGTAATCATTCTTTAGTTTTGCGTTTTGCCTTTTGCGTTTTGCGTTATCTAAGCGCCCTAATTATTCCATTTCGCGCACAGGTCTGCGCAGGAGTTTTTTTTGTGAATGCCTGCGTTTTTCTTCAAGGATTTTTAACTTCATCTTTTTTGACCTGAGGCGTTTTTGGCGCCGTATCTTCTGTAGCCTTTGCCTTTCTTTAGACAGGTTTCTTAATATTAAACCCTCAATTTTATTTACTAAAATTCTTCTGGCAATATAACGATTTAACGCCTGGGAACGTTCCTTCTGGCACTTGACCTCTATCCCAGTAGGAATATGTCTTAAATATACGCAGGTTGAGGTCTTATTTACTTTTTGTCCTCCAGGGCCAGATGACCTTATAAACTTCTCAATGATATCCTTATCCCGTATGCCCAAACGGGACATCTTTTCAAGCAAAATTTTTTCTTTATCCAATCCCATCCCAAAATCCGGCATATCATATATTATAATCTATCATATATTTCTAACCTCAGTCTGAGTAGCCGACTGGAATAATGTACAAAGGCTCGCAATCTGCAGGGAGCAGAAGTGTTTTTTTAACACCCTTATCATTAAATGCGCCAATAGGCACAGAACCCAAACCCAAAGCAACTGCCTGTAAATGAATATTCTGGGCAATATGCCCTGCCTCCATATCCACATATCTTACCCCGCGCTGTCCGTATTTTGAAGTTACCCTGCCATAAAATGCGCAGATAACTATAACCACATTAGCCTTGCCTATAGCAGACTGACCAAAGGCATATTCAGCCAGCGCCTTCCTTAAGTCCTTCTCTATTAAGACCTCCAATTTATTGCCCTGGGGAATATAATGAAATAAACCGCTTTTGCTTAATAAATAAATCTCCATCGGATACAATGCGCCTGCTGAAGGGGCAGAGCGCAATCCACCGCTTAGCCTTTCTTCAGTTATACCCTGGGCAGCCCAAAGCAACTGGCTAATCTGTCCAAAGGTTAGCTCCTTTTCGCTAAAACTGCGCCTGGACCTCCTTTTAAGAATCGCCTCTTCCACAGAAACATTACCTTTAGTAACAGGCGCAGGCAATTGAATATAACGCGTATCTGCCATTGCTATTTCCTCCCTATTAACAAAAAAATGGCTATACAGGATAACTGCTAAGATTGCATAAATGAGCGCCTTTGATTTTCCGTATAATCTAAGCATATTTCTAAGAAGATAACTCCTTTGTCTCTAAACATATAGAATCCACAGCCTTTAATACCTCATCTACAGTAATAGCCTTAAGGCAGAGAAATTCCTTGGTGCAATTATGCGCCAGGCATTTAATGCAACCCACATCTTTATGTAGTATCCGGTCTTTTATACCTCGCGGCCCCCAGCGCAGGGGACTTAAACCCTTTTGAGCACGTCCGAATATAGCAACTACAGGCGTACCCAAAGCAGATGCAATATGCACAGGCCCGGAATCATTGGAAATTAATAAACGGCATCTCTTTAATACGCTGGCTAACTGGCTTACAGAAGTCTTGCCTGCTAGATTGATGGAGTTGTGTTTCATAATAGAGGCGACCTTATGCGCTAAAGAAATATCTTTTTGCCCAGCCACAATGAGTATTTTAAAACCGTACTTTTCCACAAGTTTATCAGATACTTCAGCAAATCTTTCTAAGGGCCAAATCTTAGAAATACAACTTGCGCCTGGGTGAATGGCTATTACTTTATCCTGAGGGGTTATCCCGTTTTCTTTAAAAAGTCCCTCAACTATTTCCTCTGATTCCTGCCTTATAGGCATAAATGGGTTTATATCTTTAGGCATAATACCTAAGTATCTTACTAAGTCAAGACTATACTCCAATTCATGCCTTTGGCCTAATTGTTTAGTGTGTTTAATTCTATCAGTGAGCAAAAATCCTAATTTACGGTCATACCCAATACGCCTGGCAATCCCTGCCAGGAAGGTCACAAGATGCACCCTGTTGGTAGGATGCAGGATAATCGCCGCATCAAACTTCTTTTTCTTAAGGGCCATAGCGAAGTTGTAGGTCCTAAGCAATCCCTTGTGCCTTGAATCCTTGTCAAAAATTATTACCTCATCCAGATATGGATTATCCCTGACTACATCCTGCGCATAAGGGCTGACCATCATAGCTATGTAGGCGCCAGGGAAATTGTCTCTCAATGCCTTAATTACAGGCGTAGATAAAAGGACATCGCCGATTCTATCAGTGCGCACAATTAGAATACGCTTAAAGGCATACCTATTTGTGATAACCGGCAACTCAATGTGGTGACTGCCTGATACCTGTTTGACCTGCACCAGGATATTTCTTGCCGCATTTAATACATCTATTACTTTAATCATCTGCATACAATCACGGGTATTATACCTACACTGCGCTGATTCGCAGGGCCGACAGTAAATATCTTTTTTTACTACCATTTTTATACTTGACCAGGGGCCATATTTAATCTCATCTGTTGGGCCGAATATCCCAATGGTCGGGACATCTAAGTAACTGGCTAAGTGTAAAACCGCGCTATCATTAGTGATAACCAAACGGCTAATCTTTAGTAAACAAGCCAATTGCGTGAGGGTTGTTTTATTAGTTATGTCAATTACCCTTTTACCTGAGCGTTCAGCAATATACTCTGAGATAAATATATCAGCGCTATCGCCAACCAAAAATATCTTTGCGTTAAATTCATCAATTAAGGCCATTGATAACGAAAGAAACCTCTCTTTAGGCCATATCTTCACACTGCTCCTTGCCCCTGGCGCAATAACAATTATTGTATCCTCCGGGCTTATATTATGTATCTTAAGCAGGGTATTGATGTATTCCCTGTCTTCTACTTTAATGTATAAGGACAGATTCTTCGGATTTGATATTTTGTAATCCCCAATCCTATTCAAGTGTTTATCCCGCATATGCATTCGCGCATTAGACAAAAACCTCCAAGGTAAGGTTTTTCTTCTTGCAGGCAATAGCAGCCCAAAGAGGCTGTTACGCAAATCCACGACTATATCAAATTTTTCTTTTTTAAGTTCATTGAATAATTTTATTTTTTCTTTTAAGGGAGAGTGTTTATCATAAGGAATAAATCTGTGTATATATGGATTATCCTGGAATATTTTAGCGGGCCGCTTGCCACAGATAACAGTAATTTTACTTAACGGGTATCTTTCTCGCAGGGTATCCAAAACAGGCAGGGTAAGTATCACATCTCCGATATTACTGAGGGTAATAAATAAAATATTTTCCATAAATCCCAATATTACCAATAAATACCAATAATACCAAACAATATGGGAAAAACCCTTGAGATTTACTGTAATTTCAAATGCTATTTTCCCTTTATCAGTCTTACCTGTTCCAATACCTCTTCGGGGGTAATCGCCTTCATACAGCGGTTATCCTTACAGTTTAGGACATAGCATGGTATATTGCAACCAACATCTTTTTTAAGGATAACCACATTCTTGGCTGGATAAGGTCCTGTTATGGCTGGATCAGTTGGCCCAAAAAGTGCTATGATTTTTTTTGCGCCTGAGGCATTGGCAATATGTAATGGCCCTGTATCACCGGTAATAAATAAATCCATCCTTCTAAAGAGGGCCCCTAATTGTTTTAGATTAAACACCCCGCAGGCAAAAATCGCCTTCTGGCGCATTAAACCCTGAATTGCCTTAACAAGACCGATATCAGCAACGCTACCTGTAATCAACACCTTTGCCCCTAATTCCTCAATCAGTCTATCTGCTAAAATCGCCCAGTATTCCTTTGGCCAGCGTTTTGGAAGCCAGTTGCCTGCTGCGTTTATGCCTACCACAAAATCATCTTTGGTAATAGCATTTTTGTTTAAGAAGGTATTGGCGTATTCATATTCTGTGTCGCTAATAAAAAAATCCGGGTACCTATCCTCCACCTTAAGCCCTGCCTTTTCAATAATATTTAAGTAATAGTCTATGCGGTGCAGGTCGCGGATATCAGGAGGAATAATTTTTTTGGTCAGGATAAAACCGCGCTTTCTGGTATAATAACCGATTCTCTCAGGTATACCTGCGAGCCTGCATATCAGGGCGCGGCTAAAAGACCTGTGCAATAAAAAAACTGTATCAAATCTTTTCCCTTTAAGGTATTGCACAAAATTCAATTTTGACAAAATACCGCTATGCCTATCGCGCTCATCAAAAATTATTATCTCATCTACATAGGGGTTGCCTTTTAGCACCTGGTAACATCTGCTTGGTATGATTACACCTATGAAACTATCAGGAAAGTTCCTGCGGATATTTCTTATAACAGCAGTAGAAAACAACACATCCCCTAACCAGTTAACGTCAAAAATAAGTATTCGCTTATTCCCCGGGTTAACTTCCTTCATTTACGACGATGCTCCTTTATAAAGGTATATAGGCCGCTTGTCTGAAGCCAGAAGACCAAGGTATTTCTTGAGGTCTCTGAAATCCTTATCCTTTTTAAGGCAAAGATATCATCATTAGGATAACCCCTGCCAGGGTTTGTTGTTACGGCAACGCTATAACCTGCGTCAATAACCATCTGCCTAATTTTAGCATTAAATCTGCCTTCAGGATAACTAAAAGCACCTACCTTTACCTTTAGTTTTTCCTGAAGTATCTGTTTAGAGTCAAATATCTCGCTTTTAAGTTGCGTATCAGATTTAATATTAGTTAATGGCTCAGGCCCTAAGGTGTGGCTACCAAAAAATACTATGCCAGAATCCTGCATCTCGGCTATCTCATCCCAACTCAACCTATCAGGCCTGCCTACTTCATTAACAATAAGAAATATCGTGGCAATAATATTATACCTCTTTAAAATCGGATATGCATACACATAATTATCTTTGTATCCATCATCAAGGGTTATGCTTACTGTGCGAGGAGGGATTCTCCTTTTTTCCTTTATCAATTCCGCCAACTGCTGTAATGGTATCACATTGTACCTATTCTTTCTTAAAAAACGCATCTGACGCTCAAATGTAGATACAGAAACAATAAGCCTGTCCTGTGGCGGGGCATCTGGCTTAACAGAATGATACATAAGTATTGGTACAACATATGCCTGACGTATAAAAATAGGCACACAAAATGTTAATAAAACTAAAATGCTAAAAATGGATATTAATATTTTGCGCTTAGGCATTCTAAATAAATCCTCTCAGTTTCTAAAACCATTTTATCTTGAGAAAAATTCTGTTCTATGAAAAGATGGGCATTTCTGCCGAGTGAGTTTCTCCTGTCTTGATCCTTTAATAGGTTAGATAGAACTGATGATAAAGAATCAGGGTCAGCAGGCTTTACAAGAATTCCGTTATAGCCATCCCTTATCAAACTTCTCATACCCCCAACATCAGAACCAACAACCGCTATGCCAGAGGCCATTGCCTCCATCACGCCTAACCCAAGTCCTTCATTTAACGAAGGCATCACAAATACATCTATAACAGATAAAATATCTGCTGTATCCATAACAGCGGGCAGGAAAAATACACTCTGATTAATACCTAAGCGTTTAGTTAAATCTACCAACTTTTCCTTCATCCTGCCCTCTCCAATAATCAATAGTTGGGCATCGGCAATTGTGTTTAATACGGTTTTCATTGCCTCAATAAGATAGACGTGCCCCTTTATATCAGAAAGTCTGGCAATAATGCCTATTACAGGGCCGTCTTTTAAGCCTAATTCACTCTTTATCTGATGTATGGTATCAGATTCACGCTTTAAGAAACGACCCACGTCTATGCCATGTGGTATAACCCTAACCTGTTTCTTCTTAAGTTTAAAGTCTTTGACAAGGTGTTCTCCTACCTGCTCGCTTACGGCAATTACCTTTAAACCCCAACAGGGGAATATCCTGCGAAAAAATCTTGTCTTGAAAAATCCATGGCAGGTAGAAATATAAGGCCTGCCAGAGAATTTATAAATAAGGTGTGCTAGTACCTGCGTAACGCGCGTATTGGCGTGTATTATATCAATATCTGCCTGTTTAATATGCTTAAGTAATATAAAAAGACTTAAAATAACCCCGGGGCTAATCTCGGATTTTGTTTTTATTGGTATAGGGATGACTTTTACGCCTTCTGAGATAAACCTTTGAAGTAGACTGCCTGAGGCAGAGGCAAGATAAATATTATGGCCCCTATCCCTAAGCCCCCTGGATAAGGATAAGAGATAACTAGAAATACCTCCTATATTAAGATGAGTAGTAAGATATAATATATTCATAATTCAAAAAGAATGGTCTATAGTCGATAGTTTTTAACCATAGACTATAGGCTAATTCATTCTAATATTATCATTTTAACAATTTATTAACTGCCTCTAATACCTCTTCTACTGTAATTAACTCCATACATTTTCTGCTCTTACAGTGAGACTTATAACAAGAACTGCAGGCGAGTTCCTTTTTAATAACTACTGCTGTTTCTGTTGGAACAAAATGGCGAAGAGGGTCTGTTGGACCAAAAAGGCCGACAACAGGCGTGCCTACACCTACAGCAATATGAAGTGGAGCGGAATCAGCAGAAATATATACAGCGCATCTCTTTATTAAACAGGCAAGTTGATTAATAGTGGTCCTTGCGCAGGCATTAATTGGTTTAGAGTTTTTAACAGTTTCCAGTAAGGCGCTGGCTATTTTTGAGTCTTTCTCTGTCCCTGTAAGCACAACCCGCATATCGCGCCTGGCTATCTCCTCGCATAGCCTCGCTATGTGAGATATGGGCCAATTTTTTGTAATCCACCTAAGGCTCGAACTTATATTGATGCCTATAAGCCTCTGATTCCTGGATAGCCATTGGGCCTTTAGGAATTCTTCTATGTACTGCTCATCTTCAGGCAGAGGCCAGAGTTCAAGGCGGGAATTTTTCAAATCTATTCCTAACATCTTTAAAATCCTGAATTGATGGGTAACAGGGTCAATGGCTAATTTTTCGTCTTTTATACGGCGATTAAGCAAAACCCCAAATTTTTTATTGTGATAGCCATAACGTTGTAGCGACATAGTAAACCACGCAAGCAAATGGCTTTTACGGTTATTCTGCAGGTCAATAACTATGTCAAAATTCCTTTTCCTTAACTGGCCTGCTAATCTCATAAACCCAAGGGGTCCTTTATCCCTGTTCTTAAAATCAGCAACTAATAGTTCGTCTATATAAGGGGAATTAAAAAGCACCTCTTTATACTCTTGGCTGACTAAAAAACTTATCTTATGCCCAGTAAGATTCCCTGTATGGTCTGCTACAGAAGGATATTTTTCTCTTATAGCCCTTAATGCAGGCGTAGAAAGAATTATATCCCCTAAAGAACTAAGTTTAATAATCAGGATATTAAGACTCCTTAATGCATCTTCATATATGCGCAGTGTTGCTTCTGCCATCTTGACCACATCGTATCTTTCCTTCACCCTTTTATATCCCTCTTCAGCCATTCTGCGCGCAAGCTCGCTATCTTTAAATATCCTTATAGTTTTATTAGCCATATCTTCTGGGTCTGCAGGATAAACCAGCAACCCATTCTTGCCATCTTCTATAATATCAACTACCCCTCCTACGCGCGTGGCTATTACTGGCACGCCAGCAGCCTGCGCCTCTATAATCACCCTGCCGAATGCCTCCTGGGTAGTTGTAGCCAGAATCAAAAGATTCAAATTGCTCAAAATACCCGGGATATCTCTTTGAGTTCCAAGAAATTCTGTCTGATTCCTTAGACCCAATCTCCTGACTAAAATCTGCACCTTTTCTTTATATGCAGCCTTGGAATCAGGGGCATCCCCGACTATCCATATCTTAAGATTAGGCACAACCCTGGCTACCTTAGCCATTGCCTTAATAAAATACAGATGCCCTTTTATAGGAGTGATTCTTCCTATGATACCTACATTAAAATAATCGCTTTTTTTCTCATTAGGCGGTATGTACCTAAACCTCTCTAAATTCACGCTGCGAGGCACAAGCCTTATCCGCTCATAAGGCACACCAAAATCATCCATCATATGCCTGCCTATTACATTGCTTAATACAATAACCCTTTTGCCCCATCCCATTACCCGGCTAAAAAAGTGTTTTTTATAATACCCGTGGCAGGTAGTGATAAACACCACGCCAGTCTTACGGCAGGCGAAATAGGCAATCCAGGCAGGGACGCGGGAACGCGCATGGACAATATCTATTTTCTCACTTTTGATTATCTGAGTTAAACGGGGAATCATCTTAAAAATAGTAAAGATTGATTTTTTATGTACAGGCAGTTGATAGTGCACAACCCCACCTGCCTCTAATTCCTTAACCAATTCCCCGCCTCCTGAAACCACTACAGCCTTATGGCCCAGCCCAACTAAATACTTAGCCAAATCAACAGTGCCTGTCTCAACACCGCCTACATTAAGTTCTGGCAGTATCTGAAGTATATTCATATTTATATAACTTTAATTAAACCTTTTTTTACCTTTAGTGCGTCATCAAGTATATTGACCGGGGGTTGCTCATTTGACAATTCCTCAATCAAGGGATATATCTCGGTTGGTTCGCAAAGGTAAATATATCTCTTCGTCGCCAGATTATTAAGAAATCTATTGTGGCGATTACTGACATAGGATTTAAAAACTATTATATATTTGCCTGAAGATGCTGCCTCAGAAATCATAGAGATACTCTCAGGAGAAACGATTACAAATCTGCTTAAGGCTAATATACCGCCTACTGCCTCAGGGACATTTCTTTCATTGGCAATAACAAGCAATTTGCAGTCTGGATAACCCTTGAGTTCCTGTTTTATAACCCTTTCAATCTCTGTTGATGTCCTGCGCGAAGTAGTTGCCAGGATATCCATATGAAATTTTTTAGATGCTGTTTTTACCTGTTTTATAACCTCAAAGATATCCTCCCTGCTAAGCGAAAAGTCCTTAGTATCACCGCCGACAAGAAGCCCGATACAATTACCTGATGCCTGGCACTTTATGCCTGATGCCTGGCTTAGCCTTTCGCCTTGTTCCTTCAAATATTTTTCATCAATTAAGTTTAACGCACCTTTAGTCACTAAGACATTTTTTCTAAGTGGAGGGCTATCGTGTTCAGGGATAATGGCTAAATCAAAGCGCCGCACGCTTAAAAAAGATGGCCGCATAATAACTATTGACCTTGCATAGTTATCCCTAGAAAGCACATAATTCACCCCTGCTGCGGATGCCCCACAGGAGATTATAATATCCGGCTTTATGCTCAATAAATCCCTGTAGGCATCTTTTGTAAGACATCTCCTAAGACACCAAAGACAGCCCTGGCATTTATATTTACCTGATAAACCTACGCTTAATGCCAATAGATATAAAGAAAACCTGCCTTTAAATTCCAACTTAACAGTAACAATTCTCGCAGTCATTCCTTTACCTTTAAGATAATCGCTTATTATTTTAGCCAGACCTTGGGATTGCCTTAGGTGTCCGGTTTTTCCATCATCTAAAATCAGGATATCCCTTGTCTTTGAGTATTTCCAAATTTTATAAGTCCATAGATACTCAGCCGGATAATCTGCAATTAATCCTTCAAATATGCGCGTAAGTTCCTGTAGATTATTCCGGATGTCAGCCGCAAGGCCTAATCCCCTTTTAAGTTTAAATGGCGCAAGAATCATAAGTTTAAGATATGGGCCTTTTACCCTGGCATAAAAACCAGGTAAAATCACCGCATCATACTTTAACGCCAACCTTACAGCCCCTGTTGCCATAGAGGCCTCTTTGCCGAAGAAATCCACCAAAACCCCCGACCGGCCTCCCTGGTCCATTGTCATACCTATGGCTTCATTATTGCGTAGTGAAGATATTAACTGGCGCAACTCACCCTGCCTCTGGATTATCCTGCATCCTTTCTTAAGGCGATATGAGTTAAGGATATTATTTAAACGAGGGTATCGCTGGTTGCGCACAAACAGATTAAAGGAAAAACCCAACTGCGCGCTAATAACATTGGACAATTCCCAACTACCTTCGTGCATACCAAGAAAAATCACTCCCTTGCCTTTATTAAAGGCGTCTTTTATATGCTGAACCCCTTCTATAGAGATATATTTTTTTATGTATCTTTCATCCACTAAAGGAATAAAGAATACCTCAATAATACTCTGTCCAAAATTCTGATAGAACCTTTTGGTTAAGGTATTTAACTCAGAAGGCTTAAAATTGCAAAATGCTGTTTTAATGTTGGCGTAAACCCTCGCCCTGCGCCTGTAGTCAAGGTAATACATCACATCTCCAATGGCCTTGCCAAAAAATAATCCAACCCTGATGGGTAACCTTCTTATAACAGGGCCAAGCAATTTAACGAGCAAATAACCCAAGTAATCTATGATAAAATCCTTCTTCATCTGCGGTAATTTTCAGGCGAATCCTTAACACATAAAAAACCCTTTTCAAATCGTCAGTTGCTAAATGAGTGATTCTCGCCGCGTCTTTTTCAGTAGTAACAATGATATCAATATTTTTCTGGCGCGATTTTTCCATTATATCTTTTAGGTCCTTAGCAGAATAAGGGTAGTGGTCAGGAAATTTAAAGGATAGCCCTATACTGGCGCCTAAACCTAAAAGGATATGCTCAAAATAAGCCGGGTCAGCGATACCGCATACTGAAGAAACTACCCTGCCTTTAATCATATCAATGCCTAACATTTCTTGACTAAAGCCAAGTTTATAGAAACCATCTGGCTTATGCACTGATTCAAAAATCAATGCCGAAGGATTAAATCTTATAAGGGCCTCCTTTATCTTACGGGTATCCTGGCTAATGTCGGTTTTAGTCAAAACAAATACATCTGCGCGGCTAAGCGAACGCAAGGGCTGGCGCAGGATTCCGCGGGGTATCAAATGGCAGTTTCCAAACGGATTAGTTGCGTCAATATTGACAATTTCCAAATCCTTTTTTATTCTCCACTGCTGGAATCCGTCATCCAAAATTACAGCATCCACTTTGTAATCATTTAATGCTATCTTAGCGGCGCGCATCCTATTAGCATCAACTATAACAGGTATATCCTTTAATCGCATCTTAAGCATATAAGGCTCATCACCTATCCAGTTGTAATCTTTAATACCACCCCCTGGCTTTCTCTTATATCCCCGACTAAGTATGGCTATGTTATAACCTTGATTTTTTATATATCCGGCAATAATCTCTACCAATGGGGTCTTGCCTGTCCCGCCCCAGGTGATATTGCCAACGCTTATAACACGACATGGTAAACCCTTAGACAGGATATCATAAAAAAATATCATTGCGCTGACTATAGCCCCATAAATTAAAGAAAGGAGGTAAAGAATAAATTTTATAACCCTTGCTATAAAACCTGTTTTTTTATCAGTGCTTAGACTATAGAAATATTCCCGCATAGGTCTTTTATTTCTTTAGCAGTCTTTTTAGTTGCGCCTTGATTTTTTAAAAGTAAACTCCTGCCCATAGTTCCCAATGCTTCCATTTTCTGCGGATTACACAATAATTCTTTTATATTGGCATATAGTTCCTCTTTATTATGCACAAGGATGGAGGCATTATGATTTAAGAATAAATCTGCAATATCCCTAAAATTAAACATATGCGGGCCAAATAGCACTGGCCTTGCCTCTGCCAGCGGTTCAAGGATATTGTGCCCACCTTTCTTAACAAGGCTGCCTCCAACAAAAACAATGTCCGCAACAGCGTAATAATGGATGAGTTGACCTATGGTATCAAGGATAAACACAACTGATAGGTTTGTGGCTTGAGGTTTAGTGTCTAAATCAGAAATAAAACTAACATTAAATCCAAACCCCGCTGCTATTTTCTCTATTGCCAATGCCCTTTCCGGGTGCCTTGGGGCAATGAGAAGTTTTAAATTTAAAAAATCACCCAATAACCTCTTATAAGCCCAAAGGATAATCTCTTCCTCTTTTGGATGTGTTGAGCCTGCAAGCAAAAGCCTATCTCCTAATCCAAGGCCTAACTTTTTCTTTAAATCTGTGTAATGGTTTTTTGTATCTGTGTAACCTTTTATTATATCAAATTTCATATTCCCGGTTACAACCACTTTATCTCCTGCTACCCCTAAACGCAACAGCCTCTGGGCATCCCGCTCACTCTGAACGCAAAAAAGACTTACCCTGTTTAATATCGGTTTTATAAATAATCTTACGGTTAAATACCCTCGCAAAGAGGCGTCAGAAATCCGCCCATTAACTACAATTACAGGTATATTATTTTTAGCAGTTAATGTAATCAGATTAGGCCAAATTTCTGTTTCGGCAAGGACAAGCATACAGGGTTTTATTTTACGCAGGACTCTACCTACAATAAAACTAAAATCCAAAGGCAGGTATGTTATAAAATCTGTATCCCGGGCTATCTTTCTTGCAATTTTGTTTCCTGTAGAGGTAACAGTAGAAATAACAAATCGCTTCTTAGGGTAGAGACCCCTTAGCTCTTCTATAAGGCCTCTTACAGCCATTACCTCGCCTACGCTAACCGCGTGTATCCAGATAGGCCGATGCAACTCTAAATAAGTTGGGAGGAATCCTAAACGACACCTAAACCCTGGATGGAACTTGCGCCTTATCAAATACACAGGAAGCGCAAAAACAGCCACAAGCAAAAATATCAAATCATAAATTATAAACATAATTTAACCATCCTATACCCTAATAATATGACCTAACACCTGATACCTCACTCCTAACACCTATCACCTAATCACGCCCGTGGATGTGCCTTATCATATACGCTCTTTAATCTCTCAGTAGTAAGATGGGTGTATATCTGGGTAGTTGAAAGATTCGCATGCCCTAAGAGTTCTTGCACGCTTCTTAGGTCTGCCCCGCGGTTTAAAAGATGGGTAGCAAAGGAATGCCTTAAGGTATGCGCTGAAACACCCTGCTTTATGCTTGTCAATCTGATGTATTTTTTAACCACATCCCTTACGCCACGATCTGTTATGCGATTGCCGTTCTTATTTAAAAATAAAATTTCCGACTTATTCTTTCTTTTATCTAAATAATCCCTTATGGCTGTTATGGCGTGTTCTCCGATAGGCACCAGCCGCTCCTTTTTGCCTTTGCCCATAACCTTGATTACCCCGCCTATAAAATCTATATCCTGTGTATTCAAACCCACAAGTTCTGAAATTCTTATACCTGTTGAGTAGAAAGTCTCTAATATTGCCTTGTCCCGCAAAGACCTCTCGTCTTTGGAAGTTGGCGCCTCAATGAGCCGTCCAACCTCATCTTCTGTAAGAAACTGCGGCAGGTGTTTATCTATCTTTGGGCTATACAGACTTAATGCAGGATTTACCTTTAAAAATCCTTCGCGGGTTAAAAACTTAAAAAACGACCTTAGTGCTGAGAGTTTGCGGGCTATAGACCTTGAGGCTAAGTTTTCCTCTTTAAGCCTGGCTAGGTATCTTCTCAAACATAAATAATCCACGCCTTCAATAGGCGCATCTTTAAGAAAATCCTTAAAACCCTCAAGGTCTAAGCGGTAATTTAATATGGTGTGTCCGGAATAATTCTTTTCAATTTCTAAGTATCTTATAAATTTCTCTATATAACGGCTTATCATTATTCCTTATTTTCAGGTAAGGTCTTTGTAACAAATCTGCATTTAGGAAAGTTTGAGCAGCCATAGAAAAACCCGCGCGCAGAACGGCGCTGGATTAGGTCTCCCCCGCATCCAGGCTCAGGGCACTTCACCCCTGTAGTAATTGACTTGGAATTCTTGCATTCAGGGTATCCTGAACAACTTAAGAATTTACCCTTCCTGCCCCACTTGATAATCATAGGCTTGCCGCACTTATCGCATATCTCATTAGTTTCTATTACCTCCTTTTTGATGTTTGCCTGTGCAAAATCAAGGTTTTCCTTAAAAGGGGCGTAGAAGTCATTTAATACCTTTACCCTCGTAAACTTACCCTCTTCTATTTCATCAAGCGCCTCTTCCATAAGGGCTGTAAACTTAACATCCATAATCTTGGGGAAATATTCTATTAGCATATCGCAAACCTTAAACCCCAACTCTGTAGGGTAAAAATATCCCTTTAACCTGCGTATATAATCCCGTTGAATCAGGGTATATATAATAGGTGCATATGTAGAAGGTCTACCTATCCCCTCTTCCTCTAAGGCCTTTACTAAAGAACTGTCTGAGAATCTTGCAGGCGGCTTGGTAAAATGCTGCGAGGGGGTGAGTTTAATTAATTTAAGGATATCCCCTTTTGATAATAGCGGTAATTCTTCCTTCTCGGCATCTTTATTATTTTTATTATTATTGTAAATAACTGTAAAGCCATTAAAGACCACTGATGTCCCTGAGGCAACGAATTGATACCTGCCTGCGTTTATATACACATTTGTTACTAAGTAACGGGCTGGGGTCATCTGGCTTGCCACAAACCTGTTATAAATCAACTCATATAACTTATACTGTTCGGTGGTCAAAAATTCTTTAAGAGACTCCGGTGAGCGATTAATCAATGTTGGCCTTATCGCCTCATGCGCCTGCTGGGCGTGTTTTTTCACCTTGTAAACATTTGGTTGAGGCGGTAAATATTCGCGACCAAATTGTCTTAATATATAATCCCTTACCTGCTGTATTGCCTCAGGCGCCACCCGTGGAGAATCTGTGCGCATATAAGTAATTAAACCAATAGGCCCTATCACTCCAATATCCACCCCTTCATAAAGTTGCTGGGCAATAATCATCGTCTTGGTAGCGTTAAATTTGAATTTATTAAACGCCTCCTGCTGAAGTGTGCTTGTTATAAAGGGCGGCTCAGGATAACGGTTTTTCTCTTTCTTAGAGACATCAGCAACTACAAATGTCTTATCCTGTATATCCTTAACAAGGGCTTCTGCCTCCTCTTGATTTTTTATCTCTACTTTTTTGTCTTCAATTTTTTCTAATTTTGCCGTAAAACAACTTGTGTCTTCGCCCCCTTTATGACTTGCGCCCTTCTTTAGTTCTGCCTCAATCTCCCAGTATTCCTTGGGAATAAAGTTCAGGATCTGCCTTTCCCTCTCAACCACAAGCCTTAAAGCCACGGATTGAACCCTGCCAGCGCTTAAGCCGCGGACAATCTTGCGCCACAATAGGGGGCTTAAAAAATAACCCACAAGTCTATCAAGGATGCGCCTTGAGGCCTGTGCCTCAATCATATTCATATCAAAACCTCGCGCCTGCTTAAAGGCATTACGCACCGCAGATAAGGTAATCTCATGAAAGACAACGCGAGAAACGTCTTTATCCTTAAAAATCCTCTCCTGTATATGCCAGCCGATTGCCTCACCTTCACGGTCGGGGTCTGTAGCAACGTATATCTTATCCTTGCCCTTTGCCTGTTTTTTTATTTCTGATAAAATTTTATTTTTGCCAGGAATAATTACATATGTTGGCTTAAAATCATTTTTGATGTCAACTCCCAATTCCTTCTTAGGCAGGTCAATAATGTGGCCCATACAAGAAACCACAGTAAAATCTTCTCCAAGAATCTTGCCTATTGTCTTTGCCTTTGTCGGCGACTCAACAATAACTAAACTCTGATTTTTCATCCTCACACCTTAGAAATTGTTTTCCCGGTAGTTGTTTAATAAGCCTTCTCATCTGAAGGCTTAAAAGTATACGCGATAACTTATTGTTTTTAATGCCTGTTCTTTCAATAATGTCATCCCAGGTAAGCGGCTCGCTGCTTAAGGCATTGTAAATCAAACGCTCTTCATCAGGCAGGAGATTATCCTTGGGCTGCTGGCTGAATCCATCTTTTTCTAAAGGTCTTTCTTTAGGCAAGGCGAGCATATCAAGATTAAACTCTTCTATAATATCATCCACTGAAGAGACAAGCCTGGCGCCTTGTTTTATCAAACCGTTTGTCCCGAATGCATTAGGGGAATCCACTTTTCCTGGCAGGGCAAATACCTCTCTACCCTGCTCAAGGGCAAAGTCCGCTGTAATCAATGCACCGCTATTTTGACCTGCCTCAACAACCATTACTCCTAAACTTAAACCGCTTATTACGCGGTTGCGCCTTGGAAAATTTTGTCTTATAGGTTCTGTCTCTATGGGAAACTCTGAAATCACAGCACCCTTCTTGGCAATATCCTCTGCCAACTCTTTATTTTCAGGTGGATACATATGTTTAAAGCCGCTACCTATAACAGCAATGGTGCGGCCGCCTCCGAGCAGGGCGCCTTTATGCGCCTGTGTATCAATCCCGCGAGCAAGGCCTGAAACCACAGTAAATCCCAAAGCGGATAAACCTTTAGCAAACTGCTTAGCCTGTTCTAATCCATAAAAAGAACTCCTTCGGGAACCAACGATGGCAATACTTAACTTATCTATAGGATTAATTTCTCCTTTTACATAAAGAACAATCGGCGGGTCATATATATTTTTAAGGTTTTCTGGATAATCTTTATTATCCTGTGTCAAAATCTTAAGTCCATATTTCCTGGCTAAGTCTAACTCCTTATCTAAATCCTCTTCCTTAAAAGAAACTATCTCTTGCGCAATCTTTTCTCCGATCCCGAAAATAGATGTCAGTTTTTCAAATGACGCCCTTAGGATGTTTTCCGGTTTGTCAAAAACCTCAAGTAATTTCTTTAAACGGATACTGCCAATATCCTTAATCATATTTAAACTTACTAATGCTTCAAGTTGAGTCATTTTTTTCTACCCGTTAATTTTAAAATTATCCCTGCGACTTCCTTCACGTTTTTTTTAGATGTATCAATGGTCTTATCTGCCTGGGCATAATAAGGGGCGCGAAGTTTAAGAAGGAGTTCTACCTGTTTCTCTGGTTCAGCCACGTTTAAAAGCGGCCTGTGCGTAAAGCCTGATGCCCTTTTGAGTATCACCTTAGGCGTTGCAGTAAGACAGATAATTATACCGCTTTCCTTCATAGTTTTTATGTTCTCAGGGTCAATAACAATACCGCCTCCGCAGGCAATGACAAATTTACTTTCTGCTGCAACTTCCTTTAAAATGCGCTTTTCTACCTTGCGAAAATACGGTTCACCTTCCTTGGCAAAAATCTCAGAGATTGTCCTCTTTTCCCTTAACTCAATCAACTCATCTAAATCCAGAAAATGCCACTTTTTCTTTCTGGCTAATTCTCTACCTACGCTTGTCTTACCAGTAGCCATAAATCCAACTAAGTATATATTTCCTTTGTTTCTCTTCATATCTTCAATTCTATCATAAGGTTAAGAGTCTGTCAAACAGGATAAGGGGGACGTTTCTATTTTTTCCTGCTCGTCCCCCTTACAGGAAAAAATAGAAACGTCCCCGAATTTCGTCCCTGATTTTCCTTACTCTGCGTAAGCAGCCAAAACCAGTTGGGTAAGTTCTTCGTGGACTTCCTTTGAGGCCGGACAAACAATGCTATACCAACGTCCGTCTTTACCCTGTTCCTGTGGCATCCCAAGAAACAGCCCTTTTTCTCCCTGGACGATGCGTAGCCCCTTTATAATCAGACCGCCAAAGGAAATATCCACAAAGGCCTTTAACTTTGATTCTCCGTCAACCTTATATATACGGCTGACCTCAAATTTAATAGGCTTTGTCATTTTTATCACCTCCTCCGCTTATAAATAGACGTAAGAGGTGACAAAATCTAACACATTTTTTTATAAAATCAGGCTATCCTCTTTAAATAATTGCGGTAATTAACCGTAATATCCCTAAGAGAGTCTGAGCCGAATTTTTCCAAGAAGGCATCTGCCAAAACATAGGCAAGGTGAGCCTCAGAAATCACAGCCGCTGCCTCAACCACACAGATATCTGAACGCTCAATAGCAGCCTTTGCTTGCCTTTTAGTTTTTATATTCACGGAATCAAGGGGCTTAAGAAGTGTAGATATCGGTTTCATACAGCCGCGCACAATTATATCCTGGCCATTGGACATACCGCCTTCAATGCCTCCTGCGTTATTTGTCCTACGAATATATCCTTTGCCTTTTGTATAATAAATTGCATCATGGGATTCTGAGCCAAACCTATAAGCATAATTAAAACCCAAACCAAACTCTACTGCCTTAACCCCTGGTATAGAGATGATTGCCCCGGCAATCCTCGCATCTAACCTGCGGTCAGGCTGGACATAAGAACCCAAACCCACAGGCACACCATAAGCAACTACTTCAAATATACCACCTACAGTATCTCTTCTGGACATAGCCTCATAAACCTTCTGGCGCATTGCCTTTAAATCAGACTCACCAGCAATAGATAAAACCTTGCTTGATATTTTTATCCTGAAGGTATCTAAAAAGATTTTACATATGGCGCCAATAGCCACGCATATGGCTGTCTGCCTTGCAGAGGCCCTTTCTAAAACATTCCTTATGTCGCTGAATCCGTATTTAAGTAAACCTGCTAAATCAGCATGCCCTGGCCGAGGACAAACTACACGAGGTAACCTTTCAATACTTGAATCTTTATTCCAGATTAACAAGGCAATAGGGCTGCCTAAGGTAATCCCGTTTTTAATACCGGAAAGAACCTGTGCCTTATCAACTTCAATCTTCATCCGGTTGCCGCGGCCGAATCCTGCCTGCCTACGCTTTAATTCTAAGTTGATTTTCTCTTCCTCTAATCTTAGACCTGCTGGCATACCTTCTAAGATTGCTATCAATGCCCTTCCATGAGATTCACCTGCAGTTAAATAACGCAACATAATTCACCCTCCATTTTTAAGCAATAGGCGCTTAACTATACAACAACCGCCTGTGTTAAATTAAGGTTTTTTATCCTATTGCCATAAACCGCGCTTGTTTAAACGCGCCTCCTGAAATAATTTCACAAATAAATCCGCATATTTCACATTGGGCGGAATAGTCATTAAAGAGCCATAACCCTGTTTTATAATCTCGGCATTAACGAAAGTGCCGTCTTTTAAATAAACATACGCAAGGAGCCTTCCGTATTTATCGTTCTTTTCCACGTCAAACTCCAAACGCACGCGCTTTCCCTCTACCAAATTCTTTGTAAATTCCCAAGCCCTTCTACCTAATGCCTTAATAGTCTGAATATCCTGGTTTGTCCTGCGGCTATCCCTGTACAATTTATCCGATTCATGCATTTCAGGGGTATCTATACCTATTAACCTAACCCTTTCTCCTGTTTCCAATAAAATTGTATCCCCATCAATAACCCTTTTAACATATATATCATCATAATTATATGGCTTGCCAAAGGGAATACTGAGTTTTACCTCTCCATTTTTTACGCTAAAAACTGAATTATTGCAGGATATGCAAAATAACGCTGACAAAACCAAAAGGACAATTAAACTTGTGCCAACTTTCAGAGTCAATTTAATAACCTCCTTTAAAAGTTAACTGGCAATTATGTTCGCCAGTGCTATTGTATCTTCTGTACAAAATATTCTATAGCCACAGCATTACAGGATACTGACAGCACACACCTATTCTCCAAATCAAAGACGTATTCATCTGCCAGAACCTTAACAGAAACGTCAGTTTCCCTGACTCTCCCCAAGCCTTATTTATAGCCACCTCGTATTCAATATTAGTTAAGAATTAACCTAAAGGTTTTTCTCGCTCAAGGCGATTCCACTCTTCAACCAATTACTTAACGATATCCGGAGAAATACGAACAGTTTTGCCATTCTCCCATACAGCAAGTGGACGACCTGTTCTCTTGTGCCTCTGAACAACTTGACGTACTGCTTTCTTCAGTGCAGCCTCGGCTTTGTCTTGTAAAGACATTCTTTTCTTCATCTATACCCTCGCGGCTTTTTTAACCATTGAAAACAATTCTTCATCAATAACCTCAAAACGACCATTTCGTTTCTTTGCTATTAAGACAGGTCTAATGTTTGAATTAGCAAATAACATCCAGGAATCAAGCAGCGGTTCATATATGGTAAATAAATTATGCAAACCCCGAACAAAACGGCGCCGGACATCTTCGACAGGCACATAATGTCCGCCATCTGCAACGCGGTCTTTGATACGGGCTATTGCCAATTCAGGGCTGGGAATCCATAGAAAAAAGAGATGCAAGGCGTAACCCTTGGATTTTAATGTGGAAAATAAACCTGCATACGATTTACCAGATAATGTTGTTTCAAAGGCAAAATCAACACCGCCTGCCGCAAAATCATGGATTTGCTCAAGTACAATCTTACCGGCTTTGATAGCGGCAGCACGAGGTTTAAATGGAGCCAGTCCCTGCGCAATGAGATCAGCATTCACGAAGTTAGGACACTTAACATAATCCGGCAAAAATAGTTTTGCAAATGTTGTTTTACCCGCCCCATTCGGCCCAGCAATTATATAAACATTCTTCATTTTAATACATTACCCGCGACCCTTTATATTCTTCGCCTTATTTATAACTATCGTATATCTTCTATGCTAGGGGCTGTGTTTTGATTAAAATCTCATTATTTGCCTATATGTGTATATGCCTTTTACCTATATGCACCAGATGTATTTTACTCTTTTTATTAGATAAATCAACAGTTTTAGATTATAATATACAGTAAAAGATAGGGATCGATAGTCTATGGTCAAAGGTAGATACTTTTGCGTAGTAAAAAAAATTTTACTATAGACTATAGACAATCGACCAATAACTACTTCTCGTAAAATGATTTACGACAGGTTTCAGCAGGAAGCCATAGATTATATCAATAAGTCAGAGAGTGTGATTGTCTCTGCGCCCACAGGTGCAGGCAAGACAGCAATTGCTGAACACGTAATAAATAACTGTCTTAAGGATAAAATAGGTGTAATCTACACCGCGCCCATAAAGGCACTCTCCAACCAGAAATTCCGCGACTTCCAGATGAATTTTGGGGATAATATAGGTATCCTCACTGGAGATGTGTCCATAAACCCTGAGGCGCCTGTGCTGATTATGACTACTGAGATATTCCGCAATAAAGTCCTGGATGAGCCAAAAAGCCTTAAGCCCTATAACTGGATTATCTTTGACGAAATACACTATATAGATAGCCCTGAGCGCGGCACAGTCTGGGAGGAATCCCTGATATTTTTGCCTGGGCATATGCATATCTTAGGGCTATCCGCCACCATACCAAACATAAAAGAACTCTGCGCCTGGATAGAAAGCATACATAAAAGGCCTGTAAGGATGGTAGTAGAAGAAAAAAGGCCTGTGCCTTTACATTTTTTCTATCAGTGCCATAATGAAATAGTTGATAACATAAACAAGATACGCCGATTTGGCGCAGGTCAAAACAAACTCACTACCCTTATAAACTATATTCGTCAAAAAGATGGATTCCCTTGTATTTATTTTGTCTTCGGCCGCAAGCGGGCTGAGGAACTCGCCTTTGAGTTATATAGTTATAATTTCCTAAATCAAACTGAAAAAACGCAGATACTTGATTTATTTAATAATCTCTGCGAGAGGTTTGATTTAAAACACGAGAAATCCAGCCAGCAATTATATCCCCTTATCCAAAGGGGTATTGCCTATCACCATGCCGGGATGCTGCCTACATTAAAAGAAGTTGTGGAAAGGTTATTCACAAGCCGGCTTTTAAAAGTCATATTTACAACTGAAACCTTTGCCTTAGGTATTAATATGCCATCCCGCTCAGTTATCTTTGATGAATTAAGGAAATTCTACGGGCATTATGTAAGGAGTTTAAAGACGCGCGACTTCTATCAAATGGCTGGAAGGGCTGGCAGGCGCGGCATAGACAAAGAGGGATTTGTTTATTCCAGGATAAATCCTAATCGCATATCCCCAGAAGAAGTAAGGCGCATTATATATGGCCGCACAGAAGAGGTAAAAAGTCAGTTTAACACATCCTACGCAACCATCCTTAACCTTTATGAGAAATACGGGGATGGCCTTTATAAGATATACCCTTCTTCCCTGCATTACTTCCAATCGCGTAAGCCCCAGCAAAAAGATGCCCTTAAATTATTTGAAGCAAAGGTAAATTTACTAAAAGAACTTGGCTATATAAAAGATTCCGGATTAAGCCAGAAAGGCCAATTTGCTAAAACCGTTTATGGTTATGAATTACTACTTTCAGAACTATATGCGGAAAATATCTTAGAGCAGTTAGATGAATTCGGGCTGGGGGTTTTGGCGGTTTCGGTTGTGTTTGAACCAAGAAAAAATCAGCGGATGCTAACCATTTCCAAATCCAGCCGTAATATCAGAAGGGCCTGCGAGGATATATATGAAGAAATTAAAAAACTGGAGGCAAAATACAACATCAGACCTTTTAGTAAGCCTGCTTATTTTCATTTAGCCAGCGCAACAGAGGCATGGCTTAAGGGAACAAGGTTTGATAAGATTTTACAATTTACAGATACTGATGAAGGCGAGGTAGTGCGTTATTTCAGGATGGGCATACAGATCCTAAGAGAAATTAATGACGCTAAGGTAGCATCCTATTTATTAAAAGATAAAATCAAAGAAACAATACGCATAATAAACCGCGATATAGTAGATGCTGAAAAGCAACTTAGGGAAGGCTAATTCTACTTGCGCTAAGGGAAAGGATTAAACTCAACTTTATCTCCTATTTGAATCTTATTTTTTTCTACAAAACCAGCGCTGACCTCTAACACATATAAACTTCTTCTGGAAGGAATTAACTGCGGGCATGAATCCTTGCAAGGCTGACATTGAGTTTTTATATCTACTACGGTTTTATTCCGGTTAATCCAGATAATATCCAGAGGAATATTCATATTTTTCATCCAGAATATATGCATGGCCTCTGTCTTAAATACAAATAGCATTGCCTCTAAAGTCATTAATTTTTCTCTGAACATTAAACCTCTTTGTCTTAATGAATCGGAGTCTGCGATTTCTGCCTGGACACATACATTTTTAATACAAACCTGTATTGCCTCTTTAGCCAAAACTGGTATTATTATTGTAAAAAACAAAAGATTAAAATTAAAGAGTATGGCTACGCTTATAATTAAGGTAATCTTTAATAATCTGTTTATGGTCAAAGGCAAAATCATATTTATCAACCTCACTTAGTTTAATTACCCTCAAACCAGCTGCATCGTCTCCTGCCCTGGGCTTACCTTTACCTTTTGCTATAAATACAGTAGAAATGGTATGAAACCGCGGGTCGCGTCCAGGTTCAGAATAAGTATGAAATTGCCTTACATCTGTTAATTCTAAACCTGTTTCTTCCTTCATTTCTCGCCTGACAGCATCCTCTAAACTCTCGCCGTAGTCTACAAATCCACCTGGTAATGCCCAGCCAAAAGGCGGATTGCTCCTGTGAATAATTACAATACCATCATTCAATTCAATAATCGCATCTACGGTAGTAAATGGCCCTGCCTGGAGTTTCTGTATTATATGCTCAAGATAACTTATTACACCTTTGTTAAATATATCAAATGCCTCTTTATCATAAAGACAAAAAATTACTTCTTTAAGCCCTGACTTTTCTTCTCTTAAATGCCTATACACCTCCTGCGCCATAATCTTGGCTGCTGCTAGATATGGAAAACCGCCTACGCCGCATCCTAATGCAGGAAAGGCAATAGAGCCTATCTTTAACTCCTCAGCAATCTTTAAGGAATTCCTGCAAGAATTCCTTATTTTTATTTCATCCGTTATAAAATCCATACCCATAGTTGCTGCGTGTATGACATATTTAGCAGGCAGTTTCCCGGCTGAGGTTGCTACGGCGCCTCCTATCTCTATCGGCCCTTTTTTTACAGCCTCATCTTCAATAATTTTGCCGCCCTTTTTCTTTATTACCCCGGCTACTCCGCCGCCCATCAGTAGTTTATTATTGGCGGCATTGACTATGGCATCTACCTTAAGTTCGGTAATATCTGCCTGAACTACCTTTATCTCGCAACCTTTAATATTCATAATCGCTCCTTAATATTAATCTATATATTCTTATAAATCCCTTGATAGCCCTGTTCAACTGCGTTAATCTTAATGAAAATTAACTGCAGGATGCGGGCGTTTTGCTTAAGTTTTATCCCGTATGGATTCTCAACAATCAGAAGAAATTCGCTTCTACCTTTAAAACCAGCATCCCAGACAGCATTTTGAATAAAAGCACCCATACGCAAAAGACTGCTCCTGGAAAAGGCAATAGCGATTAAATCCTTAGGAAGATTGATTGTCTCATTAGAGATTATTTTATATGCGCCTCTATCAAGATGCCACCAGCCAAACTTATCTTCTGGATTATTCTTCTTAGGGGTAATCTCGCGGCAGGCTGGCAGGCTCCTTTCCTTATTGGAAAAATCTACAGCACCAAAGGCATCAAAGATAAATACTGCGCCTGCAGTTAAATCAAAGCCGTTTGGAGTAACCTGCTTATCCAAATCAATATAATTATCAAGTAGGTTCTTTTCCTGTATTAATTTTTTTATTTCCTTGCCATTTAGCATAATAATTGCCTTTAAGATATATTTTTGAAAGATTTTTCCCAGATGAATATAATAATTTTACCTAATAACCAGACAGCGAAAACAAAAAAAGAAAGTATCAATATAAAACCTAAGACTACGCCAAGTGCTATAACAAGCGGAAATAATAAAACCCCTATTGCAGAAAGCACTGCTACTGCCAATAAAAAAACCAATCCCACCAAAAATGCCTGCATATATTTAGCCTTCTTCCTGTATACTTAGATTTTTATATTATTGCTTTGTACTTTTACATTATCTAAGGTACCTGTGTATTATAATCACGGATTTAACGGATTTTTAAACGGATTACCACGGATTGTTTGAGTTGTCCCTGGCCATTATTAGTAGTGAGTAGTGAGGGATCCGTTTAATCCGTGTCTTTTAATCCGTTTAATCCATGTATCTTTTAATCCGTGTTAATCCGTGATTAAAACGCGTTAACTTTGTTCTTTCAAATAATAAACTTTTCTTTTTTAACAAGCGGTCTACTTTTAATCTCGTTGGCAACCTTAGCGGAAATCCCTGGTTTATCCAACTTAAAATACATATAATTCTTATATCCCTCTACCCCTGGCTGGTTGAAGGCGTTGATATTTAATAACTCCCCTTCATAGGCAGTAGCCATCTCAAAGAAAAATATTAAACCACCCCAGTAATAAGGCGTAACCTCCGGCATAATAATGGAGCAGTTTGGCCTGGATTCCTTAACCAGCGCCCACTCAGTAGCCTCCTGCGCCAGTTTAAGAAGATAAGAGAAACTCCTGCCGGATAAAAAATCCCCTGTGCCAGAAAGATTAAATTCACTTTTAAATTTTTCTACCCTTATAAATGTGATAACCTTATTATTTTCTCCTTCAACATTATTCTGATGTATGGAGTGTAAATCTGCTGTGCCGCAGGCTGATACAGGGGTTCTGCCTACGTTGATTATTTTTTTTGTGTCTAGTTCCCAGGACTCCTTGCCTTGAGAACTTACCTTTATCTTCCTGCTATATTTCTTTCCAAGGCTTTCTGCCAAAAGTTGACAATACCAATCAGCAGTAGATTTTAATGCCTCAGAAAAAGGCATAAGTATGGCTATTGATTTACCTTTTCTGTGGTAGAGTATATTGTTTATCGCAGCATACATTAATGCGGGGTTCTTAAACAGGTCTGGATTGCTGCATCTTTTCGCCATTGTAGACGCCCCGCAAAGCAAGTCTTCTATATCAACGCCTGCAATTGCCAGATGTAACAGCCCCATATTTAATTCCGAGAACCTGCCGCCAACCCCTTCTATCAAAGGAAGGCTACGAAAACTCAAAACATCCTTCATCTGTTCCATAATAACTCTTTTACGTAGAGACCCGGATTTAGGATCTGTAATAACCGCAACCTGACGGCCGTATCTTTTACCCGCGCCTTTTTTAAGCCATTTCTCAACCACGCAAAAAGCTGCCTTTGTTTCTGTGGTTTCTCCTGATTTGGAAATAACCACAACAAAGGTCTCCTTAGGATTAAGATTTTTTAACAGGACATCCAATGTATCCGGGTCTAAATTCTTTCCTTCAAAATAGAACCTTGGGGCGCCTTTTCTTAAAGTAGCAAACTCATTGTAGTAACAAGGCAAAAGTGCATCCTGCGCTGCCTTAAGTCCTAAATATGAACCGCCTATGCCCAAAAAGATGACACTGGAGAAATTTTTGGATATTTCTTCGCCTAATTGCTGAATATCTTTTAGCAGTGATTTATCCTGAAAAGGAAGCCTTATCCATTCCAAACCTAAATTGCGCCTATTTTGTTCATCACTTGCCAATTGCGCAAGATGATTGTGGGCACTGGCTGCTAATCCTTTTATTTTTTTCAACTCATATTCAGTAATGCCGTTAGCCAGGCCGATATTATCGCTCAACATATTGTTAAAATCAAACCTGATATGCTGCATAGATAATCTTCCCCCTTTGATAATTTTTAGTATTGTAAGGCGCTTCTATAAAAAAATAGAAACGTCCCTATTTTATTGAATCTCGGATTCCAGTTTAGTTATTAAACTGGATATTTCTTTAAGGATACCTGATGGAAGAAGACGGGCAGTTTCTGCTTCTTTCTTAAGTGACCTTAAAACCCCAACCATTCTTCTTAAGGTTGCCTCTTTTCTTTTCTGGCGCGCCTCTTCAGGGTCAAGTTCCTGTCTCTGCCTGATTAATGCTGTCAGTTCTTTTCTTACCTCGCGCGCATCCCTGCCTTTCTCAAAGATTGCCTTTTTTAAATCCCTGTAATCATCAGCATCTAATGCCTTTTTATTTTTGGCTAACCTTAGAACATCAATTGACTCGTATGTAGGGACCAAGGCGGTGTCTTGAGTCTGTAGGTATTCTTTCTTAAGATAACCTGGCTCTTCTTTTTCCAGAAAATAATAAGACCTTAAAAGCTTAATTGCGGTTTGCTTTCTTATGCCGATTTCTCTTGCTGTATATGCATCAAATGTAGAAAAACCCCATTCCTTATACATCTTATCCTTCCAAACAGCATACAACGCCTGCCCCAATTCTATCCAGGATGCCTTAAAATTCTTTGCAGTCCCAAGGACATGGTACCTGAAAGAACCTTCTTCCACATCCTGCATCTTCTCAGTCAGGCTATCAATAGATTTAGTTTTTAATTCAGCCATTTTGTTATCCTTTCTATAAAAATTTCAGATGTTTTTTATAATATCACAGGGGATACCCCTAAGCAATACCTTTTACTAAATAAAGATTAAAAGGGCATCTATATTTTTCTATATTTTTTATATTTTCCTATGAATCCCCTTACTGCCTTAAGGGCACCTGCCTTGGTTTTTATTTTACCTATTGCCTGTAGTTCCTCTATTTCGCGCAAGATTTTGCCAATTAAAGGCGAGGGGGTTAATTTGAATTTTTCTATAAGGTCATCTCCTGTAATTAGCCTCGGAGGCTTTTTCTCTTTCAGTTTACGGAAGTATTCTTTAATCAAGGCATTGCATACCTTTTCATGCCGAAGCCTAGATTGCCTTGTAGTCAAAGGGCCCCTTGTAGAACGCTGGTCAGCAATGGAAATCAAAAGCACGCTTACTGCCTCTTTCGCAGTATCCCTGAAATACCTGAATTTAGCCCGCGACGTGGGTTCTTCGCTATCTCCAAGATAACCCGGCCTTAAGTGCCAAAACACCATCTTGTTTAACGCATCAATTTCATCATTAGCGAGTTTAAGTCTATTACTTATCTCTTCGGTGATAACAGCGCCTATTTTTTCGTGACCATGGAACATAATTTTACCAGCCTTGCGACGTAAGGCATAGGGCTTTCCTATATCGTGTAAGAACGCCCCTAATTTAATTAAGCAATATCTCCTCCTATCAGAGGAGATATTTTCATTAAGGTAATTGCTGACATCTGAATTATTTTTAAATTCATCCAGAAGAATTTCCATCTGCCTCAAAGTCTCTAAACTATGCCTTAAGATGTCCAGGTGATGGTATGGGCCCTGATATACATTACGCATTTTATCAATCTCGGGTATAATCACCCGAAGAACTTTAAGTTTATCCATCTGGCAAAAATGCCTAAAGGCATCCCGGGTGCCTAAGATTTTAAATAATTCATCGCGGATGCGCTCCCCTGAGATATTCGCTAATCTATCCCTTTCCCTTCTTATTGATTTTATAGTATCTTCTTCAATCTTAAAACAGAATATGGCTGCTAAACTAAAGGCGCGCAATATCCTCAAGGGGTCATCCACAAAACCTTTTTTATTTACCAGGCGTATTAACCTGCGCCTTAAATCCTCCTTGCCTTTATATGGGTCGATAATGAAATCGCTAATATTTTTCTTAGTAAAGATATCGCTAACTTCAAGGGCCATGGCATTAATGGTAAAATCTCTTTTCCCAAGGTCATCCTCAAGGTTCTTGCCGCGGAAGTCTGTAAAATCAATTGTGCATATTCTATCTTTTATTCTTTTTACCAAGCGGCAATATCCCCGCTCTTTATCTAAGACCACAAAACCTGATTTAATCTTTTTAGCCAATGCCCTGGCAAAACAAAGCGCCCCTTTTTTAAGACAAAAATCTATATCGGGGTTAATCTTCTCCCTCTCTAAAAGCATATCGCGCAAGATGCCTCCTACAAGATAAAGCCTTATATTCCTCTCTTTAGAAAAGGTATAGATAGTTTTTAGCAAACCATTGATTTCTTTATTTTTTAGGGAAAACATCGAGATATTTATATCTTGAAAGTTTTAACAGAAAGGGTATCTAAATCCAGGATAGCCACAGTCGCTTTTTCAGTCAACCAGCCGCTACACTCCCCTGGATTTATAAGCAAACGCCCTGATTCTCTGATAATCTCTTCTTTATGGCTATGCCCGAAGATAATGATATCAGCCTTTTCTTGAGGGGGGTTAATGCTATTTATATCGTGTATAAGGGTGATTCTTTTATTGGCAAGTTCTATCCTTAAAGGCCCTTCTTTTATCCTGCCGCCTGATGCCTTAAGCAACCCCTGCCTTTCTCCGTCATTATTGCCAAATACCCCTAACCAGTCGCAGGATAATTTATTTAGTCTCGCCACAGTAAATGGGGCTACATAGTCTCCTGCGTGTAAGACCAGGTTTACCTTGCGTCTGTTAAAGAGTTTAACCGCTGCCTCTACTTTTGGCAAATTATCATGCGTATCAGAAATAATACCTATTTTCATATTTATATAAGCAAAAGTCCTTACTAAAAACTTGGGAATACCCTAAAATTTATTTTTCTTGATTAAACACCTCTGACTGCTCTAGGACTTTATCTTCTACAAATATAGGGGCATGCGCCCTGACTGAAAGGGCGATACTGTCAGAAGGCCGGGCGTCAATAATTTTGGTTTCCCCTGCCTTTGTCTTAATAACCAGTTTAGCATGAAAGGTATTCTCCTCTAACTTATCAATAACTATTTTTTCAATTGTGGCTTCTAAGTTTTCTATTGTGTTATATAATAAATCATGGGTTAAAGGCCGAGGGGGATTAAAACCGCTTATTTTTAACTTAATTGCCGAGGCCTCATTAAGCCCAATCACAATTGGTAAAAGCCGCGCCCCTTTTTTCTCCTTTAATACTATTAACTGGTCATGCCTTTTCTCGTCAATAACAATCTTGTTAAGTTCCATCTCAACCATAGGTTATCTTTCCTTTCTATTTTACTTTTCGTTTTTCTCTGTTTAAAATATCTTTTAATTCTATCATAAACTGGCTTACATCCTTAAACTGCCTGTAAACAGAGGCAAATCTTACATAGGCAACATCATCCAATAACTTTAATCTCTCCATAACTAACTCCCCTATGCGGGAGGAAGGCACCTCGCGGTCTGATTTTTTTTGGATTGCCCTCTCAACCTGCGTAACAATCTCCTCCATCTTCTCAATACTGATTGGCCTTTTTTCACAGGCGGTCATTATCCCTGATAAAATTTTTTTGCGGTCAAACGGCTCGCGCCTACCGTCTTTCTTTATTACCATTAAAGATACCTCTTCTACATATTCATAAGTGGTAAAACGCTTGCCGCATTTTAAGCATTCGCGCCTGCGCCTAATTGCTGATTCCTCCTGGGTAGCGCGTGAATCAACAACCTTATCCTCTTTATATCCACAATAAGGACACTTCATTTAAATTACCTTAAATAGCACAGCGGCTATAGCCTATGGTCTATTGCCTATAGCCTAAGCGGTCTTCACTATTGACTATAGACCATTGACTATCAACCCTTTATCTTTCTAACCTTTATCCTTGCCTCTATTAAAAAATCCTTAGCCATTTTGTCAGGATAACCTTTAGCAATAACAATCTCTTTAATGCCGGCATTAATGAGCATCTTTGCACAGATAATACAAGGTTGATTGGTAATGTAAAGGGTGCTTTCCTTTGTGCTTATGCCATAAAGCGCTGCCTGCAACAAGACATTCTGCTCGGCATGCAGGCCCCTGCAGAGTTCATGACGTTCCCCCGAAGGCACGCCTAATTTTTCGCGAAGGCATCCGACCTTAACGCAATGCTTTATCCCTGAGGGCGCGCCATTATAACCTGTGGCAAGAACCCTTTTATCTTTAACTAAAACCGCTCCAACCTTGCGCCTCATACAGGTTGACCTTTTAGAAACCAGGTCAGCCAATTCCATAAAATACTCGTCCCAACTTGGACGCCTTTGCAAATTTTCTTTAGTCTTCATTATGCCTTGTTATATAACTCTGGATACAATGGGAATCTCTTGGTTAAAGTTAAAACCTCATCTTTAATCTCAAGCAGTTTTTCTTCGCTAAAACTGTTATCAACTGCCTCGCTGATTAACCCGGCAATCTTACGCATCTGGGGTTCTTTCATACCGCGCGTGGTTACAGCAGCCGTTCCCAGCCTTATGCCGCTGGTTACTGCCGGGCTTTTCTTGTCAAAAGGTATAAGATTTTTATTCACGGTAATGCCGGCCTTTTCCAGCGCTATAGAAGCATCCTTACCTGTAATTCCCTTCTCATTTAAATCCAGAAGCAAAAGGTGCGTATCTGTCCCTCCGGAAACAACACGAAAACCCCTCTCTGATAAACTGCGGCAAAGTTGCCTTGCATTTTTAACAATCTGCCTCTGATAAGATTTAAATTCTGGCTTCATTGCCTCTTTAAACGCCACTGCCTTGGCTGCGATTACGTGCATTAACGGACCCCCCTGTATGCCAGGGAAAATCCTTGAATCTATTTCCTTGGCAAATTTCTTTTTACAAATCACAAATCCACCCCTGGGTCCCCTTAGGGTTTTGTGTGTCGTGGATGTGACAAAATCAGCATAAGGAATAGGTGAGGGATGAACCCCTGCGGCTACCAGACCTGCAATATGAGCCATATCTACAAATAAATAAGCCCCTACCTTATCCGCTATCCTGCGGAATTGCCTAAAGTCCATCTGGCGCGGATAAGCGGATGCCCCTGCTAATATCATACGCGGCTTATATTTCTTAGCCAAATATAAAATATTATCATAATCTAAACACTCGGTTTTTTTATCCACCCCGTAAGCAACCACATTATAAAACATACCTGAAAAATTATGCGGGTGTCCATGGGTAAGATGCCCGCCGCAAGCCAAATCCATAGCCAGAACAGTATCCTTAAATTTTAACGCAGCGAAATAAACAGCCATATTCGCCTGTGTTCCAGAATGCGCCTGGACATTTACATGTTCAGCGCCAAATAATTCCTTTGCCCGCTGGATAGCCAGACCTTCCGCTATATCCACATTGCTGCATCCGCCATACCACCTTAGTCCAGGATAACCCTCTGCGTATTTATTGGTAAGCACAGACCCCTGCGCCTCAAGCACAGCCACAGACGTGAAATTCTCAGAGGCAATAAGTTCAAGATTATCCTGCTGTCTTTTAATTTCTTCTTTAATTGCTAAATAAATTTCAGGGTCAGTTTTTTTTAGGTTTTGTATATCCTGCCGCACCATAAATCTCCCTTTCTATATTTTTTATCTGATTCAGGCGCCTTTTATGCCTGGCACCTTTAAAACCTGTATTTAACCATACAGTCAAAATCCTTTTGGCTAATTTTTCATTTACAAAGGCAGCCCCCAACACAAGGATATTGCTATCATTATGCTCGCGGCTTAACCTGGCTGCCCTCACATTATAGCATAAGGCAGCCCTCACCCCGCGGTATTTATTTGCGACAATAGAATTGCCTATCCCAGTCTTACATATTAAGACGCCCCTGGGGTAGTGCCTTTCAGAAATTGCCCTGGCTAACTTAGAGGCAAACTGTGGATAATCGCAGCGTTTATCAGAATAAGCACCTAAATCTAAAACCTTAAAGCCTAACTTTTTTAAGAATACTGCAAGCCTATTTTTTAAATTAAAACCTGCGTGGTCGGATGCAATGAGTATGGTTTTCATATTATATTGCTAATCCTTTCTATGGCTTGTTTTATAGTTTCTAAAGTCCTTTCATAAAATTCCATTTCCTTGCCCATAGGGTCATCTATGTCTAATGTCTTATCATCTATTTTAGCAAACTCCTTTAATAAAAAAACCCTATTTTTAACTTCAGGGGCAATCTCAATGACCCTGTCTTCATGCAGTCTCTCCATAACTAATATGATATCCGCCTTATTAATCATATCCTTGGTTAGCCTTTTGGAGATATGGCCTGAGACATCAATGCCCTCTCTTTTTAATACCTCTTTAGTGTACTCTGATGCGCCCATCCCGCCAAGCATTATAATCCCTGCTGATAATACCTCTATATCACTGCGCTTTTTTTCCTTGAGTTTCTTTTTAAGCAATGCCTCTGCCATAACAGAACGGCAGGAATTTCCTGTGCAAACAAAAAGCACTATCTTCTTTCTCGCTGTCTCTATGATAGTATCCTTTTTTATTGCCCCTTCTCTTAAGATAACTAAAGATGCCCCTGTTAAATCCACCACAGAAGACTCAATACCAAGCCTGGTGCTACCAGCATCTATAGCAAAATCCACCAGGCCGTTTAAATCCCTGATTGCATCTTCAAAGTTTATTGGTGCAGGCCTGCCTGAGATATTCGCTGAAGGACATACCACAGGCACGCCGGACTGAATAATAACCCTTACGGCAATATCATCGTCTGGAACGCGTATACCTATATTGCCGTTATTTTTGGCTTTCAATATCAAGGTTAACGGTCCTGGCCAGAAACTATCCATCAACTTATAAGCGGCAATAGGTATATCACAGGCAAAATCCTCTATCTTTTCTCTTCTATCTAAGTGTAAGGAAAAAGGCTTATCCTTTGGCCTATTTTTTATAGCATACAATCTTTCAATTGCCTTTTTATCCAGCATATTAGCCGCTATCCCGTAAACTGTCTCTGTAGGTATAATCACAAGCCCACCGCGCTTAATGATATTAGCCGCCTCCTTAAGACAATCATCTTTATAATTATCATAAGTTATTTTTACTATCTTTGTAGAAATCATATTTTAAGTTTAATCTTTTTAATCTTAAGCCGCATTTTCCTTTTATAGGCTAAAAGCCTTGATTGAATAGATTTATTGTTAACACCTAATATCTCTAAGGCGAATATGGCTGCATTCCTGGCTCCTTGCTTACCTATTGCCATTGATGCAACAGGAACCCCAGCAGGCATCTGCACTGTAGATAAAAGAGAATCCAAGCCTTTTAAGTTTTTGGTTTCTATTGGTATACCGATAACCGGCAATATAGTATGGCTTGCCACCACACCTGCCAAGGCTGCTGCCCCTCCGGCAGCAGCAATAAAAACCTTTATCCCTCTTTTAGGACCTGCCTCTACATATTGCGATAATTCTTTTGGGCTGCGGTGAGCGGATAAAACCTTAACTTCAAAGGCAACCTTAAATTCCTTTAATATATTAATACCTTCTTTTACGGTTTCTAAATCCGATTGGCTGCCTATTATAATACTAATCATTTTATTTTTATCCCCCTTTTCTTCTCTTGTATTTTTTATATTGCTGATTACCTTTTAACTTGATTACAGTAATGAAAGGATGACGACAGTGATTAAACTCGCTAACTCGCCAACTCGCCGACTTTCTTTACTTTTGCGTTTTGCCTTTTGCGTTTTGCGTTATCTAAGGGGCCTGTGGATTATAATCACGGATTTAACGGATTTTTAAACGGATTACCACGGATACCCTTATTAAACAATCCCTTGCCTTAATTAAACAATGCCTTTATCCGTGTAAATCCGTGTGGCTTTTTAATC